>NBJMC04202__coassemble_1458_pt1 | contig 29501 bp, 23 predicted proteins | sample NBJMC04202__metabat2_high_PE_053 | metagenome-assembled genome bin NBJMC04202
ATCAGGATGAGCTGACGGGACAACCCGGAATTGCAAAAACCGGGGAAAAGGCCGAAAAAGCGGTCAAAATTATACCCGTTAACCCCATACAGCATGCATAAAAAGAAGAAGGCAGCGCCCTTCGGAAATGGAGGAGGAAAATGAATAAAAACAGTTTTGCGCTGACCCCGCCCATGGGCTGGAACAGCTATGATTACTATGATACCACGGTGAATGAGGAGCAGGTGAAGGCGAACGCCGATTATATGGCCGCCCATCTGAAGGAGTACGGCTGGGAGTACGTCGTGGTGGATATCCAGTGGTACGCCTGGGGGGCAGGAACCATGCGGGATAAGCATCAGTATATCCCGTTCAGCCGTCTGGAGATGGATGAATATGGAAGGCTGCTTCCCTGTCCGGAGCGTTTCCCTTCCGCAAAAGACGGAGCGGGCTTTCAGCCTCTGGCAGATTATATCCATTCCCTTGGCCTGAAATTCGGCATCCATATCATGCGCGGCATTCCCCGCGTCGCGGCGCAGGAGCATCTGCCCGTTCTGGGAAGTGAGCAGACGGCGGATGAGATCGCGAATCCTTCTTCCATCTGCGGGTGGAACCCGGATATGTACGGGCTGCGGGCGGATATGGGAGGAAGCCAGGCTTACTATGATTCCCTGTTTGCACTGTATGCCCAGTGGGGTGTGGACTACGTGAAGTGCGACGATATCTGCAATACCAGCATCTACCGGGAAAACCAGTATTCGGCGGCGCATGAGATCGAGATGCTCCATGCGGCGATTGAAAAATGCGGACGGCCCATCGTCCTGAGCCTCTCTCCGGGACCGGCCCTCATCGAGAAGGCATGGCATTATGAAAAATATGCGAATATGTGGCGTATTACGGATGATTTCTGGGATCGCTGGGAGCATATCCTGAATATGTTCTGGCGCTGCGAGCTCTGGCAGAATCATGTGAAGGCAGGATGCTTCCCCGACTGTGACATGCTTCCCCTGGGCATGGTGGGAAAAGGCTTCGGCGAGGAGCGCCATACCAATTTTACCAGGGCGGAGCAGGTGACGATGATGACCCTCTGGTGCATCTTCCGTTCTCCTCTGATGCTGGGCGCGGAAATGACGAAGCTGGACGACTGGACCCTTTCCCTGCTGACCAACGGAGAAGTGCTGAGCCTTCTGGAGGACGGCCATCATGGCGTCCAGGTGCAGCGGACGGACGAATACGCCGTCTGGGCGGGCTGGAATGAAAAGGACGGAAGCGTCTATGCGGCGCTTTTCAATCTGAAGGAGGAAGAAGCAGATGTTTCCATTTCTCTGGAGGAGATTGCCGGGGCCCTTCCTGTGAAAATCGGAGAGAAGCTGCTGGAGCAGACCGGAAGTCAGGCAAAGCAGGGGGAGATCCCGTTAAGGGAGCTCTGGACGAAGGAGACGGAATACTGTGCCGGAGGCGCAGTATACAGTCTGGTGGAAGGACATGGAGCGAAGCTGTTCGCTCTGTAAGATTTCAGGGAAAAGGACATGGCCCGCGCAGTATTTTCATCAGGAAAAGCTGCGCGGGCTTTTTTGCGCGATAAGCTAAAAGCTGTATCCTTTTCAGAAATTTTATGGTAAACTGAATGCAGAAAAAGGAAAACACTGTAAAAACGCAGTGCTTTGGAACGGAGGAAATGATGCCGCAGTATACAGGATATCTTTTTGTACATTTTACCGGTGAGCAGCCGGGGGGAGAACAGGTTTATTTTTCCGTGAGCAGGGACGGAATGCACTGGGAGGATCTGAACCTGGGAGAGCCGGTGCTGGTGTCCGGGATCGGGGAGAAGGGAGTGAGGGATCCTTTCATCCTGCGTAATCCGCTGAACGGAAAATATGTGATCATCGCGACGGATCTGCGGATCGAAGCCGGAAAGGGCTGGGAGGCGGCGCAGTACGCGGGAAGCAGAAGCCTGATGATATGGCAGTCCGATAACATGACCGACTGGGAAGGGCCGGAAAGCTGTGAGGTCGGCATCCCGCAGGCCGGCTGTGTCTGGGCGCCGGAGGCCATTTTCGACGAGGAAAAACAGGAATTTCTGGTATTCTGGGCCTCCATGGTGAAGGAAGAAGGGGACGAAGCGCCGAAGCAGCGCATTTACGCTTCCCGCACGAAGGATTTTCACAGCTTCACTCCTGCGGAAAAGTACCAGGAGGGAGAAAATCATATCATCGATACCACGATCCTGAAGGCGGGAGAGTATTATTACCGCTTCGCAAAGGATGAGACGGTAAAGAACATCCGTCTGGACAGAAGCAGAAGCCTGGATAAGGACAGCTTCGAGCCGGTGGAGGCTCCCGTGCTGGACACGCTGATGGGCGTGGAAGGGCCGGAGGCATTCCGGTTCAACGACAGAGAGGAATGGTGCCTGATGGTGGACCGTTTCGCAGAGGACAAGGGGTACCTGCCGCTTCTGTCCGGGGATTTTGGAAGCGGCGTTTTCCGAATTCCGGAAGAGGGAGAATATGATCTGGGAAGGACGAAAAAGCGTCATGGGGGCATCATGAACCTGACGGAAGAGGAATACACGGCGCTGACGGAGAAATACGGGAAGTGATTCCTGTTTCCGGCGCCGGGGAGGGCTGGAGGTAGAAGGGTGAAAATGTTATGGAAGCTGACCCGTGAAGCAGCGCGATACAAGCTTTTGTATGTGACGGCCATTCTGGCGACGCTGGGGCTGACCGTGGTAAATCTGGCGGCTCCGAGGGTGCTTTCGGCACTGACCGGAGTGGTGGAGGCGGGGACGATTTCCCTGCCCGTCATCCGCAGCCTGGCCCTGGTTCTGCTCGGCCTGTATCTGCTGCGGGTGCTCTTTCGATTTTTAAGCAATTATCTGGCCCATAAGGCGGCATGGTTCCTGGTGGGGGATCTGAGAGGAAGGCTGTATGACCGGCTGCAGAGTTTTGACCTGGGCTTTTTCCATGATAAGCAGACAGGGGATCTGATGAGCCGTGTGGTGAACGACACCCGGGATTTTGAACTGCTCTACGCTCACATCATTCCGGAGCTGATCACCAATCTGGTTACATTCACCGGGGTGCTTGTGATCCTGCTTTCCATCAACTGGCGGCTGGCGGTTGTCACCTGTTTTCCGATTCCGTTGATTCTGGTTTCAGGCGTGTTTTTCGCAAAAAAGGTGCGGCCCTTTTTCAAGATATCCCAGAAGTGTATGGGAGAGCTGAACGCCAGGCTGCAGGACAACCTTTCCGGCATCCATGAGATCCAGTCCTTCTGCCAGGAGGAGTATGAGAACGGACGGGTGCGGGAGAAGAATTTTGCGCAGGTGAGAGCCATGCTGCGGGCGCTGCGAGCCAGCGCGGCGTTTCATCCGGGCGTGGAATTTCTTTCCTCTGCCGGAACCGTGCTGGTGGTGTTCTTCGGCGGACTGCTGGCCTATCAGAACCGGCTTTCCGTGGAGGATATTGTGGCCTTCGTCCTGTATCTCTCCCTGTTTTATACGCCGGTGAGCGGCCTTGCCACCTTGCTGGAAAACCTGCAGCAGTCTCTGGCAGGAGCGGAACGGGTGGCGCTGATTCTGGATACGCCCTCCAGAGTGACGGACGCGCCGGATGCGGAGCCGCTTACCAATGTGAAGGGCGGGATCACCTTTTCGCATGTGAGTTTTCATTATGAAAATGAGGTGCCGGTGCTGAAGGATATTTCCTTTTCCTGTGAGCCCGGCATGATGGTGGCCCTCGTTGGGCCCACCGGCGTGGGAAAGACCACGCTGACCCAGCTGATTCCCCGGTTTTATGACCCGGCGGAAGGGCAGATTCTCATCGACGGAAAAGACATCCGGAAGGTGACGCTTTCGAGCCTGCGCGGCTGTATCTCTCCGGTGCTTCAGGATACCTTTCTGTTTGACGGAACCATCGCGGAGAACATCAGCTATGCCAGGCCGGATGCTTCCCGGGAAGAGATTGAAGAAGCGGCGAGGGCGGCCGACATCCATGAGGATATTCTTCAGATGCCGGATGGATACGACACGAAGGTGGGAGAGAGGGGACTGCGCCTTTCCGGCGGACAGAAGCAGAGAGTTGCGATCGCCAGGGCGATCTTGAGAAAATCCCCGATCATCATTCTGGACGAGGCCACCGCCTCGGTGGACGTGGAGACGGAAAAGAAGATCCAGAACGCCATCAGCCGGATCGCCGGAACCCGGACGATTCTGGCCATTGCGCACCGTCTTTCTACTATCCGGAACGCTGATCTGATCCTGGTCATCGAGGAAGGCAGGATTGCGGAACGGGGAACCCATGAGGAGCTGATGGCGAAAAAGGGCTATTATTATCAGATGCAGCTGGCTCAGACGGAAGAAACGAAAAGGAGGCCTGCCTGATAACAATCGGCGGCCTCGCAGTACCCGGCGTTTTCTTCTGTTGTCAGCTTGCGGAGCATTGGGCATACTTCTTCGGAGAGATTCCCACAGCTTTGGTGAAGGCCTTTAAGAAATTGCTGTAGTCGTTAAAACCGCAGCGTTCACAGGTTTCCGTCACGGAATAGCCGGAGCTTAACAGGGATTTCGCCACAGTGATCCGCTTGGCGGTGATGTACTTGTTAATCGTGGTTCCCGTGGCCGCCTTGAAGATCCTGCACAGATAGGAACTGCTCAGGAAAAAGTGGCCGGAAAGATCCTCGATGCTTAAGGGGGAGCCGATGTTCTGATTGATAAAGGTCAGGATCTCATCCACCTGGGTGTGGTAGGAGGGCACTTCCTCCAGTTCCCTGCGGGATTCGGTCCGCTGGTAGAAGATCCGGTTTAAAAAGACCATGAGCTCCGTAAAAACCGCCTTATCTTCCAGATCGGAGCCGAAGCCGGTCAGTCCGTTGAGTTTGTGTACAAAATAGCGGAAACGATTCTGCTCTTCTTCCGTGAGATGCAGCTTATGGGAAAGTTCATCGCTGCGGAAATGGAAGCACAGGTTCAGATCTGTTTTTTCAGAACTCAGGGAAGTCAGAAAATCCGGATGAACCGCGATCACAAACCTTTCAAGCACGGCCTGATCGATCTGGGAAAGATAGTGGCTCTCATACTGATTGATGAAAAAAATGTCACCCGGCTGGATATCATAAAAGCGGTTGTCGATCAGGAACTGTTTTCCGCCGGACACCGAATAATAAATTTCATAGCAGTCATGGATGTGCATCTCCATGGGCTTGTCGTCATTATACAGATGAGCCACCGCGAAGCTCTTGCTTTCCATACAGGACTGCATGGCGAGCTTGCAGGAACTGAATTCTTTCATGGGTAATCCTCTTCTCTTTCTGTAAGCAAAACAGATGTGGTATCTATTTTCCTTAGTATACGATAGAAGTTCAGAATAAGCAAGATTTTAAAGAAAATAACACAAGAACAGGAATATAAAGAATGCTATGATAAAGTCACAAGGTCAGATTTTCAGATTAATGCCGCCCTACGGCAGCGGAAAGAGAGACGGAATACGGCCATGGGCCGTATTCCTGGAAGAATGACTAACGTCATTCTTCTCAGAAATTAATGCTGCCTTACGGCAGCGGAAAGAGAGGTAGTTATGGAGTTAAGAACGGCGTGCTCACCGAAGGATGTGAAGCACTACACCACAGAGCGTCTGCGGGACGAGTTCCTGGTTCAGGGGCTGTTTACGCCGGATGAGATCAAACTGGTTTACAGCCACATTGACCGGATCATCATCGGAGCGGCCACTCCCGTGAACAAAAAGCTGGTTCTTACGGCAGGGGAAGAACTTCGTGCGGAATATTTCCTGCAGAGAAGAGAGCTGGGGGTGATCAACATCGGGGGAGCCGGAAAGATCACGATCGACGGAAAGGTATACAACGTGGCGCCCAGAGAGGGTATGTATATTGGAATGGGATCAAAGGATATTTCCTTTGAAAGCGACGATGCCGGAAATCCTGCAAAATTCTACTTAAACAGCGCGCCCGCTCACAGGACCTGCCCGACGGTCCTGATTAAGAGAGAGGGAACCCCGGAGGACGGCGTTGTGATCATCAAGGATGAAAACAAGGTGGAGCTTGGAAGCCTGGAGGAGTCCAATCACAGAGTGATCTGCAAGTACATTCTTCCCGGTCAGGTGGAGAGCTGCCAGCTTGAGATGGGCATGACTTCCTTAAAGCCAGGCAGCGTATGGAATTCCATGCCCTGCCATACGCATGACAGAAGAATGGAGGTTTATCTCTACTTCGATCTTCCCGAAGATACCTTCGTGATGCATTACATGGGAGAACCTACCGAGACCAGACATATCGTGATGCGTAACGAAGAAGCGGTAATTTCTCCGAGCTGGTCCATCCATTGCGGAAGCGGCACCAGAAATTATACCTTCATCTGGGGCATGGTGGGAGAAAATCAGGATTTCGACGACATGGACGGCGTTGGAATGAAGGAAATCATGTAAGTGAGTCCGGCAGACTCCGGCGGACCGTTATCCCGCAGGGGGCGGGAAGCCGGTAAAAAATAAAGTCTTACAACGAAAAAAACAAGGAGGAACAGTATCATGGGAATTTTAAACAGCTTTTCACTGGAAGGCAAAGTTGCTCTTGTAACCGGAGCTTCCTACGGAATCGGCTTCGCAATCGCGACCGCTTATGCTGAGGCAGGAGCTACCATCGTATTCAATGACATCAAGCAGGAACTGGTAGACAAGGGACTTGCTTCCTATAAGGAAAAAGGTATCGACGCGCATGGTTATGTGTGCGACGTAACGGATGAAGAAGCAGTGAACGCTTTCGTGAAGAAGGTGGAAGAGGAAGTCGGAACGATTGATATCCTGGTAAACAATGCCGGAATCATCAAGCGTATCCCCATGCTGGAGATGAGCGCACAGGCGTTCCGTCAGGTTATCGATGTTGACCTGAACGCTCCGTTCATCGTATCCAAGGCTGTTATCCCGGGCATGATCAAGAAGGGACACGGCAAGATCATCAACATCTGCTCCATGATGAGCGAGCTGGGCAGAGAGACCGTTTCCGCTTATGCTGCGGCTAAGGGCGGTCTGAAGATGCTCACCAGAAACATCGCTTCCGAGTACGGCGAGTATAACATCCAGTGCAACGGCATTGGACCCGGTTACATCGCTACGCCTCAGACGGCTCCGCTGCGTGAGATCCAGCCTGATGGAAGCAGACATCCCTTCGATCAGTTCATCATCGCAAAGACTCCGGCTGCCCGCTGGGGAGTTGCTGAGGATCTGCAGGGACCTGCCGTATTCCTGGCATCCGACGCTTCCGACTTCGTGAACGGACACGTTCTGTATGTGGACGGCGGTATCCTGGCTTATATCGGAAAACAGCCCCAGTAAGGGACACTGGTTGGACATGGAAAGCCTTTCCGCATCTGGTGCGGAAAGGCTTTTTCAGAATGAAATGCCGCCGTAGGCGGCAGCACGAACCGTGGTTCGTGCTGGAAAGGGGAAAAATGTTTACAATTAAATGGATTGGGCCTGATGGCAGCCTGAAGGCGCAGGATCAGGGAGAGGAAGAAGCGCGCCTTGTGGTAAATGGGGAATATGAACCGGGAGACAGGCTTGTTGTGGAAAGTACGCAGGAAGCGGTATATGCATGGCTGCAGATAGAGGATGTGCTGGGAAAATCCCTGGTTTATCTGAAGGGCAGCTATGAATACCGGATTCCGTTTGAAGAGAAGAGAATCTGCTATTCGCCCAGAGCGTTTACGGGAGAAAGGCATCTGGTAACGATAAGGAAGGCGCCGGAAACGGATGTTCATGCCTATAGAAACCTTGCGCTGAATGTGAATGACCAGCATGGAAATACGGTCTGCTTCCCGCGGGCGCATGCAAATGTAGAGACCAGAGGGGAATCCGTATTTGCGGCGATGAACGCCATTGACGGAGTGACGGAAAACCGTTCGCACGGCGCATGGCCCTATGCTTCCTGGGGAATCAACATGCAGGACGACGCAGAGCTGACGCTGGAGTTCGGAAGGCCGGTTGAAGTGGACAAAGTGGTTCTTTATACGAGGGCGGATTTCCCGCATGACAACTGGTGGGTGGACGGAAAGCTCACTTTTTCGGATGGCAGCAGCATGCAGCTTCCCATGGAGAAATCGGTGCTTCCTCATGTTTTCACCTTTGAAAAGAAGAGGATTGAGTGGCTGAAGCTGGGTGAGCTGATCAAAGCGGACGATCCTTCGCCGTTCCCGGCTCTGACTCAGATCGAAGTGTACGGAAGCGATATCTGAAAAAGGTCAGGTGTTCTGAAAGGAGTCAATTATGCAGAAAGAGCTTAGAACTTTTTTGGATCAATATGTGGGCTGTATCCGGAAAAATGCGGAAGAGATGATGGATAAAGCCATGCCGGAGGCGGATGAGGAGTTGTTTTCTCTGTATGAAAAGACGGGAAACCGGCTCCGTTATGAGGAGGTTTATTTTACCCGCAGAAAGTATCTGGCGGTATTCGGTTGTCTCGCCATTCTGGATGGCGCAGAAACGTATGTGAAAAAGCTCGTTGAGGTGCTGAAGGGGATCTGTGCGGAGGAATGCTGGGCGCTTCCCGCTCATGTGCACAGGGATGTGGATCCCGACTGGAGGGTCTGTGTGGATCTGTTCGCGTCGGAGACAGCACAGGCGCTGGCGGAAATCATCAGCCTGGCGGGCGATGTGCTTCCGGAGGACGTGAGGCAGGAGGTACGGGAAAATATTTTCCGCCGGGTGATGAATCCATTTCTGGAGAGCGAGCCGCCCTACCTTCCTTGGGAAGGCGCGGATCATAACTGGAATGCGGTATGCGGCGGCAATGTGGGCTGTATCGGCATGTATCTGATGAAGGATGAACCGGAGAGGCTGAATGCGCTTCTGGAGCGGCTGCAGAGGTCGCTGACACATTACATCGGCGGTTTTGCGGAAGATGGAACCTGCATGGAGGGGCTGGACTATTTTTCCTATGGATTTGCCTATTATGTGGGGTTTGCGGAGATGCTGTACCGCTATACGAACGGAAAGACCGATCTGCTTGCACAGGAGAAGTGCCACAAAATTGCCCTGTTCCAGCAGAAGTGCTATTTCCCTTCCGGAAGGACGCTCAGCTTTTCCGACGGCAACAGCCGGGACAGCTACAGGATGGGCTTAAGCTGCTATCTGGCGATGCGGTATCCGGACATGGTGCTCCCGCCCGTATCCGTGGCGCGTGGTTTTGAAGGGGATTCCTGCTTCCGCTTCCTGTGTAACCTGCGGGATGTGCTCTGGACGAGGGATTATCTGAAGGAAGAAGAAAAGAAACAGGCAGCGGAGAGCGTTCCCGGAGAAAGTTACGCGGCAAAAGGCAAAGAAAGCGCGAAAACGGATGAGAATAAGGTGATGGTGCTCACTGCGGCACAGTGGAACATCGCCCATGGAAAAAGCGGCGGCGGCATGGCCTGCAAGGGCGGAAACAACGGGGAGCCGCACAATCACAACGATGTGGGAAGCTTCCTTTACATGCTGGGAGATGAAATGCTTTTGACCGATCTGGGGGCCGGAGAATATACAAAGCAGTATTTTGGACCGGAACGCTATCAGATCCTCTGCAACAGTTCTTTCGGCCACAGCGTGCCGATCCTGGATGGAGAGGGACAGAAGGCCGGCGCCGAATATGGATGCAGCAGCTTTTCAGCGGACGGAAGAGGAGGCTGTGAGATTCATTTTGCGCACGCTTACGGCGACAGCCGGGTCAAAGAGCTCGTTCGGAGTTTTTCCTATGATCCGGAAACGGAGGTGCTGGAGATTGCGGATGAACTGGAAGCGGAAGGAGACGTACCGCTGTGGGAGAATCTGGTGACCCAGTGCCGCCCTGAAATTCGTAACGGCCAGGTGTGGATAGTGGGAGAAAAATATGCCTGCCGTGTGGAAACGCAGGATCTGGCGGGCGGTTTCCTGGTGGAGGAAAAGAAAAATTCCTCTCATAAGGGAGTGCTGGAAAGCGTGTACTGTATTTCCTGGGAAGTACCCGCCAGGAACGGAAATACAGAAGTGAGAAAGTGTCGGTTCCGTGTGGTTCCCGCGGAAAAATGACTGGACATGGATGATGCGGATGTTGTCGCCGGAAGTGGAAAGGCTGCGGCGGAAATTGGAGGTAAGGATGATCAAGGGATTTAAAATGAAACTTTATGAGGGGCAGGAGGAGGAGTATGAAAGACGCCATAACCTGCTCTGGCCGGAAATGAAGGATATGATTCATGAGCATGGCGGAAAGAACTATACCATTTTCCTGGACAGGGAGACGCTGACCCTGTTCGGCTACATCGAGATTGCAGATGAAGAGCTCTGGGCAAAAGGCGCGGACACTGCCATCAACAGAAAATGGTGGGACTACATGGCCGACATCATGGAGACCAACCCGGACAACAGCCCGGTGAGCATCGATCTGAAGAATGTGTTCCATCTGGACTGACAAAGATAAGCGGCGCAAACCCAGACAAAGGGCTGCATCGAAAACAGAAGGAGAGACCGGTACGCCTTGAAACAGACGTACCGGCTTTTTGTCAATGGATGGAACGGACATCGATGATCTCATGGAAGTAGTCGAACTGTCCGCAGAGCAGTCCTTTTCCTCCGATTTCGCATTCTCCCACCTGATTGTCATAGGGATCGGCGCGCAGGCCGGATTTCGGCGGGAAAAGGGGAGCCTGAAATGCCGTGTTTGCCACCATGCGGAAAGGATCCAGGTTTCCAAAGTAAAAAGCCTGCCGTTCCTTTTCCCCGGCGCGGAAGGCGCTTCCGCCAAAGGAAAGATCCGCATACAGCCAGCCGTAGTGGGGAATGAAAAACTGCGCCCAGTCGTGAGGACCGACGGAAACCGGGGTCACGGAAAGTCCGGACTGCCAGCGCGCGGGAATCCCCGCAATGCGGCACATGGTGATGAACAGAAGGGCCTGTACGCCGCAGTCCCCCTTTCGATTGACTGCACAGGATTCTGCGATATCATCCAGAAGAAAATATTCCGGCATATAGGAATAGGTTACCTGAGAGGTAATAAATTCATAAATTTTTCCGGCACGGATCAGGGGGTTGGACTCCCGGCCGACGACCTGAGAAGTGAGGACGCGCAGACAGGGAGTGAAACGGATGTGCGGAAGCTGCTGGCCGGTATCGAAATCCGGAAGACTGTCGGAAACGAGATCGGGATTCGGCTCCACATAGTTTACGATGCTGTCATATTCATATTCCACCCAGAAGGTATCATTTTCTGCGGGGGTTTCCTGAAAGGCGATGGTTCTGGCGGGAGCGTCCGCAGGGCTGAGGAAGGCGGGACGGTGTCCCGTATTCAGAATGCGGATGTTGCAGGTGGGAGCGCTTTCCTTCGGAACAGGCAGATGGACAAGAATCTCTTTCCCCGGCTCGAAGAATTCGTCCCGGATGCGCAGACCGGCCTTCAGGTGGATGCGGTATTTCAGAGAGCCCTCTTCTTTTAAAAGCTGTATGGTCTTGTTGCGGAAAAGGTTCCGGGAAGAGGTTTCCTTTACAAGCTGCGGATCTGCCCTTTTGGCGAGGGCGGAATCCGTGGCCGTGAGCGTTTCCCAGAAACGGCGGAAATACCGCTTCTGCCCTTCCAGAAAAATGAAATCAATCCGGTCTTCCTGTTCCAGAGCGGCGAATTCCTCTTCTGTGAAGTCCGGAATCTGTCGGTGGATCAGAGAAAGGGCTTCACAGAAGGAATAGGGATATTCGCCGGGAAGCTGGGAAAGGCGCGCAAGTTCCAGCTCCAGTCTCGCCTTCTGAAACGGATCCTTCGCTCCGTCAGAGCCGGAAAGCAGAAAACGGATGCGCGCTTCGGCTTCTTTCAGATGTCCGGCCTGGATCAGGCGGCTGACAGAGGCCGGCAGAGGGATGGACAGAGACTGGATGCAGTCTTGTTCAGAGAGTTTTGGAGGCTGGTCTTTCCGCATATTCATAATGATTCCTTCCTTTGCAGCATTTGTCAGAGTATGGCTTTTCTGCTCTGATTTTACCACATTGCCGCACAAAGGAAAAGAGGGGCATTGCCCTCCACAGACAATGCCCCGTTACGAGCCGCGTTTTATGCTTCCTTTTTTTTGCTTTCTTCCTTGTGTGGAGGCTCCTTTTCTTCCTGTCTGCAGCAGGGATCGCAGGGAACATCGCAGTCGTTTTTCAGCATTTCCTCATATTTCGGCGGTCCAAGCTCAAGGGGCTTGATGGACAGGTCGAGAAGGTCGCCGCAGACGAAATCCAGACAGATGGTATCATCCGTAGGGCGGGTGCAGGCCTTTGGGACGACCGCTCTTCCCTTATGAGGGATTCGGTACTGAGAAAAATAAACCGTTTTCAGCAGGATGCTTAAACCGATGGTGGCCGTATCCTCTTCCGGGCAGAAGCAGAGCACCTTAGGGATGGCGATCAGATTCAGGCCCTGGTGAAGGGCGGTGTTATCCGGACCGAAGCCCACGACATGAATGATGGTGCAGCCGTCCGAACCCTCTTCATGGGCGACGCCATAAGGCGCGTAGATTTCAAGCTCAACACACTCCGGATTGGTGTCTTCGTCCATGTACGCATAGTCGCAGGAAGAGGGATCACAGGGCAGGTAGACCGCACAGACGGTCTTTGTGTCCAGAATTTTTCCGGCGCAGTCATAGAAGGTGATAAAAAAGGTCACTTTGAGATTGGTCAGAGTGACCAGATAGCAGTTCGGCCGCCCGATGATGGGTACCGCGCTCGATTTACAGCAGTCACAGCCGAAAGAGATATCCATAACCTGTACGGAAATACGGTCTATTTTGGAGCAGGAGGATTCGAGTGGGACGTTTCTGCAGAGGTTGATCCCGAGCTCATCATAAACGACGGGAGTGAGGACGGTCAGACAGTCCGGATCTCCGCAGATGGGGTCGGTGCAGACATCCAGACATTTCCCCTTCCGGTCGATTCCGCAGCTCACATATCTTTTGGAACAGCATTTGCATTTCGCATTTTTGCTGGAGGGCATATGGATCGCTCCTTTAAAATTTCTTACTCTATTTTATGCTTCCCGCGTCTTTTTGTTCGGCGGCCTGAATATATTTATGGTGTGGTCTTTGGGACAAAAATGGCTGTCGATATTCTTTATGTATTTATGCCGCCTTTTGGCGGCAGAGGGAGAGGAAACATGGCATATCAGATTTTTGAGATGGCGGACGGACAGAGGGTGGCCCTGTACGCCCAGGGAAACTCCATTTTTTCCTGTCTGCTTCCTTTTATGAGAGGGATGACTCCGGCGGAGGTAAAGGCGGATTACCTCGCCCATCTGAGCGCGGCGGTCTTCCGTGATACGGTGTGCTACGTGTATGAAAACCTGGAACATAAGGTGGTAATCGATACGCTTGGTGCGTCTCCGGCAAGAATCCTTCTGTCCGACGGAACGGGCGGATATGGCTTTGAAAACCTGCAGCTGGTTGTGAGAGAGAACGGACTGTACCTGTTTTATCAGGTCAGAAGGAAGGGAGAAAAAGCCGGACTGTATGTCTGTATGCCCTATCGGGAAAATGTGTGGGGGACGGTATTTGAAGGAGAAGACGGAAGCTGGCAGGTGGAGCTTCTGGCTGCGGAAGGGCAGACACAGCTTCTCTGCCTGGACAGAAGGGGAGGCAGGCTGCGCCTTTATGACTGGCAGCAGGACGCGGAATTCGTACAGCGCCGGTTTATGGAGGAAGCGGCGCATGAAAAACAAGTGGAAGCCCTGAAGGCCTCCTGGCAGGAAGAAAAGGCGCTGCTGGAATCCGGGAAGGAAGAGCTTCAGGCGGAGGCCATGGCGAAGCTGGGAGAGTTCCAGCAGGAAAAGGAAGAGCGGATGATTCAGTGCCGAAAGGAGTATGAAAGCCGGGTGGAGCGGCTGCGGACAGAATACGAGGGCAAGCTTTCACAGTGCCGGGAAGGCTATGAGGCTCAGCTGGAGCGGGCGAAGCAGCAGTATAACGAGCTGGCCCAGACCGCCGTGAAGCTGCAGCAGATCGGCCGGAAGTGGAGGGATAAGTATTTTGGAAGATCCGAGGAAAAGGAAAACGTATGAGCGGACGGGAAGCGCTCTGCGGAAAGGGCGGATTCCCGTGAAAATTATGCTTGAAATTTCTTCCGCTCTTTGTTAGAATATCCGCATGGAGACATAGCTCAGCTGGGAGAGCATTTGCTTGACGTGTAAAGGGTCGCAGGTTCGAGTCCTGTTGTCTCCATTTTTTTATGCCCGCGGGCGGAATTGATGGAAATGCTGATAAAGAATAGCGATTTCAAGCTTTTTCCCCTTTCCGACAAGACTCGGATCAGGAACCAGCACGCCCCTCGGCTGCCCTGGTAAGTATATTATATTGTCAAGGTTTCCCCCCGGTAGTAACCGGGGGATTTTTGAGACGTCGCAAATTATTTTAGCAGATCAGCGACGTTGATGGTCAGCTCCGGGAAGATGCCGACAGGGATATCATCTGAAAAGAGATAGAACATGGGAGCTGCATCCTCTTCATAACGATATACCGTGGTGCGCTCTTTTGCCGGATCAATGATCCAATATTCACGGACGCCTGCTTCGGAGTACAGAGCGTTCTTGGTGGAGTAGTCCATCCGGCGGCTGGACGGAGATACAACCTCGACCACCAGATCTGGAGCTCCATTGCATCCCCGGTCATCCAGCTTTGACAGGTCACAAACAACAGAAACATCCGGCTCAACCCAGTCCTTATCATTCGCATCCAGGTTGACAGCAAAGGGAGCGGGATATACCTTACAAGCCCCACCTTGACTCTTGATGTATGAACCCAAAAGCTGAGTAAATTCAGAAATCAATTCCTGATGGATTCTGCCGGGAGGAGCCATGTCGTAGAGCTGGCCGTCGATCAGTTCCGCCCGGCGGCCTTCAGAGAGATTCCAATAGTCTTCTGAAGTGTATCTGTGTTCTCCTGGTAATGGCATTGATTCACGTCCTTTCATTAAAAGTTTAAATGAAATTTTTACTTCATTTACCTCCCTATTTGGATATTATCATATTGTAGAAAAAATGCCAACAAATTCGGGCGCATATCCTCATCCATATTCCAATCCCCCATTGACAGCCTCCCTCTCCTTATGGTACTCTTTATGAAATAAACTGTAATTTTTAAGAATACAGTTTCTGGAAAAAGAGCCGCAAAAAGCGGCGGAATGGAGAGGGTTATGAGCAGTAACTTCTGTGTGGCGATACACGGACTGGTTTATCTGTATCACAGCCGGAGCACCGTATCCAGTGAGGAACTGGCGAAACATATCTGTACCAATCCGGCAAGGGTGCGAAAGGTCATGCTGATGCTGAAAAAGCAGGGGCTTGTTCAGACCAGAGAAGGGAAGGACGGAGGATACAGCTGCGCGGCCAGGGCGGAAGAAATCACGCTGAGGCATATTGCGGAGGCGACGGAAATGCATTTTGCCGAAGGATTTCGTACGGGAAAGGGCTGTCCCGGACTGGCGGAAGGTGCGGCAGCGCTTGCCGATATGGCAGAGATCGATATGGACTGTCTGAACGCTTCCGGGATGGCACAGGTGATGCAGGAGCTGTATGAGCAGATGGATGCGTTGTGTATGGAGCGGCTGGGCCGGATTACGGTGGCTGATCTGGAGAAACGGCTGAAGAACAGGGGGAAAGCAACATGAATTTGACAATAGAGACTTCGGTTCCGGTTATAACCGTTTTTCTGCAGGGACTGCTGAGCTTTTTTTCGCCCTGCGTGCTGCCGCTGGTACCGCTTTATGTCAGCTATCTGGCAGGGGGCGCGCAGAAAGTGGACGAGGACGGAAATGTCCATTATCCAAGAAAAAAGATTCTGGTGAATACGCTGTTTTTCGTGATCGGAATCAGCTTTACCTTTTTCCTGCTCGGATTCGGATTCACGGCGCTGGGCCGCTTTTTTACCGATAACCGGGCCTGGTTTGCGAGGATCAGCGGTATTATCATGATTCTGTTCGGTCTGTATCAGCTCGGTCTGTTCGGCCGTTCCGGAGCGATCGAGAGGGAGCACAGGCTGCCCTTCCGGCTGGACCGCTTTACCATGAATCCGCTTGTGGCCCTGCTTCTGGGCTTCACCTTCAGCTTTGCCTGGACGCCCTGTGTGGGACCGACGCTGGCGAGCGTGCTCCTGATGGCTTCCTCATCCGCAACCTCGGGCAGGGGCTTTCTTCTGGTCAGCGTGTACACGCTGGGCTTTGTGCTGCCCTTCCTTGCGGTGGGGCTGTTCACGGGAGCGGTGCTGGATTTCTTCCGCAGAAAGAGAAACGTGGTCAGATATACGGTGAAAATCGGCGCCGTCCTGCTGATCCTGATGGGTATTATGACGCTGACCGGATTCATGAACGGCATTACGGGCTATCTGTCCAGCATTTCTCCCGGAGGAACCGCTGCGGTGCAGGAGGAGACTTCCGGCGACAGCGTCCCGGAAGAGGATTCTGATGAAGCGCCGATGGACGCTGAGACGCAGGATGCTGCCGCGACCACTTCAGCAGAAGAGAGTGCAGCAGCAGAGAGTGCAGCAGCAGAGAGTGCAGCAGCAGAAAGTGCTGCTGCAGAAGAAAGCAGCGAAGCGGATGCCGGACAGGATGTGATCCCGGCGATGGATTTTACGCTGACGGATCAGTATGGAGAGACGCATACCTTTTCCGATTATAAGGGAAAAACGGTATTTCTGAATTTCTGGGCTACCTGGTGCCCGCCCTGCAAGAGTGAAATGCCGGATATCCAGGCACTGTATGAAAAGTACGGAGAGAATGAGGGCGATCTGATCGTGCTCGGCGTGGCAAATCCGAAGACGGATGAGATGCCGAATAATCAGGACGGTACGGTGGAAGAGGTGACAGACTATCTGGAAGAAAACGGACTGACCTTCCCTGTGGTGATGGATACCACGGGAGAGCTTTTCTACTGGTATGGAATCAGCGCCTTCCCCACCACCTTCATGATTGATGCCAACGGAAATGTGTATGGGTATGTATCCGGCGCGCTGACGGCGGATATGATGGAGAGCATTGTACAGCAGACCATGGAAAGCGTGGAATAGCCGGACAGATGATATAAAAAAGTGTGCGCCCTGATGCGGTACGCATCATGCGCACCACTCGCGCCGAGCGCGGTTGCCTTCAGGCAACATCTACCTTGCGCGCGAGTGCGCATCAACGTCTTTTTTTATACAATAGGAAAGGAACTTTCCTATTGTATAAAAAAGATTATCCCGTGAGGGTCCAGGGAGCTGAAAAGCCTGGAGCACGCGGGATAATCTTTTTTCAATTGACAGCTGCTGCAAAAGGGCCGTCTTCCGATAGCTGCCTACAGCAGGTGGATGCCGTTCTTCTCCGCCTCTTCCACGATTTCCGGCGGCCACAGGGAGGACTGTACCTCTCCGATGTGTGCCTTTCTGAGGAAGAACATACAGATGCGGGACTGGCCGATTCCGCCGCCGATGGTAAAGGGAAGCTGCTCCTCGATGACCGCCTTCTGGAAGGGAAGAGAAGCCCGTTCCGGACAGCCGGCCTTTTCCAGCTGGGAAAGAAGGGCGTCCTTATCCACGCGGATGCCCATGGAGGACAGCTCCAGCGCAATATCCAGAACCGGATAATAAACCACGATATCCGCGTTCAGGGACCAGTCGTCATAGTCCGGAGCGCGTCCGTCGTGGCGCTCGCCGGATTCCAGCACATCGCCGATCTGCATGATGCAGACGGCGCCCTTCGCCTTGGCGATGTAGTATTCCCGCTCCTTCGGGCTGTAGTCGGGGAACATGTTCTCCAGCTCCTGCGTGGTGATGAAGAAAATGTCATGGGGCAGGATCTCTTCTATGTAGTCGTATTGAATGGACATGTATTTTTCGGTTTTCCGAAGCACCTTATAAACGGTGCGCACCACATCCTTCAGCGTATCCAGATTGCGGTCCTGTCTGGAAATGATTTTTTCCCAGTCCCACTGATCCACATAAATGGAATGAATGTTGTCCGTGATCTCGTCCCTGCGGATGGCGCTCATGTCCGTATAGAGGCCTTCGCCTTCGCAGAAACCGTATTTCTTCAGCGCGTAGCGCTTCCATTTTGCCAGGGACTGCACCACCTGGGCCTCGTATTCATTCTGCTCCTTGATACCAAAGGAAACAGGCCGTTCGACGCCGTTCAGATTGTCATTCATGCCGGAAGCCGGATCCACAAAGAGCGGCGCTGATACGCGCAGCAGATTCAGCCGTTCCGCCAGCAGTCTCTGAAAGAAATCCTTTACCGTCTTGATTCCAACCTGCGTGTCATGCAGGGACAGCGCAGATTCATAGTTTTTCGGGATTTTCAAATGCTCCATATCTACCTCGTGATGATAGCCGCAAAGCGGCATTTGGTTTAAAAGAAATTTGCACAGAATGCAAGTGACACTTAATTATATTAATCCATCACCGCAGTGATGTCAATGAACAATCCTACAGCACACCAATTCCCTGGGCGAGAAGAAACACGGCCATCAGCGCGGGCTGGTGAATCATATAAATGGGAAGAGTATGTCTTCCGATGAATTCCAGAAAAGGGCAGAGACGGCGTCTGAAAAAGGCCGGCCACTGCCGCAGACCGCGTCCGTACGGCGTGCAGCGGAAGGTAAAAAATCCGCTCCAGAACAGAAAGATCCAGGGGAGAAGCGAAAAATAGTCGGTGGAAAAGAAGCCGGGCCAGGGAAATCCCAGGATCATCATGAAAACGCCCCGATACAGAAAATCGGGAAGGGCGCACAGGCGCAGGCCTTCAAAACCGAGATACCCGGACGGCACATCCCTTGTCAGGAAAAAGAGAAGGAGACAACAGATCAGGCCGGCCGGGGCAGGAATGCGTGTGAAAAGGGGATAAAGCAGCGCCGTGAGCAGTACCGCAAGGCCGAAAAAGCTTAAGACGCCCATGATGATCAGGGACTGTGGCATGACGAGAGCTGTGACAGCCGTGATCAGGAGGCTGCAGGCGGTAAGCAGCAGTCCCCGCTTCACCCGGCGGCCTCCGTGAAAGCGGCCGAGACAGAAGGAGAAGCCGGACAGAAAGATGAACAGCCAGCAGATGCTCTGCTGCCACAGATAACCGGGCAGCCCCCGGTAGCCGGGGAGATTTACGCCGTAAAGGTAAACCAGATCATAGGCGCCGTGGTAGGCGATCATGGAAATCAGATTGATGCCGCGCAGCAGGTCCAGAAACCAGAGGCGGGAAGAGGCTGCGCGGTCAGCCGATTCCCGGCTGACCGCGCCGGTGTTTGGAAACATTTTCATCATGCGCCTCCTTCGCCCGAACCGGCAGAAGTCTGCGTTTCCTGCGGGCGGGACGACAGACGCTGTGTCCGGGATGCCGAAGCCTGTGTTTTGGGCCGCATCCGTCTCCGGCGTTCCAGGAGGACGATCGCCGCGAAAATGGCAAGGCAGATCAGACATACAATGATTCCGATGGTCAGGCCGGCGGGGCGGTAGCGCATTTCAATGGTATGCTCCCCTTCCGTCAGCGACAGGCTGATGAAGGTATCGTCAAACAGGCCGGGCTGCACCTCCTCGCCGTCTACCAGAATCGTCCAGCCGGGCTCGTAGGCGACGCTGAGAATCAGCTCTCCGGCGCGGGAAACGTCGATGTGGCCGTTTATATGGGTGGAGCTGTAGGAATCCACCGTCATGGTCTGCTCGCCGAGGATGGAAATCACTTCGTCCATCACATCAAAATTCAGACGGTAGGCGGATACGTTCAGGCTGCTGCTGTCTTCAGAGGTCAGAGAGATCACATCCCCCGCATCATGCCAGCCAAGATCACAGATATAGTGATATTTTACCTGAGAGAAGCTTTTACTTCCCGCTTCGGATTCCATTTTCAGGGTATTGACGCCCGTATCTCCAACATAGGCATAGTAATGGCCGCTCACATCGGCAGTGATGGTGGTTGCGCCGTCCTCCTCCTGAAGGGCGCCTACGGAGGTGAACAGGTTCTGTTCCAGACCCAGAGCCTGCACCATGCGGTTCTGCGTATCGAGAGGCGTTGCCCCTTCAGAGTCCAGGGCGCGTTCCAGCGCGTCCGTGCGGGTATCGTCAATATTGCCAAGAAGCTCGTCAAGAGGAGAAGCCTCCGAAGCGGACTCCTCTGTTCCGGCCGTCTGGGAAGAAACGTTCTCATCTGTGAACGCACTTGCGGAAGCGTCTGCACTCCCGGAAGCTTCCGGGGTCTGCGCCGAGGCGGAGAAGCCGGACCCGGAGCTGATCATGAAGCCCAGCGGCAGGCTGTAGCGGCATTCATACAGGTAAATATCCCCCTCCTGATCGATCAGGGTATAGAGCAAGGGGTCCTCATTGGCGGAGCGGGAGAACACGTAACGCACGCCGAGCAGGGAAGAGGACAGAGGCGTTGCGCCGTCAAAGCAGTAGAACACCTTGCTGTCGCTCATGCCCATTTTGTCATAAAAATCCTGCACATGTCCGTTGGAAGTGGAGGAGAACAGGGAAGCCGTGGGATAGCCCACCAGCGTGCCGTCGTTCTTGGTGACCCGGCTGGTCTTTTCAAACCGGTAGAAGTCCGTATCCCGTTCCCTGGTCCTCTCAACCAGCGTCTGATAGCTGTCCAGGTTGTTCAGGTAGCTGCTTCTGCTGGTGACGGAGCAGCTGGTGGTGTAGGTGTTAACGGCGGCTTCCACGGTTACGGAGGTCAGCGTCAGAACCGCGAGAAGACACATGCCATAACGTTTCCCTTCCGCTGCGGCATTTCTGTTCCGGTAAAAATAAAGAAACACGCCGTACAGGCACAGGAAGAGAGCGGTCAGAAGGAAGGTTTCCGTCCGGTATGCCTCCTCATCCGCCATCAGCTTTTCAAACAGGAGCACAAAGCCCAGGGAAAGACAGAAGCAGCCTCCCAGCGCCTTCAGCGAGCAGCCGCGGATGTTCAGAACCGCCTTTGCGCAGAGGGTGAGCAGCAGGAAGATATACAGGAAGGACTGTCTGCAGGGCAGAGAGTCCGGATAGTTCAGGCCGTGCCAGATGAAGTTGAGCATATTTGTGGAAAAGCTCAGAAGCATAAAGGCCAGAAGCCCGATGTATGCCGCCTTTTCCCGCAGGGAGATTCTGGTATTCGTCACATACAGGGGGACCAGCAGAAAAACGGCCACGCCGCAGTAGATGTTGGGCCAGTGATCCAGACCCGTTTCCACATTCACGTTCATGCAGTGCCTTGCGATCATATCAAGGAAGGAAAAATAGAAGGTCAGCGTGTCCGGAAAATTAAATTCACTGAAGTCTGTCAGGTGAAGCGCCGCATATTCCGGAATGAGAAGCACGGCCGCCAATCCTCCCGCAAGGAGAGAGAAGAGGGCAAACCGGACAGCCGCGGCGCCCATTTGTCTCAGGGACATGTGAGAGCAGACGAGCTGCAGCAGGAAATACAGCACCAGGAAAATGCAGACCATGATGGAAATATAGTAGTTGGAGAGAATGCACAGCGCCAGGCTGATGCAGTAGAGCTTATATTTTCCCTCCTTTACCAGAGCCTCCAGGCCCACCGCGATCAGCGGAAACAGGACGACGCAGTCCAGCCACATCACATTCCAGTTGTAGGCCGCCAGGAAGCCGGAAAGGGCATAAAAAATGGCGAAGGGAACCAGCACGAAGCTCTTCGTTTTAAAATGGCGGGTCAGATAAAAGCAGAAGGTAAAGCCGCACAGACCGATTTTCAGAGCCACCAGCCAGGTCATGAATTCGATCAGGTACTGATCGGGCACCAGAACCACCAGCCAGTTGATGGGGCTCGCCATATAATAACCGTACAGCGCGAGAAAATTGGAGCCTATCCCCACATTCCAGGAATAGAAAAGGCTGTCCCCGCTTTTCAGCTTGCTCTGCATTTCGGAGAGAAAGGGGACATACTGGTGATACATGTCGGAATGCATGAAGCTCTCATCCCCGAACGGATATACGCCGTTGATGATGAAAATGCCGCACATGACGGCGAGGGGGATAAGAAAGGAAAGCAGGCAGGCCGCGTTCTGACGCGCGGCCGCGGGCAGCTTTCGGAAAGAGAAACGCTGCGAAAGGGTTGTTGTCATGGATGTTATCCTCCTGTTTTGTCGCCGCAGGCGGCATTCAAATCATAAAAGAACGGCGTCAGCCATTCTTTGCGCCCTGTTGTCAGTCAGCGGAATAATCAAAAAGTCTGTAATACTGATAGCCCTTATAGTCGGAAAGCAGTTCGGACTGATCGTCGGCGTTGGTAAAGGTACCGTCAGCCAGCGTTACATGGTTGGCGGAGATCACAGGAACCGTTTCGGAAAAAACGGAAAGATAGGTAAAATATCCGTCCATTGGAACCCCGGCAGCGAGCAGGGTTTTTGCCCCGAGATAATTAACGCTGGTCTCTACTCCAGTTTCCTCTTCGATATCGAAGTTTGCCCAGATGAAGAAGGGAACCTTATAGCGGTCCGCCTGCTCTTCCTCCGTCAGAGTGGAACTGCTTTTCCCATTCTGTTTCAGGATCGGCTCGATTACCGAATTTGTGGTCTGATGATCGCCAAAGAAAACGATAATGGTATCCTCCTCCTGCTCTTCAAAATAGGAAATGAGTTCACCAAGCGCCGCATCGCTCAGGCTGAGAAGAGAAAGATAGTTGTTCAGCGTCTGGGAGCCGCCTTCCACTTCAATCTGCGGATCGAAGTTATCAAAGCTTTCCGTATAGGAGGAATGGTTCTGCATGGTTACGTTGAACAGAAACAGCGGGTTGTCGCCCTTATTTTCATAGATTTCAACGATCTTTTCAAAATCGGACTGGTCGCTTACATAATTGCGGACCTTAGCTGCATTGTCAAAATCCGGGAGGAAATACATTTCCGAAAATCCCATTGTGGGATAGACCGTATCCCGGTCCCAGCCGGAGGCATTGTAGGGATGCATGGCGACCGTCTGATAGCCCAGACCCGCCAGGTGCGAGGCCAGAGAAGGCGTCTCTCCCTTGATATACTGCTGATAGGGAATGCTGCCCTGCGGCAGAAAGGCCATGGTATTTCCCGTCAGATATTCGAATTCGGTGTTGGCCGTATTTCCGCCGAGAACGGAAACGTTCAGCCAGCCGGAAACGGTGTTTTCAGCGCCTTCAAGCAGGCTGTGGACGAAGGGCATATAATCCTGATTCACCGTAAAATCACCCAGAATCGCCGGATCGGAAAACGCTTCGTCCATGATGACAATGATGTTCGGAAACTCTCCCTCATCAGAACCGGCTCCTGCCATGGCCGGTTCGCTCATGGATTCCTCCTCCAGAGCGGCGAGTTCCTGTGCCGCCGTATCCGCGTTATAGCCCGCCGGCTTATCCACGGACAGATACCGCAGCTCCATGACGAAGGCCAGGGCCGTTCCGTTCTTATAGCTGATGGTGGTGGGAGTGAAAAGCTTGTTGTACAGGCGCAGTTTCTGCTCCACAATTTCATCGGAATGGAACATCAGTCCGAACGCGCCCAGCATGACGACGAGTGTGGCCGCCATGGGAAGCCGCAGCTTCCAGGTACCCTTTTTCAGGGTGAAACGGCAGAAAAATTCCAGGATCAGAAGAAAAAGGAAGCCAAGCACCACAAGAAGCGCCTGACGGTCCAGGGTATAATCATAATTGCCCGCCACACTGGCCGCCGTTCCAATGGAAAGCAGATCCCAGGGCTGGATCGGGACGGAACGGAAATTCAGAACAAAATAATTGGCGAGTCCGTATATGGCAAAGAACAGAGTTTCCGCCATCAGAGCCACATGGAGCTTTCCAAAGACGGAAAACAGAAGCAGAGCCAGAAGCTCAAACATGATCAGGTTCAGAACCTGCGGCGTTGTCTTCATGGTCTCAAACGGGTTGTGGGTGTACCACTCCAGCAGGTAAAATGTGGCAGCCGGGGCGATAAACAGCATGATCAGGCTGAGACGGCTCTCCCGGATCTTTTGTATCACTTTTTTCATAATAATTTCCAGATTCCTCCTCAAAATCCTCTTTCCAATGCCTCTTTGGGGCAGAATATGCCATGATTTCTGTTACATTCTAGTCAGGGAAAGGGAATCTGTCAAGTAAAGCCACAAAGAATTCATACTTTGTGGTATGATGGGGTTACAGTTCACTCATCCGCCAGTACCAGACAGAGGTCATGCTGCACGAACAGATGACTGGCTCTGACGGATGACCTGATCAGGAAAATACCGGAAGGAGGAGAAAAGGGATGAGAATTCCGGAAGAGATTCTGGGCGCGGCAGAAAAACAGCTGGATGCGGACTGCGGCATCGGAAAAGAGGGAAAGGACGGCATGATTGTGACGGCGCAAAACAAAACGGTGTTTCGCCGTGCACCGTACTTCCCGCCCAAGGCATATATGACAGATGCGGCCTACGGCGAACTGGTGCGTGAGACACTGGAAAAGGAAACCGGGATCCGGCCCAGAATTTACGAGGGGATCGACCCGTTTTTCAGAGGAATCGTCTTTATGGGAAAGGCGAGGATTCTGGCGGGAGAAGAGATTTTTGACCGGTGTGTAAGAGAACTGGGCAGCCTGAAAAATCCGGAATGGCTCTGCCAGTTTTCCAGCCTCGGCCATCTGCATGCGATGCTCCGGCGGTATGGACGGAAAATCGAGGATGTACGTCTGAATTTTCTTCCCTGTGATGGAGGGATTAAGAAGGAAGCGGCGGATCTGGCGGACGTTCCTGCCCCCTTTGAAGTGCGCCTGCTGGAGGCGGAAGAACTGGCGGAACGAAAGAGCCGGGGCGAGTTTGGAGGCGGTGCATTCCGGCACGCGGTCTGCGGCTCGCAGCTTATGCCGGATGTGCTGGCTGCCGCGGCCTTCCTGAATGGCCGGATTGTGGGAATCGCGGGGGCCACACAGGACTGCGCTGTAATGTGGCAGATCGGCGTGGATGTGGAGCCCGGGCAGAGAGGCAGGGGAATCTCTGCCGTTCTGGTCCGGCTTCTGAAAAATGAGATTCTAAAGAGAGGGAAAATCCCCTTCTACGCCACCTCTCAGTCCCATATTCTTTCCATGGATACCGCTGTCAGCGCGGGCTTTCTCCCCGCATGGTCGGAGATCTACGTTTCTCTGGGAAAATATTAAGAATTCCTTTATGGGATTCAGGCAGGGGATATGGTATAATAACTGCGCGGTGCGCAGTCCGGTCCGATATAAATCGGACCGCCCCGCTGCGCGGGGATTATACCCAATCTGCGGCTTGTGGAGAAAATGCCGCCTGCGGCGTCGCTTTCTCCCCTGCGCTCGCAGTATAATGTGCCATGGGTAAACGGCGGCCCGCCTGAGCCGCCATATCGGGAAAGGACAGATGGATATGGATGGACATAAATTAAATAAGAAGGAACTGGTACCGATCATCGCCCTGCTCGTTTTCATTGCGGTGGTTCTGATTCTGTGCGCCATCAGCGCGGGACGGGGCGCAGGAAATGGAGAAGATGCTGCGGCCGTGCAGGAGGAGAGCGAACGTTCGGAAACCTCCGCAGCATCAGGAGAGACCGCATCGAACACCGAAGAATCCGGCGCCATGTCTTCCGGCGGGGAAACGGAAACCGCCCGGGAAGAGGGAACCCTGACGGAGGTGAAGGAAACCATTGCGCTGGACGGAGAGGTACAGGCGGAGAGTGCCGCAGAAAAGGACACTGCCGCAGAAAAGGATGCCGCAAAGCAGGAGGAAACTTCCGCGCAGAAGACGGAACAGAGCGTCTCCGGTAACGGGGTGAGCCAGAATACGGTTGTGGTGAAGAAAACCAATGTGGAAATGCTGGCGGAAATGATGGACTACTGGTCGAAGGGAAACGTGGAGGCAGTTGAGGATTTAAGCGGGCTGTCTCACTATCGGGCAATGTCCGCATCCCTGCAGGGACCTTCCTATTTTTACTATTATGGGGACAGAAATGAGGCGGGAAAACCGGACGGAACCGGTATCGCCGTTTACGGGGAGGACCAGTACTATTACGGCCAGTGGGCGGATGGTGCAAGAAGCGGAGAAGGCACCTGGCTGAAGATGTACTATTACAGCGCTTCCGACACGGAGTCGGACCGGGCGCTGATCAGCCACAGCTACAACGGCAGCTGGCAGAACAACCTGCCCAATGGAGAGGGACACGAGCAGTATGGCATTGACACCGATCTGGCTCCGGCGGGAAGCCGTTACTGGCAGAATGTGATCGGCAGCTTTCAGAACGGTCTGTACAACGGGAAAATGTACATCGTGACCGAGGACGCGGGCGGCAACCTGCAGGAATGGTATGGAAACGCGACGCAGGGCGTCTTTGAGACTTTTGAGGGAAGGGACCAGGAAGGGCGTGTTCCCATCTGTCAGGGCGCCCAGAATCCGGACAGCCACCTGTGGATCCAGCCCCTTGACAATATGGATCTGGGACTTACGGAGATCAGGGAGCAGGTGAGTACCCGGAGTGGGGAGTGACCGATGCAGGCGGGAGCCTGGAAAAGCTGCACCGGCGTTTCGGGACAAAAGCGAAACGCCGGCTGCAAATTGTAACATTGCGAAAAAAATTTGTAAAAGGAACCCAAAGTGCATATTGACATCAGCGCACGGGAAAACTATAATCAAATATGTTGAGATCAGTAATTACATATTCCTCGATAGCTCAATGGTAGAGCACTCGGCTGTTAACCGAGTTGTTGTAGGTTCGAGCCCTACTCGGGGAGTTCCGAGATGCGAAGGGACGGCCTGATAGTTTTCTATCAGGCCGTTTTTCGGGAATCACAGAAAAAGGAGAAGACAGACAATGGGAAAACTGGATGGACTGAAACCCGCAGAGGTATTTCATTTTTTTGAAGAAATCTGCAGCATTCCGCACGGTTCCGGAAATGTGGAAGCGATCAGCAATTATCTGAAGAATTTTGCGGAAAGCAGAGGCCTTGCCTGCGTACAGGATGAAGTGAAAAACATCATTATTATAAAGGAAGCCGCGCCGGGATATGAAGAGGAAGAACCCGTTCTTCTGCAGGGCCATATGGATATGGTTGCGGTAAAGGATGCGGACTGCGCAAAGGACATGACGAAGGACGGCCTTGACCTGAAGGTGGACGGCGACTGGCTGTATGCGGAAGGCACCAGCCTGGGCGGAGACGACGGCATTGCGGTCGCCTATGCGCTCGCCCTTCTGGATTCGGACAGCATCCCTCATCCCCGCCTGGAGGTGATCATCACCGTGGACGAGGAAACCGGCATGGAAGGGGCGAATGCCATCGACCTGTCCATCTGCCGGGGCCGCAGGATGCTGAATCTGGACAACGAGGAGGAAGGCGTGCTTCTGACCAGCTGCGCAGGCGGCGCCAGAGTGCATGGAAAACTTATGGCCTCCTGTGAGAAGGTCAGCGGAACAAGGATGGAGATTTTCTTCGAAGGGCTGAAGGGCGGACATTCCGGCGCGGAGATCGATAAGGACCGCGCAAATGCCAATGCGCTTCTGGGCCGCATGATGCGTTTCCTTCCGAAAGAAGCGGATGCCCGCATCCTTTCTCTGGAGGGCGGCAGCGCGGACAACGCGATTCCCTCTGCCAGCAGGGCGGTTCTTGTGGTGAGAACGGAAAACGTTTCCGCGGTCAGAGATGCCCTGACGAAGCTGGAAGAGACGCTTCGCAGGGAATACGCCTCGACGGATTCCGGGCTGCACATCCGGATTGGCGGAGAAGAAAACGGAGAGTGGGAAGCCTTTTCCAGAGAAAGCACGGAAAAGGTGACCAACATCCTGTATCTGTGTCCAAACGGAATCCAGCGGATGAGTGCGGATATCCCGGGACTGGTGCAGACCTCCCTGAACCTGGGAATCCTCCAAACGGAAAATGGCTGCGTGGGCTTTGATTACTCCGTCAGAAGCAGCGTGGGAAGCGAGAAGGATATGATCATCGATAAGGTGTGCCTGCTCCTTTCCTCTCAGGGGGCGGAAGTAACGGTGAGCGGAGAATATCCGGCCTGGGAATACCGGAAGGACTCTGCCCTGAGGGAGAAAATGATCCGCATTTATGAAAACATGTTCGGAACTGCTCCGAGAGTGGAAGCCATCCACGCGGGTCTGGAATGCGGCATTCTGGCCTCCAAACTGCCCGGTCTGGACTGCGTTTCCATCGGGCCGGATATGAAGGATATTCATACGCCCAGAGAACGCCTGAGCATTTCCTCCACGGAAAGAGTGTGGAACTATATTCTTGAGATTTTGAAATAACAGCAAATGATGACCGAAAGGCGGATAAAGAAGAGAATGATCCTGTTTCAATGTGATTATAACGAAGGCGGCCATCCCAAAGTGATGGAAAAGCTGATGGAAACCAACCTGGAGCAGACGGTGGGCTATGGAGAAGATGAACACTGCGCCCGTGCGGCGGCTCTGATCCGGAAAGCCTGCGGGGATGACAGCCTTGCCGTTCATTTTCTGGTGGGCGGCACCCAGGCGAACATGACGGTGATCGCGGCGGCGCTCCGGCCCCATCAGGGCGTGATCGCTGCACAGACCGGCCACATCAACGGCCATGAAACCGGAGCCGTTGAGGCCACCGGACACAAGGTTCTGGCCCTGCCTCAGAAGGATGGAAAAATCAGCGCTTCCCAGGTGAAGGATCTGTGTGAGGCACACCTGAACGATGCCTCCTTTGAGCATACGGTGCAGCCGAAAATGGTTTATATTTCAAACCCTACGGAGTACGGAACCCTCTATACCAGAAAAGAGCTGGAAGCGCTGCATGAAGTATGCCGCAGATACGGACTCTACCTGTTTCTGGACGGCGCGAGGCTGGGCTACGGCCTTGCGGCTGCGGACAACGAGCTGGATCTGCCGATGATCGCCGCGTGCTGCGATGTGTTTTATATCGGAGGAACCAAGGTGGGCGCGCTTTTCGGAGAAGCGGTGGTCATGTCCAATGATGAGCTGAAAAAGGATTTCCGTTATCTCATCAAGCAGAAAGGCGGCATGCTGGCCAAGGGCCGTCTCCTCGGCGTACAGTTTGAGGCGCTGTTTGAAGACGGTCTTTATCTGGAAATCTCCCGCCATGCCGACCGGCTGGCGGATAAGCTTCGCGAAGCGTTTACGCAGGCCGGCTTTCCTTTTCTGGTGGAAAATCAGACCAATCAGATTTTTCCTGTAATTCCGGATTCTGTTCTGAAAAAACTGGGAGAGAACTACGGTTATACTTATCAGGAAAGAGTGGATGAAACCCACAGTGCGGTGAGATTCTGCACGAGCTGGGCCACGAAGGAGGAAAATATAGACAGGCTGATCGCAGATCTGAAAAGGCTGACGGAAGATGCCTGAAAAATCTGAAGAAGGGAGAGGAACGGCTCCCTTCTCTTTTTTTAATTTTGCGGGAAAAATTGCGCAGTGTGACGTTTGGTATTTAGCGTATAAACGATTAAAACATAATATATCGAGTATATTTTTAGAGAAAATACAAACATATCGTTACTGATAAGCCATTCCTGGCACCTGTATGATATTTACGTAATCCTGGAAATAACTGGAAAATACGGGGGTTGGAATGGCAATGGAAGATATTCTTGTCCAGATTGGGAA
>NBJMC04202__coassemble_1473_pt1 | contig 28987 bp, 19 predicted proteins | sample NBJMC04202__metabat2_high_PE_053 | metagenome-assembled genome bin NBJMC04202
CTGCCGGAACCGTGAGGATAGAAGAGGCCCTGGCGATGGCGGATGTCCCTGCCAGGATATGAGGCCGGAGCCTCCCTGCCAGGAATCCAGACCGGGGAATACGCCTCTGCCGAGACCCTTCCCGCCCTTTTCCGACGGACCGGGATGCGGCTGCGGAGACTGAAAAATTGAACATGAGGATCTGACGGTCACAGAGTGAATGACTGTCAGGGAAATGCGAGCCAGGTCGGTTGACCTGGCTCATATTTTTGCAGGAAAAATTTTATTACCTATCTTCAGTTCAGTCCTGTCAAATACGGTAAACCGTAAGGAACACACAATTTTCACAGTTTAAACAAAAACAGGAAACAAGTTTCCGATAAAATTTTAAAAAGTATTTAATACGTTAATGATTTCAGATTGGAGGAGAAAATGAGCGGTAAGGAGAAGGAACCTGGAAAGCCCGGTAAGAAGAAAAAGCTTCTGATAGGTGCCGGTATCATCATGCTGGCTGCGGCTGCGGGAACGGGCGCTTCCGTCTGGTATCTGTCAGAACGGAGCGGGACGCAGCAGCGGGAAGGCGCTCCGGAGATGGAACTGAGCTTCGGTACGGATGTGGTCACGGCAGGAGGAAGCACCTCTGTTGGAATGCAGGAGGAGAGCTTTGAACTGGATTACATCGATACGGAGCTGGTGATCGAAGAGGTCTATCTGTCCAGTCAGGATGAGGTGGAAGCAGGAACCGCGATCCTGAAGCTGACGGACGAAAGCGTGGAAACGGCCCGAAGAGAGCTGGAGGAAAAGGCAACCCAGGCCGATCTGGATTACAGAGAGGCCCTGCTGGACGGGGAGGAGGAAAAGATTACCGCACAGCAGACGCTGGATACGAGCCTCCTGAACGGGACCTACGCAACCTATACCTATGAGGAATCTCTGAAGGAGTACGAGGAGGAAATCGAGTCCCTTCAGGAACAGATCGAGGAGGCACAGGAACTGGTGGACGAGTATACGGCCTCCATTGAATCGGACTACTATTATACCTATTATGAAGTGGCGGAGAAGGAGGAAGAACTGAACACCACTTTCGCCGCATTGATGCAGCTCTATGAAGAATGGGATGTGGCAGAGCTGGAGGATCATAACCAGGCGGCCACCATTGGAGGTTCTTCCGGAGAAAGCGGGGAAGCGGCTTCTGACGTATCTTCCGGTGCATCTGACATGAGCGGCGCAGACGGAGCGGGAGCGTCCGGAGGCGGCATGGGCGCGCAGGGAGGCTCAGGAGGCGGCGCCAGCAATGACAGCACAAAGCTTACCGTGTATGATATGCTGGATCAGGAGGTTCAGGAAAATGAGGCCGCCTACGAAGAGGCGCTGGAGAATTATGAGGATGCCAAGGCCACCGCGGAAGCCTCTCTTGCCCAGGCGCAGACCAATCTTGAGCTTCTGAAAATCCAGCTGGAGGAAGCGCAGATCGAATATGAAAAACAGCAGGTGAGCAGCCAGAGCGACTATGATGCCGCTGTTTCGGAAAGCAGCTCGGCGCAGGAAACCTGGCAGACGGAGATAGACAGAATCGATGATGAGATCAGCGTGGCGCTGAACGCGAAGGAGGAAGCCGACGAAAACCTGCAGGAGTTTGAAGAGGTGATCGGAGACGGGTACCTTTATAGCACGAGCGCGGGTACGGTGATGATGGTTAATGTGTGTGAAGAGACAGATCTGACGGGCGGAAGCATGGTGCTTGCGTACAGCAATCCGGAAACGGTAACGGTTACCGCATCCGTGGAGCAGGAGGATATCGCTTCCATAGAAATCGGAGAAGAAGCTGTGGTCGCAATATCAGATTATGGAAACTTTGACGGCACGGTGAGCTCGATTAATCCGGTTTCTGCTTCTTCCAGCCGCTCCAGCGTGACGTACTCCGTTGTGGTGGAGCTGACAGGAGATGTGAGTGAATTGTCTCAGAATCTTTCCGCCAGCGTTTATTTCGGAGTTTCCACGCAGGACCTGCAGACGCAGGGAGGCCAGACGGAAGGCGTTTCCGGAAACGATGTGTCCGCCGGGACGGAAGGCGTTTCCGGAAACGATGTGCCCGCCGGAACAGAAGGTGCCTCCGGGGAGGAGACTGAAAACGAAAGCAGTCCGGAAACCGCAGCGGCTGAAGGAGAGTGAGGGTTTATAGTGATGAAAAAGATAAAAAAGAAGACGCTCATCAAGTTAATTGCCGCAGCCGCCGCATTTCTTTCCCTTCTGGGTGTATGTATCTATACGGTATTCATACGTCCGGCGCTCATGAACCGTGAAACGGTCATCTACATGGAAGAACAGGTGCAGTCCGGGGACCTGGTTCAGGGAATCATGGAAAACGGAAGCGTGGAAATGGCTGTGAGCTCTGTGACATACGATCTGGATATCAGCTATGATGAAGAGGAAGAAGATGAGGACGACGAGGAGGATGAAGAGGAAACCAGCCGGTACCTTGAGATTGAGGAGGTCTATGTGGTTCAGGGACAGAGGGTGGAGGAGGGCGACGCTCTTTTCAAATTTACCCAGGACAGCATAGACGGAGTCAGAAGAAACCTGGAAAACAGCGTGTCGGAAGCGAGGGTGGATCTGGCTGAGGCAGACAGTGAATATAATACGCAGGCCCAGACTGCGAGGAGTACCTATAACAGCTCCGTGGCGGAATCCGATACGGCGCAGCGTACCTATGACGCCACCATGAGCGGCCTGCAGCAGGAGATCAATCTGCTGTATGCTGACATCCAGGTTCTGCAGGCGGAAATTGACGACTGGAATGAAAAGCTGGTGGATGAGGATACGCTGGAGCAATATGACGACCTGAAATATGAGCTGGAAAAGGCGGAGGAGCTCCTGGAGGAAACGGATACTTCTTCGGTAGCTGCCTATGTGGCGAATTATGAAGAATATCAGACTGCCCTTTCTGCGTTTGAGGAACTGGATGACCTGCTTCAGAGCTATCGGGACGGAATTGAAGAAAACACACAGGAAATTCTGGAGCACAACGAGGAGATTCTGGAAGCGCAGGCGGCCCTGGAGCAGGAAGAAATGCTTGCCAGACAGGAGTATGACAGCGCCGTTCAGAATGGAAGCCTCGCGGATGATGTGTATGGTTATACGCTGAAATCTCTGCAGGATTCCGTGGATGAGGCGCAGCAGGTTCTTACGGACGCGGAGGAGCTTCTGGCGGATTTTGAGGCCTTTGTAGGGGAGGACGGCGTGATCTGTGCGGACGGGAGCGGGCTGGTCACGGAAATCGCCTACGAAGCGGGAGACCGGCTCACCACGACGGGAACCATGCTTTCCTATGCTACAGAGGATTCCTATTCCATAACCGTTGACGTTTCTGAGGAGGATATTTCCTATATTTCAGTGGGAGATACCGTGACAATAGAGATGAACGCCTATCCGGATGAAAGCTGGGAAGGCACGGTAAGCGCCATTACGACGTCGGCCGACAGCGATTATTCCACAACGGTCAATTATCCGGTCACCATTCATGTGGAAGGGGATACCTCCAGAATCTATGGCGGCATGACGGCTGACATCACTTTCGTTACGGACAGTGTGGAGGATGTGCTGTATGTGTCTTCCAGCGCGATTGTCACAGGAGAAGACGGAAGCACCAGCGTTTATGTGGAGGACGCGGAAGGAAACAAGATCCTTCAGCCCGTTACCACAGGCTTTTCCAACGGAACGGAAACGGAAATCGTGGAGGGGCTTTCGGAAGGTGATACCATCTACATAGCCAGTACGGTCAGCGCGGGAATCGATGAAGAAACGCTGAGAGAAGCTGGCGGAGGAGAGGAAGAAAGAGAGAGCTCAGGAACGGAAGAGGGCAGCGGCGCGACGGGTGGCGGTGATTTGCCGCAGATGGACGGACAGGAATTTCCTGACCAAATTGCGATGCCGTAGAGGTCTGAAAACGTTTTTGTGAATGGAGAATGGGTGAAAATGAAAAGAAAATCGGGTTCCGAAAAAAAGGAAAAGGCGAAAAAAACAATAAAAACGCCTCTTCTGATCGCCGGCGGCGCCGCCGTCCTTCTGGCAGGAGGAACGGCGGCCGGCTGGATGCTGGTTCAGAACGGCGGGGAAGAGACCGTATACAGAGAAGATGTGGTACAGTACGGAGAGCTTACCGTCGGGCTGCAGGAAAGCGGCAGCGTGGAAGTGGGAACGACGGAGCAGACCTTTGAGCTGGATATGAGCGCCTATACGGAAAGCTGTGAGAGCAGCTTTTCCTGGGAACAGGGCGGAGGCAGTATTTTTCAGGGAATGACGGCGGGCAGCACTTCCTCTTCAGGCAGAAGCCTGACTGTGGAGGAGGTTCTGATTACGGAAGGACAGGAGGTGGCGGAAGGAGATCCGCTTTACCTGATTTCCCAGGACAGCATCGACGAGATCCGGGAGGAACTGACAGCAGACGTTTCGGACGCTCAGGTGACGCTGGAGCAGACGCAGACCCAGCTTGCCATGACGCAGCTGGAAGCGCAGCAGGAATATGAAACGGACCTGGCATACGGCGATGTGCTGGCTCAGGCGGAATATGACAATACGATCAAGGAGCTTCAGGAAGCCGTTACGGAGATTGAGGAACAGCTTGTGGAGGCGAATGAAGAGCTGCTGGAGCTGAACACGCAGCTGACGGAGTATCAGACGGATCTGGCCACGGAACAGGAAATTCTGGAGAATGCCGAATATGTGGTGGAGAATACGGATATCATTACCGATGCCTACGGCTGAATTACGGCGGAAAATGCCAGAGAGGATGCGGAGTCGGTGATCGAAACCCTGGAGGAGGAGATCGAGACGGCTGAGGATTCCATCGAAGAGACGACCGCCGAGATCGAGGACCTGACGGACAGCCTGACAGGAGCCCAGCAGAGCCTGGAGCAGGGACTGATCGACGCTCAGGCACAGCTTTCGCTCCGTTCGCTCGGCTACAGCAACGCGTCGGAACGGTATGACGTCAGCGTCGGAATGGGAGAGTATGAGGCACAGGTCGCCCAGGAGGACTATGACGATGCCATGGAAAAGCTGAACGAATTTGACGCGGTTCTGGGAGAACAGACCGTGAACTCGGAGTACAACGGCGTGGTAACGGAAATTTCCCTGGCAGAAGGGGATACGGTGGATACGGGGACGGCCCTGGTCGTTTTAAGCGATTATGACGAGGTGACGGTAACCGTTTCTCTGGAGGAGGCGGACCTTGAAAATGTCAGTGAGGGAGACACCGTAAACGTCAGCATCGACGCTTATCCGGATGATGAATTTTCCGGAACGGTGGATGAAATCGGAGACGCCTCCTATGACAGCTCCTCAGGGACCACCTATGCGGATGTGACCGTAAAGCTGTCGGGAGATACCTCAAAACTGTATGACGGAATGACGGCTGAACTCACATTCATAACGAAGGAAACGGAAACGGTTACCTATGTTTCCAACCGTGCGGTTTATCGGGAAAACGGAAAGTCCTACGTACATATGAGAGATGAAAACGGAAATGTGGTCAGTGTGGAAGTGGTCACGGGATTTTCGGACGGAAGCTATGTGGAAATTATCGAAGGGCTTTCAGAGGGTCATACGGTTCTGATCGAAAGCGGGGTGAGCGATTCATGAAACTGACGGAAATTTTCAGGCTTGTGTGGTTGAATCTGGCATCCAACAAATTTAAGGTGATTCTTACCTCAACGGGAATCATCGTGGGCTCCGCCACGATCATGCTTGTTATCGCCATAGGTACAGGCGGAAGGGAAGAAGTGGCGGAACAGTTCAAAAATCTGAATGCCGGCGCGATCGATATTACTTATGAATATCAGGGAAACGACTTCGGCGGCGGAAGCGGGATGTTCGGCGGCGGAGGCGGAATGGCCGGGGGCGGCGGGATGCCTGGCGGCGGAGGCGGAATGCCCGGCGGCGGAGGCGGTGGAATGTTTGGAGGCGGCGGGATGTTCGGCGGCGGACAGGAGGCGACGAACACGGAGCGGATTACGCTTTCCACCGATGATCTGGAGGATATTCTCGCCTTTGTGCCCGGTGTGGAAGAAGGATGCCTGAGCTTTACCACCACCTCCACCGTGGATGGCGGGGAACTGGAGGAGAGCGCTTCTTATACCATCGCGGGCGTTCAGAGCAATTATGCGTCCCTCAGCAATCTTGAACTGGTGCAGGGAGAGTTTTTAAGCGAGGACGACGACACCTACAAGGAAAAGGTCTGCGTTCTGGGGTACGATGCGGCAAGAGAAATCTTCGGCAGCGTATATGACGCCTACAATGGAACCGTATATATTGATAACCGCCCGTATCAGGTGGTGGGAATCCTGAATGAAATGGGAACCGTTTCTTCGGGAATCAGTCCGGACAGCGCCATTTTTATCCCTTATGAAACGGGCCTGAAATATCTGGCCGGAGATAACGTCAGCCCGACGCTGACGGTGATTTCGGAAGACGTAAATAACGTGGAGACGGTGATCACCAATGTGGAGACGGTTCTGGCGGAAAGCTATCCCAACGCGGAGTTTACCATCTCGGATGCGGGGAGCAGGATGGAAGCGGCGTCCGCATCCAACGATACCCTGACCATGCTGCTTGTCTGTATGGCCGTGATCGTTTTCATCGTAGGAGGCCTGGGCATTATGAACGTGCTGTTTGTCTCTGTAAAGGAGAGAACCAACGAGATCGGCATTCTGAAAGCGATCGGCTGCACCAAGAAGGATATCCTGGCAGAATTTCTTATGGAAGCGAGCTGTACCAGCCTGCTCGGCACAATTCTGGGCGTCATGCTGGCGCTCGGGCTTACGCCTGCACTGGAATATTTCGGCGTCACCGTATCCCTTTCTGTTTCCGGCGGCGTGCTTTCTCTGATCTTTGGCGTATTGACCGGTACGGTTTTCGGCTTCTATCCGGCTTATCAGGCGTCAAACCTGATCCCTGTGGAAGCTCTGAATCATGAATAAGGAAAGGAACGTAGAGATGGAAAACAATGCGCATACCTCCCGTGAGCTCCTTCTGATAAAGAAAAAGAGACGGCGCAGAAAGAAAATGCTGATTTTTCTCACCGTTCTTCTGTGCCTTCTTGCCATAGCGGGAGGCGGCTTCCTGCTCTGGCAACGCTCACAGCGCGCCGCGCAGGAGGCGGTTCAGATCACTGCCGGGGAGAATGAAGAAATTACCTATGCCAGAATCAGCACAATTGTGGGAAATGAAATCGAGGCCGCCCTTCTGGAGGGGGCCGCTGCGGAGCAGACGGGGACTGCCGGGACTCAGACGGCGGATGATGCAGCGTCGGCGAGTGATGCAGCGTCGGAAAATAATGTAACGTCGGCAGATGGCGAAATGACTTCAGAAGGAACGGCGGAGGAAGGAATGTCTGACGGCGGTACGGCAGGAGGAGAAATGCAGGGCGGCATGTCAGAAGGCGGCATGCCGGACAGCGGAACAGCAGAAGGCGGTACGCCTGACGGCGACCTGCCGCAGCAGGACGCCTCCGGCTTTGCGGCAGGCGGTCAGTCAGGCCGGTCCGCCTACACGGAGACCGGAGAGACTAAGTCATGGCAGATTCCGGTGGGAACGGACGTGATCACCTCCCTGGGAGTCACCACCACGTTTTCCAGGCTGTCGGCCGGCGACGTGATTGCCGTGCTCACTGAGGAAGGAACGGACAATATTCTGAAAATATGGATTGTAGAGTAAGCGGAGGAGCCTGCGGCGTACGCGCTTAACGCATAACGCTTCGGCATGGAGGAGAATATGGAAATCAACCGGGAACTGATCATAGACATGAACAACATCAATAAGGGCTACATGCTTGGGGATGAGAAGGTGCCCGTCCTGAAGGATGTCTGCTTTCAGGTTCGGAAAGGGGAATTTGTCGCCATCCTCGGGCCCTCCGGCTCCGGAAAAACCACACTGATGAACATCATCGGCTGCATGGATCTGGCTGACGACGGAGAGTATTATCTGGACGGGAATCCGATTCACGAGATGGAGGAAAAGGAACTGAATGACGTCAGAAACCGGGAAATCGGCTTCATTTTTCAGAATTATCAGCTCATTCCCACCTACAATATCCTGCAGAACATCATCATGCCGCTGGTGGTGCGCGGCATGCGGTCAAAGGAAGCGGAGGAGCGCTGCATGGATACCATAAGGCTCCTCGGAATCGACCACAGGCTTTTGCACAAGCCGGCGGAACTGTCCGGCGGACAGAAGCAGAGGGCGTCCATCGCGCGGGCTCTGGTGGGGAATCCCGCGCTTCTTCTCGCCGACGAGCCCACCGGCGCGCTGGACAGCAGCAGCGGTAAAGAAGTCCTGAAGCTGTTTGAAAAGCTGAACGACATGGGAAATACCATTGTGATGATCACCCACGATCTCAATGTTGCCAGAGCGGCCGGCAGAATCGTACATATCATTGACGGACAGCTGAGTGAAGACTGAATTTTACCGAAAACGGACTGACGGCGTCAGTCCGTTTGTCACATTCTGCATGGCGCCTTTCGTAAAATTTACAGGGAAAGTGATTAACAAAACGGCGCGCTTATGGTAAGATAAGAAAAAGTGTGAAATATGGCTGTAGAAGGCAATCTTAACATTGACGGAGGGAAGAGAATGGGACAGGAAAAATATGTGGCCTACGTTTCTACCTATACGATAGGGGATCAGAGGGAATACGGTATTACGGTATTTGATGTGGATATGGAAAAGGGAAGATTTCATGAAAAAGAGAGGGTTAAGATCACCAATTCCTCCTACGTGACGATTTCCCATAACCAGAAGTTCCTTTATTCCATCACGGATTTTGGTGTGGAATCCTTTTCCATCGGAACGGATGGAAGCCTTACGGCCATCAATCTTGGTTCTATCAACGGCATGCGCGGCTGCTATGTTTCTACGGATTATGAGGACAGATATCTGTTCGTCGCGGGTTATCATGACGGTAAGCTTACGGTCCTGCGCATCAATGAGGATGGAAGCGTTGGCGAAATTACGGAGGAAATCTACTTCAAGGGCCTCGGCATTGTGGCGGAGCGCAATTTCCGTCCCCATATCAGCTGCGCCAAAATGACGCGGGACAACCACTATCTCTGCGTAGCGGATCTGGGAATGGATCACACCAACGTATATCGTCTGGATCATGCGACCGGAAAACTCAGTCTGGTGGACGTGATCCGAAGCGATCTGGAAAGCGGCCCCAGACATCTGAAGTTCAGCAAAGACGGGAAATATCTGTACATTGTTCATGAGCTGAAGAATTGTATCGACGTATATTCCTATCGGGAAGAAAAAAACAACCCGTTTTTTGAGAAAATTCAGACGGTCAGCACTCTGAATAACTATCATGCCGGCGGCTCCACCGCGAGCGCGCTGAATCTGTCGGAGGATTTTAACTATCTGTGCAGCTCCAATGCGGGTGACAACAGCGCGTCGGTTTACCGGATCGATCAGAAGACGGGACTTCTGACAAGACTTTTGTGCCTTCCGATCAGCGGGGAATATCCGAAGGATGTGGCATTATTCCCGGACAACCGTCATCTGGTATCTCTGAATCAGGATTCCGGCACGCTGACTTTTTTCAGTGTGAATCTGGAAAGAGGGCTGCTGGTCATGAACGGGCCGGAACTGAAGGTGGCGCAGCCAAACTGCGTGATTTTCCATAAGATTACGGGGTGACAAAAAACGGCTTTTTCAATTATACCCGGAGAAAATGCCTGTGAATAAAGGTCCCCTGCAGATCGTGTGCAGAGGACCTTTACCATAAAAAGAAGGAAAAACGGAGGGAAAGAAAATGGAAAAGTGGACCAGAATCGCACACCAGCCCTGCCTTCCCATGGGAAAGGATGGCAGACGCGTGACGGCGTGCGAGGAACATATCGCCCTGTCCCTTGCAGCGGCCGAGGAAGGAATGGTACTTCTGAAAAATGAAGGAGAGGTGCTTCCTCTTTCTGTGGGGACGAAGCTGGCCGTATTCGGCAAGGGACAGATCGATTATGTCCGGGGCGGCGGAGGGAGCGGAGAGGTTACCACCTCCTACACCCGCAATATTTATGAAGGTCTGAAGATTAAGGAAGCGGAGGGAAAGGTACAGGTATTCGATGCGCTTTCCGCTTTTTATGAGGAGAACGTGAGACAGCAGTATGCAGCCGGCGCAGAAATCGGAAAGACGGTGGAGCCGGAAATCCCGCAGGAGCTGCTTGCAGCGGCGCGCAGATTTGCGGATACGGCTGCGGTGGTCATCAACCGTTTTTCCGGGGAGGGATGGGACAGAAAAGGCATTCCCGGCGATGGGGACTTCTATCTTTCCCCGCAGGAGCAGGCTATGGTGGAGGCGGTAAAGGCCGCGTTTCCCAGAGTGATCGCCGTCCTGGATGTGGGAGGCATGGTAGATTCTTCCTGGTTTAAGGATGTGCCTGCCATTCAATCCGTGCTTCTGGCCTGGCAGGCGGGAATTGAGGGAGGACTTGCCATTGCTGAGCTTCTGTGCGGAGACGCAAACCCTTCCGGAAAGCTTGTGGATACGTTTGCGGGCTCCTTTGACGATTATCCTTCCTCTGCGCATTTCAATGATTCCGAGGATTATGTGGAATATACGGAAGATATTTATGTGGGGTACCGTTACTTTGAGACGATCCCCGGCGCGGCCCGGAAGGTGAATTATCCCTTCGGCTTCGGCCTTTCCTATACACAGTTTGCGATTGATCAGATAAGGGGAGAGGAGAAGGACGGAATGATCCGCCTTTCCGCCTGCGTGACCAACGTGGGCGAACGGGCGGGAAAGGAAGTGGTTCAGGTCTATGCGCAGGCCCCTCAGGGAAAGCTGGGCAAGCCGGCAAGAACCCTTGTCTCCTTTGTAAAAACCAGGCTTCTTGCGCCTGGAGAGACACAGACGGTCTTTCTTTCCTTTGCCGTGGATTCCCTTGCCAGCTATGACGACCTGGGAAAGGTGGCGAAATCCGCGTATGTCTGTGAAGCGGGCGGCTACCGTTTTCATCTGGGAAATTCCGTGAGAGATACGGTTGAGGTACCCTTTGTTCATACAGAGCCGGCGGACCGCGTTGTGCAGCAGCTTACGCAGCGGGTAGCTCCTGTGGCACTTCCGGAGCGGATGCTGGCGGACGGAAGCTATGAAGCGCTTCCTGTGATTCCAGGCGGAGAAAAGGATAGGAACCCGGCCTTTGTAGAAGGCCTGCAGCCCCATAAGGGGAACTGGCGGGATGAGCTGGCGTGCTCCACGGGCAAGGGGGAAGGTGCTGAAACACCCGGCCGGAAATTCCTGCTCATGGATGTGGTAAACGGCGCCTGTACCATGGATGAATTCCTTGCACAGCTGACTAACGGTCAGCTCATTGACCTGCTCTGCGGCCAGCCGAATACGGGCGTGGCGAATACCTTCGGCATGGGAAATCTGCCGGAATACGGTGTCCCGAACCTGATGACGGCGGACGGTCCCGCAGGCGTGCGGATTCAGCCTCAGATGGGCGTATGTACGACGGCCTGGCCCTGCGCCACCCTGCTTGCCTGTACCTGGAATACGCAGATTGTGGAACAGGTGGGCGCTGCGGGAGCTCTGGAAATGAAGGAGAACAACCTTGGCGTGTGGCTGACTCCCGCCATGAACATCCACAGAAGCCCGCTGTGCGGCCGAAACTTTGAATACTATTCCGAGGATCCTCTCATCGCCGGGAAGATGGCTGCGGCGATGGTGCGCGGCATCCAGTCCCGCCACATCGGCGCCAGCGTGAAGCATTTCTGCTGCAACAATAAGGAAACCAACCGTAAGGAGAGCGATTCCAGAGTATCCGAACGGGCGCTGCGTGAGATCTATCTGAAGGGCTTTGAAATCGCGGTGAAGGAGGCGCAGCCCTGGACACTAATGACCTGTTATAACCTGGTGAACGGACAGTATGCCTCTGAACGAAAGGATCTGCTGGCCGGTATCCTCCGGGAGGAGTGGGGCTTTGAAGGCATGGTTACCACGGACTGGTGGAACAAGGCTTATCAGTATAAGGAGATCAAGGCCGGAAATGACCTGAAGATGGGAGCCGGAGAGCCTGACGCGGTGCTGGAAGCCCTCCGGGAAGGAAAAGTGACCCGGGAAGAAATCGCAGCCTGTGCGAAGCGGGTGCTGGAAACCATCCTGAAGTTTGACTGAAATCCGAAAAAGTAAAGTTTTTTCCAGAAAGCGGCCTTTGGCCGCTTTTCTGTTTCCATTTCTTTCTTTTTCAAAGGCAGAAAACCATTTTGAAGCTTGTAATGATCGAACATATGTGCTACAATAGCAAGAAAGAACATATGTTTTCTGGAAAGAGGGGAATGAAATGGGAGCACAGGGAAGGAATAGAGGAAAACGGATCTGTTTGGAGTTTGCCGCGTTTACGCTGATTTCGGGTCTGATTTCCTTTTCTTATAACGTGGTCATGACAGTGATTCCGCTGCGGATGGCGGATCGGGGCCTGGGATATGACAGAATCGGGGGAGCCATGTCTGCCGTTGCGGTGGGGCTGCTGGCGGTGAAGTTGGTAATTGGCCATCTTTCTGACCGGCTTGGAACGAAGCGATTTATTCTGACCGCGCTTCTGGGACTTGCTGTTGTTTCCGTACTGCTGGGACAGGCGGATGATCTGGCAACCTACGCCGTACTGATGGCGGCGCTGGGGATTTTCCGGGGGATTTTTCTTTCGGTGAACGGCTCTTTTATGATGGACATGGCGGAAGAAGGAGGATATGGGAAAATATATGGAGCGGTGCAGGGAATTGCTTCGCTGCTTGCCAGCGCGGGCGGCATGGCGGCCGGAATGCTGTATTTCTGGAAGGAAGGGGAATATGCGCTGTATCTGAGCGGGACTCTGATGGGCGCATCTGCCATATGGGCAGGGTACGTGCTGAAAAAGGGTACGCAGGCATCGGGGGAAAGGCTGCCAGTACTTCAGATTTTCCGCTCCATGAACAGACGGATTTTTCTGTTCTGCCTGATCGTATTTCTGCAGTCTTTTGTGGCGGGACCCATGTGGAGTTTCCTAATTCCGATGCACTGTTACAATGTGCTACTCTTTTCGCCTGCGGTGGTCGGCGTTCTCATGTCGCTGGACGAGCTGGTGAGCGCGCCGACATACATGCTGGCGGGCCGTGCTGTAGACCGGTTCCCGGTGATCCGCTTCAATGTGATTTTCCTGTTCCTGACGGCGGCGGGAGGGATGCTTTTGATGCGGACTACGTCCGCGGCTTCATTCATGGCCGTTTTTCTGCTCTGCAGCATTTCGATTTCCTGTACTTTTGTTGGAATTCCCAAAGAGAGGGCCGGTTATATCAGAAAGGAACAGAAAGGTCTGGAACTGGCTCTGATTTCCCTGTGCGGAAGTCTTGGGGATACCCTGGGGAATAATGTGCTTGGACAGATCGCAGAGCGCTTTTCACTCAGCCAGTGTATGCTTTTGTTTGCAGGAGTTTATGTTCTTATGGCTGGGCTGGCTGCCATTCCCGCTCTGGACTGCCGAATGAAAAAGCATCGTGAGCGGGCATCCTGACCGGAAATCATACATGAGAATGTTTCTGCCAAGGAAATTTCTTGTTCACACCCCATAGAAATCCCGGATACGATCCAGCCTGGCGGTCATATTGGAAAGCAGGGCGTCGGCGAGCACCAGTGCGGTCATGGCCTCCACCACCACCACGGCACGGGGGACGATAACGGGATCGTGGCGTCCCTTGATGCGGATGGTGAGGTCCTCCCCGTCCCGGGTTACCGTCTGCTGCTCCGAGAAAATGGAAGGAGTGGGCTTGATGTGGGCGCGAAGCAGGATGCGGCTGCCGTCGCTGATGCCGCCGAGGATTCCTCCCGCGTGGTTGGTTTCCTTTTCCACACGGCCGCCGCACATGTGGAAGGGGTCGTTGTTTTCAGAACCTTTCGCCTGCGAAACAGCAATGCCGTCGCCGATCTCCACCGCCTTTACGGCACCGATGGACATGACGGCTCCCGCGAGAGCGGCGTCCAGCTTGTCGAATACGGGATCGCCGAGCCCGGCGGGAACGCCGTCTGCAAAGCACTCCACAACGCCGCCGCAGGAGTCCTGCTGCTTCATGCATGCCTCCAGATAGTCCTGCGCCCGGAGAGACGCATCCGCATCCGGCATGCAGAGCGGATTTCTGGAAATCTCTTCCTGACGGAAGCTCTCACAGGCGACGGGGCCGATGCTTTTGGTGTAGGCGCAGACCCGGATGCCGAGCTGCTTCAAAAACAGGGACGCGACTGCCCCCGCCGCGACTCTTCCCGCGGTCTCCCGGCCGGAAGAGCGTCCGCCGCCCCGGTAATCCCGGAAACCATACTTCTGGTCAAAGGTATAATCGGCATGTCCCGGTCTGTAATAGGAAGCGATTTCGCTGTAATCGGAGGAGCGCTGAGAAGTGTTGGGGATGAGAAGGCTGATGGGCGTTCCGGTGGATCTTCCCTCAAACACGCCGGAAAGGATCTGTACCTCGTCCGCTTCCTTCCGGGGCGTGGAAAAGCGGCTGCCTCCCGGTTTCCTGCGGTCCAGAAAACTCTGAATTTCCACTTCGCTGAGGGGAAGTCCTGCGGGAACGCCGTCCACGACGACGCCCAGAGCCTTTCCATGGGATTCTCCCCATGTGGTGATTCTGAACTGTTTTCCAAATGTATTTCCGGCCATGATGCTCCTCCTGTTGTGTAGTGCGTTCATTGGTTACAGTTCACTCCGCGCCATTCGCAAAGCCGCGCTACGCGCTCTCCGCTGCTTCGCAGCTTCGAAGAATCGTCTCTGACGATTCTTTGCTCATAACATGGCGCTCCCTCCGTCCGCTCAGAGCCAGTCGTCTGTTCGTGCAAGCACGACAGCTGCCTGGTTCTGGCGGACGAGTGAACTGTAACCTCCATTATACCCCCGATCAACCCCCCGGGCAAGCTTGATTGGAAAAGAAGAATATGATATGATGAAAAGACGTTCCTGTCCGCTGGCCTGCCAGAAAACAGAAACGGCTGTGATTTTGTAAATGATACGGACCGGACCGGAATCTTCGGTTTGGCCGGATGAAAGGGGAAAATTCAGAGAATGTATCGTCTGATCAAGCAGGAAGGAAGAGCAAAACGGGGAGAACTGACGACCGTACACGGAACGATCCAGACTCCGGTTTTCATGAATGTGGGAACCGTCGCTGCGATTAAGGGTGCGGTGTCCACGGAGGATCTGGAGCAGATCAAAACACAGGTGGAGCTGTCCAACACTTATCATCTTCATGTGAGACCCGGTGACGAGGTGGTGAAGAAGCTCGGAGGCCTGCATAAATTCATGTCATGGAACCGTCCCATCCTCACGGATTCCGGCGGATTTCAGGTATTTTCCCTGGCGACGCTGAGAAAAATCAAGGAGGAAGGCGTTTATTTCCATTCTCATGTGGATGGAAGAAAGATTTTCATGGGGCCGGAGGAGAGCATGCGCATCCAGTCCAATCTGGCTTCCACCATCGCCATGGCCTTTGACGAATGCGCCCCGGCGAAGGCGGAGCGTGAGTATGTGGAAAATTCCGTGGCGAGAACCACCCGCTGGCTGGCGAGATGCAAGGAAGAGATGAAGCGGCTGAACGGCCTGGAGGATACCATTAATAAGAACCAGCTTCTGTTTGGCATCAATCAGGGGGCGGTTTACACGGATATCCGGATCGACCATGCAAAGCGGATCGCGGAGATGGAGCTGGACGGCTATGCCATCGGCGGCCTCGCGGTGGGAGAAACCCATGAGGAAATGTACCACGTGCTGGATGAAACGGTGCCGTATCTTCCTGCAGACAAGCCCACCTACCTGATGGGCGTGGGAACCCCGGCAAACATCCTGGAGGGCGTGGAGAGAGGCGTGGACTTTTTCGACTGCGTTTATCCCACAAGAAACGGGCGGCACGGCCATCTGTATACGAATCACGGGAAGATCAACCTGTTCAACGCGAAATATGAGCTGGACGACAGGCCGATTGAGGAAGGCTGCGGCTGCCCGGCCTGCCGCAGATATTCCAGAGCCTATATCCGCCATCTGCTGAAGGCGAAGGAGATGCTGGGAATGCGTCTCTGCGTGCTGCATAACCTGTGGTTTTACAACACCATGATGGAGGAAATCCGGGACGCGCTGGATGAAGGACGCTTTGCTTCCTATAAAAAAGAAAAGCTGGACCGCATGAATGCCGGACAGACGGAGAAAAAGGAATAGAAGATCCGCCCTGTACCCGCAGGTGGGTGGAAAAGGGGCGGAAAAGGAAGAAAGAAACCGGAATAGGGCTTGCGTGATCGGCATTTTTTGTGTATGATTGTAGAGATAATGTTGCGCTCCGGCTGCAACAGGAGAATGAATGACCGCTCATGCGGTATGAAACTTAGGAGGATTGGAAAAAAATGGGTATTTTGGCGAGTGAAACAGCGGCTGCTGCAGGTACAACAGGCGGAATGATCGGTATGATTCTGGTCTATGTGGTCATCTTCGGCGCGTTCTTTTATTTTGTAATGTATCGTCCGCAGAAGAAGGAGCAGAAGAAGATGAACGCCATGCTTTCATCTCTGGAAATCGGGGACAGCGTTCTCACCAACAGCGGCTTCTACGGTGTGATCATTGATATCACGGACGATACGGTAATCGTGGAGTTCGGAAATAATAAGAACTGCCGTATTCCCATGCAGAAGTCTGCCATCGCTCAGGTAGAGAAGCCGGACGAAGAATAAGATGGAAAACTATTCGCTGTGGATATAGCATGAAGGCAATCCATTACTGCAGGTTATTTCAGCCATATCGAAAGGATATGGCTGATTCTGTTTTCCGGACTTCTTTTTTGTTGAAATTCGATATTCAATAAGCTATGATAAAAGAGATCATTGCGGAAAAGACTGCTGTAGAAATTTCCCCACGAAGCGGAGGGGAGGAATGCCGGGCATCGGGCGTGAAAACGTCCAGCGTCCGGCTTTCCCGTATACAGACGGAATTTTCTGAAAAAATAAAGGCGCCGCCCGGCGGCAGAAAAGGAGCAGGATATGAAACGGAACATTGGATGCATTTCCGGCGATGGGATCGGTCCGGAGATTGTGAGAGAAGCGAAGAAGGTGCTGGACGCCATAGCGGTGAAATACGGACATGAGATTTCCTATACGGAGATTCTGCTGGGCGGCGCGTCCATTGACGTACACGGCGTTCCGCTGACACAGGAGGCCATCCAGGCGGCAAAGGAGAGTGATGCTGTTCTGATGGGTTCCATCGGAGGAGACGCGAACACCTCTCCCTGGTATCAGCTTCCGCCGGACCGGCGTCCGGAGGCGGGGCTTCTTGCCATCCGCAAGGAGCTGGGGCTGTTTGCGAATCTGCGTCCCGCAGTGCTTTATGAAGAACTGGCGGACGCGTGTCCGCTGAAAAAGGAAACCAGCGAAGCGGGATTTGACCTGCTGATCATGAGGGAGCTGACCGGAGGGCTGTATTTCGGCGAAAGAAGGACCACCGTGGAAAACGGACTCCGTACGGCGGTTGACACCCTGGTTTATAATGAAAATGAGATCCGCAGAATCGCCGTGAAGGCCTTTGACATTGCGCGCAAGCGCAGAGGAAAGGTGACCAGCGTGGACAAGGCGAATGTTCTGGATTCCTCCCGCCTTTGGAGAGCGGTGGTGAACGAGGTGGCAAAGGACTACCCGGATGTGGAGCTTTCCCACATGCTGGTTGACAACTGTGCCATGCAGCTGGTGAAGGATCCCGCGCAGTTTGATGTGATTCTGACCGAGAACATGTTCGGAGACATTTTGTCCGATGAGGCGAGCATGGTGACCGGTTCCATCGGAATGCTGGCGAGCGCCAGCCTGAACGATACGAAGTTCGGCCTGTATGAGCCCAGCCACGGCAGTGCGCCGGATATTGCGGGAAAGGACATCGCGAATCCCATCGCAACCATCCTCAGCGCGGCCATGATGCTCCGCTACAGCTTTGACCTGGATAGGGAGGCGGACGATATCGAGCGCGCGGTGAAGCAGGTGCTGAAGGAAGGCTTCCGGACGGCGGATATCATGCCGGAAGGCGGAAAGGCTTCCGGAGAAAATAAATGCTCCTGCAGCGAGATGGGAAGCCGGATTGCGGAACGGATTTGAATGAAAAAATAAAATTGAAACAAACAAGAAAGGAAACAGCGCGATGAGAAGTGATTCAGTGAAAACAGGAGTACAGCAGGCGCCCCACAGAAGCCTGTTCAATGCGCTCGGAATCACCGAGGAAGAGAGACAGAGGCCTCTGATCGGGATTGTGAGCTCCTACAATGAGATCGTTCCGGGACATATGAATCTGGATAAGATCGTTGAAGCTGTGAAGCTGGGAGTGGCAATGGCGGGCGGAACGCCCTTCGTGTTTCCGGCCATTGCCGTCTGTGACGGCATTGCCATGGGACATATCGGCATGAAATATTCCCTGGTGACCAGAGATCTGATCTGCGACAGCACGGAATGCATGGCCATGGCGCATGGGTTTGACGGCCTGGTGATGGTCCCCAACTGTGATAAGAACGTGCCGGGGCTTCTGATGGCGGCGGCCAGAGTGAACATTCCGACGATCTTCGTTTCCGGCGGCCCCATGCTGGCAGGCCATGTGTGCGGCCACAAGACCAGCCTTTCCTCCATGTTTGAGGCGGTTGGCAGCGTGGCGGCGGGAACCATGTCGATGGAAGAGCTGGCCGAGTACGAAGAGAAGGCCTGCCCCACCTGTGGCTCCTGCTCCGGCATGTATACGGCGAACTCCATGAACTGTCTGACGGAGGCGCTGGGAATGGGCCTGAAGGGAAATGGAACCATTCCGGCGGTTTATTCCGAGAGAATCCGCCTTGCCAAGCATGCGGGCATGCAGATCATGCAGCTGGTGGAGAAAAATATCCGCCCCAGGGATATCATGACGAAGGAGGCTTTCCTGAACGCCCTCACCATGGATATGGCGCTGGGCTGCTCTACCAATTCCATGCTTCATCTGCCTGCCATCGCGCATGAAGCGGGTGTGGAGCTGAACATGGAGATTGCCAATGAACTCTCCGCAAAGACCCCGAACCTCTGCCATCTGGCTCCGGCGGGTCCCACCTATATCGAGGATCTGAATGAAGCGGGCGGCGTATATGCCGTCATGAATGAGCTGAACAAGAAGGGCCTTCTCTATACCGATCTGATCACGGTGACAGGAAAGACGGTGGGAGAGAACATTGAAGGCTGTGTGAATAAGAATCCCGAGGTGATCCGGCCCATCGACAATCCCTATTCCGAAACGGGCGGCATCGCTGTGCTGAAGGGGAACCTGGCGCCGGAAACCGCTGTGGTGAAGCGTTCCGCAGTGGCGCCTGAGATGATGGTGCATGAGGGCCCCGCCAGAGTGTTCGACTGTGAGGAAGACGCCATCGCCGCCATCAAGGGCGGAAAGATCGTTCCCGGAGATGTGGTTGTGATCCGCTATGAAGGACCGAAGGGCGGCCCCGGCATGAGAGAAATGCTGAATCCCACCTCCGCCATCGCTGGCATGGGAATGGGCTCCACCGTGGCGCTGATCACGGACGGACGCTTCAGCGGCGCTTCCAGAGGCGCTTCCATCGGCCATGTGTGCCCGGAGGCGGCGCAGGGAGGCCCCATCGCCCTGATCGAGGAGGGCGATATCATCAGCATCAACATTCCGGAAAACCGTCTGGATGTGAAGGTGTCTGAGGAAGAAATGCAGAAGAGAAGAGAAAAATGGCAGCCCAGACAGCCCCGTGTGACCACCGGATATCTGGCCAGATATGAGAAGATGGTGACCAGCGCGAACCGGGGAGCTGTGCTGGAGATCAAATAGAAAGGTGCTGATGCACATGCAGCTTACAGGAGCTGAAATCATTGTGGAATGTCTGAAGGAGCAGGGAGTGGATACCGTATTCGGTTATCCGGGCGGCACGATTCTGAACGTGTACGACGCGCTCTATCAGCATCAGAGTGAGATTTTTCATGTGCTGACCTCCCATGAACAGGGGGCGGCGCATGCGGCGGACGGCTATGCCAGGGCCACGGGAAAGGTCGGGGTCTGCATGGCCACCAGCGGTCCCGGCGCGACCAACCTGGTCACCGGAATCGCCACCGCATACATGGATTCCATCCCTGTTGTCGCGATCACGGCAAACGTGAACCTTCCTTCTCTGGGAAAGGATTCCTTTCAGGAGGTGGATATCGCGGGCGTGACCATGCCCATCACCAAGCATGGCTATATTGTAAAGGATATCCGGATTCTCGCGGACACCATCCGAAAGGCGTTCCGGATCGCCTCATCTGACCGGCCAGGACCGGTGCTTGTGGATGTGACCAAGGATGTGACGGCGGCGGTATGGGAGTATACCCCCGTGAAGCCGGAACCGTCGAAACGTTCGGACCGGTTTACGCAGGAAGAACTGGAAGAAGCATTGAAGCTTCTTTCCGAAGCGAAGAAGCCTTACCTGTATGTGGGCGGCGGCGCAGTGCTTTCCGGAGCGGCCGAACAGGTGCGCGCCTTTGCCGGTCTGATGGATGCTCCGGTCTGCGATACCCTGATGGGAAAAGGCGCCTTTGACGGAACGGATCCCCGCTATACCGGCATGATCGGCATGCACGGCACCAAGACCTCCAATCTGGGCGTGAGCGACTGCGATCTGCTGGTTGCGCTGGGCGCGCGGTTTTCCGACCGGGTGGTCAGCAACGTAAAAACCTTTGCGCCAAAAGCGAAAATCCTGCACATCGACATTGACGCGGCGGAAATCAACAAGAACGTCCGCGCGGATGTTTCCTTGGTGGGAGATCTGAAGAATGTGTTGGAGATTCTGAGCGAAAGGCTGCCGCAGCAGTCACATCCGGAATGGATGGCGCATATCATGGAGTTAAAGGAAAAATATCCGCTGACCTATGATATTTCCGGACTGAGCTGCCCCTATGTCATCCAGGAACTGGAGCGGCTGACCCAGGGAAAGGCCATCATCACCACGGACGTGGGTCAGCATCAGATGTGGACGGCCCAGTATTATCATTTTACGCAGCCGAGAACCTTCCTGTCCTCGGGCGGCCTCGGCACGATGGGCTATGGCCTTGGCGCCTGCATTGGCGCGAAGATGGGACGGCCGGATAAGATCTGTGTGAATATCGCGGGGGACGGGTGCTTCCGCATGAACATGAACGAACTGGCGACGGCCAGCCGGTATCAGATTCCGATCATCCAGATCGTGATCAACAATCACGTGCTGGGTATGGTCCGTCAGTGGCAGACGCTTTTCTACGGACACAGGTATTCCCAGACCGTGCTCGCCGACAGGGTGGACTTCTGTAAGGTGGCGGAAGGGCTGGGATGCCGTGCCATCCGCGTGACGAAAAAGGAAGAAGTGGCGCCTGCCATTGAAGCGGCCATTGCGGACGGCGGCCCCGTGCTGATCGAGTGCGTGATTCCGGAGGACGACAAGGTATTTCCGATGGTTTCTCCCGGAGGCTCCATCAGTGAAGCGTTCGATGCGGCCGATCTGGCGGAACGCGGACAGGAAGCCTGACCGGACAGAGAAAGGAGGGAGCGAAAGCTTCCTCCTTTTGGTAAAATTCGTTTTGATATCGCTTTATTATTTTAATGAAGTAGTTGACTAAAGCAATAAAAGTGAGTAAAATAGGCTTCATAACTTTGAAATAATCACAGTGATCCGGCTGTAAGGCGGCGGAAGGCGCAGAAACAGGGAAGAGGAAATCTTTGCGGCCGGAGGAGGAGGTCAAAATTGGCGAGAGTGTATAATTTTTCCGCAGGCCCGGCGGTCCTGCCGGAGGAGGTTTTAAGGGAAGCGGCGGCCGAGATGCTGGATTACAGAGGAAGCGGCATGTCCGTGATGGAAATGAGCCATCGTTCCAAAACCTTTCAGACGATTCTGGACGAGGCGGAAGCGGACCTGAGGGACCTGATCGGGATTCCGGACAATTACAAGGTGCTTTTTCTGCAGGGCGGCGCGAGCCAGCAGTTTGCGATGATTCCCATGAATCTGATGAAAAACCGGGTGGCGGATTACATCGTGACCGGCCAGTGGGCGAAAAAAGCCTGGCAGGAGGCTTCCAAATACGGAACGGCCAACAAAATCGCTTCCTCCGAGGATCAGACCTTCTCCTACATACCGGACTGCTCCGATCTTCCCATTTCAGAGAATGCGGACTATGTCTATATCTGTGAAAACAATACCATTTACGGAACCAAATTCAAAACCCTTCCCAACACGAAGGGAAAGCCGCTGGTAGCGGACGTGTCCTCCTGTTTTCTTTCCGAACCCGTAGACATCACGAAATATGCGCTGATGTACGGCGGCGTCCAGAAGAACATCGGCCCCGCGGGCGTGGTGATTGTCATCATCAGAGAGGATCTGATCACGGAAGACGTGCTTCCCGGCACGCCCACCATGCTGCAGTATAAGATCCATGCGGACGCGGGCTCCCTTTACAATACGCCTCCTGCCTATGGCATTTACATCTGCGGCAAGGTCTTCAAATGGCTGAAGAAGCTCGGCGGACTGGAAGCGATTCAGAAAATCAATGAGGAAAAGGCTGCCATTCTGTACGATTTCCTGGACGAAAGCAGATTGTTTAAAGGGACTGTGCGCAGGCAGGACCGCTCCCTGATGAATGTTCCGTTTGTCACGGGAAGCGACGAGCTGGATGCGAAATTCGTGAAGGAAGCGAAGGAACACGGGCTGGAAAACCTGAAGGGCCACAGAAGCGTGGGAGGCATGCGCGCCAGCATCTACAACGCCATGCCCATGGAAGGTGTGCGCAGTCTGGTGGAATTTATGAAAAAATTTGAAATGGAGAATTAAGCCATGTTTCATTATTACTGCCTTAACCCCATCTCGAAGGTGGGCCTGGAGGGCTTTACGGAAGAGTATCAGAACACACAGAACATGGAAGAGGCGGACGGCATTCTCGTCCGCAGCGCTTCCATGCATGATATGGAACTGCCGGAAAACCTGCTGGCGGTGGCCAGGGCCGGCGCTGGCGTAAACAACATCCCTTTGGAAAAATGCGCCCAGAAGGGCATCGTGGTGTTCAACACGCCTGGAGCGAACGCCAACGGCGTAAAGGAGATCGTCATTGCGGGAATGCTGCTGGCCTCCCGCGATATCGTGGACGGCATCAACTGGGTTCGTGAGAACAGCGGCGATGCAAATGTGGGCAAAACGGCGGAAAAGGTGAAAAAGAATTTTGCCGGAACCGAAATCCAGGGAAAAAAGCTGGGCATCATCGGACTCGGCGCCATCGGCGTGAAGGTGGCGAACACGGCGAAGCATCTGGGAATGGAGGTCTACGGCTATGACCCTTATGTATCCGTTGATGCGGCCTGGAACCTGAGCCGGGATGTGAAGCATGTGATCGATGTAAATGAGATTTATGAGGAATGTGATTTCATCACGATCCACGTCCCCCTCATGGACAGCACGAAGGGGATGATCAATGAGGAGGCCATCGCAAAGATGAAGGACGGCGTGATCCTTCTGAACTTTGCCCGTGATCTTCTGGTGGATGAGGAGGCGGTGATCCGCGCCATCGAGAGCGGAAAGGTGCGCAGATACGTGTCCGACTTCCCCAATCCTGTGACCGCGGGAAAGAAGGGCTGCATCGTCATTCCCCATCTGGGCGCTTCCACCGAAGAATCCGAGGACAACTGCGCGGCGATGGCCGTGAAGGAACTGATGGATTATCTGGAAAACGGAAACATCAGAAACAGCGTCAATTATCCTTCTTGTGATATGGGCGTCTGCACACAGGCGGGACGCATCAGCATCTTCCATAAGAATGTGGCGAATATGATCACCCGGTTCGCGGCGGTTTTCGGTGAAAAGGGAATCAATATCTCCGACATGATCAACAAATCCAAAGGGGAGGTCGCCTACACCATGTTTGACGTGGAGGAACAGGCATCGGAGGAAATCATAAACATGCTTCGCGCCATTCCCGGCGTATTCCGTGTGCGTGTGGTGAAATAGAATCCTGGTAAGGAGCGGCTGCGAATGGAGCAAAGAAGTCACGTGCAGGCACGACGCACGTGTTGTCCATTTTGAATCGGCTGTGAAGAGTAACAGGGAAGAAAGGCACATCAGATACGGTGTGCCTTTTCTGCTTGTATCCGAATGCGGAATCGGGTATACTGTATATTGTAGATGAGAGAAAAAGAACATGCCAGATATCGGCAGATGGGAGGGAAAATGGCGGAGGTAAGACCTTTTCGGGCCTGGAGGCCTGCACAGGGACTGGCAGAAAGGATTGCAGCTCTTCCCTACGATGTTGTGAATGGGAAGGAGGCCAGAGAGGAGACACGGAGGGAACCCTTTTCCTTTCTCGCGGTGGACAGGCCGGAAACCCAGTTTGAAGAGGAGAACATGGACGTTACGGAGGACCGCGTATATGAACGGGCGGGAACGCTTTTACGGCAATGGATGAAGGAGGGCAGCCTTCAGCAGGAGGCGGAGCCCTGTTATTATATATATGAGCTGGAACGGCAGGGACGTGTCCAGACGGGGATTGCGGCCTGTGTGTCGGTGGACGATTATCTGAACGGCGTGATCCGCAGGCATGAAAATACGAGAAGCGATAAGGAAGAGGACAGGACCCGACATGTGAGGGCCTGTGAGGCGCAGACCGGTCCGGTATTTCTCGCCTATCGCGCGGCAAAGGCGGTTACGTCCGTTACGGAGCGCTGCAGAAGGGAGGCCTGCCTGTATGATTTTGCCTCCCCCGACGGCATCAGCCACCGGGTCTGGCGGATCGGCAGAAAAGAGGACATCCGGGCGGTTCATGAGGCGTTTGAAAAGGTGGAAAGGCTGTACATAGCGGACGGGCATCATCGCTGTGCTTCTGCCGTCCGCGTGGCGCAGGAATGCAGGCGCAGATGCCCGGATTATACAGGAGAGGAGCCCTTTAATTTCATCCTGTCCGTCCTGTTTCCGGATGATCAGCTCACCATCCTGGAATACAACCGGGTGATCCGGGATCTGAACGGCTTGACGCCGCAGGAATTTTTGCGAAAAATCGAAGAGATCTTTGAAATCACTCCGGAAGAAGGGCCTTACCGCCCGGAAAGAAAGGGGCGGTTCGGTCTGTATCTGCAAAAGAAATGGTACCGTCTGGTCCGGAAGCCGGAGATCGGAGAACAATACGGGAAAGCGGGAACGGCAGGAGATTCGCTTCGAAAGCCCGATCCGGTTCGGGAACTGGACGTGGCCGTTCTGCAGCGAATGATTCTGGAACCGGTCCTTGGAATCACAGATCCCAGAACGGATGAAAGAATTGATTTTGTAGGAGGAATCAGGGGGCTGAAGGAACTGGAAAGACGGTGTGAGCAGGACTGCGCCGCAGCCTTTTCCCTGTATCCCACATCCATCGGGGAGCTGTTTTCTGTGGCGGACGCAGGACTTCTGATGCCGCCGAAGTCCACCTGGTTCGAGCCGAAGCTGAGAAGCGGGCTTTTTATTCACAGTCTGAAGGATGAAGAGGATGTCCATGCGGATATTCTTCATCATATGGAAAAAGAATGAAAAAAGAGGGAAGGAAGAGGGATCTGATATGAAGGACAAACTGTATAAGCTGATGAACTGGCCGGAAATCGAGGCGATCATCTATTCAGAGGAGGACAATCCCCACAGACTGCTTGGGCCTCATGCGGCGGGAAATGCCATCGTGTTTCAGGCGTTCTGGCCGGATTCGCAGAAGGTGGAGCTTGTGTTTCCCGATACGGGAAAGGAAGTGGAAATGGAGCTTGCGGACGAGGCCGGGTATTATGCGGCTCTGATTCCGGGAAAAGAGGTTCCGTCCTATCAGTACCGGGTGACCTGGCCGGACGGCACGGTGAAGGTGGAGGGTGATCCCTATCGTTTCGCCCCGGTGATCAGCAAAAAGGATACGGACCGTTTCGCGGCAGGCATCCACTATGAAGCCTACAATATGCTGGGCGCGCATGTGTGTACCATCGACGGCACAAAGGGGGTGCATTTTGCGGTCTGGGCGCCTAACGCTCTGCGGGTGAGCGTGGTGGGAGACTTTAACCACTGGGATGGCCGTGTTCACCAGATGAGACGGCTGTGGGATTCCGGAATCTTTGAACTGTTCATCCCCGGCGAGCTGGAAGGGCAGAATTATAAATATGAGTTAAAGACGAAGGGCGGCCTTACCTACCTGAAAGCGGATCCCTATGCCTTCAGCCAGCAGCTCCGTCCGGATACGGCCTCTGTGATCCGGGATATTTCCGGCTTTGCCTGGGAGGACGAGGAGTGGCTGAAGAAGCGGGAAAAGACGGACTACAGCAATGCGCCGGTCAGCGTCTATGAGCTGTACCTGGGTTCCTTCAAACGTCCGGAGGACGACAGACCCTACTGCAATTATCGGGAACTGGCCCCTGCTATCATTTCCTATGTGAAGGAGATGGGGTATACCCATATTGAACTGATGCCCGTCATGGAGCATCCCTTCGACGGTTCCTGGGGCTATCAGGTGATCGGCTATTACGCGCCCACTGCCAGATACGGCACGCCGGAGGATTTCATGTATTTCATGAACGAGATGCATAAGGCGGGAATCGGCGTGATTCTGGACTGGGTGCCTGCGCACTTCCCCAGGGATACCTACGGCCTTTCCGCTTTTGACGGAACCTGTCTGTATGAGCATCTGGACCCCAGACAGGGTGCTCATCCTCACTGGGGGACGCTGATCTACAACTACGGAAGGCCTCAGGTATCCAACTATCTGATCGCAAACGCCCTGTTCTGGATTGAACAGTACCATGCCGACGGCATCCGCATGGACGCGGTGGCCTCCATGCTCTATCTGGATTATGGAAAGCAGGATGGCGAATGGGTGGCCAACATCTATGGCGGAAATGAGAACCTGGAGGCCGTGGAATTTTTAAAGCATGTCAACAGCATGATTCACAAGAGGGGCCGCGGCGCCCTGTCCATCGCGGAGGAATCTACCGCATGGCCGCTGGTTACGGGAAGCCAGGAGGAAGGCGGCCTTGGCTTTGACATGAAGTGGAACATGGGCTGGATGAACGATTTCCTGAACTATATCAGACAGGACCCCTACTTCCGTTCCGGCTGCCACAATATGCTCACCTTCAGCATGGTTTATGCCTACAGCGAGCGGTTCATGCTGGTGCTTTCCCATGACGAGGTGGTGCACGGAAAGGCGTCTATGCTGGGCAAGATGCCCGGAACCAGAGAAGAGCAGTTCGCCAACCTGAAGGCAAGCTATGGCTACATGATGTGCCATCCCGGCAAGAAGCTTCTGTTCATGGGACAGGATATCGGAGAATACGACGAGTGGAATGAAAACAGAGAGGTGGAGTGGTATCTCACAGAGGAAGCGGACCATAAGGGACTGCAGGAATTTGTGAAGGCCCTCAATCATCTCTATACCTCCGCACCGGCTCTTTCCGTGAAGGATACCAGCTGGGACGGTTTTGAGTGGATTGACTGCATCAGCGCCAACGACTGTATCCTTTCCTTTGTACGCAAGGGAAAGAAGGATGAGGACATGCTTCTGGTGGTGGTGAATTTCGCAAACGTGGAAAGAAAAGGCTTCCAGGTCGGCGTGCCTCTGAATGGAAAATATAAGGAAATCCTTAACTCTGACGCGAAGGAATACGGCGGACAGGGAAGAACGAACCCCAGAGTGAAGACGGCTGTGGAGGAAGCATGGGATGGAAGGGAATATTCCATCAAAATGACGCAGGCTCCCTTAAGCGTCAGTATTTTCTCCTATCTGCCATACACGAAGGAGGAACTGAAGGAAATCGCCAGAAAGAAGGCGGAAAAGGCGCGTAAGGAGAAGGAAGCGGCCAGAAAGAAAAAGAGCGCGAAAAAGGCCGCGTCAGGCCGCGTTGCGAAGACTCTGAAGGAAGAGCTGGAGGAAAAGGTATTCGCCGCCGAGGCGAAGATCTCTGAAAACGGCGAGGTGGAAAAGCCTGTCAGGGTAACGAAGCCCCGGAAACGGATGACGGAGGCGGAAACAGAAGAAAACGGAGAAGAAATGGAGTAAATCAATGATTTGGGACAGGGCAGCAGCATTCATGACAGCAACGGCAGGAGTGGTACCGGGATGGAGTTTTCTGACGCTTCTTTCTTCGGAAACGGAGGTTTCCGAAGAACTGGCGGTCGGACAGCAGCTTCTGCAGGCTGCTCCCCAGTCCCTGATCGATCTGCTGGTGCGTGTTGTTTTCTGCATTGTCACATTTTTGATCGGCTCCCGCGTGATCAGTCTGATCCGGAAGCTGGTCGGAAAGGCCCTTGTGCGTACGGGAGCCGCCGGACAGGCGGGAAAGTTCATCGATTCCTGCGTCCGGGTGATCCTGTATGCCTTTCTGATCTTTCAGATCGCCATGCATCTTGGGATCAATGCGGCGACCATCGCCACTGTGCTCGGCTCCGCCACCGTCACGGTGGGTCTCGCCTTCCAGGGCAGCCTGAAGAACTGCATCGGCGGCATCATGATCATGATCCTGCATCCCTTCCGGGTGGGGGACTATATCATAGAGTCCACCTACAACAGCGAAGGAACGGTGTCGGAGATTACGGTTTTCTATACCAAGCTGGCCACCATGGACAATAAGACCATCATCCTTCCCAACGGTCCGCTTTCGGACACCGGGATCACAAATGTAACCAGAGAAGAAAACAGACGGGTGGAGCTGAAGGTGGGGATTTCCTATGAAGCGGACATCCGGAAGGCGAAGCAGGTGCTGGAGGAGCTTCTGGTACAGGAAGAGCGGGTGCGCAGAGAGCTTGGCTATAATATTTTTGTGGACGAGCTGGGAGACAGCGCCGTGGTTCTCGGTGTGCGCTTCTGGACAAAAACCGAAGATTACTGGCCTGTCCGCTGGAAGATGCTGGAAGATATCAAATATGCCTTTGACGATAATGGGATCGGAATTCCCTATCCGCAGATGGATGTGCATCTGGATCATGCGCAGGGGCAGAAAAGCGGTGAAGC
>NBJMC04202__coassemble_1490_pt1 | contig 28191 bp, 26 predicted proteins | sample NBJMC04202__metabat2_high_PE_053 | metagenome-assembled genome bin NBJMC04202
CACAACAACCGTTTGTATTGAAATATTTGCTCATACTTTTAGACTTCCTTCCAGAAAAACCACATTTCCTGCTTCACCGTCAGTATAGCATGGATACCTGGAAAAGGCGAGAAGAGGTTTTAAAGAAGAGAATCCTTTTCGATAACGCAGGAATTTTACGAGATAGTGTGTGCAAAGAAGATTGACCAAACCAGTCAGGCATATAGAATCATGACAAAAATTGACTGACAAAGTCAATCAACTGATCTCCCTGCTCTTCCACCGCCGTTTCAACCTGAGCGGCATTTAATCCCAGGACGCTCACGCCCTGTGTTTTGCTGTAAAAGTACAAGCCGAACAGAATTGCCGCCAACAGGAAGCGGATGCCGAAGGAGGATACGCTTCCTCTGCTCTGCCCTCCTCCATATTCCGCTGCGGTCAGCGGATAGTCATATCCGGTTTCGTTCATATAGGGATTCTCGTTCTGATAGCTGTCGCTCTTTCCGTATAGGATTTCTTCTCTGGCGCGGATACGCTGCTGATTGCTGTGGTTTTCCTCGCGGATCAGCCGCATCAGTTCCAGCCTGCGCCTGGTTCTGGCGTCCTGCATGCTGCCTCCGAAGCGTTCATACGCATTTTTCTTTATAAAAAATATGAGCCGGACAGGAAAGGTATTCCGGAATCATCCAAAGGATGTTAAGCATACCTTTCCGGCCGGCTCATATGGAATTCGCCTGGACCGATAATTCCTGTACAGGCGAATTGTATGCATGTAAAGGGTTTAGCCCTTAAACGTTTTCTATTGACGATGTATTTCCGCTGCCCACAGAGAGCTTTCTGTACTGCCGCAGGAACAGCAGGCCTGTCACGGTCACGGCAATGGTGTCAGCAACGGGCTCTGCGAGGAATACGCCGAAGGGCTTGTTGGTCATAAACAGCGGCAGGATGAAGATCAGCGGGATCAGCAGGATGACCTTCCGCAGGAGCGCCAGGAATACGGAAGTGACCGCATTACCGAGGGCGATGAAGGTCTGCTGGCAGGCGATCTGGATGCCAAACAGCAGCGAGGCCGCCATGTAGATCCGAATGGCCCAGATGGTATAGCTGGTCAGCTCCGGATCGCTGGTGAAGATGGCGATGAAGGCCTGGGGAAGGAACATGGCGATTGCCCACACAAGCGTGCTGTAGCACAGGGATGCCGCCAGCAGCAGGCGGAAGGCTTTTTTCACCCGTTCCAGCTTGCCCGCTCCATAGTTAAAGCTGATGATGGGCTGGGCGCCCTGGGTCAGGCCCTGCAGAGGCAGCATACAGATCTGCATGACGCTGGTGAGGATTGCCATGGCTCCTACTGCGATATCGCCGCCGTATCTCTGGAGGGAGGTGTTAAAGCAGACGGAAATCACGCTTTCCGTAAACTGCATGATGAACGGAGAAACGCCAAGTCCGATGCTGGGCAGGATGACCGGAGCGGAAAGCTTCAGGTTTTTCACCCGGATCCGCAGGGTGCTTTTCTTCGAGGTGAGGAAAACAAGAACCCATACGAAGGAAACTGCCTGTGACAGGATGGTTGCAAGCGCAGCGCCCTGTACGCCCATGTGGAAGCCAAAGATGAAGATGGGGTCCAGGATGATGTTGCAGATAGCACCGATGGCCACGGTGCACATGCCTGTCATGGCGAAGCCCTGCGCGTTGATGAACGCGTTCAGTCCCAGGGAAATCTGGACGAAAATTGTGCCGATGGCATAAATTTTCATATAATCCCATGCGTAGCCGATGGTATTTTCACTGGCTCCGAACATGAGGAGCAGCGGCTGGCCGAAGATCAGGATGACGGCGGTCAGGACCAGCGCCATGAGAACCAGCATGGTGGTGCAGTTTCCCAGGATTTTTTCCGCATTGTCCTTCTCTCCCTTTCCCATCATGATGGAGGCTCTCGGCGCGCCGCCCATGCTCACCAGCGCCGCGAAGGCGGAAATCGCCATGATGAGCGGCATGGTAACGCCAACACCGGTGAGCGCGTCGGGACCGATGTCCTTAATGTGTCCGATGTACATACGGTCCACCATATTGTACATAACGTTGATGATCTGGGCCACAATGGCCGGAAGGGCCAGCTTAAAAAGAAGACTGCCAATCGGGCCATTTCCCAGGTCAGCCTCTTTTGCCTGTGCCTTTTTCATAGTATCGCCTCATTTCTTTCAATTTCATTTGTTCAAAAAAGAACTATTTCCAGTTATCCATCATACAAAGGAAAAGACGAAATGTCAATTGACATTTCGCCCTTTCTGTATGAAAGCCCATATTTCTGTAATCAGCGTTTGGCAAGCTCTTCCATGATTTCTTCCCAGGTGATGTCTTTTTCTGCCATCAGCACCATCATGTGGTAGAGAAAATCGCAGATCTCATATTTGATTTCATTGGGATTGGGATTTTTTGCCGCAATGACGATTTCTGTCGCTTCCTCTCCCAGCTTTTTGAGGATCTTGTCAATTCCCTTGTCAAACAGATAGTTGGTATAGGAGCCCTCCTTCGGATGCTCCTTCCGGTCCCGGATCACTCCGTAGACCTCCTCAAAAACCTTTGCAGGATTGTGGGGAAGCTCTCCTTCCCCTTCCGGAGCGGAGAGAATTTCATTGAAAAAGCAGCTGTAGGACCCGGTGTGGCAGGCCGGGCCGATCTGAACCACCTTCGCCAGAATGGTATCATAATCGCAGTCGGTGTACAGGGATTTCACATACTGGAAGTGTCCGCTGGTCTCTCCCTTCACCCAGAGCTGTCCGCGGCTTCTGCTGAAATAGGTCATTTTTCCGGTGCGTATGGTGGCATCATAGGCTTCCTCGTCCATGTAGGCCTGCATCAGCACCGCATCCGTCCGGCAGTCCTGGACGATGACCGGAACCATGCCGTCGGAATTTTTCTTCAGCTCCTGCCAGGTAAAGGCGGCCTGAACCGGACATTCGTCCTCACGGGCGGACGCCTCCTCTTCCTCTGAGCCGTCGCCATCCGCAGAAAGCTTCCGGATGGCTTCCAGCTCATGGATGTTGTCGTTGACCAGTTTCCCGGCGATGCCGCCCACATTTTCAAGCTTCAGGATTTCCATCAGCTTATCCAGAGAAATGTCCGGCGGAACCACGATGACGGGAACCGGGCTGATCCGGACGGCTGTTTTCATGGCGGAGATATCCGTCAGAAGCACGCCGCTCACACGGTCTTTCAGCCAGACGGCGGCTTCTTCCAGCGCCCGTTCGTTTCCGATCCTGGCAAGCAGTCTGTTCGGACCGAATTTCAGGGAAACCTCCTTCGTCAGCTCCACGTTGTCCGGTCTGTCATAATCCAGAACGGCCTGCCTGCAGCCCGCGTACAGGAGCTTTTTCACATCCTCCATTCTGCGGATGCGTCCTGCGCCGATGACGGGAATGGGAACCGCGGAACAGATTTCCCGGATCAGATCGATGGCCTCCTCATGGGAAGCATCGTCTTCAGAAAGATCATAAACCAGAATTTCATCACATTTCCATTCCGCATAGCTTTCTGCCAGCGCCACCGGATCCAGACTCAGCTCGCTGTGATCCTGTATGCCTGCCACTGCACGCTTCTGATACAGATAAATGCAGGATATCATTTTCTTTTTCAGCATATGTATGTTCCTTTCCGATACGCATCGTTCTTTCTTCGTTCAGGAGCCCCCGGAGTCAAAAATCTCCGTTTTACAGGCTTCCCTTGGTGCTGAGCACGCCTTCAATGCGGCCATCCTTCCTGCATGCCATATCCAGCGCCTTCGCAAAGGCCTTGAACATGGCCTCCGCCATGTGGTGCCCGTTGCTTCCGGACAGCATGCGGAGGTGCAGGTTCATTCCCGCGCTGTAGGATACCGCATAGAAAAATTCCCGAAGCAGCTCCGTGTCCAGATCCCCGATCATGGGGGCTGCGATGCTGCAGTCATATTCCAGCCAGGGCCTGCCGCACAGATCGACTGCGCACAGCGCAAGGGCGTCGTCCATGGGAAGGATGAAGAAACCGTAACGGCTGATTCCCGCCTTGTCTCCCACCGCCTCTTTGATGGCGTTTCCGAGGACGATTCCCGTATCCTCCACCGTATGATGTCCGTCCACATGCAGGTCGCCCTTCACACGCACTGTCAGGTCGAACAGGCCGTGTCTGGCAAAGCCGTCCAGCATGTGATCGAAAAAACCGATCCCTGTCCGGATCTCGCTTTTTCCGCTTCCGTCCAGATTCAGCTCGATTGCAATATCCGTTTCCTTCGTTTTCCGTTCGATAACGGCACTCCGTTTATCCATCCCTGAACCTCCTGCGCAAAACAATCAAGAACGATTATTTATAAAATTCTTTTCTGATCTTTCTCATTTCCTCCCAGACATTATCCCCATAATTACTGACCAGAACAGAAATTATGCCATTATTTGGATTATATTCTGAAAGGAAACTTACACCAGGATCACAGCCCTGAAAATAAACAAAATCTTTACCGCCCGGATTGTCAATAATCCATACGCCATAGCCGTAGTAGCCTTCTTCAGCGTCAATGCCGTCTCCGCTTTGTTTTGAAAACATCTTAGAGAGCAGCTCTTTTGAAATCAGTTTTCCGTTTAATAAATTCGTCCAGAAAGAAACGATATCCTTTATGGTTATAAAAGCTCCGCCTGCTCCTGTCCCCTTTACATCAACAGAATAAATATTTGTACGGAAATCGTTTGTATCAGCGCAATAAATATAGCTATTTGCGCATTTGGCCGGTAATCTGTCCAGTTCATAATAACCGGTTCCATTCATATCGCATACATCAAAAACAGCTGTTTGCAGATACTTGTCAAAATACATTCCGGTCACTTTTTCAATGATCGCTGCCAGCAGTACGTAACCTGAATTGTTGTATTGGAATTTCTTCCCCTTCGGATACATCATTGGCCTGTCTATGAACAATGGGAACAGATCATTATTATGTCTGATCTTATAATTAGGATAATCCAGCCATAGGTCTTCGTACTCGTCCATAATGCTTTCATCAAAATAATCCGGTACGCCCGAAGTATGGTTTAATAACTGTTCTACTGTCACATCAACATCAATATCGTGTAAATCAATATCAAACAGTTTTCCCAATGTATCTCCAAAATTCAGTTTTCCCTGCTCAATCAGCTGCAGAATGGCTGTAGCGACAAATACCTTTCCCGCCGATGCGCTGGCAAATTTTGTTTCTATGGTATTGGGGATTTCATTTGCCAAATCAGCAAAACCGGACACATGCTCCATCAGGATTCTGCCGTCCTGAATAACATATATATTTCCTCTGAAATTACTGTCTATGTTCATAACTTCTTTTTACTCAAACCTCACCCGGATGGAATTGGCATGGGCCGTAAGCCCTTCGCGCTCAGCAAACAGCTCGATGTCCTTATGCGCCGCTTCCAGCGCCTGCCTGGAATAGGAAATCAGGCTGGTTTTCTTGCAGAAATCGTCCACGTTTAAGGGCGAGAAAAACCGGGCTGTTCCGTTGGTGGGAAGCACATGGTTCGGGCCTGCGAAGTAGTCTCCCAGCGGCTCACTGGAATACTCTCCCAGGAAAATGGCGCCCGCGTTCCGGATCTTTGTCATCATGGAAAAGGGATCCGCCGTGAGGATTTCCAGATGCTCGGAGGCAATCTCGTTGGCCGCATCCGCCGCGGCGTCCAGATCGGGAGCGATCAGGATGTAGCCGTAAGTTTCCAGGGATTTCTGAATGATATCCCTTCGTTCCAGCGTAGAAAGAAAGCCGTCGATCTGCTCCGATACCTGTTCTGCCAGCCGTCTGCTTGTGGTGATCAGAATGGCGCTTGCAAGCACGTCGTGCTCCGCCTGGGAAAGCAGATCCGCCGCCACATAGCGGGGATTGGCCGTTTCATCCGCAATGACCAGAATCTCACTGGGACCGGCGATGGAATCGATGCCCACATAGCCGAAGCAGGCCTTTTTGGCCAGAGCCACGAAGATGTTGCCGGGGCCGGTTATTTTATCCACCTTGGGCACGCTTTCCGTGCCGAAAGCGAGGGCTGCAATGGCCTGGGCGCCGCCCATCTTGTAGATTTCATCCACGCCCGCCACGCTTGCCGCGGCAAGGGTTCCCGCGTTGACCTTTCCGTCCGGGCCGGGAGGGGTTGCCATGACGATCCGTTCCACGCCCGCCACCTTTGCAGGAATCACGTTCATCAGCACGCTGGAAGGATAGGCTGCCGTCCCGCCCGGCGCGTAGACGCCCGCGGAGGCCACGGGGAGCAGACGCATCCCCAGAATGGAGCCGTCCGGTTTTGTCTCAAACCAGCCGGTCCGCTTCTGCTTTTCATGGAAGGCGCGGATGTTCGCCGCGGACTTCTTCATGACCTCCAGAAATTCCTCTCCCACCTGCTGGCGGGCTTCCTGAATTTCGCTTTCTGTGACGCGTACTGTCTGCGCCGTAAGGTCACAGTGATCCAGCTTACTCGTATAGGAAAAAAGGGCTTCGTCCCCTTTCTCCCTCACATTGGCGATGATGTCCGCCACCACCGCTTCGTACTGTCCGTAATTGTTGGGGCTTCTTTTCAGAAGCGTGTTCAGAAGATCTCTTCTGTTTTCTTCCGTAAGTTCCAGTATTCTCATATTACCTCTTTTTCCCGCCGCCAAAGTCGGCATTTTTATTCCAATTTTCCGCGGAGTCTGGCGATCAGGTCCTTGATCCGCTCCGGCTGCATCTGCATGCTGACCTGGTTGACGATCATCCTGGCTGATATCGGACAGACCTCCTCCAGCACCTCAAGGCCGTTTTCCCGAAGGGTGCCGCCGGTTTCCACGATGTCAACGATCACATCAGAAAGGCCGACGATGGGGCCGAGCTCCACTGAGCCGTTCAGCTTGATGATGTCAACCGTCTGATTTTTCTTGTTATAAAAATATTCCTTTGCGATGTTGGGGTATTTGCTGGCGACCCGGATCATTTTATGGTGCTTCAGCAGCTCTCCCGCTTCTGCGGGGCCGCAGACGCACATCCGGCATTTTCCGAAGCCCAGATCCAGTACCTCATAGACCCTTCTGCCTTCCTCCAGCAGGGTATCCTTTCCCACCACGCCGATGTCCGCCGCGCCGTATTCCACATAGGTGGGAACGTCCGGGCCCTTGGCCAGGAAAAAACGCAGCTTCTGCTCCTCATTCACGAAAACCAGTTTCCGGGAGCTTTTATCCTTCATTTCCTCACAGGTCAGGCCGATGCTTTCCAGAAGGGAAAGGGTTTTGTCCGCAAGCCGTCCCTTGGTGAGGGCAAAGGTCAGATATCTCTTCTCTTCCATTTCTACCTCGTTTTTCGTCGCCGTCAGGCGCCTTCTTTATTCCGCCGCTATTGTCTGTGCGCCGCCTTCCGCATCCAGGTACAGGATCTGCCCCTGCTGGTGCGCCGCCGCTGATTCCCGGTATACCTTCCAGGCATCTGTCATATTTCCGGCTTTCGCGGGCATCAGTTCGGTTGGAACGCCTGCTGCTCTCTGTTCTTTTGCCAGCTTCAGCGCATCAGCGAAGCGGTCCGGCTCATAGACGATCAGAATGCCGTCCGCGGAGACGGCGGGGAGCCGCTTCTGCCTGGAGAGGGCCTCCAGCAGATCGTCAACCAGCACCACGAAGCCGACAGCGGCGGCCTCCTTCCCGAAGTGGCCCAGCAGCTGATCGTAGCGGCCGCCCTTTGCCACCGCGTCGCCCACGCCGTAGGTATAGGCTTTAAAAACGATGCCCGTATAATAATTGTACTTGCTTAACAGTCCGAGGTCAAAGGAAACATATTTTTCCACCCCGTACTGGCAGAGTACCTCATACAGCTCCTGAAGCCGTTCCACCGCCTGCAGGGAGCGCTCGTTGTCCACCAGGCTCTTTGCCAGTTCCAGAATGGAGACCGGGCCAAACAGGTCGTAGACCTTTAAGAGCACCTGCACATAGTCCCTGCGGATCTGCCGGTTTTCCAGAAGCTCCTGCGCGCCGAAGAAATTTTTGCTGGAGATCAGTTCTCTTAACTCCAGTTCTGTTTCCTCATCCAGCCCCGCCAGGGAGCAGAGTCCCTTAAAATACTCCACATGGCCCACGCTCACCTGAAAATCCTCAAGCCCCGCCGCCTTCAGGGCTTCCACCAGCATGGCGATCATTTCCCCGTCCGCCTGAACCGAGGGCTCCTGGATCAGCTCCGCGCCCAGCTGGGTCGCCTCCTTCAGCCTGCCGCGCAGGTTTGAGGTGTTGGTGAAGGTATTTCCCTGATAGGAAAAGCGGATGGGCAGCTTTTCTCCCATGAAATATTTGGCCGCGCATCTGGCCATGGATGGGGTGAAATCCGGCCGCAGCACCAGGGTGTTGCCCTCCTTATCAAAAAATTTGTACAGTTCTCTGGAAGGCGTGGTGCCGATACTGCTTCCGAACACGTCAAAAAATTCAAAGGTGGGCGTCTGGATATCCTGGTATCCGAAGGAAGAAAGGACATGGTGCAGACGATCCTCCACAGTAAGCTTTCTCCGGTATTCCGCCCCGTAAATATCCCGCACCCCTTCCGGGGTATGGATCAAAGGTCTGCTCATGTCCTTTTTCCTCCTTAAATGTGGCAGCGAACTTTAACAAATTAACGCGCCGCTCTGATAATTCGATAGCATATTATCACAGAAAACTATCAACAATATACTAAATCCCCCGGACGCTGTCAAGTATCCGGTTCCACTTTTCCTCATCCGGAAACTCCGCGCCCATGTCGCTGCCGTTCAGCTGCCAGCGAACGAGGCGGTCGCCTTCATAGCACAGCTTCAGGGAAAAGAAGGGCACGTTTTCCTGAAGAAGCCGGAAAAAGATCAGATCTCCCTTCCACAGATTCAGCTTCGGGATATCCTTTTGGGGAACCCATTCCAGACAGCCCTCGTCGCAGTCCGACAGCTCTCCTTCGAAACCGTCCGCCGTATACAGGCACATGTACTCCGTACCCCATTGATCGGAAACGAAGGTGACCAGACCGCGGAACCGGTAGGAGGTGAGGGTGAGGGAGGTTTCTTCCTTTGTTTCCCGCAGCAGACAGTCCTCCGGGCTCTCTCCTTCCTCCGCATGGCCGCCGATTCCCACCCATTTGTGCTCATTTACGTCATTTTTCTTCTTGACGCGGTGCAGCATCAGGTAGGCGTCCTCTTTTTCGATGTAACAAAGCGTTGTAACAGGATTTTTCATATCTGCCTCTCTCCGCATTTTAATCCGGACGGTCATCCAGATCCTTCTGCAACATATCCAGATAGGGAACCAGCACGCTGCTTCTTTTGGGAAGAAAATATTCCGGATTCAGTTCTTCATGGCGGAAGCTCTTGCGCCCGCCGTTTTTTGCCCGGTCCCAGAAATATTCCAGATGGGCCAGGGGAAGATAATAGAACTCATCCCTGTGGGAATAGTAGATCAGAAAAAAGGCGATGCCCCCCTGGGCTTCGAACTCCTTCATGAACTGCACCTGATGCTCATGAATGTTGGCAAGGGCAAAGGTGTCCTGCGCGCATTCCTTCGCGTCGAAGCAGACGGGCAGGCCCTGCACCGCACCGATATAGTCCACCGTACTTTTCTGGTCAAAATAAGCCAGAGTGATGTGCCTGTGCTCTTTGTCGATACGGATGGGCGTGATGGGCGTGGGGATCTTCTGAATGAGCGCAAGCCTGCTTTCCCTGTATTTTTCATTTGTCCGGTTGATCAGCTCCTCCAGGGTGGAGCCCCGGAGGCCTCTTGAGTTCCATGTTGCCATTTTTATACGTCCTTTTTTGACAGGCGGTTCCCTTTTGCCGGGCCGGCCTGCCCTTCACAGAATCTGCGCATGCGCAGGAAGCTTTCCGGCTCCGGAGCGACGACGCTTCTTTCACTGAGACCGGAGAAAAGTCCGTCCAGAGGCGGAAATTCCAGACGGAAGGCGTGCAGCAGCTGGGAGCGGACGCCCGCCTTCCGGAAGTGCCGGTTGACGGCCTCGTTTCCGTAACGCACATCCCCGATGAGGGGGAAGCCAAGCGCCGCCATCTGGGCGCGGATCTGGTGGGTCTTTCCGGTGAAAAGTTCCACCTCCAGGCAGGAGCAGTCCTCATAGGCTTCCAGAAGCCGCCAGCCCGTGCGGACGGGAACCGCTCTGGAATCGGCCGGTTTTTTCTCATAGATTCTGACCTGATTGCTGTTTTCTTCCCGCAGGAGCCAGCTTTCCGCCAGTCCTTCGGCGGGCGGTTTCCCCGCGACGAAGAGCCGGTAGAATTTGTGCAGGTTCCGGTCCCGGATCAGCTCGCTCATCTTCTGGCTTCCAGCCAGCGTCTTCCCGCAGATGACAAGGCCGCTGGTGTTTCTGTCCAGCCGGTTGCAGACGGAAGGACGGAAGGTGGAAAGTTCCTCCTCCTTCAGCTTTCCGTCCGCAAGCAGATAGTCCGTCAGCCATTCGTTCAGGGAGTAATCCTGCGCCTGCGCCTTCTGGGTCAGAAGTCCGGCGGGCTTATCCGCAAGAAGCACCTGGCTGTCCTCGTACAAAACGGGAATGGAAAGAAGCTCTTCTTTCCGGATGGTGGAAACCGGAGAAACGGTTCCCCGGAATTTGTCAAGGGTTTCCTCGGAAAGAAAAAAGCAGACCCGGTCTCCTGCGTTCAGCTTCTCGCTCCCATCCGCTTTGTGGCCGTTCAGCGTGATGTTCTTTTTCCGGAGCATTTTATAAAGGAAACCGCTTCCGGCTTCCTTCAGATATTTTTTCAGATATTTATCAAACCGTTGTCCGCCCTCGTTGGGGCCGATGGTCACTTCTCTCATGAGTTTCCTTTCACATGCCGGGACACCGCCGGGGATCAGATGGAAATGGCCTTGATCAGAGAAAATACGGCGTTCGTCTGCGTATCTTCCACAGAGAGCTCCTTTAACTGATCCAGGCGGTTCAGATATTTGGGCGTATCCTGAAAGATTTTCACGCGTACATCCTTAATGGCATCCTTTGCCATCATCTCCTTCAGATGCTTCTCGCAGGCGTCGGTTTTACACTTGGGATTCACGGTAAGGCCGATCAGGCTGTTTCCCTTAAAAACCAGGTGTACCAGCTCAAAGGTGGCGTCATAACTGGTGAGAACCACATCATAAAGCTGGGGAAGTCCCTGTGCATGGGGAAGAATCCGTTCATGCAGCTCTTCGCTGCAGCCCTTCGCCCGAAGGAACATGATCATGCCCACCGCGCTGCGGCTGGCAGGCAGGCAGCCGAGCACTGCCACGATGGTCAGCAGGTTTTTATTCGTGCCGGTGGTCAGCAAGCCGGACAGATATACCGCAAGGGAAAGGCAGAAAAGCACCGCCGTTTTGGCGATTTCCAGCTTCCGCTGATGCTTCAGATATCCGTAATCACCCTTTTTCGTCTTCTGTTTTTTCATGAAATTCTAAATACTCCATTCCGGAGCTCCCGCAGCGGGGCAAAGAGCTCTCAAATTCAGGTCGTCTGACGGCTGTTGGCGCACTGGCGCCCGCAAACGCTTTGCCCTGGCAATCAGGGGGCGATACAGCCGCTTTTGTTAGTGTACCATATTCTGATGTTGGGGTCAAAAAATCTTTTGCTTCCAGTTCAGCCCTGCCTGAATTGTCTAATGTAAAGGAAACTTGACATAAGGTATATGAAATGCTATATTCAAAATGTAAAGGAACCTTGTCAAAGTGAGGTGGTCATTTCGTGGAAAACAGGGTTGAGGAGCTGCGGAAGGCCCTCGGACTGAACCAGGAGGATTTCGCCAGGGCAATCCGAGTATCCAGGCAGACGGTCAGCTCCATTGAAAATGGAAAATATAATCCATCGCTGGAGCTTGCATTCGTCATCTCGGATTTTTTCGGAAAAAGCATTGAAGAGATTTTTCTCCACAAAACGTTGAACAGGACGGAACTGCAGGAAGAAAAGGAAACGGAAGGCGGGGAACTTTAAGAAGGGAGGTTGCCATGAAAAAGAGTTATTTCATCACAGGAGCGGTTTATCTGGCGGTCGGATGTCTGATGCTGACCGTTGCTCTCCTCACGGAAAGCAGGCTGGAAGGTATTCTGTTCGGGCTGGCAGGAGCAGGAATCGTGCCGGGAATCCAGATGATCGTGCGGTATTTTTACTGGAGCCGTCCGCAGAACAGACAGCGCTATCAGGAAAAGAGGGAGCAGGAAAGAATCGAGCAGCACGATGAGCGGAAGGAAAAGCTCCGGGACAGGGCTGGACGGTATGCCTATGCGCTGGGACTCGTGGTGATCAGCCTTTCCATCCTCATTTTCTCGGTTCTCGGAGCGCTGGGGATCGTGGAGCAGTACAGGCTGGTCGTTCTGTTCCTGGGCGGATATCTGATTTTTCAGTTCGCGACGGGAGAAGCCATTTACCGGAAACTTCTGAAAAGATATTGATGATCCTGAAAGGAAAGGCGCCGCGAAATACCGCAGCGCCTTTCTGGTGTCCGGGCTTCTGTCAGGAGAACCACTCTCCTATAATCCCAGACACTGAATCAGCAGCAGCCAGGCCAGTCCGTAGTAAGAAACGGCGGCGACCAGATCGTTTACCGTGGTGATCAGGGGGCCGGAAGCAACTGCCGGATCGATCTTTAATTTTTTGAAAAGGATCGGAATTGCGGTTCCGGCAACACTGGAAAGGGTCATGGAAATCAGAAGCGCGATTCCGATGCAGGCGGACACCGCAAAGGCAAAGCCAGGCGTTCTTCCCTTAATCAGACAGATATATGCTCCGATGAGCAGAAGGGATGCGGCGGCAAGAACAATGCCGTTAAGGGCACCCACCCGTGTTTCCTTCACGATCAGGGCCAGCTTCTGCTTTCCGGTGATCTGTTCATCCATCAGCACACGGATGGTCACAGCAAGGGACTGGGTTCCCACGTTTCCCGCCATATCCAGAACCAGCGACTGGAAGCTTACCAGGATCGTCAGCTGGGCGACGATGCCTTCAAACAGCCCCACCACGCTGGACACTACCATGCCGAGTCCGAGAAGAACGATGAGCCAGGGCAGCCTTTTGCTGATGCTCTTTTTCAGCGGCTCTTCCATGTCCTCTTCGGCGGACAGACCGGCCAGCTTTGCGTAATCCTCTCCCATCGCTTCATCCACCAGTTCCACGATATCCTGGGAGGTGATGACGCCGATGAGCCGGTTTTCATTATCCAGAACGGGAATGGAATCCTCGGAGTAATCCCGCAGACGCTCAATGCATTCCTCGGTCTGCTCCTGCGCATACACATAAGGATAGGAGGTTGCGATGATTTCCTCCAGTTCCGTCCCGTCTCTGGCGATGATCAGATCCTTTAAATCAATGGCTCCGCAGAAGGTCTGATCCGCGTCGGTGACATAAATGGTCGATACGTTGTCATTCTCAGCCGCCTGGTCCACCAGCTCCCGCATGGCCTGCCGGACGCTGATTCCGGCCTGAATCCGGATATAATTGGTGGTCATCCGGCTTCCGATCTCGTCTTCATCAAAGGAACCGATCAGGGCGATATCCCGCCTGGTCTCATCATCCATCAGATCGATCAGCGTCGCCCGTTCCGTTTTATTCAGCTGCTTTAAATACTCCACCGCCGTGTCGGTTTCCAGATGGGACAGAATTTCCGACTGCTTCCGCACGCCCAGTTCGCTGAAATAGAGGGCGAAATCATCCGTATATTCCAGCACATCGGAAAGCGTCTGCGCATCCAGCAGACAGTAAAGTCTTGCGCGCTCTTCCCGGCTGAGCTGTTCCAGCACATCGGCGATGTCGTTTTCATGATAATTGCGAATTTCCTCTTTTAAAAGCTTCGGGGACATCCCGCTTCTTAAGAGCGCAAGAAGTTCCTTCTGATAGTCGGGATGCTGACCGCCGGAAGCGTTCCCGGCAGGAAGCCCGCTGTTGTTCTGACCGGAAAGGTCAGTGAAATTTATATTCCTGTTTTTCTCCATACCGCTTGCTCCTTTCGCTTTTTAAAAAATGCAGAATTTCCGAAAGGAAAAAACTCTCCTTTCGGCCTCAGGCTGCCTGCGCTGAAGCGTGCGGATGAAAGGATGACTGCTCATCCTGTAAGGACGTCTGCCCTGCGGCGGATATCCCCGGAGAGCCTGTGCTGCAAAAGGGCATAAAAATACCATTGCCGCGCAAATCGGTGCAGATCCTTTCATCAACACAAACGGTCCGCAAAAAGGGCAATGGTATCCAATATCGTCAAATGGTATGTGAATCGGAATATGGGCGGATCGGGCCGATCATGTCCGCATTCCGACATACATGCATACTTCGCCTATTGTCTGCCATGCCCCAACTTCGTCCATTACTACTGCCGCAGCCGTCCATACTCTCACCTCACTTTTCCTTTTATATCGTATTTTTATGTTCCATGGACAGAAAATATCCATTTCTGCCACTTGTAAACTACCATAAATGGCAGGGAATTGTCAACCTTTCTCGTAAAAAAGAACCCCCAAAGTTCCCGGACCGCAATGGCTTGAAATCACGCCTCCCGCCCTGGTGATGAGAATTTCTTCAAAATGATGGAGACCCTTCAGATATTCCTCCACAGACCGGATCACGGCTTCTTCGCATCCGGAATGGGTGATGAAAATTCTGTGGGGATCCGCCTGGCGAAGCTGCATTTCCATATCCTGCACATATTTCAGAATCACCTTGTCCTGATTGCCCCGGTACTTCTTCCCGGCTTCCATTTTTCCGTCCGTCACTTCTATTCTGGGCTTCAGCTTCAGTTTTCCACCGAAAAGCGCCACAACGGAGGAGCATCTTCCGCCCATTGCCAGATAATCCAGACGCTCTACCACAAAGCTGGCCCTGACCCTGCCCCGCTCCTGCTCAATCTGCGTTACGATCTCCTGCGCGGCAAGCCCCTGTGCGGCAAGCTCTGCCGCCCGGAGAACCTGCAGTCCGATTCCGGTGGAAAGATTCTGGGAGTCGATGACGTACATGCCCGTATAGTTCAGCTCCTCCTTTACCATGCGCATCACGTTGCAGGTCGTGGACATGGACTCGGATATGCCGAAAAAGATCATTTCATCCCCGTTTTCCTGAAAAGCGGATGCCATTTCCAACGCCCTGTCGTAGGCGACGGCGGCCGTTTTCGGCGTCTTATGCATTTTTTCCGACCAGGCATAGATCTCGTCGGGGCTGATCTCTTCCCCGTCGCTGTAACTCTTCATATCCAGCACGATGTTTAGGGGCAGGATGCTGATCTCATATTTCTGTAACAGGCTTTCTGATAAGTCACATGTGCTGTCCGCTGTTATTCTGATTTTTCCCATCTTGATTTTCTCCCGTAATATCTTTTTTCATCACCTGTGCCGCTGACCGCTTGTTCCCCCAGTCCAGAGAGATTCTCTCACAGCTGCAGAAGCCAAGTCTTTCCCAGAAGGGCTTCACGTTATCCTTATATTTGGAGTAAAGGTTTAAAAATTTTATTCTGTTCTCCGGATTCCTCTGACAGACAGTCCGCGGAAAGCGCTCCACTCTTCCACCATCCCGGAAAGTTCCCGGAAAAGAGTGGCCTCCTCCGGCAGCTTCCCCTCTTCGTCCTTCCAAAGCGTGACCTCCACATCCAGTCCGCTCCCTTTTTTTCGGGAAGTCCAGATGCCGACTGCCTTTCCCTGGAAAATCACTGCACCGGGATTGGAGACGGTCCGCCAGATTTTCCGCTGAAGGGTCCTGTCAGGCTGGAGCACCGCACGATCCCGCTGGTCCAGATAGGGATCGTAGCCGTTCAGAAGAAGAAGCGGGCGGGAAAAATCCGGCGTGGAAAACAGGCTGTCGTGGTCGTCGGCAAGAATCCATGCCTTTTTTCCGCTTACGCGGACTTCCTCCATTTCCTCTGAAACCGCGGCCCACAGCCTGCGGGCCTGCTCTTTGGAGCAGCCCAGCCAGTCCGCGAATATGGCGGGGACCGCCGGTCCATAGCAGTGCAGATACTTTCTCACCAGTGCTTTCTGCGCCTCTCTCCGGGCCATTTCATCCAGGGACAGGGAAGTCCCCAGCCAGTTCTGAAAGGATGTGAAGGAAGGGCCTTCTGGCAGACGCCTGCCAAATACCACCAGGCCGCAGAAGGCACATGGGCGAAGCAGGAAGGAAACCACCGCTCCACCCACGGTCTGACGGTCCGGTTCTCCGTACATGGAGGGCTGCATCCAGAGCTGCCGCTTTTCTTCAGGAAGAGCGGGGAGCATCCACTGGGCAAGGGTCTGATCCAGCGGATTCTTTCCCACAATTACGTTTCTGTCCAGCCCGGAAATAACCTGCTTCAGCAGTTCGAACAGGTGGCCCATTTCCATTCCCAGATAATCCAGCGCCAGGGTGATGCCCCGCGTATAGATCCAGGGTTCATCCTCCTGTGGAATCAGCGCGGAGAGGAAGGTGCCGCTTTCGGAGGCCGGAAAGGCAAAAGGCGCGCCCCGCAGGCTCCAGGCCTGAAGGAGCGCTTTACCCGTTTCCGAATCTGTCGGACTGCCATATAAAAGCCGCTCCATCTGCATGAGGCTGCAGGAGGGGATGCGGTGATACAGGGCATTCTCCCATGCGCCGGGAGGGGTATTCTGCATACCGCAGGCCCCCACAGCTTCCGGAATATCTTCATATGCATACGTTCGGTCAAGATGATGGGCGCGAAGCCGGAAGGCCCGGATCTGCGCCACGCTCGGTTCGTTCATTTTTTCTTCCCCCATTATACGCCGCAGGCGTACCTGTTATCAAGTGTGATGCACGGTCTACATGCGCTTCAGAAACCGCGTTATCATGAGGATCAGCGAATGGGGACACAGTTTTGTCAGCAGGCCGAAGGCCCGGATCGGCAGGCTGTATACCGCTGAGGGATGTCGCCTGGCGGATGCGTAAAGGGCATCTGCCACCACATCCTTTGCGTCCGCCATCACATATTTTTTGATTGCCAGCGTGGACGCCTTTCTCTCGGCACGTTCGAAAAATTCCGTCCGCACCGGGCCGGGACAGACGGCCGTGACGAAAATTCCCTTTTCCCGGAGTTCTTCTCCCAGCGCCCGGGAAAAGCTGAGCACATAGGATTTTCCCGCCGCGTAGACCGCAAATCCGGGCTGGGGAAGAAAGGCGGCGCTGCTGGCCAGTTGAATGATCCGGCTCCCCCGTTTCATAAAGGGAAGACAGATATGAGTCATGTGGGTCAGAGCCCGGCAGTTTAAGTCGATCATGCCAAGCTGTTCCCGGGTTTCCAGATCCGCCACATTTCCCATCACCCCATAGCCGGAACTGTTGATGAGCATGCGGATCACCGGGCATTCCCGCTCCAGCGTTCTCTGGAAGGTATCCAGCTGTACGGAGTCGGTGAGATCCATGGCAAAAATGCGCGTTTTATGCCGCAGCTTTTCGGAGAGATCCTTCAAGCGTTCTCCCCGTCTTGCGATCAGCCAGAATTCCTCTATGGTTCTGAGCCCCTGATCCAGCTGGCGGGCGAACTCCCACCCCATTCCGGAGGAAGCGCCGGTTATGATGATTACGTTCATATTGAAAACCCTTTCATCGGATAAAATTCGTCATTTCGCCGGTTTCCCTTTCAGGAAGACCGTATTTTTCCTTTCCCAGCTGAATGCTCTTCATCAGGAAGGTCATGTTGCGGGCAAGGGTGCGCATGACGCGCAGGCCTTCCGCATCCTGCAGAGCCTCTCCGGGAAGACGGCCGTGGATGCTGTTCCAGTAGCAGCTGGAAGCCACGGGCATTCCCGCGATGGTGAAAAATTTGTTCAGCTCGTCAAAGGTTGCGGACAGGCCGCCTCTTCTTGCCGCCACCACCGCTGCGCCCACCTTCATGCTCTTGTCAAAATGGGTGCTGTAGAAAAGCCTGGTGAGAAAGGCGACCAGCGTCGCGTTGGCGGATGCGTAATAGACCGGGCTGGCGACGACCAGACCGTCGCAGGCTTCAAATTTGGGCGCGGCCTCGTTTACGATATCGTCAAACACGCATTTTCCCGTTTCCGCACAGCGTCCGCAGGCGATGCAGCCTCTGACATCTTTATTCCCGATGGACAGAATTTCCGTTTCCACGCCTTCCTGGGCAAACACCTTTTCCATCTCTCCAAGCGCAATGGATGTATTGCCGTTTGCTCTGGGACTTCCGTTGATCATTAATACCTTCATTGCTGTTTCTCCTTTTCCTTTGATTATGACTCTTTCCGTTTTTTTCTCCAGACAGCTTCAGCCAGAGAGACCGGGCAGTTTTTCCGCCGTCTCTCTGGCTCCTGTGTGCATTATGCGCATTATATACATAATGAATTTTCTTTTTTACTGTCTGGTGTTGATGTAGTTTACAAGCCCTTCCGCGTCGATGATCCGCTGCATGAATTCGGGAAAAGCCTGGCCCTGATAAGAGGTTCCTTTGGTCAGGTCGGTGATCACACCGGTGTCAAAATTGACCTCGACTTCATCGCCGTCCTCGATTTCCGCTGCCGCTTTGGGGCACTCAATGATGGGAAGGCCGATGTTGATGGCATTGCGGTAGAAAATCCGGGCGAAGGTTTCCGCAATGACGCAGCTTACGCCCGCTGCCTTAATGGCAATCGGGGCATGCTCTCTGGAGGAGCCGCAGCCGAAGTTTTTCTCAGCCACGATGATGTCGCCCTTCTGTACCTTTTTGATGAACTCTTTATCGATATCCTCCATACAATGTGTGGCGAGCTCCGCCGGATCAGAGGAATTCAGATAGCGGGCAGGGATGATCACGTCCGTATCGATATTATCGCCGTATTTGAATACGCGTCCTTTTGCATTTTTCATTGATTCTCTCCATTCTGCCGCAGAGTGACCGCGGCGCATGATATTTCAGGCTCTGATATCAGTCGTCCAGCGCGCCGGGCCAGGAAATGGTTCCCGTGACCGCGCTCGCAGCCGCCACAGCGGGGCTCGCCAGATAGATTTCCGAATTCACATGGCCCATGCGTCCCACAAAGTTGCGGTTCGTGGTGGATACGCAGCGTTCCCCTTCTGCAAGAACGCCCATATAGCCGCCCAGGCAGGGACCGCAGGTGGGGGTGCTGACAATGGCGCCGGCTTCAATGAAGATTTTCAGCAGGCCTTCTTCCATGGCCTGAAGGTAAATGGCCTGGGTCGCGGGAATGATGATGCAGCGGATTCCCTTCGCCACATGCCGGCCGCGCAGAACCTCAGCCGCACAGCGGATGTCTTCGATCCGTCCGTTGGTGCAGGAGCCAATAACGACCTGATCGATCTTAATCTCGTCCGTGATCTCATCGATGGTTTTCGTGTTTTCCGGAAGATGAGGGAATGCCACGGTGGGTCTTAAAGAGGACAGATCAATGGTGATTTCCTCATCATAGACGGCATCCGCATCGGCCTCATAGACGACGGGCGTTTTGGAAGAATGCTCTTTGATGTAGGAAAGCGCCTGATCGTCCACCGGGAAAATTCCGTTCTTCGCTCCCGCTTCGATCGCCATGTTCGCGATGGTGAAGCGGTCATCCATGCACAGGCTGGATACGCCGTCGCCCGTAAACTCAAGAGACTTGTACAGGGCGCCGTCCACACCGATTTTTCCGATCAGATGCAGGATCACGTCCTTGCCGGAAACCCATTTGGGAAGGCTTCCCGTCAGCGTGACGCGGATTGCGGAAGGAACCTTGAACCAGGCTTTTCCGGTAGCCATTCCGGCAGCCATATCCGTGCTTCCCACGCCTGTGGAGAAAGCGCCCAGAGCGCCGTAGGTGCAGGTATGGGAATCCGCGCCGATTACCACGTCGCCTGCCACCACCAGACCTTTTTCAGGCAGCAGGGCATGTTCAATTCCCATCTCTCCCACTTCAAAATAATTGGTGATCTGGTTCCGGTATGCGAATTCTCTTACGCATTTGCAGTGTTCCGCCGATTTGATGTCCTTATTCGGGACAAAGTGGTCCGGTACCAGGGCGATTTTGTCCTTGTCAAAAACGCCGTCCACCTTCATTTTTTCCATTTCCTTAATCGCTACAGGACTGGTAATATCATTTCCAAGCACCAGATCCAGATCGGCCTCGATGAGCTGTCCCGCTTCCACGGACTCAAGATGCGCATGCGCCGCCAGAATCTTTTGTGTCATCGTCATTCCCATGGCATATAACCTCCGTCTTATTGATAAAAACAGTGTAACATATCCGGAAGATTCGGGAAAATACTTTTCTATTATGTTTACTATAATGACGTGTTATATTATAATTTATTATAATGAATGTAAGGTATAAAAAGAGGTATGTATGGAACAGAATCTGAATCTTTATCACATCTTTGTCACCGTCGCGAGATGCAAAAACATCTCCGGAGCGGCACGGGCGCTTTATATCAGCCAGCCGGCCATCAGCAAGGCGATTTCCCGGCTGGAGCAGAACCTGAATACCACCCTGTTTCTGCGGTCAAGCCGTGGCGTGAAGCTCACCGAGGCCGGCGAAATCCTTTACCGGCAGGTGGAGAGCGCGTTTCTCGCCATCAATCAGGGCGAACAGCAGCTGAAAAAAATGCAGGAGCTGGGAATCGGACACCTTTCCATCGGAGCCAGCAGTACCCTCTGCAAATATGTGCTTCTGCCCTATCTGCGCACGTTCACGGAGGAAAACCCGCACATCCAGATTTCCATCTCCTGCCAGTCCACCTACCAGACGGTTCAGGAGATGGAAAACGGATCCGTGGATATCGGTCTGATCGGAGAAAATGACCAGATGGATAAGCTTTCCTTCTATCCCCTTCAGGAGATCGAGGACATTTTCGTGTGTACCGGAAGCTATCTTGGCAATCTGAAGGAACGGGCAAACCTTCCCGCCTCTCCCACCGCGCGGGAGATCATCGGCGCATCCACGCTGATGCTTCTGGATAAGGGAAATATCACGAGGCAGTATATCGACAAATATCTGGCTGTGGAAGGTATTCTGGCAGGACAGGCGCTGGAGGTCACTTCCATGGATCTGCTCATCGATTTTGCCAGACTCGGCCTCGGAATCGCCTGCGTCATCCGTTCCTTTGTCAAAAGGGAGCTGGAGGAAGGAACGCTCATCAGCCTGCCCCTTGAGGCGGAGATCCCCAAACGGAGAATCGGCTTCGCCGTCCTGAAAAACACGCCCCTGTCTCCGGCGATGCAGAAATTTATGGACAGCGTTTTTGGACCCGGCGGAAAGTTTGCCGGCCTGGTTTGAGAATGCGAAGGAGCGGTCTTCGGAGCCTTATGTGCGAGATTTTTTGCAGAGAATAATAGCCAGGTCTGTGCAAGGCCTGGCTATTAGTGTAAAATTTATTTATGCGACTAAATTACAGTTTTCACATAAGAATTATTTTCAGATTATATAATATAAACAGTAGGATATTCACAACAAAAGATAACCAATTTGCTATATAAGACAAATTAATCTCATTTGACGATGCTTTTCACCAAAGCACTTAATGAAACAGAATAGAAGAAGTGAATATTTCGGCTTAAAAATAGCAAAAAGATGCTGCCGCATCTATGATTTTCTAATCATTGATGCGACAGCCCCTTTTGACTTCGGATTTCTGAACAGGATAAAAAATCAGTTGTCGATCAGCTTGTTGGTGTCGTTCCAGCTGTAGAGCTTGCGCAGCTCTGCGCCCACCTGCTCGAGCTGATGGGAAGCCTCTCTCTTTCTCATTGCCATGAAGTGAGGGCAGTTCGCCTGGTTCTCAAGCAGCCAGTCCTTGGCGAAGGTGCCGTCCTGAATATCGGAAAGGATCTTCTTCATCGCTTTCTTGGTCTCCTCGGTAACCACCTTCGGTCCGGTGATGTAATCGCCGTACTCCGCGGTGTTGGAGATGGAATATCTCATTCCGGCAAAGCCGCTTTCGTAGATCAGGTCCACGATCAGCTTCATCTCGTGAATACACTCAAAATATGCGCTTTCAGGCTCATATCCGGCCTCTACCAGCGTCTCAAAACCGGCCTTCATCAGGGCGCATACGCCGCCGCACAGAACCGCCTGCTCACCGAACAGATCCGTTTCCGTCTCCTCACGGAAGGTGGTCTGCAGAACGCCTGCTCTCGCGCCGCCGATTCCCAGCGCATAAGCCAAGGCCAGGTCATGTGCCTTTCCGGTGGCATCCTGCTGTACTGCGATCAGACAGGGAACACCCTTGCCTGCGAGGTACTCGCTTCTTACGGTATGTCCGGGTCCCTTGGGAGCGATCATGGTCACATCAACATCTGCGGGAGGCTTGATCTGTCCGAAATGGATGGAAAAGCCGTGTGCAAACATCAGCATGTTTCCGGGCTCAAGATTGGGCTCGATGGATTCCTTATAAAGGGCAGCCTGCTTCTCATCGTTGATGAGGATCATGATGATATCGGCCTTCTTCGCCGCTTCTGCAGCCGTATATACGGTCAGACCCTGCGCTTCTGCCTTCGCCCAGGATTTGGAGCCTTCATACAGTCCGACAATGACATTGCAGCCGGATTCCTTCAGATTCAGGGCATGTGCATGTCCCTGGCTGCCGTAACCGATCACTGCGATCGTCTTATCCTGAAGTAAAGACAGGTCACAGTCTTCCTGATAATAAATCTTTGCCATTTTTCTTTCCTCCATTATGTTGATATAACTGAAAGGCGGCAGGCCGCCTCAGAGTCCTTGTAAGAAAAATCTGTGCGGAAATCTCTCCATGGAAATTTTCGTTTACAGATCGATATAGACTACATCCTCTGTTCCGCGGGACAGACCGGCGATACCGGTACGGGCGAGCTCAAGTATCTCGTAGTTGCTCAGCAGATTGATGCAGGCATCCAGCTTGCTCTGATTGCCGGTGAGCTCCACGATCAGGTTTTCCGGTCCCACATCGATGATGTTCGCACGGAAAATATTGGAAATGGCAATCACATCCTGTCTCTGTGCCGCTGTTACCTTTACCTTGATCAGGGCGAGCTCTCTGTAGACGCTCTTTTCCGGCTTCAGCTCCCGGATATCCCTCACGTCCACAAGCTTTCCAACCTGTTTTTCGATCTGCTCCAGAATCTCATCGTCCCCTGAGGTCACAATGGTGATTCGCGTGAGCCTGGGATCTGCGGTCACACCGGCCGTGATGCTTTCAATATTATAGCCTCTTCTGGAGAACAGGCCGGATATCCGGCTCAGAACACCGGAAGTATTATCCACGAGAAGCTGAAAAACTTTTTTCTGCGTTGTCTGCATCAGCAGCACCTCCGTCCGTTGTTGATTTATTCTAGCAACATTGCGCTTCCTTGTCAATCTATGATAGTCAGTCATGGTTTCCATAACTCTTTGTTATGGAATGACAAATACTGTGAATGATTCGTTATACCGTCACCGTCATCCGCTCAGCTGTCGCTCTCCGCGCACTTTGTCAGGGCCAGCGTCCCGGTGCGCGCCACTTCGACGATGCTGATGGTCTGCAGCATGTTCAGAAAAATCTGCACCCGTTCCGGTGTGTCGCAGATCTGAATGAGCATCATGTGCTTTGACATATCGACGATAGACGCGTTCATAATCGCGCAGTTCTCCATGATGTCCTTGCGGTTATTCCGGTTATATTTGATCTTTACCAGCATCAACTCCCTGCTGATGCTGATCTGTTCGTCAAAGGTGCGTACCTTGATGACATCCAGCTTTTTGTTGAGCTGCTTTTCGATCTGTTCGATGGTCCGCTGGTCTCCGCTGCTGACGATGGTCATGCAGGAAACTGCCGGGTCGTCCGTCTCTCCCACCGCGAGTGAGTTGATGTTATAGCATCTTCTGGAGAACAGTCCTGCCACCTTGCAGAGCACGCCGGATCTGTTTTCCACAAGTACCGAATATATTTTTTTCATAGCATATCTCCATTCCGCCGCGTCTGGAAGCGGCCTTTTGTCCGCCTTGCCGTGCGTTTTATTTTACCAGATCCATGGGGTCGATCATGCATTCCAGAAGACAGGAGGAATCATCCTTCAGGAATGCATCCAGAACGGCGTCCATCTCTTTGTTGTCCGTAAGCTTCAGGTAGGGAATCTCATAGGCCTGCGCGATTTTATCCAGCTTCGGCGTGCCTGAAATATCCACGACGGAATATCTGTCCTTGTAATTGTAGTGCTGGAACTCCCTCACCATGCCAAGATAATTGTTGCGGAATACGACGATTTTAACCGGGATATGGTGCTGCTGTATGGTCGCAAGTTCCATCATGGACATCTGGAAGGAACCGTCGCCGCAGACGGCGATCACCTGCTTGGACATATCTCCCAGCTTGGCTCCCATGGCTGCAGGAATGGAATAGCCCATGGTGCCCATGCCGCCGGAGGTGAGGAAACGTCCTTTCCGCACGATATGGTAGGCACAGGAAAAGATCTGGTTCTGTCCCACGTCGGCCACATAGACGCCGTCCGGTTCCATGCGCTCTGACAGGCGGCGGATAAAGGCTTCCGGGTCCACATAAGCCGGATTGGGATGGCGGGTCTGCTTCATGGTTCTGCGGTATTCGTTCAGTCTTTCGATCCATTCCTCATGCTCACAGACAAATTCCTGCTTTTCAAAATCGGCAAAGATATGTCTCGCATCTCCTACCAGAGGGATGGTGGGACCGGCGTTCTTTCCGATCTCCGCAGGGTCCACATCGATATGTACCAGTACCTTGTCATGGGTGATGATGTCCGGCTGATTCACGGAACGGTCGGCAACGCGCGCGCCGACCATGATCAGAAGGTCGGATTCGTTCATCGCGCGGTTGGCATAGGCCTTTCCGTTATTGCCGACCATGCCGAAATACATGGGGTGCTCTGTGGGCATGACGCCGATTCCCATCATGGTGGAGACCACGGGGATGCGGAACTTTTCCGCGAAGCTTCTCAGTTCCTCGCAGGCGCCGCTCAGGGTTACGCCGCCGCCCGCATAGATCAGCGGACGCTTCGCCTTTTCCAGCTCCTGAATGACCTTTCGGATCTGGACGGCATGTCCCTTTACCGTGGGTTTATAGGTCCGCATGCTTACCTCCTCCGGATAGCGGAAGCGGTTAAGCTGCGCATTCTGGATGTCGATCGGAATGTCGATGAGGACAGGTCCTTTCCGTCCCGTACTCGCCACATAGAAGGCTTCCTTGAAAATCCGCGGGATGTCGTTTACATCCCGCACCAGATAGCTGTATTTTACAAAGGACTCCGCTGCTCCGGTGATGTCCGCTTCCTGGAACACATCGCTTCCCAGAAGCTCGCTGTTGACCTGGCCGGTGATGCATACGAGAGGGATGCTGTCGGCAAAAGCCGTGGCGATTCCGGTCAGCAGATTGGTGGCTCCGGGACCGGAGGTGACGGCGCAGACGCCGACCTTTCCCGTCACCCGCGCCATGCCGCTTGCCGCATGGGCCGCATTCTGTTCTGTCCGGATCAGAATCGTCCGGATATCGGAATTCAGGATACTGTCGTAGAAGGGACAGATCGCAACGCCGGGGTAGCCGAATACCTCCGTCACGCCCTCCAGTTCCAGACACTTTATGATCGCATCCGCTCCATTCATCTGTGTTTCCCGCCTTTCTTAATATGATAAAAAATTATTGAAATCTGCCGAAAAATTCAGCCAGAGGCTCAATCACCCGGTTCAGGTCGGCAATCGCCTCGTTCAGCTGCATTCACAGCCCAAGCAGCCGTTTTGCAAGGCGAACTGCGTCCGCAGCGTCCTTCGAATAGCCGTCCGCATGGATTTCATCCGCATATTCCTGTGTAATCACCGCGCCTCCAATGATGATTTTCGCGGTCAGCCCGGCCTCCTTCGCAAGAAGGATCACATGCTTCATCTCCTGCATGGTCGTGGTCATCAGGGCGGAAAGGCCGATCAGGGCCGCGTTGTTTTCTTTTGCCGTGCGGATGATGTCCTCAGCCGGAACGTCCTTCCCCAGGTCAATCACCTGAAAACCGTAATTCTTCATCATCAGGGCGACCAGATTTTTTCCGATGTCGTGGATGTCGCCTTTCACGGTTGCCAGCACTACAACGGGAAGCTTTTCCCGGTTTTCATCCTGCAGCAGATAAGGCTCCAGAACGCCGATGGAAAGCTTCATCGCTTCCGCTCCGGAAATCAGCTGGGGAAGGAAGTACCTTCCGCAGTCGAACAGCTCTCCCACCCGGTTAATGGCCGGCATCAGACAGTCATTGAGGATGGCTCCGGCTTCCAGACCGCTTTCCAGCGCTTTTTCTGTCAGCGCAGAGATGCCGTTCCGATTTCCCTTCAGCACCGCCTCATAGAGTTCGCCTCCCAGTCCGGCAGGAACGGCCGACGCGCCTGCATCAGCCGCATTTCCTGTTCCGAATGCTTTTTCCCCGGAAGGCTCTGAGGGACGGGCGGCCCGGACAACGGGGACTGTCGTTGCTGCGGTTTTTGCCGCCGCTTCAGCCCTTGCGGCACATGCGTTGGCAAAGGCGATATAGCGTTCAGCGGCTCCTTCCTTATTCAGCAGAAGGTCCGTGGAAAAGGCCGCTGCCATGAGCTGCTGCTGGGAAGGGTTTGCGATGGCCATGGTCAGCCCGGACTGGATGGCCATGGTCAGAAACGCGCTGTTTATCTGAATCCGCTCCGGCAGGCCGAAGGAAATATTGGACAGGCCGACCACCGTGGCGAAATCGTTCTGTCTGCAGTAGCGGATGGTCTCCAGGGTTTCCCTTGCCGCCTCCGGATTGGCGCCGACCGTGGTCACCAGGCCGTCCACAACGATGTCTTCCTTTGTGAGTCCGAAGGATGCAGCGCGCTCCCAGATTTTTTCAATAATATCCTTCTTCTCCTGAAGGCTTCCCGGAAGTCCCGCATCGGAAAGGGGGAGAAGAATGAACATGGCGCCGTATTTTTGGGCCATGGGAATCAGCTTTTCAAATTTTTCCGTTTCCAGAGAGATGGAATTGATCAGCGCGCGGCCCGGATACCGGCGAAGCGCAGCTTCCAGAACGTCGATGTGGCTGGAATCCAGGGACAGGGGAAGCTGTGTCACCTGCGTCACCTCGTCGATGGCGTGAAGCATCAGCGCTTTTTCATCCACGCCGCTCATTCCCATATTGACATCCAGAATTGCCGCGCCCGCTTCCTCCTGCTCTTCGGCGAACTGCACCGTTAAATCAAAACGCCCTTCCCGAAGCTCTGCCTGCAGCTTTTTCTTTCCGGTGGGATTGATCCGCTCTCCGATGACCAGAAAAGGATCGGAAAGGCCGAAGGAAACGGTTTTCCGTTCCGAGGTCAGATAGCGGATTCCATCCGGCCTTCTGGGAACATCGGCGGGCTTCTTTCCCTTTACGGCTTCGGCAAGCCGTCCGATATGCGCCGGAGTGGTTCCACAGCAGCCGCCAAGAATCACGGCGCCGGCCGCATATACCGCTTCCATTTCCCGCCCAAAGGAGGGCGCGTCCATGTCATAAACCGTTTTTCCGGAGCTGTCCAGAGAAGGAAGGCCGGCATTGGGCTTGGCAATGATGGGAATGCGGGTGACCGACGCCATCCGGCGGATGATATCCGCCATCGCATCCGGGCCGGTGGAGCAGTTGGCGCCCACCGCATCCGCGCCGAGGCTTTCCAGGACGACAGCCGCTGTCGCTGCATCCGTTCCGTAAAGGCTTCTGCCATCCTTTTCAAAGGTCATCGTCACCATAACGGGGAGATCCGGACAGGTTTCCTTAGCCGCGATCAGCGCGGCCCGGCATTCCTGCAGGCTCATCATGGTTTCCACGACCAGCAGATCCACGCCAGCCTCCACCAGATAGCCGATCTGTTCCCGGTATACTGTCACCAGCTCTTCGAAATCCATCCTTCCGATGGGGGCAAGCTGCTCTCCCGTCATGGTCAGATCCCCGGCAATCCGCGTTTCTTTTCCGGCGGCACGCCTGGAGGCTTCCACCAGAGCCAGGTTCAGTTCGCGGATGTTTCCTTCTAGGCCATATTCAGCCAGTTTGATCCGGTTGGCGGTAAAGGTGGGCGCATACAGGATATCCGTTCCTGCGCTGACGTATTCCTTCTGCAGGCCTGTCAGCACATCCGGATGCTCCGTAATCCATTCCTCCGGGCAGACGCCGCCGGGCATGCCGCGGGACATCAGGTTGGAGCCCGTCGCTCCGTCCAGAAGGACGATCCCTTTATTTATCACAAAATCTCTGAATTCCTGTTTGGTCATTAATTTTCTTCTGCCTTTCTGATTCTGCTTTGCAAATATGAAACATTTTATCATGATTTTCGGCAAAAGGGAAGATACCGTACTTGTCCATCGGTAAAGTACTGCGTTTC
>NBJMC04202__coassemble_1500_pt1 | contig 27768 bp, 30 predicted proteins | sample NBJMC04202__metabat2_high_PE_053 | metagenome-assembled genome bin NBJMC04202
AAAAAGAAAGACAACAAAATTCCCCTCTATCATCTGATAGTATCAAGGGAATCTTATTGTCTTATAGGCCGACATAAGAATTTGTCTTCCCGGCAGCGGTGCGCCGCTGCCGGCTTGTATCTTATACTCTGGAAAGGTATTCGCCCGTTCTGGTATCGATCTTGATCTTGTCTCCCTGGTTGACGAACAGCGGAACGGATACAACCGCACCGGTCTCAACGGTAGCAGGCTTGGAAGCTCCGGTCGCCGTATCTCCCTTAAAGCCGGGTTCCGTATCGGTGATCTCCAGCTCCACAAAGAGGGGCGGTTCCACTGCGAACACGCTGCCGTTATGGGAACATACCTTGCAGACCTCATTTTCCTTAACGAATTTAAGGGCGTCTCCAACCGTATCTCTGTTCAGGGAAATCTGATCATAGGTTTCCGTATCCATGAACGTGAACAGGTCGCCGTCCGCATAAAGATACTGCATATCCTTTCTATCAATACGTGCCTGCGGGAATTTCTCAGTGGGACGGAAGGTCTTCTCAACCACGCCGCCGTTAATGATGTTCTTCAGCTTGGTTCTGACGAACGCAGCGCCTTTTCCGGGCTTAACATGCTGAAACTCAATTATCTGAAAAATATTGCCATCTACTTCAATCGTAACACCATTTCTGAAATCGCCTGCAGAAATCATAAAAAATCTTCCTCCTGAAATTGTTCGTTTAATTCTTTATCAGTTTATAATAAAAACTCTCATATTTCAACTGTTTTTTTGAAGAAACATGGAAAGGCCGTTACTGCTCGTTACTATTCAGCCAGAATAGAATCGATGGCCTCCAGATAGCCCTCAAGCCCGTGTCCGTATATCTGTCTGTCACAGGCCGGAGCCGTCACGGAAACCTTCCGGAATTCCTCTCTTGCCGTGATGTCCGAAATATGGATCTCCACCTTTGGCATCTGCACGCTTGCAAGAGCATCCCGGATCGCATAGCTGTAATGGGTATATGCACCCGGATTGATGACGATGCCGTCCGTCCCGTCAAAATACGCCTCCTGAATCCGGTCGATGATCGCTCCCTCGTGGTTGCTCTGAAACGTCTCCACCTCACAGCCCGTTTCCTCTCCCTTCTTCTGAAGCAGGGAGAGCAGATATTCATAATTCTGCGTCCCATATACGGCCTTTTCCCGGATTCCCAGGAAATTCAGATTCGGCCCGTTTATGACCAGTATTTTCATCTTTACCTCCATGCCGAAGCGTTTTACGCTGAGGCACGCGCGCCGAACCTCCAGTTCGGCGTCTGCGCCAGAATAGAAATCCCATACTGGGATTTCTATTCCAAGGATTTGCGACGCTTCGGCGCAAATCCTGATTGAAAAATGCGCTATCGTGCGCATTTTTCAATCTTTCCTCCAATCTGCCGCAGGCGGCAATAAAATCCCGGAAAAATGGCTTCAGCCATTCTTTTCCCATCTTTTCTCCAAAAGCCGGGACGCAATCTCCTCCGCCAGCTCCTCCGGCGTCCTTCCGTCCACATCCACAACGAGATCTGCCTCTTCTTCATAGCGCGGATTCCTTTCGGCAAGGAGCCTCTGGATCTCCGCCCTGGGATCCGCCTTCTGAAGGAGGGGCCTGGTGGTATCTCCCTGAAGCCTCAGGTATACCGTTTCCGGGCGAATCCGAAGGAACACCACCATTCCGGCTTCCTTCATGATCCGTCTGTTTTCCTCACGCATGGGCAGTCCACCTCCCGTGGAAACCACCTGACGGATGCATTCTCCTCTGATGGCGCCAAGAACCTGCGTCTCCATCTTTCGAAATGCCTCTTCGCCCTCCGCCGCAAAAATATCCGTAATGCTTCTTTTCTGCTCCTTCTCGATCCGGCTGTCCGTGTCCGTAAAGGGCAGTTCCAGCCGCCGGGACAGACACCGGCCCACCGTGCTTTTTCCGCTTCCCATGAATCCCGTCAGGAAAATTGCCTTCCGGCCGCCTTCCGGCCTCTCCTGCCTCTCATTCATCCTGAAACAGCTCCTTTTTCATTCGTGCGTAACAGATTTCCGCCTGGCTCTCCGTCACCGATACCCCCGTCCAGAGTTCATAAGCTTCTATGCCCTGATACAGAAGCATCTTCAGCCCGTTATAGGCCCTGCCGCCCGCTTCCTCCACCAGACGCATGAACTTCGTCCGTGCGGGACGGTAAACCAGGTCACAGCCCGTATGGATCAGCCGGTAGAAGCCTTCCTCCTCAATGGGAGCGCGGTCTGAATCAGGAGCAAGCCCCACTTTTGTGCCCTGAATTGCCAGATAACGGCCTTCCGGGATCTGTCTCCAGTTCGAAAGCGCCAGAGGCTTCACACAGGCGCGTGCTGCGGCCCGGTTTACCTCATCCGCCAGTTCCTGCGCCCGGGACAGCGTGCGGTTCAGAAGCCATACCTCCTGCGCTCCGCGCAGGGCGCAAAGGAAAGCCGCCGCCCGCGCCGCTCCTCCGGCTCCCAGCAGGATCACCCGCTCTCCGGAAAGCTTTACGCCGTCCGAAGCAAGCGCGCGCCCAAGTCCGGTCAGATCCGTATTATAGCCGCGGTAGCCCCCTTCTTCCGGGACCAGTGTATTTACCGCTCCGATCAGAGCAGCTTCCCTTTCCACGCTGCTTAAGTACGGGATCACCGCACTCTTATGCGGAACGGTAACGTTCAGTCCCCGGATGGAGAGGGCCCACGCGCCCCGCACGGCGTCTTCCACCTGCTCCGCCTTCACAGAGAAAGGCACATAAACCAGATTTCTTCCCGTTTCCTGCGCCAGCGTATTATGGATGACCGGGGAGAGCGTATGCTCCACCGGATCGCCGATCAGGCCGCAGACCACTGTTTTTCCGTCAATCATGCTCCGCCTTCCTTTCCTTCAGCCGAAACTTTCTTCCGGTAAAAATAAAGAACGATCCGTTCCAGATACCGCTTCAGAACGATCTGGATTTCCTCCTTCGGGTTGATGGGCTTTACCAGAATGCTGCGGATTCCCGCATTTTTTGCTCCCCAGATATCCGTAAAAAGCTGATCCCCAACAAACAGAGTGTTCGTCCGGTTCGTTCCCATCCGTTCCATCGCCCTTCGATAGCCCGCAGGCGAGGGTTTTCCCGCCTTATAAATATAAAGCGCCCCCACCTCGTCGGCAAAGGATTTCACCCGGGGTTCCTTGTTGTTGGAGAGAAGAACGCAGGAATACCCCAGTCCACGCAACCGTTTGAAAAGGGCGATGCTCTCCGCGTCCGCCGGAGCGCCGTGGGGAACAAGAGTATTGTCAATATCAAAAATAATACCCTTATAGCCCTGTCTGCACAGTCCTTCATAATCCAGGCCGTAAGCGCTTTCTCTGTATTCATCGGGATAGAATTTCTGCAGCATCCCTCAGTCTCCTTTCCGCTGTTCTTCCGCCTCATCCTCGATTCCGGCGGCTTCCAGCAGTTCCTTCGTATAGGGATGCTGCGGATGGAAGTACACCTCATCCACATCTCCGCTCTCCACGATGCATCCATCTTTCATCACCATCACCCGCTGGCAGAGCTGGTAAACCACCCGCATGTCGTGAGAGATGAACAGGATGGCGAGGCCCATTTCCTTCTGAAGCCGGATCAGCAGCTCAATGATCTGCGCCTGAATGGTCACGTCCAGGGCGGAAACCGGCTCATCCGCGATGAGAAGCTCCGGCTCCAGCATCAGGCTTTCCGCGATACAGACGCGCTGGCGCTGACCGCCGGATAGCTGCCTGGGAAAACGGTCGGCTATTTTTTCTTCCAGTCCCACCCGCTCCAGCATGGAATGGACTTTCTGCCTGCGTTCCTCTGCGCAAAGCTTTGTCCTGAGCCGGAGCGGTTCCTCCAGGATCCATCCCACCTTCTTTGCAGGGTTCAGGGAACTGTAGGGATCCTGAAACACCATCTGAGGCATTTTTGCCGCACAGCGGATCGTTCCCTCATAGTCCGGAAGCAGGCCGAGAATTGCCCGGGAAAGGGTGGATTTTCCACAGCCGCTCTCTCCGACCAGTCCCAGCACCTCGCCCCTTTGAATAAAAAACGAAACGCCATGCAGAACCTCCGTTTTTCCTTCCTTTGCCAAAAGTCCGCTCCTGTGATGGTCATAGGAAACACGCAGTTCTTCCACCTCCAGGATATGCTCTTCTGAAATGCAGTCCTTCCGGAAAGCGTTGTCTGCTGTCCGTTTCACTCCGCGTCCTCCTTTCCTTCCGGAACGCGTCCCTTTCTTTCGATTCTCGGAATCGAAGCGATCAGTCTTCTGGTGTATTCCTCCTTCGGACGGGTATAAACCTGCTCCGTATCCCCTTCCTCCACCACTTTTCCGTCCTTCATCACCACGATCCGCTCACACAGCCGCTTTACCAGGCTCAGATCATGGGAGATGAACAGGATGGCCGTCTTCTTTTCCCGGGCAAGCCTTGCCAGAAGCTTCACGATGGAAAGCTGAACCGTCACGTCCAGAGCCGTGGTCGGCTCGTCCGCAATCAGAAGGGAAGGGGAACAGATCATGGCCGCCGCGATCATGACGCGCTGACGCTGACCGCCGGAAAGCTGATGAGGATAGGAATCATAAATCCGTTCCGGGTCGGAAAGCTCCACCGCCCGGAGCATCTGAAGCGCCTGTCTCTTTCGCTCTGCCGGAGTCATCTTCGGTCTGTGAATGCGCAGGCTTTCCTCCACCTGCCATCCCACCCGGTATACCGGATTTAAAGAAGTCTGCGGCTCCTGAAACACGATTCCGATCTCATCTCCCTGCAGGGCGCGCAGCTGCGCCCTCGGACAGGTTAACAGGTCCGTTCCCCGAAACAGGATCTGCCCCGTCTTTTTCATGTCATGCCTCGAAAGGAGCCCCGCAATGGCCAGAGCCGTCATGGATTTCCCGGAGCCGGACTCTCCGACCAGCCCCACCAGATCCCCCTCGTCCATATGCAGGTTCAGATGATGCACCACCGTTTCCGGGATCAGATGATCGGAAAATACCAGATTCAGATCGATCACATCCAGCATATCCCAAGTCTCCTTTCTTCTTTATGCGTTCTTTTCCCTGAGTCCGTCCGCCAGCAGGCTGAAGCCGAGCACCATGAGCACAAGGAACAGTCCCGGAAACAGGGCGGAGCCCGGCGAGGTGAATAGATAGCTCTGGGATTCCGAGAGCATCCTTCCCAGGCTGGAATCCGGCGGCTGTACGCCGATTCCCAGATAGCTCATGCCCGCCTCGGCCAGAACCGCATTGTTAAAGCCGATCATCACCGCGGGCAGAAGGACCTGTATGGTATTCGGCAGGATATGGACGAACATGATGCGCAGGCTCCCCGCTCCGGCAAGCCTTGCCAGCTTCACATAATCCATATTTTTGCAGCGGATGAATTCGCCGCGCACAATCCTGGCAAAGCTGGGGATGAACGCCACGCCCAGCGCCAGGATCACATTTCCCTTTCCCGACCCCAGGACGCTGATGAAGACCAGCGCCAGCAGAATGCTGGGAAAGGCGAACAGCACATCGTTGATGCGCATCAGCACCTCGTCCAGCCATCCCCCGAAATATCCGGTAAACGCGCCGATCAGCACACCGAAAAAGGTACCGACCGCCACCGTCGCCGCCGCAATGGCGAGCGTCATTCCGCCGCCCTTCATCACCCGGCTCAGAAGATCCCTTCCGAAATTGTCACAGCCAAAGGGATGGGCAAGGCTCATCCCCGCAAAGCGGGCCGTTTCATCCATGGCGTTCGGGTCCCAGGGCGTCCAGAAAAATCCCACCCCGACAAAGAGAAGGACAAAGAGGGTGAGCGCGCCGCCGCAAATCAGATTGAAATTTTTTTTCTTCATTGCAATCTCCCTTATTCACTCCACCCGCACCCTGGGGTCCACCTTCCGGTAGATGCAGTCCACCACAAAATTGATGAAAATAACCAGAAACGCCAGCAGTACGATGATCGCCTCCACCACCGGATAGTCCCGGTTAGAGATGGAGGTCAGAAGGATCCGTCCCAGTCCCGGAATATTGAAAACCTGCTCGATCACAATGCTTCCGGCAACCATGTCGGAAAGCGTCATGCCGAGGAAGGTGATCACCGGAATCATGGCGTTTTTCAGAAGATGGCGGTACATGACCTCCTTCGTGCTGTTTCCCCTGCTGTAGGCGGTTCTGGCATAGTCCAGCCGCTTTTCCGCGTTCAGGCAGCTTCTTAACAGCTTTACGGTCATGGCCGCCTTGGGAAGGGCGATGGCCAGGGCCGGAAAGAACAGATAGCCCACAAATCCGGGAACGCTCTGCGTATAGGAAACATAACCGCCCGGCGTGAACAGGCGCAGGATCAGGCCGAACAGGAGCGTGATCAGGATGCCGGAAAAGAAAGGAGGCACCGCCATGATCACCTGGTTTACGGCCATGATGATGCGGTCTGCCGCCCCGCCCTCGTGCCTTGCAGTATACAGGCCCAGCGGAATGGAAATGACCAGCATGATCAGGAAGGCCATGAGCGTCAGGGTCAGAGTGATGGGAATCTTGTCCCCCACCAGAGAGGAAACCGGCGTTCCATAGCTGTAGGAGGTTCCCATACTGCCCCGCAGCATATCAAACAGCCACTCTCCAAAGCGCACCGGGAAGGGACGGTTTAAGCCCATCTCTTCCCGCAGCGCCTCCACCCGTTCCGGCGTGGCCTGCGTTCCCAGCTGCGCCGTGGCCGGATCCCCCGGAATCACATCGAAAGCCAGAAAAACCAGAAAGGCCACTGCCAGAATGGTAACGATCATGGATATGAATTTTCGGATCAGAAGTTTCATGGAAATCTCCTTTCGGATATCCGTCCGGCACTGAAACAGCCCGGCGGACCGCCGGGCCGTCGCAGCCGTCCTACTCTTCCACAATGTACAGCTTGGAAATATCCTGAACATACAGCGGGTAGAATTCGTATCCCGCATATTTCTTATTCAGCGCCACCAGGCACGGAAGATCCTGAATGTATACATTTGCGGCATGCTCCGCCAGAAGGCGTTCGCACTCTTTAAAGCCTTCCGTTTTTTCCTCATCATCCACCGCAGCCTCCGCGCGGGCATAGGCCGCATCGTAATCCGCATTACTGAAATTGATGAAGTTATTCGGCGCGTCCGATACGAATCTGGAAAGCAGGGCCGAAGCGGTCAGGCTGGAAGCGTCCACGCCGACCACCGTCGCCTCAAAATTCCGGTTCGTATAGGCTTCGGAAACCCAGGTTTCCCATTCCACCAGCTCAATCTCAGCCGTCACGCCGATATTTTTCAGCTGTTCCACCAGGACCTGCGCCGTATCGATGTGCTGCTGATAATTGGAGGGAACCGTTATGGTAAAGGAGAAGCCGTCGGGATAGCCCGCCTCAGCCAGCAGCTCCTTCGCCTTATCAAAATCCTGATTGTATACGTCGTTCAGTTCCGGCATGTAATACTTTTCGAAGGCCGGGAACATGCTGCTTCCGATCTCGGTTCCCTTTCCATCAGAGATCAGATCCATGATCCCCTGCGGATCCACCGCATAGCAGAGCGCCTGACGTACCCGTTCATCGTTAAAGGGTTCCACCGCATTGTTCAGATAAAGCGCCTGCACCAGGTTCATGGTGCCCTCCAGGACATCGAACTGATCTCCAAGCTGGGAAGCCTGCGTCGTGGTCAGCCGGGCAAACATGTCGATGGATCCGCCCTGCAGATTCATGACGATGGAATCCGCGTTCGCGCACACCCGGAAGGTGACGTTCTCGATATTGGCAGGTGTTCCCCAGTATTCGTCAAACTTCTCCACCACGAAGTTCTCCTGTGGCGATCTGGATACGTATCTATATGGTCCGGTTCCGATGGGATTGGTATCCGGATTTTCATTGGAAGCCGGAATAATGGCGGTGGTCATATTGGCCAGAAAATCGGAGTCCGCCGTATTCAGCACCACCTCCACCGTTTTCTCATCCACGATATTGACGCTCTTAATATTAGAATACGCCTCTACCAGCGGTTCTCCGTTCGTGGTATCGGCGCATCTGTCTATGGAATATTTCACGTCTTCAGCCGTTACCATACTGCCGTCATGGAATTTTACCCCTTCCCTCAAAGTGAAGGTATAGGTGGTCGCATCCTCCGATATCGAATAATCGCTGGCAATGGCCGGCTGCAGCTCACCGCTGCTGTCGGGCTTGACAAGACCTTCGTACAGATTGAACAGTACCTCTTTCGTTCCTGCCGCCACCGCTTTGTGGGGGTCAAGACTGTCCTCAATATCCTGAGGTATTCCAATCGTAATCTGAGAAGAGCTCTCACCTGCCTTATCACCTGAACATGCGCCCAGTGCAATAGTTAGTGCTCCGCACACCAAAGTCAAAAGAATCCTCTTTACAGCTTTTGTCTTCATGTGTTTTCCTTTCTCTCTCAGCACTTTTACGTCTCGTGCGTGAAAGTACCTGATCTTTATTCAGTTTTTGGACGTCCTAGGTTATTGTATACGCAAAACATGAAAAAAGCAAGAAAAATTTCCTGTCTATTCCTTTCCGCCCATTACCTTTTTCAGTTCGTCCATGAATGTGTTGATATCCTTAAACTCCCTGTATACAGAAGCAAAACGCACATAGGCAACCGCATCCAGATTTTTGAGCCTGTCCATCACCAGCTCTCCGATCACCCGGCTGGGAATCTCCTTTTCCCCCCGGTTGAAGATCTCCGTCTCCACATCGTCCACCAGCTTCGTGATCTGATTTGCGCTCACCGGGCGCTTATGACAGGCGCGAAGCACTCCCGCCTCAATCTTGGAACGGTCATAGGTCTCTCTGTTATCGTCCTTTTTGATCACGATCAGGGGAATGGTCTCCACCTTCTCGTAGGTGGTGAAACGCCGGCTGCACTCGTCGCAGACACGGCGGCGGCGGATGGAATTGTTCTCATCCGCAGGTCTGGAATCGATCACGCGCGTGTTGTCATGACCGCAGAATGGACATTTCATGTTTCCTCCTTCTTTCTGCCGCTGACAGGCGGCATTTCATCTTTTTCCCCATTATAGCGGAGGGCAGAAGGGGTGTCAACCGGCACAGGAAAGGAGCTTTTCCGCTCAGCAGTCCGGCAGGTCCACGATGATGATATCCGGTCCGATCTTTTTAATATCCTTATAACAGATTTCCCGGCCTTCGTCACAGCCGAAAAGAGATTTCCATTTCGCTCCTCCAGGCACGATCACCTTACAGATACAGCCCGTACACTCGTCAAATTCAAAATCCGCAATATTCCCCAGCTTCCTGCAGTCTCGCAGATTGATCACATCCTTGCATTTCAGTTCGGAAAACAGCATTTTCCCTCCCCTTCCATTCTCTTTCTCTGTAACAGGATATGCAAAAAGGGCGGAAACGTTCCGCTCCCGTCCTTTTTTATTGTATATTTCGTTATATTATAGTTTTTTTCGTCTTTATGCCGTCAGATAATTTTTCATCACCTTTAGCGCGTTCTTTTCCAGTCTTGACACCTGCGCCTGGGAAATACCGATGATCTGCGCCACCTCCATCTGTGTCTTTCCTTCAAAAAAGCGCAGGGAAATGATTTCGTATTCCCTTTCGTTCAGGCGTTTCATCGCCTCGCTTAAGGAAAGGCTTTCCACCCAGGCTTCCTCCCGGTTTTTCTTATCGCTGATCTGGTCCATCACGTAAAGCGTGTCTCCTCCATCCGTATACACCGGCTCGTACAGGCTCATCGGATTCTGGATGGCGTCCAGCGCATATACCACGTCCTCCTTCGGGATTCCGATCTCCGTCGCTACCTCCGCGATGGTCGGCTCCTTCTGGTTCTGCTTCATCAGGTTTTCTCTTGCGTAGATTGCCTTGTAGGCCGTATCCTTCAGGGAACGGCTCACCCGGATAGCGTTGTTGTCCCGTAAGAATCTTCTGATTTCACCGATAATCATGGGAACGGCATAGGTGCTGAACTTTACGTTGAGTGTCGGATCGAAGTTGTCGATCGCCTTGATCAGCCCGATACATCCGATCTGAAACAGATCGTCCACGTTCTCGCTGCTCGCGGAAAAGCGCTTGATCACGCTGAGAACCAGCCGGAGGTTTCCCTTGATATACTGCTGTCTCGCCTCCTCGTCCCCTTCCCGGATGCGCTCAAACAGCTTCTCCTTTTCCTCATTGGTGAGCACCGTCAGCTTTGAAGTATTTACCCCGCAGATTTCCACCTTGTTCAGTGCCATTGCCGAATCCTCCATCTCATTTTCTATGATTAGAGAATTCTCACAATTGCGCCCAAATATACCATCCGGCGGGATGTAAAATCTGGAATTCCGCTTCTACTCGCGCACCATCTCCCGTTTCAGCCGTTTCATAATCTTCTTTTCCAGCCGGGAAATGTAGGACTGGGAAATGCCGAGAAGGGAAGCCACTTCCTTCTGGGTCATCTCCTGTCCGTCCGGGGTGTTCAGACCAAATCTCAGGTTCACAATGGTTCTCTCCCGTTCCGTCAGTCTGTCGATGGCCTTCATCAGAAGGCTTTTTTCCACCTCTGTTTCAATATCCCGGTAGATCACATCCTCATCCGTTCCGAGAATATCTGAAAGCAGAAGCTCGTTTCCGTCCCAGTCCACGTTCAGCGGTTCATCAATGGACACCTCCATACGGGTTTTGCTGTTTCTGCGCAGATACATGAGGATCTCGTTCTCAATGCACCGTGAGGCATAGGTAGCCAGCTTGATGTTCTTATCCGGCTTGAAGGTGTTGATCGATTTGATCAGGCCAATGGTTCCAATGGAAATCAGGTCTTCCACCCCCACACCTGTATTATCAAATTTTTTCGCTATGTAAACCACAAGCCGCAGATTGTGTTCGATCAGGACGGATTTTGCCTCATTCTCATATTCCGTTCCGAGATCTCCGATGATCTCGCTTTCCTTATCCGCCTCCAGCGGCGGAGGCAGAACCTCCGCCCCGCCGATGTAGTGAATATCCCCCTGTCCCGGAAGCAGGAATCCCGGATCCCTGCGTATGATCTTAAACTGTATTTTCCCCGGCATTGCCACTTTTAATATCATGCTTCCCTACTCCTTTACCGCCTCCGGCGGCATTTCATTCTGTGAAAGAACAGCGCCCGCTGTTCTTTGGTACGAACCAACGGTTCGTACCGGCCTTCATTTTCGAAGTTCTTTTGCGTTGAATCTGTCATGTCCGTGCCGCCTGCGGCGGCATTCCCATTGCATCAGTGCAGGGTGCAGAATCAGTCGGTAGCTTCCGTTTCGTGTCACTTCCCCGTTATAAAGGCCGAGAAGTGCATGTTCAAACAGAAGCTCCTGTCCCGCCCTCTTCACCTTCAGCTTTTCAATTTCAATCGCCTGCATCAGCCCTCTGCTTCCCAGCGTATGGTAGGGGATCAGCCGGAACCGTTCCGGCCGTTCCAGTTCAATCCTCCCCTCCAGGACACCGCGTTCCACCACGCTCACCGGTTTTCCGCCGATCGGGTCATACAGGGTATTTCCGCTGTCGATCAGCGCTTCTGTCACAATCCGTACATTACCCTCGATCAGTTCTGCCGTCACCACCGTCTGTTCCCGCCTTCTTCTCTCCCGTTTCCAGAAAAGAGCCGTTCCCGACGCTGCCGCCAGCATCAGAGCGGAGATTGCAGCCGCGCTTTCCCGGAAAAGTTCGGGAACCGCATACATAACTCCGGCGAGCAGAAACCCCGCGGTGCAGTAAAAAAGGACGGCCCGCAGCAGGAGTCCGGGCAGGCGGATCCGAAAAATCAGAAGCAGCCCGGCCAGCGTTCCGGCCGCGAGCAGAATCCTTTTGGGCAGGCTTCCGATTCCGGGCAGCAGAAATACCGCACAGAAAAAAAGCGCCTCCGCGCCTGACCCCAAAACCAGCCTGAAAATGGACGTGGCAACAGAGGGCGCACGCCAGTTCAGAAAGGCCCCGGTCAGGAGGAGAAGCGCCAGTGTCTGCACAGCCTGCAGCAAAAACAGACGGTCTATGTAGACAATATACTTCACCTCTCACCTCCTGTTAGGTATGGGAACATTATACGGACAGACAGCCGCATTTTTTGTCAAAATTCTTCGTATTACCAGCGAAAGCCGTCTGCATTTTTCGACAAAATTTCCGACCGTTTCCCTGCTGCCCTTCGAATCGCATTTCCGAAATCGTGCCGGATGCCCAGCAGTCTCCCCTTCTCGTCCTCCTGTCGTACCATTCTCCATACCGAGCCTTGAGAAAAGGCTGCAAGCCGCTTTCCGGAACAGAGAGCCTCCTTGCCCGCCTCCTGTCCCTTCGGGAAGGAATCGGCTCTGCCTCCCCGATTCCAGACTGCCGGAAAGCACAGAAGCATGCTGAGAACCGCCCCAAGAAGAACGAACCCTGCTCTTCTCCGCCAGCGTTTTTCAGATCGCTTTCCCTCTTCCTTTTCCAGAAAGCTTTCCAGCGCCTTTTCCATTTCACCCGCGTCTGAAAACCGCTTTTTTCTGTCCCCGCGCAGTGCACATTCTGCAATTTTCCACAATTGCTCCGGCACGCCCTCCGGTTTTTCCGGCTCCGCCTGCGGTTTCTTTCCGGTAAGCATCACCTGCAGCACCACTCCGAGGCTGTAAACATCACTTCCGGCATCCGCCTTTCCGTCCTCATACAGCTCCGGCGCCGCAAATCCCGGCGTTATGGCCGGAACACGTTTCTTTCCGGACTCGTTTTCCCTTTCGCCCGCAAGTACGGCGCTTCCGAAATCGATCAGACGGGGACCGTCCTGCGTGAGGATGATGTTTGAGGGCTTCAGATCCAGATGCAGAATGGCAGGCTTTCCCCCATGCAGTTTTTCCAGCGCTCCGCAAAGCTGAAGCGCGCAGTCTGCAGCCTCCCTCCAGCCGAAGGGACCATCCTGGATCAGCTTCTCCTCCAGGGTCTGCCCCTGTACCCAGTCCATCACCAGATACCGCTTTCCGTCTTTCCAGAAATATTCCACAAGGCGCGGAAAGCAGGGGCTGTCCAGCTCCCGCAGGATTCGGAATTCCTCTTCCCCGCTGTTTTCCCCGGTTCCATCCTCCATTTCTGCTTCCGGCTTCCACTCCTTCATTGCCCAGAGTTTTCCAAGCTTTCTGTCCCGCACCAGATAGGTCCGCCCGCAGCCTCCCTCTCCCAGCTTCCTCAGAATTCTGTACCTTTCTGTCGTCATGCACGCCTCCTTTCCCGTGCCGTCCGGCCCGCTGACAGACATGAATATTCTCAAATACAAAATGGTAAAATAATAAAAATGAGATCAATAGAAAAAGAAAAAAGAAATGTTGAAAGAAAGTGGAAGAAATTCCCGCCCCAAAGCTGTTTCTTCCAGAAAGACAGAGAAGAACCGGCGGCGCGGATGCGCCGCCAAAGTCCTTCCGCTTATGAAAATACCGGCAGTCTGCCTGCCTGTGCAACCGCTATGTAGGTCTTTCCCTGGTTCAGCTGAATCTCGTTTCCCGCATCGTCAAAATACCGGGTAGGGCTGTAATCCGCCGTCTTCTGCCAGGTGATATGAATGCATTTTCCCTTTGTGAAATACCAGCCATCCTGCGTGGTGTCATAGTTGACAAAGGCCAGATAGCCTTTTTCATCCACGGGCATCCATGACGTGTTCTGAACGATCACATTCGCGAAGGAAAGCTGTGTGCCGTCGGCATCCTTATGGGCTCCGCCGTGAATGGTCTTATCATACAGTCCTGTCGCCGGATTATAGCTAAAGCCTGTCCGCGTATAAGGGAAAATGTTCGACAGGTCAATCACATTTGCCGAAGCGGCGCCCGCTCCATACTGGGCCAGCGTATTGACCCCTTCCGCGAAGCTGAAATGCTTCGCGCTGTAATATCCCGGCCGGATGGTCAGGGAATAACCGAGCTGGGCGCAGGCCTCCGTAATGCCTGCCGCACTGATGTAAGCGTTGTGCGGCGCCCTCCTGTCCGAGCTTCGGAAGAACTTGTCCGCGCCCGGCGCGCTTCCGCCCGTCCCGTATTCGTAGGTTCCGGACAGATTGTTGATGTCCGGCAGGCTGATCCGATCGCGCATATACCACACGCCCCCGAAATGGATGAGAATGGGATCCCATTCCGTGGCGATGGGCAGATAATAGGCCCGGCAGCTCCGGATGTTCCCGATCCGGGGAAGTCCCTGCCAGTCGTCGATGATGGCAAGCTGTCTGGAAATTTCCCCCTCCTCCATGATCTCGTAAAGCACCTTTGCATGTCCGATGCCATAGGATGGCTGAGCCGCCCTGTCCGTCGGCATCATCACCGCAATGGGCCGCTGCCCCGCCTGCGCAGCCGTCACGGGCTCGTTGGTATAGATGCTTCTCACATACCCGGCAGGCAGCTCCTCCGCCTGCGCGCCGGCCGCCGGGGCCGCCGCCAGAAGGAGGGCCGCACAGAGCCCCGCAAGAAGCCGCCTGCCCGTCCGGCGTCCGCCATCCCTCCTGTTTTTCCAAAAGATTCCGTTTGTTTCTCTTTTTTTCATGTGTTCCCCCTTTTCTCTCCTGCTTTCCCGCCGTTTTATCTCAACAGCCGGGAAATGTCGTTGAACATGACGACCACCATCAGCACCATCAAAAGAACGAAGCCCGCAAAGTGCACCATGCCCTCCTTATCCGGCGGCACCGGCTTTCCGCGCACGGCTTCCACCAGGAGAAAGACCAGCCTTCCCCCGTCCAGCGCCGGAAGGGGAAGCAGATTGACCACGCCCAGGTTGACGCTTAACAGCATGGCGATATTGACGATATTGAGGGCCACCACCAGCGGACCGTACGGCGCCGCCTGCTGCTGCACCTCTCCGATCATCTGTGCCATTCCCACAGGCCCGGATACGTCGTCCACCCCGGCTTTTCCGGTCAGAAGCATGCCGATGCTCTTGACCGTCATTTTCAGTCCATAGCGCACTTCATAATAGGCATATTTGAAAACTCCCGCATTCCGGCAGTCCACATACTCTGTAAAGCCCTGAAAGCCCAGCAGATACCTTCCTTCCGTCTCGTCGTATTCCGGAACCAGCGTCGCCGTGTGCCGCTCTCCGTCCCGCAGGTATTCCACCGTCACGGTCCTGCCCGGATTCGCCATGGTATAAAGGTTGATTTCCCTTCCCAGGTAAATCCGTTCGCCGTTCAGACGGGTGACCACGTCCCCGCTCTGCATGCCTGCCTCCTGAGCCGGATAACCGTCCATCACATCCTGGATCACCGGCCTGTCGCTTCCCGCATACCACACCACAAACATGGCGAACAGCCAGGCAAGAATGAAATTGAAGAACGGTCCCGCGAACACCGTGGAGATTCTGGCCCAGACCTTCGCTTTGGGAAAAGCGCCGTCGGAAAGCGTTCCCTGATCCTCCTCCAGACCGCTCTCCCCCTCAAACATACAGGCGCCGCCTATGGGAAGCAGGCGCAGCGAATATTCGGTTCCCCCCTTGCTGAAGTGGAGCAGCTTCGGCCCCATGCCGACGGAAAACTCCACCACGGTGATGCCGTTCGCCTTCGCCAGGAGAAAATGTCCCAGCTCATGGGCGATGACGATCACGCTGAATACAATGATGAACAGAATTACAGTTGTCAATGAATCTCAGTCTCCTTTATGCTTTGATGCTTTCTATATATTCATAGGTTTCTGCCTCTGTCTGCAGGATCTGTTCCAAACTCGGATTCTCTATCCTGCGGTGATGATCCATACACTTTTCAATCAGCTCCGCAATGGATAGAAAGCCGATCTGCCGGTTTAAGAACAGGGCGACCGCCTTTTCATTCGCCGCATTGAATACGGTGGGCATGCTGCCGCCCTCTCCGGCAGCCCGAAGCCCGAGGGAAAGCCCCCGGAAGGTTTCCGTATCCGGCCGTTCGAAGGTGAGGGTGGCGACATCGAACAGATCCAGCTTCTCCCCCTTCATGGGCCGTCTGTCCGGATAGAACAGGGCGTACTGGATCGGCAGTTTCATGTCAGGCAGGCCCAGCTGGGCGATCACCGCGCCGTCCACATATTCCACCGCGGAATGAATGATACTCTGGGGATGGACCACCACCTGGATCTGATCCAGGCCGACTCCGAACAGCCAGCAGGCCTCCATCACCTCCAGCGCCTTGTTCACCAGCGTGGAGGAATCCACCGTGATCTTTTTTCCCATGGACCAGTTGGGATGCTTCAGCGCATCCTCCACCGTCATGGAAGAAAGCTCCTGCCTGCTCTTTCCGCGGAAAGGCCCGCCGGAAGCCGTGAGCAGGATTTTGGAAACCCGTCCCGGATCCTCTCCGTTTAAAGACTGGAAGATGGCGCTGTGCTCGCTGTCCACCGGCAGAATGGACACGCCGTGCTTCTTCGCCAGGGGCATGATCAGATGTCCGGCCGTCACCAGCGTCTCCTTGTTGGCAAGCGCGATGGTCTTTCCGCTCTCGATGGCCGCGATGGTGGGACGAATTCCGATCATTCCCACCACCGCCGTCACCAGCACCTCATAGCCGTCCATTGCCGCCAGTTCCAGCAGTCCGTCCATGCCGCACAGCACACGGACGTTCAGATCGCTGACTCGATTTTTCAGATCTTCGGCGGCCTTCTCACTCCACATGACTGCAGTATCCGGTCCAAACTCCCGGATCTGTTTTTCCATCAGGGCCGCATTGCTTCCGGCCGCAAGTCCCGTCACCTTCAGATCCGGATTTTCTCTTACGATTTCCAGTGTCTGGGTTCCGATGGATCCGGTGGAACCCAGAATTGCGATTTTCTTCATTACAGTATTCCCTCTCTATTCAAAACGTATCAGAAGAATGGCAAGATAGTAAATGATGGGCGCCGTAAAAAGCACACTGTCAAACCGGTCCATCACTCCGCCGTGGCCGGGAATCAGCTTCCCGTAATCCTTGATTCCGTGATTCCTCTTAATGCCCGAGGCCGCCAGATCTCCGATCTGTGAAATCACCGCCCCGGCGCCGCAGATCAGCGCACAGATCCAGACCATGTTCTGTCCCTCAAACAGCCGGTTCAGGAACAGATATCCGAACAGGGCGCCCACCAGGGCGGAGCCAAGAACACCGCCGACAGCACCCTCCACGGATTTTTTCGGGCTCAGCACCGGGGTCAGTTTATGCTTTCCCAGCGCCATTCCGGACAGATAGGCGCAGGTATCGCAGATCCAGGAGCTGATGAAGATCAGCCAGACCATATAAATGCCGCCCGGAAGCTCTCTGGTCAGCCAGATAAAGGAAAACAGGACGGGGCCGTAGAAGAAACAGAAAAAAGCGGTCATCACCTGCCCTGCCTGCAGAGACGGGAAGGTGACCACATAGGCCGCCATCATCCCAAGGAACACCAGTCCCAGAACGCCCAGCCAGTAAACGGGCTCCGCCTCCAGCAAAAGGACTGTATAATAGACGGCGGTTCCGAGAAAGCCGATCCATTCCAGAATTCCGAAGCGGCCTTTGCCCGCTTCCTTCCCCTCATCCGTCTGCCGCCCCGCTTTCGCGGCGCGCATCAGCTCCCGGAACGCAATCAGGGACAGGACGAACAGTCCGGCCGCCAGCACCCAGTCTCCAGTCAGCAACAGAAAAAGTGCGGCGATCACCAGAATTATGCTGCTTCTCAGTCTTATCCAGAACATATCCTTCCTCCTCGTACGTCTTCCGTCTTATACATCCTTTACAAGCCCGTACCGTCTGTCTCTATGATTATATGCCTCCACGGCCTTTTCCAATTCTTCCTTCGTAAAATCCGGCCAGGCCACGGGCGTAAAGTAAAACTCCGTATAGGCCAGCTGCCACAGCAGGAAATTCGAGATGCGCTGCTCCCCGCAGGTACGGATCAGAAGATCCGGTTCAGGAAGTCCTGCCGTATCCAGCGTGCTGCTGATCCGCTCCTCGTCGATCTCCTCCGGCGCAAGCGTTCCTTCCTGTACCTGTTTCGCCAGGCTGCGCACGGCCCGGCAGATTTCATCCCTGCCGCCATAATTTAAGGCAATCTGAAAATGCAGACCGCTGTTTGCCCGGGTGGATTTCTCCAGCTGGTCGATCCGGTTTCTGATATCCTCATCCAGCCTGGTCTTATCTCCAAGCACCCGGACGCACATATTGTTCTTGGCCGCGGTTCTTAAACAGGTCTTCATATAATTGCGCAGAAGCCCCATCAGCGCGTCCACCTCATCCTGGGGCCGGTTCCAGTTCTCCGTGGAAAAAGCGTACACCGTCAGATACTTAATGCCCATCCGGTAAGCCTCCTCGCAGATGTCCTCCACCCGCTTCGCCCCCTGAACATGCCCGTAGTTTCTCGGCATTCCTTTCGCCTTCGCCCATCTTCCGTTTCCATCCAGAATGATTGCCACATGATTCGGTATTTTTCTTTCCGACATTTTACTCTCCATTTCTTCATCGCCATTAAATCATTTCCCGCCGCCCGAAAGTGACGACAGGAAAAGGGCTTTCCTGCCGTAGAACAAAAAGGGACAAGCTCCCTGCCTGCCCCTCATATTGCTCAGACGAAATTCCTACACGGTCATGATTTCTTTGGACTTCTCCTCTACCAGCTTATCCACTTCCTTGATGTACTTGTCGGTCAGCTTCTGAAGCTCGTTCTCCAGCTCCTTAATCTCGTCCTCGGAAACATCTTCCTTCGCCATCTTCTTGAAGGCGTCGTTTCCATCCCTGCGGATGTTGCGGACGGCGACCTTGCTCTCCTCGCCCTTCTTCTTCACATCCTTCACCAGAGCCTTTCTGCGCTCCTCCGTCACCTCAGGGAAAACGAGACGGATCACATTTCCGTCATTGGAAGGCGTAATTCCCACATCGGAAGCCATGATCGCCTTCTCGATCTCCTTGATCAGAGATTTCTCCCAGGGAGCGATCTGAATCATTCTGGGTTCGGGAACCGTGATGTTTCCCACCTGCTGAATGGGCGTGGGAGATCCGTAATAATTCACTTTGATCTTATCAAGCACATGGGGATTGGCGCGTCCGGCGCGGATCGTGGAAAATTCCGCTTCCAGATGCTCGCAGGTCTTCTTCATCTTGCTGTCAAACTGCTGTAATTTTTCATTCATCCTCTATATTCCTCTCATTCTGCCGCGCAGGCGGCTTTTTGGGCAGCTCTGCAGCCGCCTTTTTTCTGTCATCCTCCGTCCTTTCAGGCTCAGACGGTTACCTTTGTGCCGTGGAAGCTGCCGTTTAAGGTATTGACGATGCTGTTTTCCTCATTCAGTCCAAATACCCACATGGGCATATGGTTGTCCCTCGCCAGGATGGAGGCGGTCATGTCAACCACCTGCAGGTTTCTGGCAATCACCTCATCAATGGAAACCTCGTCATACTTCTTCGCCGCCGGATTCTTCGCCGGATCGTCGTCATATACGCCATCGATGGACTTGGCGAGCAGGATCACATCCGCCTCCACTTCAATGGCTCTCAGCAGGACGCCCGTATCCGTGGAAAAATAGGGATGTCCGGTTCCACCCGCAAAGAAGGCCACTCCTCCCGCTTCCATACAGGCTACCGCTTCGTCCTTGGAAAACAGCTTCGTGAAGGAACCGCAGGCAAACGGCGTGAAAACTGCGGTCTGAAGGCCTTCAGCTCTGCACATTTCGGATACATAAATACAGTTCATGACCGTGGCCAGCATCCCGATCTGATCCGCCTTGGTCCGGTCCATGTTCTCGCTGGTTCTTCCCCTCCAGAAGTTGCCGCCGCCGATCACAACTCCGACCTGCACGCCGCCCTTTACGACTTCGGCGATCTGGGCGGCGACCTTTCTCACCGTCTCTTCATCGAAGCCGTGCTTTTTATCGCCTGCGAGGGCCTCCCCGCTCAGCTTCAGCAAAATTCTGCGCATAACATCCTCCATTCTTTTTCTTTTCTAACCGGCACCTTTTCTGCCAGTCCTGTCTGGCAAAATTATAGCATCCCTCCATGCAGATGCGCAATCATTTTTTCCAGGTATAGGGGACAAACAGAAGCAGCAGCGGAAAGATCTCCAGCCGTCCGGCCAGCATATCGAACATCAGCACAAATTTGGAAAGGTCTGAAAAAAAAGCGAAATTTCCCATAGGCCCCACCAGGGACAGGCCCGGCCCCACATTGTTGAGAGCCGTGATCACCGCGGTCACCGTGGTGGTAAAATCGCTGCCGTCCAGACTCACCACAAGAATGGAAAGGGCAAGAATTCCCAGATAGGTGATGAGGAAAATGTTTGCCGCCCGCACCACCGTGTGCTCCGTCCGCTTTCCGTCCATCATGACCACCTTCACGCTTCTGGGATGAACCAGGAATGCCAGTTCCTTTTTGATGGTCTTTAAGTAGATCAGTATTCTGGAAACCTTGATTCCGCCGCCGGTACTGCCCGCACAGGCACCGATGAACATCAGAAGCACCAGAAGCATCCGGGAAAATTCCGGCCACTTATTAAAATCCGTAGTGGCAAAGCCGGTCGTCGTCATGACGGAAGAAACCTGGAAGGCCGCATGCCGGAAGCTGTCTGCAAAATTTCCCACCTGGGAGAGGATGTTCAGGGCAATCAGCACGGTAGCCGCCGCAAAAATGCCGAAATAGGCCTTCACTTCCTCAATCTGGAAGGCTTCCTTCACCCGCTTTGTCAGAAGCAGATAATAAAAACTGAAATTCACGCCGAACAGGAACATGAAAATGGTGACCACAATCTGAAGATAAGGGCTGTATCTGGCCATGCTGTCGGACCAGATGGCAAAGCCTCCGGTTCCTGCGGAGCCGAAGGTGGTGCACAGGGTATCAAAAAGAGGCATGCCTCCGATCAGAAGGAAAAAAATCTCAAGCGCCGTCATCGCGATATAAATGCCATACAGCACCAGCGCCGTCTCGCGCACTCTGGGAACCAGCTTGCTCACCGAAGGCCCCGGACTTTCCGCCCGCATCAGATACATGGTCTGGCCGCTGGAAAGAGGAATGATCTGAAGCAGGAATACCAGCACGCCCATGCCGCCGATCCAGTGAGAAAAGCAGCGCCAGAACATGCCGCCGCGGGAAAGGGCCTCCACATCCACCAGAATACTGGAGCCTGTGGTTGTAAAACCGGAAATGATCTCAAACAGCGCATCCACAAAGTGGGGGATATCCCCTGTAATCCACAGAGGGAGCGCGCTGATCAGACTCATCACCACCCATCCCAGTGCGACAGACACATACCCTTCCCTCGCAAAAAGCCGAAAATTTCCGCTCCGCTTCAGGGAAAGCAGCACGCCGATGGCAAGCGTCAGGAAAGCGCACACCAGATAAATCGTCCAGATGTCTTCGCCATAGATCAGAGCGACGATCACGGGCAGAAGCAGAAACACTCCCTCTACCCGCATGATCCACCCAAGAATATATGTAATGCTTCTGTAATTCATGAAATGATCCCTCGATTCCGCATTTCCTTTTTCAGGCAAGAATATCTTCAATCTCATCCAGTCCCTTGTGCGTCGTGACAACGATCACCGTATCCCCGGCCTGAATTCTGTCCTGCCCGGAGGGAAGAATGATCCTTCCCCTTCTTACAATACTGCACAAAAGCAGGTTGTCCTTCAGCTTCATTTCCGCAAGGGGAATGTCAAGGACCTTCGCCCCCTTCTTTACGGAAAACTCCAATGCCTCCACCTTGTTATCCACCATTCGATAAACGGCCTCTACAGCGCTCCCCATGGAATTCTGCATGCAGCGCACATACTGGCTGATCAGCTCCGTCGTCAGATGTCTGGGGCTGACAATGCTTCCCACATCAAAGCTGTCGATGATGCCTCCATAGCTGATTTTGGTAATCTTGGTGATGATCTTGGCTTTGGACACTCTCCCCGCATAACAGGACAGCATCACGTTTTCCTCATCCACGCCGGTAAGGGATACAAAGGCATCCGCGCTCTCCAGCCCTTCCTCCTTTAACAGATCCGTATCCGTAGCGTCTCCGTAGATGATCATGGCTTTCGGAAGGAGCTCGCTCAGCTCGTCGCACCTGGCCCGGTTGTTTTCAATAATGCGCACCTGAATTCTGGACTGCAGGAGCTGTTTCGCCAGATAATAGGCCAGCCTGCCGCCGCCCGCAATGATCACGTCATGAATCATCCTGCTTTCGATTCCGATGCTGGAAAACAGAGCCTTCATCCGGTCCGGCGGCACAATCACGGATATATAATCCCCTTCATGCAACACCACATTTCCATCCGGAATCAGCACCTGATGATTTTCCCGCTCAATCACACAGATCAGCAGATTTCCTCCCACCTTTTTGCTGGCATCGATGATCTTCTTTCCTCCCCATGCGGAGCCCTTCGGAATCCGGAAGCGTACCAGATCCACCTTCCCCTTTGCAAAGGTATCCACCTCCATGGCGGAGGGAATCTGAATCAGCCTTGCGATATCCGCTGCTGCGGCCAGTTCCGGGTTGATGGCCATGGACAGCCCCAGTTCCTCTTTAATGAATCCGATTTCCGCATAATAGCCGGGATCACGCACCCTGGCAATGGTCTGGCAGTGTCCTGCCTTTCTCGCGATCAGACAGCACAGAAGATTTACCTCATCCTTGTTGGTCACCGCAATCAGCAGGTCTGCCTCCTTCACGCCGGCCTCTTCCTGCACATGGTAGCTGGTTGCATTTCCCTGAATGCACATCACATCCAGAAGATTACCCACCATGTTGATCTTCTCCTCGTTCGTATCGATAATGGTAATCTCATGTCCCTCTTCATTGAGCTGCTCGGCCAGAATATAGCCAACCTTTCCGCAGCCTGCGATAATGATTTTCATCAGTATTTCCTTTCTGCAGCGGTTTACCCGTTCTGCGTCAGTTTATCCAGATAAAATGCGTACAGTTTTTCGTAAGTATCACTGGAAAAATGAAGCCCGTCCGTCAGCGTATATCCTTCTTCCACCAGCCAGGAAAAACTGTCAATCCACTCCACCGTCGCGTCCAGATCCTCCTGCAGGCCTGCATTGAAGTCTGCCACCTTCTCCTTTGTGACATAACGGCCGTCCTCAACCGGGTTGACAGAGGAATAGTAAACCTCCGCCCCCAGAGCTTCCCATTCTGCTGCCTTGCGGTTCACCAGTTCGGCATAGGCCGCCTCGTTAGCCACATCATTGACCCCGAAATTGATCAGAATCTTCGTCCCGCTCTGCACGGCGGCATCAATCTGCGCTACAGCTTCCTCGACAAACCAGTCATAGCCCTGGGACCCCTTGGCGATCCAGCGGTAGGGATTCTCCCCTACAGCATTCTTCATCTGTACGAAACGGGAATCCCCAACAAAGATGATATCCTCCGGCTGTTCCATCGTCTCTTCCGTATGGTTTTCAGCCGTAACCGCCGGCTGAACTTCCTGCGCGCGTACCGACAGAGGCAGGAGAATCAGCATCCCGGCTGCAAAAGCTGCAGTCATGAGGCCGTATCTCCTGCCCGTACGTGTGTCTTTCATTTTCTTAAATCCTTTCCTTGAAAAAGAAACCCTTCCAAATTTGCATCCCTATTATACGTTGGGTTTTCAAAAAAGGCAATCCCCTACCTGCAGGAGAAAAAAAGAGGAAATCCGCCGTCCGTTTTTCAACAGGCGGCGGATAACAGCTTTCCACATCTTCCGGCATTTGCGGCATTATTTTTCTCTCACGAACACCTGCATTTCGCCCTCTCCCCGGTTTGCCCAGGCGAAATAGGGAACGAAGGTAAGCTTTGCGGCTTCGTATTTTGCTCTGTGACGAACATGATAGAGTTCCGACTGCATCTGTTCCTCTTCCGGCTCCTGTTCCCGGCGGAGTCCGTCCACGATGACCTTCACCACAGGGACACCCAGAATATCGCTCTTTTCCTCCACTGCCACGGTCTCCTCCGGAAGCGCACACAGATACAGATCTTTGCCATTGTCCGCTTCTTCCATGCAGTAGACCACGGGTCCTCTGGTCACAGCTGCCCGGCCGATATCCTCACGCACTCTGCTGTCCGCTTCCATGATACGGACAGTCATGGGAAAATCCAGCTCCAGCCGATCTCCGTCTCTCCAGGTCCTGTGCAGGTAAAGATAACCGTCCTTCACGGTTCCGTCAGCTTCTGTGGCAGACGAAGCTTCCACAGCGCCCGGTTTTCCATTCACCGTATAGCCCTCACACCAGCCGGGGATGCGCAGCGCCAGCGTAAATTCAGCCTTTTCCTCCAGTTTCAGTTCCACAGAAACCTTTCCATTCCAGGGGAAACCGGAAGTGATGCGGATATCTGCCTTTTTCCCGCCGAACTCGCATTCCAGCACGCTGCCCATATACAGATGGACATACAGCGTATCCGCCGACTGTGTGTACGCATAGGAAGCGATGGAGCTGACGAGCCTTGCAATGTTGGGCGGGCAGCAGGCGCAGCCGAACCATTTCTGGCGGACAGGCTTCACATGAAATTTTCTCTCATCCTTATGGCAGGCCTCCGGAAGGCTTTCCAGGGGATTTACATAGAAAAAGCTCTTTCCATCCAGCGCCATACCGCTTAAAACGCCGTTATAGAGCGCCCGCTCCATCACATCCGCATAGCGGCTGTCCGCTTTGATCTGCAGCATTCTCCTGGCAAAGAATACCAGCCCGATGGAAGCGCAGGTCTCCGCATAGGCGGTGTCATTGGGGAGGTCATAATTGAAGGAAAAAGCCTCTCCGATATGGGTAGCGCCGATGCCGCCCGTAATGTACATCTTTTTCCGGGTCATGTTCTCCCAGAGTCTTTCGCAGGCTGCGAACAGGCTTTCATCTCCGGTCAGCCTGGCCACGTCCGCCATCCCGGAATAGAGATAAACCGCACGCACCGCGTGCCCCACCGCTTCCTCCTGCTGTCGGACCGGCAGATGCGCCTGATTGTAGGCATAACGCTGTTCCTCTTCATGTCCCTTTTTCACCCGGTCAGGCTGCTCCAGATCGAAATAATAGGGTCTGGTTCCCCGCTGGTCCACAAAAAAGCGGCTCAGTTCCAGATATTTTTTCTCCCCGGTCTGCTCATACAGGCGCACCAGAGCCATTTCCGCGATCTCATGGCCGGGATAGCCCTTTTTCTTTCCTTCTTCCGGACCGAAACAGGAGGAAATATAATCCGCATACCGCTCGGCGGCCTTCAGGAGTTTATCCTTTCCTGTGGCCTGATAGTAGGCCACCGCTCCTTCCGTCAGATGACCGAAACAGTACAGCTCATGGTTATCCTTCAGATTTGTGAAAATCTGATCCTGATCACTGATGATATAGTAGGTATCCAGATAGCCGTTTTCCAGCTGGGCGGCACAGACGATATCAATGGCCTCATCCGCCGTCGCTTCCAGTTCCGGGTCCGGATGCTGGGTAAGGGAATAGCCCACCGCCTCGATCCATTTGGAAAAGTCGCTGTCCTGAAACAGGCAGCCGTAAAACCGTTCCTCCAGATGATTCATGTCATCCGGAAGAGGCTGAAACTCCAGCGGCCATTTCACAGGACGGTAAGCGTCGCCCTCCGCCTTCCTTCTGGCGTTCAGCCTTCCCGCCACCTTAAAATTACGCATGGAAAAGCTGGGGTCCGCATCCGGGATCCGGTCGTTTAACGCCTCCCACTGATAGGGAATGACCTCCTTTCTCACCAGTTCCATCTCATTTTTCCAGAATTCGTCCGTCACCTGCACCTTTCTCAGGGAAATCGGACTGCTGTATTCCTTCTGATTCATCTTACCCTACCTTTCCGCTGCCGCAGGCAGCATTTCAATCATGGACTTCTGCCGCCGCAGGCGGTATCTGCTGTCCCTCCATTCATTGCCATACTATCAGGAACTCTTCCGTGTTTCCATTGCCATTTTGGAAAGCAGCATGTATAATGTGGAAAAACCATTCAAAAGGAGGCCGGCGGCGGCCTGCCGGCCGCTGACACACCGGCATGAGGTCAGCCATGAGTGTCTATTTTCATTTTCTGCAAAACCGGCAGATCGTCTCTGCCAATCATATCACCATGATCCATCCCACTCCGCATCCGGACCGTATGCTGAAAGAACATGACTTTCTCTATATGCTGGACGGCACATGGGAAATCGGTGAAGAATATCCCGCAGGCGGGCCAAAGGAAACCTTCCGAATGCGTTCGGACGATCTTCTCATCCTTCCCGCCGGCCGGCATCATTATGGCATCTCTCCCTGCTCCCCCCATAACCGGCACATGTATATTCATGTAAAGCCCCTGTCGGAGGAACTGACTGCAAACACGGATGCGTCCATCGCTGCTTCTGCCGCTCCGGGCCCCCCGCCTGACGGTCTGACCGCTTTTTCCAGTCTGATCCATTGCCAGGATGCGCCGCGCATCCGGTCGCTCTTTGAGGAAATTATTTCGGAGAGCTGGACAGACTCTGATCTGAAAGAGCAGAAGCTTTCGCTTCTGTTCAACCTGCTGTTGTGCGAACTTCAGGAACAGCAGGAAAAGGGAGAAAGCCTGTCCGGCGCCGCCACCCTGGCAGAGGAAGTCTCCCGCCTGATTCAATCCACACCCCAGACTTTTTTTACAGGGAAGGAACTGGCGAACCGATTCTATGTCTGCGAACGCACGCTGACCAATCATTTCAAAAAAGCCTACGGCAAGACTCTCCATGCCTATCAGATGGATCTGAAGCTGGAAATGGTGCGCCAGTTTCTTCTGACACAGCCCGGCGTCAAGCTGCATGAAACCGCTCTGAACTTCGGTTTCTGCGACGAGTTCCACTTAAGCAAAGCCTTCCGCAGGAAATATGGCCTCTCCCCGGATCAGTACCGCAGGAAAAACGGTTGACTTCCAGGTCCAAACTATATAGAATGAAGTCTTGCGGATTTTATTGTTCAGGAGGCTTACAGATGATAACCATATGTGTGATGTGTGCGGGAATTCTCGTGGGAAAATTCTTTTTTTCAGAAAAATTCAGGAAGGGTAACGAGCTTCTGCAGACCGTCTGCACCGCGCTTTTGATTTTTGCCATGGGTGTAACGCTGGGCCGGAAGGAGGACCTGCTTGACAATCTTCTGTCTCTGGGACTGGACAGCCTTCTGTTCTTCGCCATACCGACAGCGGCGTCCATTCTGATCGTCATCTTTCTCACCAGAAACTTTCCCTGCGCCGGGAAAGGGAAAAAGAATCTGAAAAACGGGGAGGATAAGGCATCATGATCGTCATCGCGCTTCTTGCCCTCTTTGCCGGCATTCTGTGCGGCACATCCGGAATGGATAACTGGTTTCTTTCCGCCCTTTCCACCCACAAGGATCTGGTTTTATACGTGCTCATGTTTTCGGTGGGAATCAGCATCGGCCTGCATCACGGGCTGCTCCGCAGCATCCGGCAGTATCATGTGAAAATATTCATCATTCCCTTTGGCGTGATTCTCGGCTCCCTTCTGGGAGGCGCGGTCTGCGGCATTCTGACCGGGCGGAGCATTTTCGACGGCGCAGCGGTGGCGAGCGGTCTCGGCTGGTACAGCCTGTCCGGCATCACCCTGGAAAACCTGCTGGGCGTACAGATGGGAAGCATCGCTTTCTTAAGCAATCTGATGCGGGAGCTGTTTTCCTTTTTCAGCATCCCTCTTCTGTCCCGTCTGAACTATTATGCCTGCATCGCGGCGGCTGGCGCGACCAGCGAGGACACCACCCTGCCGCTGATGATCAAATATACCAATGAGGAAACGGTGATCCTTTCCGTATTAAACGGCGCGATCTGCTCGGCTTTTGTGCCGGTGCTGATATCGCTGTGCTTTGAACTGTCAGGAAGATAAAACTTTTATACAATTACGGAGGTCTTTCCCCCAGACAGGGCCAAAGACCTCCGTATTTTTTATTCAATAGGAAATTTCATTTCCTATTG
>NBJMC04202__coassemble_1504_pt1 | contig 27675 bp, 20 predicted proteins | sample NBJMC04202__metabat2_high_PE_053 | metagenome-assembled genome bin NBJMC04202
ATTGACAAATCGGGGAGGATGTTTTAATATAAAAAAGAACATTTGTTCTGATTGATAAGAAAGGAAATTCGGCTGGCCTGTTCTGGAATACCGGGCAGGAATAGAATGAAATGCCGCCCTTTGGGCGGCGGGAAAAAGAGGCGGAGAAAATCCGGAGGATTTTCTCCTGGGAATTGCCCTTACAGGCAATTCCTCTAAAATGAAATGCCGCCCTTTGGGCGGCGGGAAAGAGGAAGAGATGGAAAGAGAAGAAAAACTGAAAGCGTTGGATGCGGCGCTGGCACAGATCGAGAAGCAGTATGGAAAGGGAGCCGTAATGAAACTGGGCGACCCGGCGTCTCAGATGAACGTGGAAACCATTCCCACAGGCGCGCTCAGCCTTGACATCGCGCTGGGACTTGGCGGAATTCCCAGAGGAAGAATTGTGGAGATATACGGACCGGAGTCCAGCGGTAAGACGACCGTAACGCTCCATATGATTGCAGAGGTGCAGAAGCGCGGAGGAATCGCGGGTTTTATTGATGCAGAGCACGCGCTGGATCCTGTATATGCGAAGAACATCGGCGTGGATATCGATAATCTGTACATTTCTCAGCCCGACAATGGAGAGCAGGCGCTGGAGATCACGGAGACGATGGTCCGTTCCGGCGCGATTGACATCATTGTCGTTGACTCGGTTGCGGCGCTGGTTCCAAAGGCGGAAATTGACGGCGACATGGGAGATTCCCATGTGGGGCTGCAGGCGAGGCTGATGTCCCAGGCACTGCGTAAGCTCACTGCTGTGATCAGCAAGTCGAACTGCACGGTGATTTTCATCAATCAGCTGCGTGAGAAGGTGGGCGTCATGTTCGGAAATCCGGAAACGACCACCGGCGGCCGGGCGCTCAAGTTCTATTCCACCATTCGGCTTGATGTGCGCAGGATTGAGGCGCTCAAGCAGGGCGGAGAGGTTGTGGGAAACCGCACGCGCGTCAAGGTGGTGAAGAATAAGATCGCTCCGCCGTTTAAGGAAGCTGAATTCGATATCATGTTCGGAAAGGGAATCTCCAAAGAAGGAGATATTCTGGATCTCGCGGTTGGACTGAACATAGTGAATAAGAGCGGCGCATGGTTTGCTTATGAAGGAAATAAGATCGGCCAGGGCCGGGAAAATGCCAAGGCCTTTCTGGCGGATCATCCGGAGATCTGCGATGAGATCGAGCAGAAGGTGAGAGCGCATTACATTGCCGAAGCGAAGTCACAGGAGGGCGAAGAAGCGGATAAGGGAAAATCCGTGGAAAAGGGCGGAAAACAGCCCGACAGACCGGCTGATAAGCGTCCTGAAGGACAGCCGGAGTAAGCGGCAGGAGAAGTGCAGATGACGGTTACCAGCATTGTGCCGGAGGGCAGAACGAAATATGCGGTCGCCATTGACGGAGAGTGCGTGTTTACCCTGTATAAGGGCGAACTTTCCAGATACCGGATCCGGGAAGGCGGAGAACTTTCTGAAGAAGCGTTTGCGGAAATCATGCAGACGCTTCTTCCCAAACGGGCGAAGCTTCGCTGCATGAATCTTTTAAAGAGCCGGAGCTATACCAGAAGGCAGCTGATGGATAAGCTGCGGGCGGGAAAATATCCGGAGGCCGTGATCGAAGAGGCGCTTTCTTATGTGGAATCCTATGGCTATGTGGACGATGCGGCTTATGCCAGAAGCTACGTGGAGGATCAGATTGAGAAGAAGGGCCTCAGGAGGATTGAAGAAGAGCTGCTCAGGAAGGGGGTAGACCGCAGTCTGATCGAGGAGGCCGTTTCTCTGGTACAGGAGAAGGACGGCAGACAGGATGAGGCTGCGCTGATCGAAAGCCTCTTGGAAAAGAAGCATTTCAGGCCGGAGGAAGCGGATTATTCAGAGAGAAGAAAGATGCAGGCTTTTCTGTTCCGAAAGGGATTTTCAGCAGAAGGAATACGCAAGGCGATGAACGGCTGCTTTGATGACATATAGGCGGAACGCAGGAAACAGGTTCCATTTTTGTGCATAAGCGTTGCTGTTCACTGGCAGGCCAGCGAACAGCAACCCGGCCCGTCATTTCAGATCGCCTGCGGCGATGGACGGGTCGGATTCAGGCCGAAACGTCTTTCTTACGTGCCGGTCAGCAAGTGACCGGCACTGGCCTGAACAGTAATGCATAGGCTACGAAGAAAAACGAAAATATGCTTTTGGACTTGACATAGTACCTGTTATTTATTAAAATTGTAGTGTTGTAATCGATTATAAGAATGTTTGTGTGTACATACATTCTATAACAGATATTCGTACAATGAAAATTAAATAAGGAGGTGCTCCTGTCTATGCTTTATTGTGTGATAGCGGTAGCAGTCACGCTGGTAATTTCTGTGCCGGTAACTTTCGTGGTGACTTCTGCATACAGGAAAAAAGAAACGGAAACGAAGATCGGAAACGCTGAGGAAAAAGCCAGGGAGATTATTGACGACGCTTTGAAGTCAGCTGAGGCCAAGAAGCGGGAAGGTCTGCTGGAGGTAAAGGAAGAATCCATTCGTGCCAAGAACGAACTGGATAAGGAGATCAAGGAACGCAGAGCAGAGGTGCAGCGTTTTGAGAGGCGGGTCCAGCAGAAGGAGGAAAACGTGGACAAGAAGGCGGATGCCCTTGAGAAGAAGGAATCCGTGCTTTCGGCCCGGGAAGGAGAGCTGGCGAAGCAGAGATCAGAGATTGCGAAGCTGAATGAGCAGAGAATACAGGAACTGGAACGAATCTCAGGTTTAACCTCCGAACAGGCAAAAGAGTACCTGTTGAAAATTGTTGAAGATGAAGTAAAGCATGAATCGGCCGTAATGATTAAGGATATGGAGGCCAGAGCCAAGGAAGAAGCGGATAAGAAGGCAAGAGAGTATGTGGTGACGGCTATTCAGAGATGCGCAGCCGACCATGTGGCGGAAGCCACCATATCCGTTGTCCAGCTTCCCAATGATGAAATGAAGGGAAGAATTATTGGACGTGAAGGCCGCAATATCAGAACGCTGGAAACGCTGACCGGTGTGGATCTGATTATCGACGATACGCCGGAAGCGGTGATTTTGTCTTCCTTCGATCCGATCAGAAGGGAAGTCGCAAGGATTGCGCTTGAGAAGCTGATCGTGGATGGACGCATTCATCCTGCGAGAATCGAAGAAATGGTGGAGAAGGCGCAGAAGGAAGTCGAAGTAATGATTAAAGAGGAAGGGGAAGCCGCGCTGCTGGAAGTGGGTGTGCACGGTGTTCATCCGGAACTCGTAAAGTTACTCGGAAAGTTGAAGTTCAGGACGAGTTATGGACAGAATGCTCTGAAGCATTCCATAGAAGTGGCTCAGCTGTCGGGGCTTCTGGCAAGCGAGCTGGGTCTGGATGTAAGGATGGCGAAGCGTGCCGGCCTGCTGCATGATATCGGTAAGGCTGTGGATCACGAGATGGAAGGATCCCACATTCAGCTTGGCGTTGAACTCTGTAAAAAGTATAAGGAGTCTGCTGTGGTTATTAACGCGGTGGAATCCCATCACGGCGATGCGGAGCCGACTTCCCTCATTTCCTGCATCGTGCAGGCGGCCGATACGATTTCGGCGGCGCGGCCCGGAGCGAGAAGGGAAACGCTGGAAACCTATACCAGCAGGCTGACGCAGTTGGAAGAGATCGCAAACAATTTCAAAGGTGTGGATAAATCTTATGCCATTCAGGCGGGCAGAGAGATTCGTGTCATGGTAATTCCTGAACAGGTGTCAGATGCGGATATGGTTCTGATGGCGCGTGATATTTCGAAGGCGATTGAAGCCGATCTGGAATATCCCGGACAGATCAAGGTCAATGTTATCAGAGAGAGCCGTGTTTCGGATTATGCAAAATAGTAAGTCATAAAAAGTGATTAAAAAGCTCTGCGGGCGGTGCCTGCAGGGCTTTTTATATACAAAAAAAGCCTTTGGAAAAGAGGAGGAGAAGGAAATGGCAGAAGAATTTAAGAGACTGAAAAGAGAGCTTGTTTATAAAGGCGCGATTGTGGACTTCTACAAGGATACCATACGGGTCCCGAACGGAAATATCGTGAAATGGGATTTCATTAAGCATCAGGGGGCGGCAGCTGTTGTTCCTGTCAGGGAAGACGGAAAGCTTCTGATGGTCCGGCAGTACAGAAACGCCCTGGACAGATATACGCTGGAGATTCCGGCAGGAGGGCTGAACGGGGCGAACGAACCGACCCGGGAGGCGGCAGCGAGGGAACTGGAAGAGGAAACCGGTTATGTGGCGGGAAATCTGGAGTGGCTGATTACAGTGCGTACCACAGTAGCCTTCTGCAATGAAAAGATCGATATCTATCTCGCAACGGATCTGTCCCGGGGACACCAGCATCTGGACGAAGATGAGTTTATCAATGTGGAAGCCTATACCGTGCAGGAGCTGTGCGACAAAATCCTGTCGGGAGAGATCGAGGACTCCAAAACCATTGCCGCGGTTATGAGCTATCGGGCGAAGTTCGGAAAGGACTGAAGCGCAGGAAGGGGCCGGGTGGCATAGCATTCGCCTCCGCCCGCATATAATTGAGAAAAAGCGGTTTAGGGCGCGAAAAGGGCGGAGGCGATGCGGGTGTGGGAGTATTGCGGGAAAATGGCATTAAGGGCATGGGGCCAGTCCAGGTTCAGCCGGCGTGCAGCCATGGTTTTTCTTGCCGGTTTTCTGGCTGGTCTTTCTCTTGTGTTTATCGGACAGGAGGGGCTGGTTCAGAATACCGCTTTCCTGAATCATGATAGTCTGGAAGGAATCGGCGCTCTTGAAATCAACAGGCAGCGGCTTATGTTCTACAGCCTGAGACAGAGACTGCTCCCTGCGGGACTTCTTGTGCTTGCCTCAGCGGCGGGAGCGGGAGGCATCGCGGTATGTCTTTTCCTTCTTTGGAGCGGCTTCTGCGCGGGAACGCTGCTTTCTGTGCTTTCACTCAGATATGGAATCCGGGGGGTGGTGCTGTTCGTGGGGGGAATCCTTCCTCAGGCCTTTCTTCTTGTCCCTGCCTTCTGGCTGTTGTGTGGCTGGTGCATTTCCTCTGGATTGAAAAGAGGAGGAAAGACCGGCCGGTTTTCTGTCGATGGAGGAATGCTTTTTTTGATCCTTTGTGCACTTCTTGGCGGGTGTGCTCTGGAGGGATATGTGAATCCTTCGGTTTTGGGTCAAATGTTTCTGCTTTTTCAGATTTGAGCATCATTTTGCAAAAAAAATATTAAATTTCAGATTTTTCCTTTTGATTTTATTCATTTAATGTTATACTAAGAAAAAGTTCTTTTCATTTCATGGTAAACGTCATTGCGGCCGTTCGGCCGGGCACCAGCAGAAAGGCAGTGGACATTTGAAGGTATTTCAGACTATTCTCAGGGAAAAAGTAACGGAAACCGGGAAAGCCGTGCTTCCGGTCATCGGGATCGTGCTGATTTTGTGTTTCAGCATCGCTCCGATATCGCCGGGGATTTTGATGGCATTTCTGGTGGGGGCAGTGTTTTTGATGGTAGGGATGATTCTTTTTTCCCTGGGCGTGGAGATGTCCATGACCCCGATGGGAGAGCGCGTCGGTACCTGTATGACAAAGACCAGAAAGCTGTGGATCATGATCCTGATGGGCTTTGTTCTCGGCTTTGTCATCACCGTGTCGGAACCGGATCTGCAGGTGCTGGCGGAGCAGGTTCCATCGGTCCCAAATCTGATTCTGATTATAGCGGTTGCGGTCGGCGTGGGCATATTCCTCGTGGTGGCGCTTCTGCGTATGCTTTTTGGAATTGCGCTGCCGCCCATGCTTGTGGTTTTTTATCTGGTGGTGTTCGCACTGGCTTTCTTTGTGCCGGACAGCTTTCTCGCCGTGGCGTTTGATTCCGGCGGTGTTACGACGGGGCCGATGACGGTTCCGTTCATCATGGCGCTGGGCGTCGGTATCGCGGCCATACGTAATGACCGGCATGCTTCGGACGACAGCTTCGGTCTGGTGGCACTCTGTTCCATCGGCCCGATTCTGGCGGTGCTGATTCTGGGACTCATCTATCATCCGGAAAGCTACGAATATGTGCCGGATGCCATGCCGGAATTTTCCAATTCGGTGGAGCTGTGCCATTATTTTCTGGAGGAGCTTCCGGAATACATGAAGGAGATGGCCATTTCCCTGCTGCCGATCGTTCTGTTTTTTGCCCTGTTCCAGGTGATTTTCCGGCTTGTTCCGGGAAGGAGCCTGATTAAAATCGGAATCGGACTGGCTTACACCTATGTGGGGCTGGTGCTGTTTTTGACCGGTGTGAATGTGGGCTTCAGCCCGGCCGGTAATTATCTGGGGCAGGTGCTTGCGGCGCTGCCCTATCGGTGGATCATTGTTCCCATCGGAATGCTGATCGGTTATTTCATTGTGCGTGCGGAGCCCGCCGTATTCGTGCTCACCAGGCAGGTGGAAGAAATCACGGACGGCGCGATTTCCGCAGGGGCGATGGGATTAAGCCTTTCCATCGGCGTCTCGGTTTCTCTTGGGCTTGCCATGATCCGGGTGCTGACGGGGCTTTCCATTTTCTGGTTCATCATTCCCGGCTATGCGATCGCGCTCGGTCTGTCGTTTTTTGTGCCAAAGATTTTTACCGCAATCGCGTTTGACTCCGGCGGTGTGGCTTCCGGACCGATGACGGCCACCTTCCTTTTGCCCTTTGCCATGGGAGCCTGTTCGGCTGTGGGCGGAAATATTATTACGGATGCGTTCGGCGTTGTGGCGATGGTGGCGATGACGCCGCTGATCACCATTCAGATTCTCGGCCTGGTGTTCCGGATGAGAGCGGCCAAGGTGGAGAAGGAAGAGCAGGAAGCCTATGTATCTGCCTTTGACGGAATGGGAGATATGGAGATTATTGAACTGTAGGATGGCCAGCAGCGCGACAGCGCGGATGGGAGCAATGTGTGAGCAGTGTATATTGTATGGTGACCATAACGGGAAGAAATCATGGGGAGCGGTTTTCCTCCCTGTTTCGGGCGGAGCATCTGCCGGTAATGATGCTGACGCTGGGAACCGGTACGGCGAGCAGCGAGATGCTGGATTATTTCGGCATGGAAAGCCGTGAGAAAATCGTCATTTTTACCGTCGTGACACAGGAATCCTGGCGTCATGTGAAGGAACAGATGGAACAGAAGCTGAATATTGACGTTCCGGGAACGGGTATTTCCTTTATCATCCCGGTCAGCAGCGTGGGTGGGGGAAAGGCGTTCCGGTATCTTCTTGCCGGACAGGAATATGTGAAGGAGGAGGAATCGGAATTGAAGAATACGGAATATGAACTGCTCGTGGTGATTTCCAATTACGGGTATAATAATCTGGTGATGGACGCGGCAAGAGAAGCCGGAGCCGGGGGAGGTACAGTGGTACATGCCAGAGGAACGGGAATGGAAAAGGCGGAAAAATTTCTCGGCGTGACGCTGGCCGAGGAGAAGGAAATGACCTTCATCGTGACAAGGTCGGAGAAAAAGAATGAAATCATGAAGGCCATCATGGAAAAGGCCGGCATGGAGAGCAAGGCGAAATCCATTCTTTTTTCCCTGCCGGTAACAGAAACGGCGGGTCTGAGAATCAGCGGGGACTGGAAGGGCTGATCAGAAAAAGAACGGCCGGAAAGCGGACCGCATGAAAAGGGCCGGATGCAGTTTACAGGAGCTGCATCCGGCCCTGAAATGTTTTCTGACAGACTTTTTTTGGGATATTATTCGTATTCCGCAATATCGTAAATCAGGCGTTCGGAATCCTCCCAGGACAGACAGGGATCGGTGATGGATTTTCCGTATACGCCGCCGCCCACCTTCTGGCAGCCTTCTTCGATGTAGCTTTCGATCATGACGCCCTTTACCAGGGTGTGGATATCGTGGTTCAGCTTCCTGCTGTGCATGACCTCCTTGACGATACGGATCTGCTGTTTGTGCTGTTTGTCCGAATTGCTGTGGTTGGCGTCGATGATGCAGGCAGGATTCTTCAGCTCCCTTTCACCATACAGGTTCAGAAGCAGGTTCAGATCCTCATAATGATAGTTGGGGATGTTCCTTCCATGCTTGTTGGTGGCGCCGCGCAGAACCGTATGCGCCAGGTCATTTCCCGTGGTGATGACCTCCCAGCCCCGGTAGATAAAGGAGTGGGGATGCTGTGCGGCATAGACGGAATTGAGCATGACGGAAAAATCTCCGCTGGTGGGATTTTTCATCCCGGCGGGTACGTCAAAACCGCTGGCTGCAAGCCGGTGCAGCTGGTCCTCCACGGAACGGGCTCCGATTGCCACGTAGGAAAGAATGTCGGAAACGTATCTCCAGTTTTCCGGATACAGCATTTCGTCTGCAGATGTGAGGCCGGATTCTTCCACTGTGCGGATGTGCATCTTGCGCATGGCGATGAGCCCCTGAAGGAAGTCGGGTTTCTTTTCCGGATCGGGCTGATGCACCAGCCCTTTATAGCCGTCCCCGGTGGTGCGGGGCTTGTTGGTGTAAACCCGGGGAATCAGGATCAGCCTGTCCTTCACCTTCTCGTTGACGCGGGCGAGCCTGGAAACATAATCGCAGACGGCATCCTCATTATCCGCCGAGCATGGGCCGATGATGACGAGAAATTTGTTGCTCTTTCCCATGAAAACGTCACGGATTTCCCGGTCACGTTCCTCCTTCAGCCGGGCAATCCGCTCCGGGACGGCATAATCTCTTCTGATTTCTTCCGGTGTGGGAAGCTTTCTGATAAATTCAAAACTCATATCCTTGATCTCCTCATCTGTAAACGGAACAGCATATAACTGTATACCGTACTAAGGGTATTTGAAAAATCTATGTTCTGCAGCCTCAATGCCTGCAAAAGGGCCGCGTTCATTATAATATAGAAAAACGGAGGTTGCAAGGGCGGACTTATTCTGTGGTTCTGTGGATCCGTGAGGAAATCCGCTTTCCTGTCAGGGCATGCAGTATCGCTTCAGAGGGATGAGGCTGAATACGGTGGTGAGCAGCTGTCCCAGAAGCATGCCGATGAGATAGCCCTTTATGCCGTAGACGGGAATGGCCTGGAAGACGAAGAGCAGGCGCAGAAGCAGGCTGGACATGCTCAGGCCGAAGGAGTAGCCGGTTTTTCCGAGACCGTGGAGGATGCTGGTGAGCGTAGTGTTCAGATAAAGGAAAGGGCAGAGGAAGCCCATCATCACGATGAGCTGGCCGGCCAGCTGGCTGTCAAAAATGAGGGTTCCGATCATTTCACCCGCGCACAGGAATAGAAAGCTGCAGGCGCCGCCCAGCAGGAGACAGTAGAGAATGCACTTCCGGACGGCGCGGCCGATCATGCGCTGATTGTTGGCGGAATCCGCTTCGGAGATGGCGGGCATGAGGAGGACGGAGACGGAGTTGGTGAGGGTTCCCGGAAAAAAGATCAGTGGAAGGGCCATTCCGGTCAAAACGCCGTATACGCTCAGGGATTCGCTGACAGAATAGCCGTAGACCTGCAGCTTTGCGGGAATGCAGGCCGCTTCGATGGCCTGGAGAATGTTGATGCACAGCCGGTTCAGACACAGGGGAGCGGAAAAGGAGAGCATCTGCCCGGCCAGGGAGGAAAGCTGCTTTTTCCAGGAGGGCAGCGGCTCGGACGCAGAAAGCCCTTTGCTACGTAAAGGGGAGAGCCTGGAAAGATGGATGCGGACCGCACAGATGGTCAGAAGCATGGAGGCCATTTCTCCGATGACCATGCCGGCTGCCGCAACGGAAACGGACAGCTCCCGGCCGCTTTGCAGGGCGGCCAGGGAGATCAGGTAGACGCTTCCCACCCGCACAAATTGTTCCATGAGCTGTGCCGATGCGGGAACGGAGGCTTTGCGGAGGCCGTAAAAATAGCCGTTAATACAGGAATGGACGGCGGAGAAAGGGAAGGAGAGGGCGGCGATGCGCAGCAGAGGCGCGCAGCGGGGCTCAAAAAGAAGCCGTTCCGCGATAAAGTCGGATCCGGAGAAAATGACTGCCGTGCAAAAAAGGGAAGAGGGCAGGGAAAACAAAAGCCCCACAAAAAGCACCCGGACGCCGGCCCGGCCGTCATGGGAGGTTTCCTTTCCCGCTGCAAATTTGGAAATCGCATTCTGAAGCCCTGCGGCGCTGAAGGAGAAAACCAGCGACATCACCGGGCTGATGAGCTGATAGATGCCGATATTTTCTTCCCCAAACAGGCGAGAGAGAAAGATGCGGTAAAAAAAACCGACCAGACGGCTGACAAGCCCTGTGACGGTTAAGACCAGAGTGCCGGCGATGAATGGATTTTTCAGCCTCCGAAGCAGAGGGGAAGGACAGACCGGGATACGGTCTTTTCTATGAGAATGGAGCATGAATGTCACCCAGAATGCTCTTTTGGTAAATATATGCGGCGGCGGCAGTTGACAGAACGCGGGGGCAATGGTATAGTTACTTCAGTAAAACGAAGTGGTTTACTAGGAATTGAGCGGCTATACAGGAACGCAGCACCTCCACGGAACAGGTGCGGCAGCCGCTTTGAGCGAATACAGTCATTCAGAAAAAGGAGAATACGATGAAACAGATCATTTATCTGGATAATGCGGCGACAACGAAGACTGCGCCGGAGGTGGTGAAGGCTATGCTCCCGTATTTTTCGGAGCATTACGGAAACCCCAGCAGCATTTATTCTCTGGGAACGGAGAGTAAGAAGGCGGTCAGCGGGGTACGGGAATCCATCGCGAAGAGTCTGGGCGCCGCGACCAACGAGATTTATTTTACCGCAGGCGGAAGCGAGGCGGATAACTGGGCCATCAAGGCGACCGCAGAAGCCTATGCGCAGAAGGGAAAGCATATCATCACCTCCGCCATCGAGCATCACGCGGTGCTGCATACCTGCGAATATCTGGAAAAAAGAGGATTTGAGGTCACCTACGTGGGCGTGGATGAGAACGGCATCCTGAAGCTGGACGAGCTGGAAAAGGCGATCCGCCCGGATACGATCCTCATTTCCGTCATGTTTGCCAACAATGAGATCGGAACGATTCAGCCCATCAAAGAGATCGGACGGATTGCGAAGGAGCATGGAATTCTGTTCCATACGGACGCGGTGCAGGCGTACGGACAGCTTCCCATCAACGTGGACGAGTATCAGATTGATATGCTCAGCGCCAGCGCTCATAAACTGAACGGCCCGAAGGGGATCGGCTTCCTTTATATTCGCAAGGGATTAAAGACCCGCTCCTTCATCCATGGCGGGGCGCAGGAGAGAAGCAGGCGCGCGGGTACGGAGAACGTGCCGGGCATCGTGGGCCTGGGAGCGGCCAGCGAACGCGCCTTCGCCCGGATGGAAGAGAAAACGAAAAAAGAGATCGAGCTCAGAGATTATCTGATCCGGCGGATCGAAGAGGAGGTTCCCTACTGTCGTCTGAACGGCGACCGCACCCGGAGGCTTCCCAACAACGTGAATTTCAGCTTCCGGTTTGTGGAGGGAGAATCCCTTCTCATCATGCTGGACATGAGAGGCATCTGCGCCTCCAGCGGCTCCGCCTGTACCTCAGGCTCGCTGGACCCTTCCCATGTGCTTCTGGCCATCGGCCTTCCCCATGAGATCGCCCATGGTTCCCTCCGTCTGACCCTCAGCGAGGAAAATACGAAGGAGGAGCTGGATACCACAGTGGAGGCGATTAAGGAGATCGTTGCACGACTCAGAGAAATGTCCCCTCTGTATGAGGACTTCATCAAGAAAGAAAAGAGGTAATAATACATGTACAGTGAAAAGGTAATGGATCATTTTGAGCATCCCAGAAATGTGGGAGAAATAGAGAACGCCAGCGGCGTTGGAACGGTTGGAAATGCGAAGTGCGGAGATATCATGAGAATTTTTCTGGATATCGACGACGACGGAATCATCCGTGATGTGAAATTTAAAACCTTCGGCTGCGGAGCTGCCGTGGCTACCAGCAGCATGGCGACGGAGCTGGTGAAGGGAAAGACGGTTCAGGAGGCCATGCAGGTGACGAACAAAGCGGTGATGGAGGCGCTGGACGGCCTTCCGCCGGTGAAGGTGCACTGCTCCCTGCTGGCGGAGGAAGCGATCCACGCGGCGCTGTGGGATTACGCGCAGAAGAAGGGCATCGTGATCGAGGGTCTGGAGAAGCCCAAGTCCGACATCCATGAGGGAGAAGAGCAGGAAGAGGAAGAATATTAATATGGGTCCGAAAGTGATCGTGGGAATGTCCGGAGGAGTGGACTCCTCCGTGGCCGCCCTGCTGCTAAAGGAGCAGGGATATGAGGTGATCGGAGTCACCATGCAGATCTGGCAGGACGGACGGAGCGAGGCACAGCAAAACTGTGCCTGTTCCGTTTCCGGGGAGCGGCAGAGCGCGGATGACGGCCGGGAGGACGTGGGCTGCTGCGGCCTGAGCGCGGTGGAAGACGCCAGGAGAGTGGCGGATCATCTGGGCATTCCCTATTATGTGATGAATTTTAAAAGAGAATTCCGGCAGTATGTGATGGATTATTTCGTGGAGGAGTACCTGCACGGAAGAACGCCGAATCCCTGTATTGCCTGTAACCGGTACGTGAAGTGGGAGGCTCTGCTGAACAAGAGTCTGGCCATTGGAGCGGATTACATCGCCACCGGCCATTACGCCAGGATCGACCGGCTGGAAAACGGCCGTTTCTGCATCCGCAATTCGGTGACGGCCAGAAAGGATCAGACCTACGCGCTCTATGCGCTGACCCAGGACCAGCTGGCGCACACGCTGATGCCCGTAGGGGCGTATACCAAGGAGCAGATCCGACAGATGGCACAGGACGCCGGGCTTCCCGTCGCCCATAAAAAGGACAGCCAGGAGATCTGCTTCATTCCGGACCACGATTACGCGGCCTTCATTGAACGGGAGCGGGGCGGCCAGGTTCCCGGGCCGGGCAATTTCGTTTCCGGGTCGGGAGAAGTGCTGGGCCGCCATAAGGGAATCACCCACTATACGGTGGGGCAGCGCAAGGGGCTGAACCTGTCCATGGGCCGTCCCGTGTTTGTGACCGCCATCCGTCCGGAAACCAACGAGGTAGTGATCGGAGAAGGCAGGGATGTGTTTACGGACCATCTGACCTGCAGCGGCCTGAATTTCATGGCCATCCCGGATCTGACAGAGCCGCGCCGTGCTCTCGCCAAGATCCGATATGCCCATGCGGGAGCGCCCTGTCTCATGGAGCGCATCGGCCCGGACCGCCTGCGCGTTACCTTTGACGAGCCCGTCCGTGCGGTGACCCCTGGACAGGCCGTGGTGTTCTACGACGGAGAGTACGTGCTCGGCGGGGGAACGATTGAGTAAAAAGGCGGGAGATTTTTCAAATGAGGGAGGCGGAAACATGCCATTTCGCATTGAAGCGCTGAGTGATCAGAATCTGTCCGACATTAACCGGGCAAACCAGCCCTTTGAAATCCTGGGAAAAGTCACTCCCTCCCTTCAGAACGGCAGATGGAGCCTGAAGGAAAGCCTTCTGCCGGAGGAGGAACGATACCTGAAAACCTATCCCTGCGATGAGGTGGATTATACCGCATACATCGGAAGTGGGGACAGAGCGGCATTTCTGTGCTATGACGGGGAGGAGTGCATCGGCCAGACAGTGCTGCGCAGGGACTGGAACCGGTACGCTTTTGTGGAGGATCTCTGCGTGGCGGCACAGCACAGAAGAAAGGGCGCGGGAAAAGCCCTGATGGAACGGGCCTGCGCATGGGCGAAGGCGCAGGGGCTGAAGGGACTTTCTCTGGAGACCCAGGATAACAATGTGGCGGCATGCCGCTTTTATTCCGCCATCGGAATGGAACTGGGCGGGGTGAACACGAAGCTGTACCGCCAGTTTGACCGGCCGTATTCGGAGGAAACGGCCCTTTTCTGGTATCTGGAATTTGACCGGCAGCCGAAGATCAGGACGCGGGCAACGGTTGGCGGTCAGACGGCGCCGGATGGAAGTCCGCTTAGGGTGGGAGCCATCGTCTGGGGGGTAAAAAATGTGAGGAGGGCCGTGGACTTCTGGAGCAGGGCGCTTAACTACCGGCTGAAGTATCCCGCTTCGGACGACTGGGCGATCCTGATTCCGAAGGATGGGGAGGGGATCCAGCTTTCCATCAGCCTCGTATCTTCGGAAAAGGCGAAGCGCCATCATATCGATCTGTTTACGGAGGATCAGGAAAAGGAAGTGAACCGGCTTCTGAAACTGGGAGCGACGAGGGCGGAGTGGAATTACCCGCCCGGCGCAGATTATGTGGTGCTGCATGATCCGGACGGAAACCCCTTCTGTGTGGTTGACCGGAAAGAATCCTGAAATAGCGGAAGGCCCCGTTTCAAACGAGGCCTTCACTTTGTTTTATGAAGTTTATTCCAGCAGAACTGCAACGCATATTTTCTGACCGGCACAATTCCGTGTTTCCTTCAACTGATATTTATGATACCCGAAAAATGTGACGAGAGTATGTACGGATTCAAAAGAAAAAATAAAAAACAGACGAAAATCCTTTAAGAAAAGTTAAGAATTTTTGGCAAACTTTTCACATATGGCAGGCATCAGACAGGCCGTGGGCACGAAAAGAAGAAAACTGTCATTTACAGGACCGGCGATATTCTTTATAATGATGGAAGAAAAACCGCCTGCGGCGGCAAATCAGGAGGTAGATATGGAGCTTTTTATTTCAGACAAAAAAGGAGTGCCGATTCAGGAAGGAATGATCGGACTCTTCTTTGAGGACATCAACTATGCGGCAGACGGCGGTCTGTATGCGGAAATGATCGAAAACAGGTCCTTTGAATTCCTGGACTGCTACGGCACGGTGGGAGACTATTATACGAAGCTGGACAGCGGCTATGGCTGGAGCGCCACGAAGGAGCACGGCGAAGGACGGATGGAATATGTGATGGGAAGTCCCGTAGACCGGGCAAATCCCCATTATCTCAGATTCACGGCAGATTACGCAGGACAGGGCTTTGCCAACAAGGCCTATGACGGCGCAAGGCTGGAAAAGGGAAAAACCTATCGGGCATCCTTCTATGCCAGATGCGTTTCCTTTCAGGGCGATCTGGAGGTGTCCGTGGTAAAGGATCGGAAAACATACGCGAAGGCGGAAGTTTCCTGCATCCACGTGCCGGAGCATACCTGGCAGAAATGGAACCGTTATGAAGCGGTGCTGACCGCCGAAGAGGATGTGCGGGGAGCGCAGTTTGTAATTTCCCTGACGGAGCCCGGTGTGGTGGAGTTTGATTTCATTTCTCTCATGCCCCAGGATGCGGTAGCGGGCATTTTCCGAAAGGATCTGTTCGAACTGCTGAAAGGCTTAAAGCCTGGCTTCCTTCGTTTCCCGGGCGGCTGTATCATCGAGGGAAATACACTGGAAAACCGTTACCGCTGGAAGGAGAGCGTGGGAAGACCGGAGGGCAGAAGAAGCAACTTCAACCGCTGGGCAGTGCATGAAACGAAGCCGGAGAACGGATTCCATACCTGCTATTCCCATTACAACCAGACGCTGGGACTCGGCTATTATGAATATTTCCTGCTGTGCGAGCTGATCGGCGCGAAGCCGCTTCCTGTGCTGAATGTGGGGCTTGCCTGCCAGTATCAGTCCTATGAGCTGGTGGAGATGGATGAGCCGGAATTCCAGGAGTTCATTCAGGATGCGCTGGATCTGGTGGAATTCGCAAATGGGGGAACGGATACAAAGTGGGGCGCTCTGCGCGCGCAGATGGGCCATCCCGAGCCCTTCGGCATGACGATGATGGGAATCGGCAATGAGCAGTGGCAGACGGATAAGGTGGATTTCTTCGCCCGCTATGAAGCCTTTGAAAAGGCGATCCATGAAAAGTATCCGGACATGCAGCTGATCGGTTCCGCAGGCCCTGACATCACTTCGGAACGGTATGACGCTGCCTGGAAGTTTTATTATGAGAAGGCGCCGAAAAAGGAAAACTTCGTCTATGCGGTGGACGAGCACTATTATGTGAAGCCGGAGTGGCTGTATGAGCACGCGGATTTTTATGACGAATATCCGAGAGAGGTAAAGGTATTTTCCGGAGAATATGCGGCCCATCCGGTGAGCGGGATGAACCGTCCGGACGCCAACACCCTGGGCGGCGCGCTGGCGGAGGCGGCTTTTCTGACCGGCCTTGAGAGAAACGCGGATGTGGTGGTTCTGGCCTCCTATGCGCCTCTGTTCGCCCGTGTCGGCTATGCCCAGTGGTCTCCCGACATGATCTGGTTCGATGATTGCCGCGCCTACGGCACGCCCAGCTATTATGTACAGAAGCTGTATGCGGAAAACATGGGAACGGTGACGCTTTCCATGGACGGACAGGAAAAGAAGCTTCGCGAAGAGGAAATCTATGCCAATGTCTCCCTGGATGAAAAGACCGGAGAGATCATCATCAAGGCGGTGAATCGCAATGCGGAGCCAAAAGAGATCGCGCTCAGTCTGGCCGAAGGCTGCGCTCCGGCAGGAAGTATGAAGCGGATGAGCCTTTCCGGAAAGGAAGAGGACTACAACTGCATCACTGATCCGGAGAAGGTGACGGTTCAGACCGAAGAAGCCGCATATACGGGTAAGCTGGAACTTCCGGCATACGGCTTTGTGGTGGCGAGGATTCCGGTGAAGGGCTAAAGCCCGCATAACAGATTCACCAGAAAACAGGCGGAAAGCCCGCAGGCGGCCGGAAGGAAAAATGCGGCGAGCGTCCAGCGCAGGCTGCCGGTTTCCTTCCGGATGGTCAGCAGGGTGGTGGCGCAGGGCCAGTGCATCAGAAAGAACAACGCTGTGCAGAGAACGGTGCTCTGGTCCCAGAGGGGCAGGCCGCCCTGGGCCGAATAGGACGAAGCGATGATGGGGAGGACGATCTCGTTTGCCGGAAAGCCCAGAAGAAAGCCCGTGAGGATGGTGCCGTCCATGCCGAATAAGCGGGCGAAGGGGTCTAACAGGGCGGTAAGGCGGACCAGAAGGATGCGCCCCTCCGGCGTCTGCAGGTGGGAGAGCAGCCAGAGAATCAGTCCTGCCGGGGCTGCGGTACAGACTGCCCTTCCCAGTACGCAGAGCGTCCGATTCCAGATACTTTGAAGAAGAACCCGCACAATCCGTGGCTTCCGGAAGGCGGGAAGCTCCAGAAGGAGAGGGGAAGCCTCTCCCTTTAGCAGGGTGGCGGAAAGCAGCCGGGAGATAAGAAAGGTCATCAAAACGCCCAAAAGGAGAAGGGCGAGCAGAAAGCAGGCGCTGAAAACGGAAGCGCCGGGAAGCCGGTCCGTTGTCTGACCGAAGGCCGCAGAAACCTGGTGGAGGGAAATCCCGTCCATTTGCTTCTCTGAAAAAAGCATGCCCGACAGGGTGAGCAGGGCAGGCAGACGGCCGTTGCAGGGAACGAAGCTGTTGGTGAGAATGGCCAGCAGCCGTTCCCTTTTTTCGTTTATGATGCGGCTGCCTGTGACGCCGACGGCGTTGCATCCCAGACCCATGCACATGGTAATCGCCTGTTTCCCGCAGGCGCCGCAGCGCTGAAAGCCCCGGTCCAGATTGAAGGCGATCCGGGGAAGGATGCCCGCGTCTTCAAGCAGGGTAAACAGAGGGAAGAAAATGGCCATGGGCGGAAGCATGACGGAGATCACCCGGCCGGTGGTCCCGAATATGCCGTTCACAAGCAGGTCCGCAGCAACGGGCGGACAGCCGGCTGACAAAAGGACGCGCGACAGAAAGGCTTCCATTCGCGAAAAGGCGGAAGAAAGCAGGGCGGAAGGAACATTGGCACCCCGGATGGTGAGCCAGAACAGGAAAAACAGAAAGAGAAGCATGATCGGAAAGGCGGTCCATTTTCCGGTAAGAAGGCGGTCCAGCCGGGAGAGCCGGTTTCCTGCTTCGGAAGGCGGCGGATAAAGTCCCTGGCAAAGTTTCTGCACCGCCAGCCGGCAGGCGGCGTCCCTGTGTTCCGGAAGCTGGTCGCGGCCGATGCCGCGGGAGGTAAGGAAGGAGGCGCAGGAGGAGGCTGCCTGACGGACACCGCTGTCGGAAAGGAGGTATTCTGCTTCGGATGCAGCTTCCGCTTTTTCTCCGACAGCCTGCCGGGGCGTGCCGGAGGAAGCCGGAAGGAAAGCCTCCAGCAGCTGAAGGCAGAGAAAGCGTTCACCGGGAAATAAAGAGACGCCCTTTTCCAGGCGTGCCCTGTGGACGGCCGGGGCGAGAAGGGAGAGCGCAGTTTCCAGATCGGCAGGGTATGGAATCTGAAAGGAAGGAGCCGGTGACGTCCGGTCAGCGGTCAGAAGCGCGGCAAGTGCCTGCCGCAGTCCGCCAAGCCCGTCCCTGCGGTTTGCACTTGTCCCGATGACCGGGATGGAAAGCCGTTCGGATAACAGAGAAAGGTCGGGAGATTTTCCCCTTCTCTGCGCCTCATCCATCAGATTCACACAGAGAAGGACGGGAAGACCCATTTCCAGAAGCTGCAGCGCCAGGGGCAGCGTGCTTTCCAGGCGGGTGGCGTCGCAGACGGCGATGACCGCATCAGGAACGTGGGAAAGAAGGAAGGTTCGGGCTGCATTTTCTTCAGCGCTGCTGGAGAGCAGGGAATAACAGCCGGGCAGGTCCACCACGCGGCAGCGCCGGTTTTCGATGCGGCAGAAGCCCTGTGCGCACTCCACCGTTTTTCCGGCCCAGTTGCCCGTATGCTGCTTCAGTCCGGTCAAAGCGTTGAAAACCGTGCTTTTGCCCACGTTGGGATTGCCCGCGAGAACGAGAAGGGGCTCTCTTTCCCGACTCGTACTGTCTGTACCGGAGAGGGGGTCCTGGCCGGACGGCCCCACAAGGATGGTTTCTGCCTCCCTGCGCCGCAGAGCAACGACGGTATCCCGGATCAGGTAAGCGGCAGGTTCGCCCAGAGGACTTCTGACGACGCAGCGGACCGGGGTATTTTCCAGAAAGCCAGCGGTGATGAGGCGCCGCCGGAGCGTGCCTTCTGAAAGCAGGCTGCGGATAACGGCGGATGTACCGGGAGTGAGTTCGGAAAGCGGAATCTGTCTGGTCATATGGTCCTCCATGCCAGGTTCTTTTAAATGGTCTCTGTAAACAGCATATGCACAGGAGGGAAGGAGGTTCCCTCAAGAGCTATACGAAGAGAAATGTTTCAGTTACTACTCAGCCAGGTCTGCGCATCCACTGCACAGACCGTACGAAAACGGTACGGCTGTAACAATTTTCAACGGAAAAGGACGAAAAAGTATTTGACAAAATTTCTGCCGGGTGGTAATATAACCCCCGTAAGGCGAAGAGGTCTGAAAAAGACCGCTTCGCCTCTTTTGTTGTCCGGCCTCTTCCTGACGGAACCGTCCGGCAGCTTTTCAGGATATCCCGGAGGGATATCCGAATTTCTCCGCAGAGGGTGGATCAAAGGCGCCGCATCCTTTGTGATCAATCTGAACGGGAGGTAGAAGTATATGGATGTTACAATGATAATCGATACTTTCTGGGTCCTGCTTGCCGCGATTCTGGTATTTTTTATGAATCTGGGCTTTGCAGCGGTGGAGGCGGGCTTCGCAAGGGCGAAGAACACCGTTAACATCCTTTCCAAGAATTTCATCGTCTTTGCCGTCTCTTCCCTGGGCTTTCTGCTTCTGGGCTGGGGGCTGATGTTCGGAGGGGATAATCCCTTTGTGGGAACGAGCCATCTGTTTATTCTTGGCGGAGGCGATCTGTCCTTTTACGACAGCACGCTGACCTCGAATGTTCCCTTCTGGGGAAAATTTTTCTTCCAGCTTGTGTTCTGCGGAACCGCGGCGACCATCGTATCCGGAGCGGTTGCGGAACGGATCAAGTATGTGGCCTTCATCATTTTCTCCTTTGTGCTTACGCTGATCATTTATCCCATCGTGGGCCACTGGGTATGGGGCGGCGGCTGGCTTTCCGACATGGGATTCATGGATTTCGCGGGAGATGCGGTGGTGCATTCCCTTGGCGGCTGGGGCGCTCTGTCCGGCGCGCTGATTCTCGGACCCCGTATCGGAAAATATGGAAAGGACGGCAAGGCGAAGGCCATTCCCGGACACAGCATGTCCCTTGCGGTGATCGGCCTGTTCGTTCTGTGGCTCGGCTGGTTTGGCTTCAATCCCGGCTCCACCATGAGCTTTCAGAATCCGGCAGATGTGGTTTCCATTCTGATGACCACGAATACGGCAGCCATCGCTGCGGTTCTGACATCCACCATCACCTCCTGGATCTATCTTGGAAAACCGGATCTGGGCATGACCATCAACGGCTGTCTGGCAGGCCTGGTGGGAATCACAGGAAGCTGTGCCTATGTAAGCGTGTTAAGCTCCCTGATCATCGGCGCAATCGCCGGTGTGCTGGTGGTTTTCCTGGTGGTATTTTTTGACAAAATTAAAATCGACGATCCGGTGGGCGCCACTTCCGTGCATCTGGGCTGTGGAACCTTCGGAACCCTCTGTGTGGGTCTGTTCGCACAGGAAGGCGTGACCAGCCTTTCCACCAGAAACGGTCTGTTCTTCGGCGGCGGCTTTGGCCTGCTGGGAACGCAGATCGTGGGAATCCTTGCCATCGGTATCTTTGGCTTTGTGACCACCGCTCTGGTCTGGCTCGCCCTGAAAAAGACCATCGGCATCCGGGTTTCCACGGAAGAGGAGATCGCCGGTCTGGATATCGGAGAACATGGAAATATGGCCTATCCGGATTTCGCTCCCATTTCGGCGGCTCCCTTATCCGGGCTTTCTGCCGGGGCGGAGGAAGAACGGGTGGCTGCTGCCGTGGCGTCCGTGCCGAAGGAAGCTGCTGAGGCTTCTGAACAGAAGGTTCCTGTGATCCATAAGGAAAGAACAGCGGGACCGAAGATGACCAAGGTTACCATTGTTACCAATCAGTCCCGGTTCTCTGAACTGGAGAGTACCCTCGCCCGGATCGGCGTAACGGGTCTGACCATCAGCAACGTGTTCGGCTACGGCATGCAGAAGGGACATGAAACCTATTTCCGCGGCGCTCCGGTGGAAAGCAGACTGCTTCCCAAGGTCAAGATCGATGTGGTAATCTGTAAGATTCCTACGGAAACGGTGGTAAACGCCGTGCAGAAGGTGCTCTGCACCGGAAACGTGGGCGATGGAAAGATCTTCGTATACGACGTGGAAGACGTGGTCAAGGTCCGCACCAACGAGCATGGTTACGACGCACTGCAGGATGAAGAATAGACTGCCAGTAAAGCGCAGAAGCCAATCCGTCCTGCGGCAAAACGGATAAAGTACAGAAAAATATAGAAGAATACAGGAAATAGGTGCTCCGAGTGGCTGCCCGTTCATGGCTTTTTTATGAACGGTGAAGCAGCCGCCCGGGGTATTTTTCTTTCGGAAGGCGGATGTTCTGCCTGTGGCGTTGAAAATTCGATAAATATTTCTGCCCAATTGCTGCCCGGGACTTGGCAGAAGCGACGATTTAGGGTAAAGTAAAGAAAAAGGAACCGGCAGGAACGGAGATTTGTGCCGGATTAAACGACCGCCTGCCGGCGGTGAAAGGAGAGGTATGAAGAAAAAAAATATTCTTCTGTTAATGACGGATCAGCTCAGGGGGGACTGCATGGGCTGCGCCGGGCATCCGGATGTGAAGACTCCGTATCTGGACACGCTGGCTTCTAAGGGAGTGCGGTTTGAAAACGCCTATTCCGCCTGTCCGTCCTGCATTCCAGCCAGAGCGGCGCTGCACACCGGCATGAGCCAGGAATCCCATAAACGGGTGGGCTATGCGGACGGCGTGCGCTGGGATTATCCGCATACCCTGGCGGGAGAGCTTGCAAAGGCTGGATATTATACCCAGTGCGTGGGGAAAATGCACGTGGACCCGCTCAGAAACTATCTGGGTTTTCACAATGTGGAGCTGCACGATGGCTACCTGCACTATTATCGTGATCCCTCGATCGCTTATCATGAGAACCAGAAGGTGGCGGACGATTATTTTTACTGGCTCCAGAAGGAAAAGGGGATCGGCTGCGACGTGACGGACACCGGAATGGAATGCAATTCCTGGGTGGCAAGGCCCTGGATTTATGAGGAAAAATACCATCCCACCAACTGGGTGACGGACCGCTGCCTGGATTTCCTGCGCAGGAGAGACCCTGATTTGCCGTTTTTTCTGATGGCCTCCTATCTGCGTCCCCATCCGCCCTTTGACGCGCCCCAGTGCTATTTTGACATGTATGAAAAGAAAGAACTGACGCCGCCTGCGGTTGGAGACTGGTGCGATGATTCCCAGTTACAAAAGAAGGGGCGGATTTTCGATTCCGACACGGGCCCCATCGATCCGGAGCTGATCCGGCAGATGCAGGCAGGCTACTATGCCTGCGTGACCCATCTGGATCATCAGATCGGCCGCCTTCTGCAGGCGCTCATTGAAAACAAGCTTTATGACGATACCCTGATTCTGTTCGTGTCTGATCATGGCGAGCTTCTCGGGGATCATCATCTGTTCCGCAAGAGCCGGGCTTATCAGGGTTCCAGCCGGATTCCCTTCATCGTTTCCGGAGGTGCCTTCCATCCGGACGAGCCGGGCAGCGTGCGCACGGATCTGGTGGAACTTCGGGACGTGATGCCCACCCTTCTGGAAGCGGCGGGAGCACCGGTTCCGGACAGCGTGGAGGGAATCAGCGTCCTGAAACGCGCGCAGGGGGAGGCGGAGGAAAAGCCGGGCAGACTGCGGGAATATCTGCACGGGGAGCACTCTCTGGGCGAAGCCTCCAGTCACTGGATTGTGACGGAAACCGACAAATATATCTGGTATTCCCAGACGGGAAAAGAGCAGTATTTCCGCGTGGACGAGGACCCGAATGAGCTGCATGACCGGATTGGGGAAGAGGCGGATGCAGGCCGCATCGAACAGCTGCGCGGTATTCTGATCCGGGAGCTTTCCGGAAGGGAAGAGGGTTATGTGAAGGACGGCCGTCTGGTGACTGGTTGCGAACCCGCGATTCTTCTGAAATAACCGAACTTCAAAATTGACAAGCCACTGATTAAATGGTACATTTATAGCCAGATTCTTTACGGAATCCGGCGGATATTTTTGTGAAAAATATGGCTGCGGCCCGCACTCCTGCGGCGGCGCGGCTGAAATGAAAAGGAAAGGTACGTGATACGATGCATTGGTCAGACAAAATCGCGCAGGAAATCATCCGGCGCAGACCGGACAAGGAAGAGTATGTTTGCGCGGCCGGAATCAGTCCCTCCGGCTCCATTCATATCGGTAATTTCAGGGATATTGCCACCAGCCTGTTTGTTGTGAAGGCTCTGAGGAGACAGGGGAAGAAGGCAAAGCTGCTTTTTTCCTGGGATGAGTTCGACAGGCTCAGAAAAATTCCTGTAAACGTGGCAAAGGTGCCCCGTCCGGAAGGGGAGAAGCCCTGGGAGGAATACATCGGCTGTCCCTATGTGGATGTGCCGAATCCCTTTGACGACGGCTGTGAGAGCTATGCGAAGCATTTTGAAAAGGAATTCGAGGCTGCTATGGAGCGCTTCGGTATCGAAATGGATTACCGTTATCAGGGTGCCATGAACCGTTCCGGAAAATATGCCGAGCATGTGATTCATGCCCTGAAGAAAAGAGGAGAGATTTTCGACATTCTGGACAGCTTCCGTACCCAGACCGCGCAGGAGGGAGAACGGGAAGCCTATTATCCGGTGAGCATTTACTGCCCGCACTGCGGCAGGGATACCACGAAGATCACCTCGCTGTCCGAGGACTGCACGGTGGCGGAGTATGAGTGCGCCTGCGGCCATCACGGAACCTTTGACTTCACGAAGGACTTTAACTGTAAGCTGGCATGGAAGATCGACTGGCCCATGCGCTGGATGTATGAAGGCGTGGACTTCGAGCCGGGCGGAAAGGATCATGCAAGCCCGGGCGGAAGCTATGATACCAGCCGGGTGATCGCTCAGAAGATTTTCGGCTATGAGGCGCCCGTATTCCAGGGCTATGAGTTCATCGGCATCAAGGGAGCGACGGGAAAGATGTCCGGCTCCACCGGTCTGAACCTGACGCCGGATACGCTGCTGAAGCTCTACCAGCCGGAGGTGATTCTGTGGCTGTATGCCAAGTCAGAGCCTACGAAGGCGTTTGACTTCTGCTTTGACGACGGCATCCTGCGCCAGTATTTTGAATTTGACAAACAGTATAATGAATATATGGCAGGAAAGGGCGACGAATTCCTGAATGCGGTTATGGCCAACTGCCTGCGCGAGGAAGGAGAGGCGGACGGAAAGCCGGTTTATCACAAGATCGATACCGTTCCTATGAGCCTTCTGGTGCAGCTGGGTTCCGTGGTGGATTTCAACATTCCCATGCTGGAAACCGTGTTCGAGAAGATCGGCCAGCCCTTCACCTACGAACAGTTTAAGGACAGGCTGGACCGGGCAAAATACTGGCTGGAGCAGTGCTCTCCGGAGAACGTGAACCGTCTGCGCGCCACCCGTAACTGGGAGGTTTATGAGTCCTTAAATGAAGAAGAGAAAAAAGAAATCGCCCTGCTGCATGCTTTCCTGACGAAGGGAGGCTATGATCTGGAAGGCCTGAATCAGGAGCTGTATGCCATTCCGAAGCAGGTGATCGGAAACCTGGAGGATGCAAAGGAACTGAAGAAGATTCAGGGACAGTTCTTCAAGAATGTATACAAGCTTCTGATCGACAAGGAGAAGGGACCCAGGCTGTATCTGTTCCTGTACGCCATCGATCCGGAGCGCTACGTGCACCTTCTGGACTTCTCCACGCCCATGACCGACGCGGAAAAGCAGTACGAAGAAGAAAAGAGGGCGGAGGCGCAGAAGGCTGCGGAGCCTGAGAAAAAACGGGTGGTCTACGGCGATCCCGATCCGGTGGAGCCGGTGCGCGAGGAGATCACCATGGAGGACTTTGCGCGGATGGATATGCGCGTATGTAAGATTCTCAAGTGCGCGGAGATCCGCAAGTCCCACAGCTGCTACAAGCTGACCCTGTTCGACGGACTGAAGGAGCGGGTGATCGTTTCCAGCATCAAGAGCTATTACTCTCCGGAAGAGATGGTGGGCAAGAAGATCATCGTTCTCGCAAACCTGAAACCGGCCAGATTTTCCGGCGTAACCAGCGAAGGCATGCTGCTGGCCGCCACCAATAATGCCTGCGGCTGTCAGGTGATCTTCGTGGATGACATCATCCCGGAGGGAACGAGGATCTGCTGATTTTCCGGCTGACAGAGAGGTGGGAAGATTAACGACGCTTCGGCATGGAGGAAAAATATGAGATATCCCGAATTCCTAAAAGAAAACGGCACCATCGGCTTCGTCGCGCCTTCCTTTGGGGCGGCAACGGAGCCCTACCGCAGTGCCTTTGACAATGCGTTGAAGAAGTTTCACGCTCTGGGCTATCGGACGAAACTCGGCCCGAACTGCTACGCTTCCGATGGAGTCGGCATCAGCAGTACACCGGAAAACTGCGGGAAGGAAATCAATGAGGCTGTGACAAGCCCGGACAGCGACGTGCTGATTTCCTGCGGAGGCGGTGAGCTGATGTGTGAGATTCTGGATTTCGTGGATTTCGACCGGATCGCTCAGGCATCTCCCAAGTGGTACATGGGCTATTCCGATAATACAAACCTGACCTTCCTGCTTCCCACCCTCTGCGATACGGCGGCCATCTACGGACCCTGCGCGGGGACCTTTGGCATGGAGCCCTGGCACCCTTCCGTTCAGGACGCACTGGATCTTCTGCGCGGGAAGAAGCTGATCATGCAGAGCTTTGATCTCTGGGAAAAGGAAGGCTTTAAGACGGAGGATAATCCGTTGGTTCCCTATAATACCACGGAGCCGGTGGTGCTGAAGCCCTTCGGCGCCGGAGCGGAACAGGACGGGGAAATCCGTTTTCAGGGCCGTTTACTTGGCGGCTGTGTGGACTGCCTGGTCAATCTGACCGGGACGAAGTACGACCGTGTCCGGGAGTTTTCGGAAAAGTATGCAGAGGATGGAATCATCTGGTTTCTGGAGTCCTGTGATCTGAATGTGTTCGCCATCCGCCGGGCCATGTGGCAGATGAAGCATGCGGGCTGGTTTTCTCATGTAAAGGGCTTTCTGATCGGACGGCCTCTGTGCTTCGGACAGGAGATGATGGGCCTGGATCAGTATGCCGCCGTGTGGGAACCGCTGAAGGAATTCGGCGTTCCGGTCATCATGGATGTGGATCTGGGCCATCTGCCGCCCCAGATGCCGCTGATCTGCGGCAGTCTGGCGGAGGTGGTATTGCGCAGAACGAAGGAACAGCCGGACTGGAAGCTGGAAGCTGCCATGCGGCTGGAATAAGTTCCGTATATACACGCGGTATACCGGCTGGAAATAGATGATGAAAACAACAGGAAGATGATTTTCAGGAATTGATATTCGGAAGGACGCAGAGGGGATTTCCCTTTGCGTCCTTTTTTCGTAAATGGAAGCGATAAAAAGACTGCCGCCCGGCAATCACTTTTTTTAAATGGTTTTGCCGGACGGCAGCAGAAGAAATCAAATATATGTACCTCTTTATTCATTTCATAATCGGGGTGCCGAAACGGATCTTTCTGATGATCTTCTGAATGATGACAACCGGTATGGCGACCAGAAGATAGAAGGTTGAAAGAATTCCGGCAATTCCGCCGATGAGCGCGATAAGAAGTATTCCGACATTCACTGTAGCTGCCCCCTTTATCCATGGTTTGCTGTCTTTTTTCAACGTTCTTTATTTTATCACAACAAAAAAAGGAAGAAAGCGTTTGCAAAAATACTTAGCGGAATCCTAGCAGTATTTTAGCATTTTGTTAACATAAAAGCACAGGGTTCTGAGGAGAAAAGAATCCCTGTGTTTTACGCTTTTGCGTGCGTGAACTGTCGTGACTTTCCCCGGAAGCTGTGTTATACTGAAAACATCGGCGGTCCGGAGAGCAGGCGGATGGCTTCGAAGAGCGACAGCGTTTCAGCGAGAACCGGAAATGGAGGGAGATATGAACGACGAAGAAGAAAAGAAACATTTTGCCGTATTGATTGATGCGGATAACATCAGTGAGAAATATGCGTCCAGCATTTTCAATGAAATTGCGGACTACGGATATGCGTCCTACCGGAGAATCTACGGGAACTGGGCAAAGGGAAACGGCTGGAAGGAGGACACGCTCCTGGAAAATTCCATCAACCCCATCCAGCAGTTCAACTATACCATCGGGAAAAACGCGACGGACATGGCCATGGTGATCGACGCCATGGACATTCTCTATTCCGGAAAGGTGGACGGCTTCTGCCTGGTGACCAGCGACAGCGATTTTACCAAGCTGGCAATGCGTCTGCGTGAGGCGCAGATGTACGTGATCGGAATGGGAGAATCCAAGACGCCCCTGGCCCTGACCAAGGCCTGCAATAAATTTATCCGTCTGGATCTGATTTCCGGAGAGATGGAGGAGAAGAGCGCGGAGAGTCCCAAAGCTTCAGGCGGCGGCCGGAAGCATAAGGCAAGCGCTCCGGAGGAGAAGCAGGACAGCACAGTGACGCCCATCAGCGAGATTGAGGAATCCATCATCACCTTTGTGCAGAACAATGAAAACAAGGGAAAACCCACCTATCTGGGAGAGGTGGGCAGCAGACTGGGTGACAAGTTCATTGAATTTGATGCCAGAAACTATGGTTATACC
>NBJMC04202__coassemble_1553_pt1 | contig 25570 bp, 20 predicted proteins | sample NBJMC04202__metabat2_high_PE_053 | metagenome-assembled genome bin NBJMC04202
AAAATGGAAAACGATCTGTGGCGGAATAGCAGAAGGAATACTGGTAGGGGGATATTTGGAAAATGTTGCGCTTGAGATTGGAAGCCAGTATTTTGACCTGAAAAGGGAAGAAAAATATCTGCTTTTTCTTGAGGACCATGAACGATTTTCCAGTGTGGCGGAAGTTGATATGTATCTCTCCCATATAGAGCAGAACGAGGGAATAAAAAACGTTTCAGGGCTTCTGTTTGGCTGCTATTCCAGCGGAGAGTATAGCGCTGAAAGTCCGCTTCATCAGCTTTTTGAACTGCTGGAGCGTTTTGGAAAGAGGAACGGCATTCCGGTAGTATACTGTGATGAGTTTGGCCACGGTGAAAAACATGCGATACTTCCGATCGGAAGGAGAGTTGTGTTGGATGCAGACGGTCAGGTTCTTCAATTTTGAACCGTTAAGAAGATGCCTTTGTTATGCGGTATACCTGTTGCCAGTCAAAAGCCTGGCGTCATGCTGCAGATGCTCAGGTCTGCCTGGATACGCCATTGGTGAAACTCATATACGATAAAAATATGTGGATCACTTATTCCTGTCAGAAAAAAATTATGCTATCATGAATCCAACAGAATGAAAACATTCAGAGAGGGGGATGTCATGAAAAAACAATCTGAAGGTCCGGCAATTCTATTTTTACTGCTTCGCCTGTTCATCTGCCTGTGGCTTGGGTGGACAGCCCTGAATGTGTTTGGAATAGGCGGAAGGATTGTGGACTGGTATACGGACGAGACGGTTCTGAGTCTGCCCAGAGAGTCCTTCTGGTGTAACGAGGGGCTCTGGACTGCCATGGGGTTGGCCGGTATCCTGTTTCTGTGGGATGTGGTGAAAATCTGCCGCTATGTAATCGTAAAATATCTGCTGGAAAAACCGTGCAGACTGCGGTTTGGACCCTGGACCGCAGTTGTATGGGTGACCTTTCTTGCAGTCGGCGCCGGACTTGTTTTTCAGGGATGGAGGCTGATGTCCCCCTATGAAAGGGCGATTGACGATTATCTGGCCGGAGGAGAGGGGCGGGAAGAGTCGGAGGTCCCTTATCCGCCGGAACCCATCTACCGGAAGATTCCGGATGAGCCGATTGTGTCAATCCAGATCAACACAATCAAGGATTATCCGGCTGCCGGAACGGAAGATTTCCAGGCCTTTCTGGACGGGCTGTCCGGGCTGGAGAAGGTAGACCCGCTGGAACAGCAGGATATGGTGCGGGGAGAGGATGATCTCGCGGTCACACTTCGTTATGAAGGAGAAAAAAGAGCGACGCTTCTGTTTTTTCAGCCGGAGGCAGAGGCGGAACAGTGGTACGTGGAGACAGAAGACGGGACGATTTTTGAGGGCGGAGATTTTATAGAGGACTATGTAAATGTGGCGAGGACGGAGCCGGAGGGCTCAGAGGAAAGCGCTGCCGGGGAGCTTCTGTTTGAACCGGAGAAAATACGGCAGTACGTGAATCTGAACCGTCTGCTTGCTGAACTTGGAGTTTCCTGCAGTACACAGGATCTGAGAGCGCTTCTGGCAATGGAAACGTTGGACCAAATGGAGCTGTGGGATACAGAGGAGGAAGCGCTTCAGGCAGCCAGGGAGAAACTGGTCTGGCGGATGCAACAGTACAGCTATGCGGTTCAGGAGGATTATGCGCCGACGGAGGAAGAGCTTAACGAACGAATTGCGGAAAGAGATGCCATGATAACGGCTGCGCCCAATTTTTCCGATCTGGAAGCTGCTTTTGCGGAATGCGGAAGTTCATATGAGGAATATCAGCAGGCAGTCCGGGAGGAATACCGGATCACCTGTACCATAGAAAAGCTGTATGATGCAGTGTATGAGGAATTCCGGCATGGAAATGACAGGATCGGTGACACGGTGTGCGGGGATGTGGCGGAATACTGGAGCTGTTATCTTGCCGGGATCGTATACCCGGCCACAGAGGACTGGAAAGAAACGACGCTGGTGCCGATGCTGGAGGAGGCGGAGAAATTCTGCGTGTCTCTGGACTGGCAGGAACTGAACCAGACTTCGCAGGAAACGGGATTTTCTTTCGCAGAGTTAAAAAATCTGCAGTTTTGTTTTTCCAGCGGGGCAGGAGCCTGGTCAACTCTTCTGACAATCCGGGAGGATGGGAGCTTTTCCGGAGAATATCATGACAGCGATATGGGAGTGGCGGGAGATAATTTCCCGAACGGAACCTGTTATAAGTGTAACTTTTACGGCAGGTTTACGCAGCCCGTAGAAGTGAATACATATACGTATTCCGTGAAGATTGCAGAAATCGCTTATGAAAAGGAGGCGGGTACGGAGGAGATTATCGATGGAATTCGCTACTGTTATGAAAGTGCATATGGCCTGGAAAATGCTGAAAATATTTTGATCTATCTTCCCGGCGCACCGTTGGATGAACTTCCTGAGGAATTCCGAAGCTGGATTGGTTATTATGATCTTTCTCGTACCACGGAGACGGAGCTTCCTTTCTATGCGCTGAATAATGAGGCGCAGCAACAGGGATTTACCAGCTATGACATTGGGGAAAGCATACGGCATCGACTGACGTATATGGAGGAACAATCCGACGCTCTGGAACGGGAAATACAGGAGAATGCTTCCCTGACCCAGGCAGATCTCAATGTGAAGTCACAGGAACTGTATGATATGTGGGATTCCATGCTTAATGAGGTATGGGAGACTCTGAAGCAGACGCAGGATGCGGAAACCATGGAAAAGCTGAACGTACAGGAAAGAGAATGGATTGCCTGGAAGGAGCGTCAGATCCGGGAGGCCGGTGAGGAATTCGAAGGCGGCAGCCTGCAGCCAATGGTCTGTGCGCAAAGGGCGGCGGAACTCACCAGGGAGCGGGTATATGAACTGATCGCCGTACTGGATCCAGAGTAAACAGGAATGCCAAAAAAACAGGGATATGGCTCAAAACCACACCCTGTTTTTTGCTGAAAAATTTTAAAAATAATCCGAAAAATAAGGCTTCTCCACCGGAATCAGCCGTTCCAGCCAGGTAAGCATGTAGTATTCGGTCCGGATTTTTTCATGATCGTACAGATAGCTGGGGCGTTTGTATCCCATGAGCATGGTGGTCAGGGTGTTGATATCCAGCTCCACCACGTTAATGGACTGGTTGTTTTCCACCCTCTCGCACCGGGTCTCTCCTCCCTTCCAGGAGACCAGATAGTCGCCGGTATTCCAGGGAGCCATTTCGTCTGTCACCCGGAAGTGGATGCGGAAATCCTCGGGCTGAATCTGCCAGGGATATTCCCGCAGGAAGGCTTCCGCATCGATGATCCGCGCCATGATATAGGGAGAGATGGTTTCCGTGATCTCGCTGTCCTCCAGCAGGTAGGCCATGGGTTCGCCGGAATAGTTGTCCCCCACCACCTGGGTGATCATGGAAAAATGCGCGGTAATATAATTCCACAGACCGTAATTGGCTTCGATGTTCAGATAGACCATTTCCTTGATATGGAAGATCTCATTCGCAATGTAATAGACGATATAGCCGAGCGGCTTATGTTCTTTATTATAATAGACGGCGACAATCATGTCGTCGTTTTCCCATCGCCAGTATTCGTCCCAGGCCAGGCTGTCGCGGATCAGGGCGCCGTGGCGCTGGACGGCGAAATAGGAATATACGTTATGAAAATCCTCTGAGTCCTCGCTGACCCGTTCCACCATGCCCTCCACCGGACGGGGCTTCGGCAGCTGGGTATCCCGGATGGTAAAGGCGATTTTGTCAGATACGATCTCCCAGCCCATCTTCCGGTAAAAGGGAATCGAGTAAGGGTAGAGGAAGGAGATCGGAAATTCCTGCTCATGCATGTAGTTGATGGCCCGGCGCATCAGGGAATGGATCAGACCACGCCCGGTATATTCCGGGTAGGTGGCGACGCCAGTGATGCCTCCCATATCCATGATATTGTCGTGAATGTTCACTTTCATGGAATAAACCACGATCATGGACGCCAGCCGGTCCTTGTAAAACCATCCGAGAACATAGGCCTTCTCCAGCATGGGCCGCTTGGCGGATATGAATTCATCCTGCTGCCAGCCAGTCTGAAGGAGCTCATAGGAGGTCACCTGAAAGGCGTAGGTGAGAAGGGCGTTGAACTGCTCCAGATCGCTGTTGTCCAGCTCGCGCATCCGGAAATCTCCCTGCGTCTCCAGATAAACGTGGGAATCGGACGTATCCGCCGGGGTTATGCATTTGTTGTCATTGTCTTCCTTTTTTTCCATAAAATCCTCTTTGCTGCACTTTGAAGCACGTTGACATCATGAAACCATATCTATTTTACCTCAGGAAAAACGAGGCGTCCATGCTTTTTTCATATTCCAGGATAAAAAAATAAGCTCCGCCGATACAAAATCCTTGCTATTAAAAATCCCCTATGCTATAATTAGAACGACGGGCAATGACAAAAAATTAACAATATGGTCAAAGCCCGATAAATCCGCTTTTTAACAGAAAGAATAATGGAGGAAAGAACATGGCAAAGAAAATCGTTTTGGCTGGTGCATGCCGTACGGCCATCGGAACCATGGGCGGCAGCCTGAGCACGACTCCGGCGGCTGAGCTTGGTGCGATCGTCATCAAGGAAGCGTTAAAGAGAGCGGGCGTCGCTCCGGATGCAGTGGATCAGGTATATATGGGCTGCGTTATCCAGGCAGGCCTGGGACAGAACGTTGCTCGTCAGGCATCCATCAAGGCAGGCCTGCCGATCGAGGTTCCTGCCGTTACCATGAACGTTGTATGCGGTTCCGGACTGAACTGCGTGAACCAGGCCGCACAGATGATTCTGGCAGGCGAGGCTGACGTGGTGGTTGCAGGCGGCATGGAGAACATGTCCATGGCTCCTTACGCGATCCCGCAGGGACGTTACGGATACAGAATGGGAAATGCGACCATGGTGGATACCATGGTAAACGATGCGCTGACTGATGCCTTTAATCAGTATCACATGGGTATCACCGCTGAGAACATCTGTGAGAAATGGGGACTGACCAGAGAAGAACTGGACGAGTTCGCCGCATGGAGCCAGCAGAAGACGGTTGCCGCACAGGAAGCCGGAAAGTTCGACGACGAGATCGTTCCCGTTGAAGTGAAGAAGAAGAAGGAAACCATTATTTTCAATAAAGATGAAGGTCCCCGTCCGGGAACCACGAAAGAGAGCATCGCGAAGCTCCGTCCTGCGTTCAAGAAGGACGGTATCGTGACCGCTGCCAATTCCTCCGGAATCAACGACGGCGCGGCTGCCGTGATCGTGATGAGCGAGGAGAAGGCGAAGGAACTGGGCGTTACCCCCATGGCTACCTGGGTTGCCGGAGCGCTTGCGGGCGTAGATCCTGCCATCATGGGAATCGGACCGGTAGCTGCCACGAAGAAGGTGATGGCAAAGACCGGAATGACCATTGATGACTTCGATCTGATCGAGGCGAACGAGGCGTTTGCCGCTCAGTCCGTGGCTGTTGGCAAGGAACTGGGCATCAACATGGATAAGCTGAACGTGAACGGCGGAGCCATCGCTCTGGGACATCCCGTTGGAGCCAGCGGCTGCCGTATTCTGGTGACGCTGCTTCATGAGATGGTGAAGAGAGATGCGAAGAAGGGTCTTGCAACCCTGTGCATCGGCGGCGGAATGGGCTGCGCTACCATTGTAGAGAGAGATTAACAGGAATAAAAGGGAACGGTAAAACGTCCCTTCCCAAAACGGATGATTAGCCGGCGTTTCCGCCCGCTAATCATTCGTTATGAATAAATCAGATTTCATTTGAAGAGAGGATGAAAGAGATGGATTACATTGTGTATGAACAGAAAGGGAACTACGCGGTAATCACCATCAGCCGCGAGAAGGCGCTGAACGCGCTGAATTCCCAGGTGCTGGAAGAGCTTGACGCTACGCTTGACGCCGTGAATCTGGACGAGGTGAGATGCCTGATTCTGACCGGCGCAGGACAGAAGTCCTTCGTTGCGGGCGCTGATATCGGAGAGATGAGCACCCTGACCAAGGCGGAGGGAGAGGCCTTCGGCAAGAAGGGAAATGATGTTTTCCGTAAGCTCGAAACCTTCCCGATCCCGGTAATCGCTGCGGTGAACGGCTTTGCCCTTGGCGGCGGCTGCGAGATCTCCATGAGCTGCGATATCAGAATCTGCTCTGACAACGCGGTGTTCGGACAGCCTGAGGTTGGCCTTGGAATTACCCCCGGCTTCGGAGGAACCCAGAGACTTGCCCGTCTGGTCGGCCCTGGAATGGCGAAGCAGATGATCTATACCGCAAGAAACATCAAGGCGGACGAAGCCTACAGGATCGGCCTTGTAAATGCGGTTTATCCGCAGGAAGAGCTGATGGCTGCTGCTGAGAAGATGGCTGCCGGCATCGCGAAGAACGCCCCCATCGCTGTCCGCAACTGCAAGAAGGCCATCAACGAGGGCCTGGATGCGGATATGGACGAAGCGATTGTGATTGAAGAGAAGCTGTTCGGCGACTGCTTCGAGTCCTATGACCAGAAGGAAGGAATGGCCGCTTTCCTTGAGAAGAGAAAAGTGGAGAAGTTCCTGAATAAATAAGTTTCCTATCATTATAACTTTACATATATAGGAGGATACATTCATGAAAGTTGGTATTATTGGTGCAGGAACCATGGGTTCCGGTATTGCACAGGCTTTTGCCCAGACCGAAGGCTATGAAGTGTTCCTGTGCGATATCAATGAAGAGTTCGCCGCAAACGGCAAGAACAGAATCGCAAAGGGCCTGGAGAAGAGAGTTGCCAGAGGAAAGATGGAGCAGGCTGCTGCTGACGCTATCCTGGCAAAGATTACCACCGGCGTGAAGACGATCTGCACGGACTGCGACCTGGTTGTGGAAGCTGCCCTGGAGAACATGGAGATCAAGAAGCAGACCTTCAAAGAGCTGCAGGACATCTGCAAGAAGGACTGCATCTTCGCAACCAACACTTCTTCCCTTTCCATCACGGAAATCGGAGCAGGCCTGGACAGACCCGTAATCGGAATGCATTTCTTCAATCCCGCTCCTGTTATGAAGCTGGTTGAAGTAATCGCAGGACTGAACACCCCTGACGAAGTGGTTGAGAAGATCAAAGAGATCTCTGTTGCCATCGGCAAGACCCCTGTTCAGGTGAACGAGGCCGCCGGATTCGTTGTGAACAGAATCCTTGTTCCCATGATCAACGAAGCAATCGGCATCTATGCAGACGGCGTTGCTACCGTAGAGGATATCGATACCGCTATGAAGCTGGGCGCAAATCATCCCATGGGACCGCTGGCTCTGGGCGATCTGATCGGCCTGGATATCGTGCTTGCCATCATGGAGGTTCTGCAGGCTGAGACGGGAGATCCCAAGTACCGTCCTCATCCGCTGCTTCGTAAGATGGTTCGCGGCGGCAAGCTCGGCCAGAAGACCGGCAAGGGCTTCTACGATTACAGCAAATAAGTCAAATACGGCAGTGCCGGCACTGTGAAGCTGTCTGAAACAGCAGCCGGCATATCCCGCGGGCAGGCCGCCGGGAAACGGAACGAAGAAAGCTCCGCCTCCCGCGACCTGCCGCCGTGTGAAATCAGGCGGACGATTTTCAGGATGTCCTGATCCCCGCAGAGGCGCCGGTGCGTGAAAGCGCGCGGCGGATGCGGGAACATAGATAAAACGGAGGAGTAAATAATCATGGATTTTACGTTAAGCAAAGAGCATGAAATGGCGAGGACTCTTTTCAGAGATTTTGCCGAAAAGGAAGTGAAGCCTCTTGCTCAGGAGGTTGACGAGACGGAAACTTTCCCCAGAGGAACCGTTGAGAAGATGGCGAAGCTGGGCTTCCTTGGTATTCCGATTCCGAAGGAGTACGGCGGACAGGGCTGCGATCCTCTGACCTACGCAATGTGCGTGGAAGAGCTTTCCAAGGTCTGCGGCACCACAGGCGTTATCGTATCCGCACACACCTCTCTGTGCTGCGATCCGATCCTGACCTACGGAACGGAAGAGCAGAAGCAGAAATACCTGGTTCCCCTTGCAAAGGGCGAGAAGCTGGGCGCTTTCGGTCTGACCGAGCCCGGGGCAGGAACTGATGCACAGGGACAGCAGACCAAGGCTGTTCTGGACGGCGACGAGTGGGTATTAAACGGCTCCAAGATCTTCATCACCAACGGTAAGGAAGCGGACGTTTATGTAATCTTCGCAGTTACCGGCGTGACTGAGGATAAGAAGGGCAGAAAGAAAAAAATGATCTCCGCTTTCATCGTGGAGAAGGGAACTCCCGGCTTCAGCTTCGGAACGAAGGAGAAGAAGATGGGTATCCGCGGATCCTCTACCTATGAGCTGATCTTCACCGACTGCAGAATTCCGAAGGAGAACCTGCTTGGTGCAGAAGGCAAGGGCTTTGGAATCGCAATGCATACGCTGGACGGCGGACGTATCGGAATCGCTGCACAGGCTCTCGGACTTGCGGAAGGCGCTCTGGAGAACACCATCGCTTACGTGAAGGAGAGAAAGCAGTTCGGCCGCGCAATCGGCGCATTCCAGAACACCCAGTTCCAGATCGCTGACATGGCTACCAAGGTTGAGGCTGCTCAGCTCCTGGTTTACAAGGCTGCCATGGCAAAGGCTACCCAGAAGGTATATTCCGTGGAAGCTGCCAAGGCGAAGCTGTACGCTGCAGAAGTTGCCATGGAAGTTACCACCAAGGCGGTTCAGCTGCACGGCGGCTACGGCTACACGAGAGAGTACGATGTGGAGCGCATGATGCGTGACGCGAAGATCACCGAGATCTATGAAGGAACCAGCGAGGTTCAGAGAATGGTTATCTCCGGCGCCCTGCTGAAATAATTGATTTCGTTTAGCTGTTTGTGTGAGAATAGACAAAGAAACAAGGAGAGAAAATACAATGAAAATTGTTGTTTGTATTAAGCAGGTCCCTGATACAAAGGGCGGCGTGAAATTCAAACCCGACGGAACGCTGGACAGGGCTGCCATGCTGACGATCATGAATCCGGACGACAAGGCAGGACTGGAAGCGGCTCTGAGACTGAAGGATCAGTACGGCGCAGAAGTTACCGTTATCACCATGGGACTTCCCAAGGCGGAAGAGGTTCTGCGTGAGGCTCTGGCTATGGGCGCTGACAACGGCATCCTGGTGACCGACAGAGTGCTGGGCGGCGCAGATACCTGGGCTACCTCCCAGACCATCGCAGGCGCGATCCGCAACCTGGACTATGATCTGATCATCACCGGACGTCAGGCAATCGACGGCGATACCGCTCAGGTTGGTCCGCAGATTTCCGAGCATCTGGGAATCCCGGTGATTTCCTATGCACAGGACATCAAGATCGATGGCGACAGCGTGATCGTAGAGCGTCAGTTTGACGACAGATATCATGTGCTCAAGGCAAAAATGCCCTGCCTGATCACTGCTCTGGGCGAGCTGAACGAGCCCAGATACATGACTCCCGGCGGAATCTTCGACGCTTTCAAGAAGGAGATCACCGTTTGGGGAAGAGCTGACCTGAAGGATGTGGATGATTCCAATCTGGGCCTGAAGGGATCCCCGACCCAGATCGCAAAGGCATCTGACAAGGTAAGAAAGGGTGCCGGCGAGAAGTTTACCTTCGATGCTCCGGATGAGGCTGCTTCTTTCATTACCGGAAAGTTACAGGAAAAGCACATCATTTAAATTTTAGGAAAAGTGTGGTGAATGAGGATGAATTTAGAAGAATATAAGGGAGTATACGTCTTTGCGCAGCAGGTAGATAACGTGGTGAGCGGTATCGCATACGAGCTGATCGGCAAAGGAAAAGAACTGGCAAAGGATCTTGGAACGGAAGTGACCGCTGTTCTGATCGGTTCCGACGTGAAAGGTCTTGCTGATGATCTGGCCGCTTACGGCGCAGACAAGGTGATCGTGGTTGACGATCCCGAACTGAAGGAGTACAGAACGGAGCCCTACGCACATGCTCTGGCTTCCGTAATCGAGAAATACAAACCCGAAATCATGCTGGTTGGTGCAACCGCTATCGGCCGTGACCTTGGCCCCCGCGTATCCGCGAGAGTTCATACCGGTCTGACCGCAGACTGCACGCAGCTTGAGATCGGCGATTTCCCGCTGAATCCCGTGCCCGGACAGGAACAGAAGCACAATCAGCTGCTCATGACACGTCCTGCATTCGGCGGCAACACCATCGCTACCATCGCCTGCCCGAACTTCCGCCCTCAGATGGCTACGGTTCGTCCCGGCGTTATGCAGAAACTGCCCAAGGTGGAAGGCGCCAAGGCGGTTGTGGAGGAGTTCAATCCCGGATTCACTCCTGACAACAAGTATGTGGAGATCCTTGACATCGTGAAGTCCGTTGTGGACACCGTTGATATCATGGATGCAAAGATTCTGGTATCCGGTGGCCGCGGCGTTGGAAGCCCGGAGAACTTCAAGCTTCTGGACGATCTGGCAGAAGCCATCGGCGGAACCGTGAGCTGCTCCCGTGCCGTTGTTGACGCAGGCTGGAAGCCGAAGGATCTGCAGGTAGGACAGACCGGTAAGACCGTTCGCCCGAACGTGTACTTCGCTATCGGTATTTCCGGAGCCATCCAGCATCTTGCCGGAATGGAAGAGTCCGACCTGATCATCGCCATCAATAAGGATGAGACCGCACCCATCTTTGATGTTGCTGACTACGGAATCGTGGGCGACCTGAACAAGATCGTTCCTCTCCTGACCCAGCAGATCAAAGCGGTTAAGGCACAGAATAAATAAATCAGTTTCCTGAAAAGAACGCTGCCGGAAAGCGGATAACTGCCGCAGGGCGGCGTTCTTTTTTCATGTGAAAGCTCCGGCAAGCGGCTGTGCAGACTGCGTACTTGTACGCAAGGATGCACAGACATTTGCCGGGCAAGGGAGAATAAGCAAGGAGGGTGATAGCCCGGATTGCGAATTCCCCCGGCGATTGCGGAGCAATCGGCTTTCACGTACGGCGCTGTGTGCGCACACAGTGTCTGACACCTGAAAAGAGGAGAAAGGAGTGAACGATGAGCGACTTTTGTTTAAGCTGCTGTTCTACGGCGGATCTGACGGCGGAGCATTTTCAGCAGAGGGGAATTTCCTATATCTGCTTCCACTATGAGCTGGACGGAAAGGAGTATCTGGATGACTGTGGAAAATCCATGGATTTTGAAACTTTTTACCGGGCCATGGATAATGGAGCGGATACCAAGACATCCCAGGTGAATACGGAAGAATTTGAAGCCTATTTTGAACCCTTTCTGAAGGAAGGAAAGGATATCGTGCACGTCTGCCTCTCCTCCGGCATTTCCGGTGTGTTCAACTCGGCGAACGTGGCGAAGGCGGAGCTGGAAGAAAAATATCCTGACCGGAAAATTTATGTGGTGGATTCTCTCGGAGCTTCCTCCGGTTATGGACTTCTGATGGACCGGCTGGCCGATCTGAGAGATGAGGGAATGAGCGCCGAACAGATTTATGAGTGGGCGATGGAACACCGGTTGAACGTGCACCACTGGTTTTTTTCCACGGACCTGAAATTCTACATAAAGGGCGGAAGAATCTCCAAAACGGCCGGTTTTGTGGGCGGCATGCTGGGAATCTGCCCGCTTCTGAACATGGACGATCAGGGAAGGCTGATCCCCAGGGCAAAGATCCGCAGCAAACGCAAGGTAATTCAGGCGATTGTGGATAAAATGGAAGAAAATGCCGACGACGGCCTGAACTATTCCGGCAAATGCTATATCTCCCAGTCCGCCTGCATGGAAGACGCCAGAGAGGTCGCCCGTCTGGTGGAGGAGCGCTTCCCGAAGCTGAACGGCAGGGTGGAAATCAACTATGTGGGTACCACCATCGGAAGCCATACCGGTCCCGGAACGGTCGCCCTGTTCTTCTGGGGAAAAAAGAGAGAGGCTTAAGTCATGTCTAAAAACAAGGAAATCAAGACCAACGCCATGCGCATTCTGGACCGCATGAAAATTCCCTATTCGCATTATACTTATGAATGCGAGGAGTTCACGGACGGCGTGCAGGTGGCGGATATGCTGGGGCTGCCCCATGAGAAGGTTTACAAAACGCTGGTGGCACAGGGAGCCTCCAGAGAATATTTTGTTTTCGTCATTCCCATCGAGGCGGAGCTGGATCTGAAAAAAGCTGCCCGGGCGGTGGGAGAGAAATCCGTTTCCATGATTCATGTGAAGGAGATCAATTCCGTGACGGGCTACGTGCGCGGCGGATGTACCGCAGTGGGCATGAAAAAGCAGTACCGGACCGTGATTGACGAAAGCGCCGAATCGCTTCCTTCCATGATCGTCAGCGGCGGCCGGATCGGTTCGCAGATCGAGCTGGCACCGCAGGATCTGGCAGAGGCCAGCAGGGCGCAGTTCGTGGATGTCCTGGCGTAAGGAAAACGCCGGAACCTGAAACGTGGGAAAAGGCGGCGGAATAAAAAGAGGCAGAGAGAAAAAAGAGACAGAGGAATAAAAGAGGCGGCGGAATGAAACGTGTTGGGAAAAAAGGCGCACGGAGCGCGAAGGAATGGGATAAGCGTATGTCGAAGAAACTGGATTCCCTGTGCCTTGCGGCCTCCGTGGCGATCATTATAGTTACGGCGGCGCTGGAGCTTCGCGACCGCAGAAAAAACAGATGAGGAAAACAGCTTTGGAAAAAGATAAGACGATAATGGATTATGATACGGTCAGCCTGGACGACGATGGAGATGCAGTGGTGATCATCGATCAGACCCTTTTGCCCGGAAGGACAGAACTGATCCGTTTAAAAACGGCGGAGGAGATCTGGGACGCCATTTACCTGTTGAAGGTGCGCGGCGCGCCGGCCATCGGCGTGACGGCAGCGTTCGGCATCTACCTTCTTGCAAAAGCCTGCAGGGAGGAAAATTATGACAGATTTCTTGCAGAATTCAGAAAAAATAAGGAATATTTGGACTCTTCCCGTCCCACGGCCGTAAATCTTTCCTGGGCGCTGAACCGGATGGAGCGCGTGGTGACAGAAAACGCAGACTGCCCGGTGCCGCAGATCGTTTCCCTCCTGAAAAAGGAGGCGGAGGAGATTCGGGATGAGGATATCCGTGTGTGCAGAAAGATCGGGGAATACGGCCTGACGCTTGTGAAAAAGGGAGACGGCATTCTCACTCACTGCAATGCGGGCCAGCTCGCCACCGTCCGCTACGGTACGGCCACTGCGCCCATTTATCTGGGACAGGAGCGGGGATATGGCTTTCATGTGTATGCGGATGAGACCCGCCCACTTCTGCAGGGGGCAAGGCTGACCGCCTATGAGCTGCTCTCCTCCGGCGTGGACGTGACCCTGATCTGCGACAATATGGCATCTACCGTGATGAAAAACGGCTGGGTGAACGCCGTGTTCGTGGGCTGTGACCGGGTGGCGGCAAACGGGGATACCGCCAACAAGATCGGAACCTCCGGCGTAGCCATTCTGGCAGCTCACTACGGCATTCCGTTCTACGTCTGCGCGCCCACCTCGACCATCGATCTGTCCACGCCGACGGGAGCGGATATCCGCATCGAGGAGAGGAAGCCGGAAGAGGTGAGCGAGATGTGGTACAGGGAACGGATGGCTCCGGAGGGCGTGAAAATTTTCAATCCGGCCTTTGATGTGACCGACCACAGCCTGATTACCGGCATCGTGACGGAATACGGCGTTCTGCGCGCGCCTTATGAAGAGGCGTTTCGGAATCTGCCGGGAAAGCGGGTCTGAAAGGCCCGACAGACCTGGAGAAAAGGAGACCGGCGTGTCCCGCTTCTTAATTCTTTTTTAAAAAAAGAAAAAAGGGATGGACTTTTTTCTCAAAATGGAATATAGTGAGGTTCGTCTAAGAGGGACCGTGACAGAAAATTCAGTCCCCCAAAGAGGTGCCTTGCAGAATGAAACAAAAATCAATCGCAGTAACAAAAGCGGCGGAACGGAATTACAGGATGGATAACCTGAAGTGCCTGCTGATCTTTGCAGTGGTTTTCGGGCATATGCTGGAGCTGTTCATGGGAAAGAACGACGGCTTCAAGGTGATTTATCTGGTCATTTATTCCTTTCATATGCCGCTTTTTGCTTTTGTTTCGGGCGTGTTTGCCCGGTACAGTCCGGAGAAAATCAGAAATCATCTGATCTATCCGTATGTGGTTTTCCAGATTCTGTACCTGCTGTTTGCCAATCTCGTACTGGAAAAGGAGGCGGAGGTTCAGTTCACCACTCCATACTGGCTTCTGTGGTACCTGTTCGCCAGTATCGCCTGGAATCTGCTGCTTCCGCTGGTTCAGGGAGGCGGCTTTACCTGGCGGAAAAAGGCCGTAGTGCTCACGGCCGCATTCCTGGCGGGAATTCTGATCGGCTTTGATGATAAGGCGGGCTATTACCTCTCCTTTTCCAGAATTGTGGAATTTTTCCCCTATTTCCTGATGGGAGCGTACTATCGGGAATGGTCGGATCGGAAGAAAGCGGAGGAACAGCTGGTCAGGCAGTCTGCCGGGCAGCCGGAAGCAGCAGGAGAAGGGAGCTCTGCCGGAGTTTTCCTGAAACAGAGAATCCGAAAAGCGGCGGCGCGCCCAGTCTTTGCGCTCTGCCTTGGTGCTTTGCTCTGCGCCCTGATTTATGTGATCACGGAGAATGTGGATGAGATCAAATATGCCTGGCTGTATGGCTCCGTTTCCTATGAGACGGGAAATTACAGCTGGCGTTTCCGCCTGCTGAGCATCGGTGCCGCCCTGCTGTGGCTGGTCTTTTTCCTGGTGAGTATTCCCGCAAGGAAGATCCCCTTCCTGTCCTATATCGGCGCCAATACCATGCCGGTCTATCTGCTCCATGGCTTTTTCATCAAGCTGATGAGCAAGAGCCGCCTGTTCAACGAGATCGAGCACGACCTGTTCACCGGCCTTCTGATCAGCGCTTTTCTGGTGCTCCTTCTTTCCTGGAGGCCTCTGGTACGGCTTCTGTCGCCGCTGCTGAGGTGGGAGGGGAGCCTGCTGCCGATTCGAAAGACTGCCGGCGGGAATGCAGGGAAAAAAGCTTTTCGGGGGATAGTGGAGGAGTTCATCCACAGTCGGGCAGGACGTCGGAACGGAATGAAAAGCGGAGCTATGGGCAGAAAAATGAATCTGAGATAAAACAGAGGAAGATGGCAAAAAGCACAGCAAAAAAGGAACAGCGAGGCAACTTGGGCTGTTCCTTTTTTGCACCTATTTCCTGCAGAATAAGAAAGCGCCCCCGGAAGAAACCTTCTTCCGGAAACGCTTTCAGATTTTCAAATTTCGGAATTCCCGGCCATGCCGGGACAATTTTTAGTATTCCTTCGCTGCCTCTTCGCCGTTCATCACGCGCAGTCCGCCCTGAACCAGAGCGAGAAGCTCGTCTTCACCGGGATAGAGAACGAAGTCTGCGATCCAGCCCACACGTCTCTTCAGGTCGTTGCAGATCACATCGGAGTAAGCGATGCCGCCGGTCAGGATGATCTTGTCAACCTTTCCTTCCAGCACGGCGGACATGGCGCCGATATCCTTGGCCATCTGATAGAGGAAGGCGTCCAGAACGTCCTGATACTCCTTCTTGCCTTCCGCAGCGCCCTTCAGTACGACTCTGGCGTCGTTGGTGCCGACGTAAGCGTTGAAACCGCCGTTTCCGACCAGCTTCTTATAAATTTCCTTTTCCGTGTACTTTCCGGAGAAGCACATTTTCACCAGATCACCGGCGGGAACCGTTCCGGCGCGCTCCGGAGAGAAGGCGCCTTCGCCGTCCAGGATGTTGTTGACGTCAACGATCCGTCCGTCTCTGTGTGCGCCGACGGAACAGCCGCCGCCCATGTGAACGACGATCAGACGGAGCTGTTCATAGGGAATGCCAGATTCCTTGGCATATCTTCTTGCTACAGCCTTCTGGTTGAGCGCGTGGAAGATGCTTCTTCTGGGAAGCTCAGGGCAGCCGGAATATCTGGCTACGGGCTCCAGCTCGTCCACCACAACGGGGTCAACGATGAAGGAAGGAACGCCGATGGAATCGCCGATCTCTCTGGCGAGGATACCGCCCAGGTTGGAAGCGTGCTGTCCCTGATAGCCAATTTTAAGGTCGTGAAGCAGCTCGTCGCTCACCTTATAGGTGCCGCCCGGGATGGGCTTTAACAGGCCGCCGCGGCCCACGATGAAATCCAGAGAATGAATATCAAAATTTTTTTCCTTCAGAAGGTCCATGATGATTTCCTTGCGGAAGTCCTTCTGATCGATGATGGAAGCGTATTTGGCAATCTCCTCCGTGGGATGGCGCAGGGTCTCTTCAAAGAGAAGGGTTTCGTCCTCGAACACGCCGATCTTGGTGGAGGTGGAGCCGGGATTGATGATTAAGCTCTTAAAAGACATATTTCCTCTCCTTTTGTTTCTGCCTCCTGAAACGCGGCAGAATTCTCTCGATATATTATTTCTTCAGGTTTTCCGCAACGACAGCGGCCAGAGCGATGGAGTTCACCTTGGTTTCAAAGGTGTCGGAGCGGCTGGTCAGGATGGCGGGAACCTTGGTTCCGGTCAGGATACAGCCGTTCTTCACGCCGGGAACCATATGCACGATGGCCTTGTAGACCAGGTTGCCCGCATGGATGTCGGGGAACAGCAGGATATCGGCGTCGCCCTGGATCTTACGGTCCGTTGCGCCCTTATGCTTGGCGGCTTCCGGATCAATAGCCAGATCCAGAGAAAGAGGGCCGTCCACGATGCAGCCGGTGATTTTGCCTTCTTCATTCATTTTGGTCAGCTCTGCAGCCTCCACGGTGACAGGCATCTTGGGGTTGACCACTTCCACAGCGGCAAGGGGCGCAACCTTCGGATTGGCAATGCCGCAGGCATGTGCCACTTCAACGGTATTTTCAATGATATGTACCTTGTCCTCCAGGGAAGGGTAGGTCATGAAAGCCACATCCGTGAAGAAAAGAAGCTGGTCAATGCCGGGGATATCAAAAACGCATACATGGGAAAGCGGATTGCCGGTACGGAGGCCCACTTCCTTGTCCAGAATGCTCTTCAGGAAGGTCTTGGTCTCCAGCAGGCCCTTCATGTACATGTCCACTTTTCCGTCATGAGCAAGCTTGACGGCGGTCAGAGCGGCCGTCCATTCATCCGGCTCATGAATGATCTCAAAATCGGAAATATCGATGCCGTCTTTGGCGGCAACCGCCTTGATCTTTTCTTCATCGCCGACGAGAACGGCATTGGCGATGCCGCGGTCCTTGGCCGCTCTTACGGCTTCCAGAACAGCGCTGTCCTGAGCGACAGCAACGGATACGGTTTTCTGTCCGCATTCCTTCACCTTGGAAATCAATCCGTCAAAACTTGTACTCATTTGTCTGCACCTCATTCATCGTAATTATTATGGATGGTTATCCGGGAACCGGGAAACAGCTTCCCAGGAAGGGAAGCTGACTGCTGTTTTTCTAAAGAAATATCCCGATAAACCCATTGTTAAAAGTGTAACACTTTTACAGGGAAAGGTCAAGGCGTACGGCGGCTTTCCATGTGCGCGGGGGCGCAGCTCGTTACAATTCATTTCGTGCCACTTGCAAAACCGCATTGTGCGCTCTCCGCTGCTTCGCAGCTTTGAAAAATCACCGTTGGCGAATGATTGCTCATTCAACAGGCCCATCTCCGATGGTCCGTTCTATATGCATGGCGAGATAGCCGATTTCCGCTTCCTCCAGAGGATGGCGCAGATGCTTCGACAGATGTGCGCAGATTTCGGACGCCAGACGAAAGGAATCGGGAAATTTGACGGCCATATAGTCGTTCATGTTCAGCTTCAGCTTTTCTCCGGTCATGGCCCGGGCGGTCATATAACGGACATGGTTCATCAGGCGGTTATAGGCCAGGGACATGATGTCGATGGTCTGCCCGGTTTCCTCCTCCACCATCCGGATACATTCCCGCACGGACCCTGCGATCTGCATGGAAAGGGCCACATTTTCATCCTCGATGGCGGAGTGAATATGGAGCGCCACATAGCCGATCTCATGCTCGTCTATGTCCACCTGCAGGCGTTCCCGGAGGATGGGGCGGAGACATTCCGCAGCCTTGTATTCCATATGAAACAGAGCGATGATGTCCCCGGTCAGCGGATTGCTGATCTGCTCGCCATTTTTGAGCCGTTTAACGGCAAAGGCGATGTGGTCGGCCATGGGGAAGAGGATGTTCCAGTCGATTTTGCCGAAGATCCGTTCGCCCTCCTTCAGTACCTGTTCGGCAATTTCCAGGAAGACGGGATCGATTTCCCGGATCAGGTCCATTGCGCTGCCCCGTTCGGTTTTTTCCTGAAGGGAATAGACCGTGCAGCCCTCCGGCGCATCCAGGCGTTCGGAGACCTTTCGGCCGAAGCCGATCCCCTTTCCGATTAGGAGGTATTCCTGGCTGTCCTTCATGTCGATCCCGATCAGGGTATTGTGATTCAGAACTTTTTTTACGCGAAACATATCTTCCCCCATTCTGCCGCGCGGCGGCATGGATTTTAAAGCACAGAACGGAGCGGGGAAACCCCGCTCCGAAGATTGGCACGGTCAGCCGGTGGTCAGACGGTCTGAGAAGGCTGGCCGGTTCTCAGTGTTTCCACTGCAAACAGCGGATCTCCTGCATGTACTTCGCCTTCTGCCAGAAGCCGGATCCGCTGAGAGGGTTCCAGCTCCGTACACAGGACTGGCGAGGCAAGGGACGGAGCATGCGCCTTCAGGTAATCCAGATCGAGACGCATCAGCGGATCGCCCTTTTTCACCTGGTCGCCGTCCTTTACCAGAACCGTAAAGCCCTGGCCGTTCAGATTGACGGTATCGATTCCCATGTGGAGAAGCATTGCGGTTCCTCCTGCGGTGCGAAGGCCGATGGCATGACAGGTGTCAAAAACGAAGCAGATTTCGGCATCCGCCGGAGCGGTCACTTCGCTTTCCGAAGGAATCACCATGGCGCCGTCTCCCATCATGCGCCCTGCAAATGCCTCGTCGGGCGTTTCGGAAAGATCGGCCGCCGTTCCCGTCACCGGGCTGTAAATGATGTCCGTCCGGATCACCTGTTCAGGAGCTTCGGAAGTCTGTGTGTCATCAGCGGTTTTACAGGAATCAGCCCCGTTCTGCATCTGTTCCGGCTGGCGGGTTTCTACGGAAGGGGGGACGGGACGGGCTGACGGAGCGGCATCAGGCTCTTCCATGGGAGCGTGTTCCAGATAATCCTCCAGGTTGGATTTGATCACGGTTACCCTGGGGCCGTAGATGACCTGAACGCCGTTTCCCTTGTGAACGACGCCCGATGCGCCTGTGCTTTTCAGCAGCGCGTCATCCACAAGGTCGGACTGATGGACGGTGCAGCGAAGTCTCGTCGCGCAGCAGTCCACATCGGAAATATTGGCTTTGCCGCCGAGCCCACGGCAGATCGCGGCGGACAGCGCGTCTTCTTCAGAAAGGACAGCCTCGGCTGCACCGTCGCCCTGGTGCTTCCTGGCTTCCACATCGCTTCTGCGGTAGAGTTTTACCTCCTGGCTGTCATCCCGGCCGGGGGTTTTCAGATCCAGCTTCCGGATCAGGAAGGAGAAAAGCAGATAATAGACCACAAAATAGCCGATTCCAACAACCACGATCCAGAGCCAGCCGGTTTTGGCGTTTCCCTGCAGCACCCCGAAAAGGAACAGGTCGATCAGTCCGCCGGAGAAGGTCAGCCCCACACCGACGCCGAGAATGTGCATCAGCATATAGGAAAGGCCGGCCAGCACACAGTGAATGACATAGAGGACGGGGGCAACGAAGAGAAAAGTGAATTCCAGAGGCTCCGTAATTCCGGTCAGCATGGAGGTCAGGGCCGCAGAGAGCAGGAGTCCTGCTGCCGCTTTTCTCTTTTCCGGCTTCGCCGTATGGTACATGGCGAGAGCGGCGCCGGGAAGCCCGAAAATCATCAGGGGGAACTTTCCGGTCATGAAGCGGGTGGCGGATACGGAATAATGGGTGACGGAAGGATCGGCGAGCTGGGCGAAAAAGATGTTCTGCGCGCCCTCTACGATGCGGCCTCCCACTTCCATGCTTCCGCCGAGAGCGGTCTGCCAGAAGGGCAGATAGAACACATGATGCAGTCCGAAGGGAATCAGAGCCCGCTCCATCAGACCGTAAAGCCAGGTTCCGGCGTAGCCGGATTCCATCACCACACCGCCGACAGCGTAGATGCCGGACTGGATGACCGGCCAGATGTAATACATCAGAATGCCGACGGCGGTGAACACGATTCCGCTGATGATCGGAACGAAGCGGGTTCCGCCGAAGAAGGAGAGCACCTGAGGCAGCTCGATTTTATAGAAACGGTTATGAAGCGCGGCCACGCCAAGGCCGACAACGATGCCGCCGAACACGCCCATCTGCAGGGAGGTGATGCCAAGCACGGAAGTGGTGGCGCCGTCCAGCATGGCCTCCGCGCCGCCGTTATTGTTGATCATGGCGCCGATGGAAGCATGCATGATGAAAAAGGCGATGGCGGCGGAAAGAGCGGCAACTTCCTTTTCCTTCTTCGCCATGCCGATGGCCACGCCCATGGCGAAAATGATGGGAAGGTTGGTGAATACGATGTCGCCCGCGGCGCTTAACACCTGCAGGATCGCGTTCAGAAAGGTGCCCGGCCCCATCAGGTTCAGAAGCCCATAGGTTTCGAGCATGGTCTCATTGGTAAAAGAGCCGCCAACGCCGAGCAGAAGACCGGCGACAGGCAGAATTGCAATCGGCAGCATAAAGGATCTTCCCACACGCTGCAGCACACCAAAAATTTTGTCTTTCATGACAGTTCCTCCATTTCTTTGAAAGAAGCTTACGCTGTTGCTGAGTGTTTCTTTACAGGATGCCCGATGCATGCCGATCGTATAAAAAAAGCACTAACATGCATAAACATCCCAATGATTCATGCATAGTTAATGCCTGCCGCACAGTTACATACTATATCATGGCTTCAGCCTATCATTTTTGACGGGAATTGTCAATCCGTGCGGCATGTATCAGATGATTTTTGTGCAATATAGTAAAAAAGCTTTTCTGAAATTGTGCAAAACAGGCAAGGCGAAAGGCAAAGAGATGAAAAAAATTTGGAAAGGACAGCTTTTTACGGGAACAAAAGCGGATTTTTATGGAGGAAAAGCGGCAGAGGGGAAGAAAAACCGGCAGATAAAAGTTGAATAACCACTTCTTTTCTGATAAAATAAAAAGAAGTGCGGGCAGATATACTTGTTTCTCACAGAAATTCTGCGGCTGTATCAGACAGAGCTTCGGGAGATAATAACTGATGAGAAAAAACGCCCGGACCGATGCCACACGGACAAAAAGAATGGAGCAGGTATTAAGATGAATATCATTCAAAAAGTTTTCGGTACGCACAGCCAGAGAGAGCTGAAGCGGATCGAGCCCCTTGTGGAAAAAATAGAATCCCTGAGGCCGGAAATGATGGCGCTTTCCGACGAGGCACTGAAGGATAAGACCAGGGAATTCAAGAAGAGGCTCGCCGATGGGGAGACCCTGGACGATCTTCTTCCGGAGGCTTATGCCACGGTGCGCGAGGCCGCCCGCCGCGTCCTGAACATGGAACCTTTCCGGGTGCAGCTGATCGGCGGAATCATTCTTCATCAGGGACGTATCGCGGAGATGAAGACCGGTGAAGGAAAGACGCTGGTTTCCACCCTTCCCGCCTATCTGAACGCGCTGGAAGGCAAGGGCGTGCACGTGGTCACGGTCAACGACTATCTGGCCAGCCGTGACGCGGCCTGGATGGGAGCTGTGCATGAGTTCCTCGGTCTGGAAGTGGGCTGCGTCTTAAACGGCATGAAGCCGGAGGAGCGGCGCGCGGAATACGCCAAGGACATCACCTATGTGACCAATAACGAGCTGGGCTTCGATTACCTGAGAGACAACATGGTCATCTATAAGGAGCAGCTGGTGCTGCGGGATCTGCACTATGCCATCATCGATGAGGTGGACTCGGTGCTGATCGACGAAGCAAGAACCCCTCTGATCATTTCCGGACAGAGCGGCAAGTCTACCAGACTGTATGAGGCCTGCGACATCCTGGCCAAGCAGATGGAGCGGGGCAAGGACATGGAGGACCTTTCCAAGCTGGACGCCATCATGGGCGTGGAGCAGGAGGAGACCGGGGACTTCATCGTCAATGAAAAGGATAAGGTGGTCAACCTGACCGAGCGCGGTGTGGCCAAGGTGGAGAAGTTCTTCCAGATTGAGAACCTGGCCGATCCGCAGAACCTGGAGATTCAGCACAACATCATTCTGGCGCTGCGCGCCAACAACCTGATGTTCCGCGACAAGGATTATGTGGTGAAGGATGACCAGGTGCTGATCGTGGATGAGTTCACGGGCCGTATCATGCCGGGACGGCGTTATTCAGACGGCCTGCATCAGGCCATCGAGGCGAAGGAGCACGTGAAGGTTAAGAGAGAGAGCAAGACCCTTGCCACCATCACCTTCCAGAACTTCTTCAATAAATTTGAGAAAAAAGCGGGCATGACCGGTACGGCGCTGACCGAGGAAAAGGAATTCCGGGATATCTACGGCATGGACGTGGTGGAGATCCCCACCAATAAGCCGGTGCAGAGAATCGACCATCAGGACGCCGTATACAAAACGAGAAAGGAAAAGCTTCACGCCATCGTGGAAGCGGTGGAAGAGGCTCATGCGAAGGGACAGCCCGTACTGGTGGGCACCATTACCATCGAGGCTTCCGAAGAGCTGTCCGGCCTTCTGAGAAAGAAGGGCATTCCGCATAAGGTGCTGAACGCCAAGTTCCATGAGCTGGAAGCGGAGATCGTGGCGGATGCCGGCGTGCACGGCGCGGTCACCATCGCCACCAACATGGCGGGCCGTGGTACGGATATCAAGCTGGATGACGAGGCGAGAGCCGTGGGAGGCCTGAAGATCATCGGAACGGAGCGCCATGAATCCAGACGTATCGATAACCAGCTGCGCGGACGAAGCGGCCGTCAGGGAGATCCGGGCGAATCCAAATTCTACATTTCGCTGGAAGACGACCTGATGCGTCTGTTCGGTTCCGAGCGCCTGATCAACATGTTCAACGCGATGGGCGTGCCGGAGAATCAGGAAATCGAGCACAAGATGCTCACAGGTGCCATTGAATCTGCCCAGAAGAAGATCGAGGGCAACAACTTCGGCATCCGTAAGAACCTGCTGGAGTACGACCAGGTGATGAACGAGCAGCGCGAGATCATCTATGCGGAAAGACGCCGCGTGCTGGATGGCGAAAGCATGCGCGATGTGATCTACAAGATGATCACCGATATCGTGGATAATACCGTTGACATGGTGATCGGAGAGGATGCGGATGTGGACGAGTGGAATTTCACCGAGCTGAATTCCCTTCTGCTTCCCATCATTCCCCTTGTGCCTGTCACGAAGGAGAGGGTGTCAAAGCCCAAGAAAAACAGCCTGAAGCAGCAGCTGAAGGAAGAAGCCGTCAAGCTGTATGAGAATAAAGAAGCGGAATTCCCGCAGGCGGAAATGATCCGTGAGCTGGAACGCGTGGTGCTCCTGAAGGTGATCGACAACAAGTGGATGTCCCATATCGACGATATGGAACAGCTGCGTCAGGGCATCGGCCTGCAGGCCTACGGCCAGAGAGATCCGCTGGTGGAATACAAGATGAGCGGCTACGAAATGTTCGACGCCATGACCGAAGGCATCCGTGAGGATACCATCCGCCTGCTCTTCCATGTGAGAGTGGAGCAGAAGGTGGAAAGGGAGCAGGTGGCCAAGGTGACGGGCACCAACAAGGATGATTCCAAGGCAAAAACGCCGGTGAAGAAGGCTGCGGCCAAGATTTATCCCAATGATCCCTGCCCCTGCGGAAGCGGTAAGAAGTATAAAAACTGCTGCGGCAGGAACAAATAACAGGACGGCATAACAGGTTTGAAAAAAGAAAAGGTGGTGATTCGCAATGGTCTTGCTTGATCAGATGAAGCAGGAATTACAGTCTTACAAAACTCCATTAGCGGAAGTGAGGGATTCACTTTAACCTCGCTGAAAAGACGAAGAAGATCGAAGAGCTGGAGCGGGAAATGGAGGCTCCCGGCTTCTGGGATAACCCTGATTATTCCAATAAGAAGATGAAGGAGCTGAAAAATCTCAAGGATACGGTGGATCAGATCAACGGTCTGGAAACCCAGTATGAGGACATTGAAACCCTGATTGAGATGGGGAATGAGGAAGAGGATGAAAGCATGGTCGAGGAGATCCGCGGCGAGCTGGATTCCTTTGCGGCGGAGCTTGAGACGCTCCGTATCGGTACCCTTCTGACGGGAGAGTATGATAAAAACGATGCGATTCTGAAGCTGAACGCCGGTGCGGGCGGAACGGAGAGCTGCGACTGGTGCAGCATGCTCTACCGCATGTATACCAGATGGGCTGAGAAAAAGGGCTTCAGCGTAGAGGTCCTGGATTATCTGGACGGCGATGAGGCGGGCATCAAATCCGTCACCTTTCAGGTGAACGGGGAAAACGCCTACGGCTATCTCAAGTCGGAAAAGGGCGTGCACCGTCTGGTGCGCATTTCTCCCTTCAATGCCCAGGGAAAACGGCAGACTTCCTTCGTGTCTCTGGATGTCATGCCGAACATCGAAGAGGATCTGGACGTGGAGATCAACGATGAGGATCTGAGGATCGATACCTACCGAAGCAGCGGCGCGGGCGGACAGCACATCAACAAGACGTCCTCCGCCATCCGTATTACCCACCTTCCTACCGGAATCGTGGTACAGTGCCAGAATGAGCGCTCCCAGTTCCAGAACAAGGATAAGGCCATGCAGATGCTGAAGGCGAAGCTGTATATGCTCAAGCAGGAGGAAAACGCGCAGAAGCTTTCCGGCATTCGTGGAGAGGTGAAGGAAATCGGCTGGGGCAACCAGATCCGTTCCTACGTATTCCAGCCCTACACCATGGTGAAGGATCACAGAACCAGCCATGAAACGGGAAATGTGGACGCGGTGATGGACGGTGACCTGGATCCCTTCATCAACGCCTACCTCAAGTGGATCAGCACGGGGAAGGCGGAAGGAGAAGAACAGTAAGTTAAAAGCGGTAATTGTGCCGGAAACTCCGGCATGATTGCCGCTTTTGAGCTTATGACTATTTCTCCTGTAAGATTGACTTCTTTTACGGTTGGAAGTATAATAAATCATACAAACAACATACTAATGTATGGAATTGTTAATGAAAAAGGAGGCGAAAGAATGGCTGAACAGGTGTTGATACAATTCAGGGTGGATAAGGATTTGAAACAGGATGTAGCAGATATTTGTGATGCGCTTGGAACAGACATACCGACTGTTTTCCGGATGTGTATGAAGCAGATTATCATAACAAGAGGCATTCCTTTTTCTACGAGACTTCCTGAAAAGGCTGTGACCAGAGAGGAAGCGATTGACGCTTTTGAAGAGATGCGGAGACAGGCGGCTGATGTGCCGGAGATGAGCAAAAGGAATGGCGGGAACGTTCAGTAAGGATGATGCGTTGTCAGATAT
>NBJMC04202__coassemble_1571_pt1 | contig 24896 bp, 21 predicted proteins | sample NBJMC04202__metabat2_high_PE_053 | metagenome-assembled genome bin NBJMC04202
CATATACAGCTTTTTATTTTATGGTAGAATAACGGTATCGAGAGAAGCGTCCGCCGGATGGGCGTCTTTTTTTACCGGAAAGGAGGTTATTATGAAGTTTCGTACAAAGCTGATCATTACATTTCTGATCGTGATTCTTCTCCCAATTCTTCTTTCCGGGATCGCTTTTATCGCGGTTGGAGCGATGGTATCTTACAATTCTGATCTGAATTTCCAGATTGAGATTTCGGACGACAGCACTCTGTCGGATTCACTGGCTTCCCTCAGCAATACGACGAATATGATGTATATCCGTCTGGAAAATATCGCGGAGGAAGATGAACGGAGGCTGGAAGATAAGGCGTTTCTGGAGGATCTCAACGAGGAGGCTTCCCGGGTTTCTTCCTATATTGTGGTCCGGAAGGGAACAGAGGAATATTATACCGGAAATGAAGAGATGAGCGGCCGCTTTTTCAGCAGGCTGCCGGCCTACGGATTTGAGAGCAAGGACTCCAATTCGGGCTTTTACTATAACGACATGCAGAAGCTGGTGAAGCAGATTGACTTTGTTTTTTCCGACGGAGACGAAGGAAGCCTGTTTCTGGTAACGCGCGTTAACAGTGTGGTTTCCCGGTCTTTCCTGATTTATCTGTTTTCAGCCATCATATTCATTCTGGTTTTGACCAGCATCGTTTTGACCCAGTGGGTATACAAGGGATTTTTCGAACCGATCAACAGGCTGAACGTGGCCATGCAGCAGATCGCGGAGGGAAATTTTGAATACAGTCTGACCTCGGAGGATACCAACGAAATCGGAGAGCTGTACCGCAACTATGAGGACATGCGCCTGAGACTGAAGGAATCCACAGAGGAAAAGATTCAGAACGAACGGCAGAACCGGGAGCTGGTCAGCAACATTTCCCATGACCTGAAAACCCCGATCACGGCCATCAAGGGCTATGTGGAGGGAATCATGGACGGCGTGGCGGATACGCCGGAGAAAATGGACCGTTATATCAAGACCATCTACACCAAGGCCAACGACATGAACCGGCTGATCAACGAATTGACCTATTATTCAGGAATCGACAGCAACCGGATTCCCTATAATTTTCACCGGATCAATCTGGCGGACTTTTTCCAGGACTGCGTGGAGGATGTGGGGCTGGATCTGGAATCCAAGAACATCGAGCTGAATTATTCCAATCTGGTGGATCCGTCCACACGGATTATCGCTGATCCGGAACAGCTGAAAAAGGTGATCGACAATATCGTCGGCAACAGCATTAAATACATGGACAAGCCGAAGGGCGTCATCAACATCCGGATTCTGGACGAGGTGGATTCGGTGCGGGTGGAGATCGAGGATAACGGAAAAGGGATTTCCACGAAGGATCTGGGCAAGATCTTCGAACGGTTTTACCGCACGGACGCTTCCCGGAATTCTTCCACGGGCGGCAGCGGAATCGGCCTTTCCATCGTAAAGAAGATCATTGAGGATCACGGAGGTTATATCTGGGCAACCAGTAAAGACGGTGAGGGCACATGCCTGCACTTTGTAATCAGAAAATACAGGGAGGCAGAAGAGAATGAGTAAAATTCTGATCATTGAAGACGAAGAAGCGATTGCGGACCTTGAGAAGGACTATCTGGAACTGTCCGGTTTTCAGGTGGAGATAGAAAATGATGGAGAAAAGGGCCTGGAAGCAGCCATGAACGGCAGCTTTGATCTGATCATTCTGGATCTGATGCTTCCCGGCCTTGACGGCTTTGAAATCTGCCGCCGGATCCGGGATGAAAAGAATATCCCGATCCTGATGGTTTCCGCCAAAAAGGACGACATCGACAAGATCCGCGGCCTTGGACTCGGTGCGGACGACTATATGACGAAGCCCTTCAGCCCCAGCGAGCTGGTGGCCCGGGTAAAGGCCCACCTGGCCCGTTATACCCGTCTGGTCAGCTCCAATCAGAAGGCCAACGACATCGTGGAGATCCGGGGCATCCGGATCGATAAAACCGCCCGCCGCGTGTTCATCAACGGCGTGGAGAAACCGTTTACCACCAAGGAATTTGACCTGCTCACCTTCCTTGCGGAGAACCCGAACCATGTATTCACAAAAGAGGAGCTGTTCCGGGAGATCTGGGACATGGATTCGATTGGCGATATTGCGACGGTAACGGTGCACATCAAGAAAATCCGGGAGAAGATCGAGACGGATACCGCCAATCCGCAGTATATTGAGACAATATGGGGAGTCGGGTACCGGTTTAAGGTGTAAGGTAAGATTTTACCATGGGAAAACAGATCAACTACTGGCTGAGGGTTACAGGCTGCGGCAGTAACCGATATGCTTTTCAAATATTCGGATTCAGAGGGATAAGGGAGCGGGAGAGATGTTATGACAAGGGAAGCGAAGAAAGAGGATCTGAATGCCTTACTGCAGCTGTACCTGTATCTGCATGAGCAGGAAATCCCGGAAGATTCGCAGGCTCTGCGGGAAACATGGGATACCATCATGGAGGATGAAAATCATCATATCATACTGAATGTGGCAGATGGAGTTTTGGTATCTTCCTGTGTCTGCGTCGTCATTCCCAATCTTACAAGGGGAGTTCGGCCATATGCGCTTATTGAAAACGTGGTTACCCATGAAAAATACAGGGGGAAAGGATATGCGACGGAATGTCTGAATCATGCGAGAAAGATTGCGGTGGAAAATAACTGTTATAAGATGATGCTGATGACCGGTTCAAAAAAACAGAGTACTTTGGATTTTTATATAAAGGCTGGATATAACTGTACGGATAAGACGGCGTTTGTTCAGTGGCTGTAAAGTTGACTGATTAAGAAACAGGCAGGCGGTTCGTTCGCCTGCTTTTTTCATTAATCTGAGGGAGAGAATACGAAAAATGGACGATATCAATGGGATGCTGGAATTTGACAAAATCCGTGAGCTGTTGAAGGAAGGAGCATCCACGGAGCGTGCCAGGGAGCGGATCGACGCTCTGGTGCCCATTCTGGATCAGGAACGGGCGGAGGCGGCTATAGAGGAAACGACGGAAGCCAGGAAGGTGCTGGATTCGCTTGGCACACCGCCGTCCGGCAGCACGCAGGAAGTGCGTGAAATAGCACAGGAGGCAGAACTGGGAAGCCTGCTCGGTGCGGGGCAGCTGGATCAGATCCGTCTGAAGCTGGAGAACATGCTCAGAAGCTCGCGAAGCATTTTCAGCGAGAGCTTTGTTTCCAACCGGAACGGGCATTATACGGTGCCCGTGAAAAAGGAGCATAAAAATAAGGTTCCGGGAACCGTAATCGACGCTTCCTCTACAGGAGCTACGGTTTTTATCGAGCCCTCCGCGATATCCCGTCTTCGGGAGGAACTGGAAACTCTGAGAATAGAAGAAGAAAACGAAGAAAAAATGATTTTGTACACGCTGTCTGCCATGGTTGCAGACAGCGCCGAAGCGATCCGGATCAATCTGGAATATATGGAGGAGCTGGATTTTATTTTTGCAAAGGGGAAGCTGAGCGTGAGCATGAAAGCCAGCCGTCCGAAGCTGAACACGGAGCGCAGGATACGGCTTGTAAACGGACGGCATCCCCTGCTTCCCATACAGAACAGCGTTCCGCTCAATATAGAATTTGGCGGCTCAATAAAAGGTGTGATCATAACCGGGCCGAATACCGGGGGAAAGACGGTGGCGATGAAAACGGTAGGACTGCTTTCCGTCATGGCTCAGTGTGGACTGCATGTACCATGTGAAGAAGCGGGTCTTGCCATGAACGCCGGCTTTTTCTGCGACATCGGGGACGGGCAGAGTATTTCGGAAAATCTGTCTACTTTTTCCGCCCATATGAAAAACGTGATCCGGATTCTGGAACAGACGGAAGAAGAAAGTCTGGTGCTTCTGGACGAACTGGGAAGCGGAACAGATCCGGCGGAAGGCATGGGGCTGGCTGTGGCGGTGCTGGAGGAATTGAGAGGGCGGGGATGTCTGTTTATGGTCACCACTCACTATCCGGAAGTGAAGGAATACGGGGAACGCACGGAGGGTGTGATCAACGCAAGGATGGCGTTTGACAGGGAGAGCCTGCGGCCGTTATACCGGCTGGAGCTGGGAGAGAGCGGGGAAAGCTGCGCCTTTTATATCGCAAAGCGTCTCGGCATGCCGCAGAGAATTCTGAACCGGGCGGAGAAGGCCGCATATGGGACGGTAGCGGGGAAAACATCGAAACGGCCGCCTGAAAAGACAGATCCGAAGCCGCAGCAGAAAGCCGCCGCATCCCGTATCCGCCCTAAAAGAACGGAACCGGATACCGGGGAAAAGCGAAGACAGAGACGGACGCAGATCGGGAAAAAATTCGCGCTGGGAGACAGCGTGATGGTTTATCCGCAGAAAAAGCTGGGTATTGTTTTCGCCCCCGCCAATGATAAAGGAGAGGTGGGCGTTCAGATTCAGAAAAGGAAAATTTTTGTCAGCCACAGAAGGCTTCGACTTCATGTGTCTGCGGAAAAGATGTATCCACCGGATTATGATTTTTCCATTTTGTTCGATACGGTGGAAAACCGGAAAGCACGTCATGCGATGGAAAGAAAACATGTGCCGGGACTGGAAATCCGGCATGAGGAATGAGACGGAAGGGAGAGCAAATGAACGCAGAAAGAACCTTTTACATCGACAATGAAAATGGCGATGATACCCGAACGGGTCTGTCGCCGGAAGCGGCATGGAAAACACTGGAACGGGCCAACAGGCAGGAGTTTCAGCCCGGAGACGCCCTGCGTCTGAAACGGGGCGGAAGCTGGCACGGAACGCTCTGCCCCAAAGGATCCGGAAGCCGGGAATGTCCCATAACGGTGGACGCTTATGGGGAGGCGGAAGGAACGGATAAAGAAGCCGCTCCCGTGATTCATGGAGACGGTGCGTATGCAGCCGTTTACCTGGAGGGTGTGAGCTTCTGGCAGGTCAGAAACATCGCGGTGACCAACCGGTCAGAAGAACGCGGCGTGCGGCAGGGAATCTGCATCTGCGGAAAGCCGGAGGGGATCACGCAGGGAATCGTGATTGAAAACTGTGAAATTTTCGACGTACAGGGGGAGAACAGACGGAACCGGAATGTATATGAGAGCATGTACTGGAATTCCGGCATCTACGTGACCATGCCGGGGCGTTCTTCCCGGAAAAATCATCTGCATGATATTATCATCAGCGGAAATTATGTGCATGATGTACTTACCAGCGGAATTCGGGTGAATCAGCAGGAGGATTTCATCAATGACATTCATCATACGCATGTGGTGGTCAGAAGAAACCGGATTGAACGTACGGGAAGCGACGGAATCATTGTGGCGAACTGCATCTCCCCGCTGATCGACGGAAATGTCTGCCTGGATGCGGGGGCGCTTGGAAGCCTGGAGGATACCCGCCTGATTGCGGGCGTCTGGGTATGCGCCGTATCGGACGCGCTGATTCAGCGGAATGAGGTGGGAAGGACCCGGCTATTTGAAAATGACGGAACCGCATTTGATACGGACTGGGGAACGGCAGGAACAACCATTTTTCAGTACAACTATACCCATGGAAATAAAGGGGGATTCTGGCTGGATTGCACAGGAATCAACCGGAACAGGGAGTGTGAAGGAACCATACTGCGATATAACATCAGCGTGGACGATGAGCGCTGCCTGATTCAGGATGATTATGGCATCCGCTCCGAGCTGTACGGGAATCTGTTTCTGCATACGGGAGAAACAGGGCCCATGATCTGCTGCCACCGGGCCGGGATGTCCCACCTGTTTTACCGGAATATTTTCGCTTTCCGGAGCCAGCCAGCCCTTGGCTGGCAGTCGTCCGCCTTCCGTGAAAACTGGTATGGAGAGCTGACAGATCTTCCGGAGGACCCAGGCGCTATGAGCGGTTCTCCCATCGAGGCGGATGAGCAGATCACCGGTCAGACGGATAGCCCAATCCTTCGTCTTGCACAACGCCTTCAGGAATCGGAGGAATACAGACGACAGGTCTGGGATCAGCTGGCTAAAGCGGCAGGAACGGCAGCGGACGCGGTTACAACGGACTGATTCCGACCACTTCTTCCACTTGGCAGCCCATTTTATCTTCAAAGTAACGCTTGAGTTCCAAGTTCTTATCCCATTTTGACTGGGGATAATGGCCGTAGCGATTTTTCACATCAGTCATACGCTCGATGATGCTGGCAGGACCGTCCGGCATGGCGATACTGTCGCAGAGCTGAATCAGGCGGTCATAATCATCGTAGTCAAAAGACTGTAAAAGCGTGACCAGGCGCTGTTCATCCTCTGCAGAAATATCATGTCTGCCGATGTAGGTGTTCACATCCTTTTCCGGAAAGGAATGGGTCAGGCAGATACGGGCGGCTTTCTCATAGCCGAGGCTCATGAGATAGTCGTAGCCGTCGATGGTATGAGCGAGCCAGGTGACGCCCTCCCTTCGGCCGATGTCGTGGAGCATGCCGAGAATACAGGCTTTTTCCGGATCGATGTCATTGCCGCGCATCTTCAGGCGTTCGGCAATGGTTTTGGCACAGTGGGCGGCAGTCAGGGAATGGTTTTTCCAGGGGCCGGGATTGCGCTGCCAGCCTTCTTCCAGAAGCCGGCGTGCAGTGTTGAGATCAGGAATCATGATTACCTCCTTTGTGAGGCTGCCGAAGGCAGCAATCTGACGGAGCAGCAGGCCCATAGCGGCCTGTTTAAAAAGAGCGGATAGGGGAAGTTTCTTCCCCTATCCGATCAGTATACTTACGTTTCACAGCGCAGCTTTATGCTGCGGATATGCGGGCCGGTTTTCGCGTCAGTCTCTCTTCACCACTGCCGCGCAGCCCATGCCGCCGCCTACGCAGAGGGTGGCGAGGCCGGTCTTGGCATCTCTGCGCTGCATTTCGTAAAGCAGGGTAACCAAAATACGGCAGCCGGAGCAGCCCACCGGATGACCCAGAGCGATGGCGCCGCCATTCACATTGAGTTTATCCAGATCGAAACCGAGATCATGGCCTACGGCCACAGACTGAGCGGCAAAAGCCTCGTTCGCCTCGATCAGATCGAAGTCGCCGATCTCCATGCCGGTTTTCTTCATCACTTTTCTGGTGGCGGCAACAGGACCGATGCCCATGATGGAGGGCTCCACGCCTGCCAGCTCTCCGGCAACCCAGGTCGCCATGGGGGTAACGCCCAGTTCCTTCGCCTTTTCTTCACTCATGACGATGATGGCGGCTGCGCCGTCGTTGATGCCGGAAGCGTTTCCTGCGGTCACAAGTCCGCCGTCCTTCTTAAAGGCGGGACGAAGCTTGGAAAGGCTCTCCACCGTTACGCCCTTTCTGGGGCCTTCATCCGTATCCACAGTGATGGTGGCTTTTTTGGTCTTTACTTCTACAGGAACGATTTCTTCTTTGAAACGGCCCTCATTCATGGCCTTTTCGCATTTCTGCTGGCTGTTGGCAGCGAACTCGTCCAGCTGCTCGCGGGTCAGTCCCCACTGCTCGCAGATATTTTCTGCGGTCATTCCCATGTGGTAACCGTAAAATGCGTCGGTAAGCGCATCCTTTAACAGGGCATCCTCCAGGGGAGCGTTGCCCATGCGGTAGCCGTAACGGCCCTGCTGTACCAGGTAAGGCGCGCGGGACATGCTTTCCGTGCCGCCGGCAACAATGATGTCCGCATCTCCGCTGGCGATCAGCTTTGCGGCCAGGTTCACGCAGTGCAGGCCGGAGCCGCACAGAACGTTTACGGTGGTGGCGGGAACCTCAACCGGAATGCCTGCATGGATGGCAGCCTGTCTGGCCACATTCTGGCCCTGACCTGCCTGAAGCACGCAGCCCATATAAACCTCGTCTACCTGTTCGGGCTTTACACCCGCACGGTTCAGCGCTTCCTTGATGACAATGGTGCCGAGATCCGCAGCGGGAACGGTGGAAAGCGCGCCGCCCATCACACCGATGGCGGTTCTGCATGCGCCTGCCAAAACTACTTTTCTGCTCATATGAATCCTCCTTCTGCACGAACTCCTGACTCGTGCGGCCGCCTGAAGGCGGCGTAAAATGACCGTAAAACGGCCTGTGGCCTTATTGTAGCACTGTACAGGAGAGGGTGCAATGCGTTTTCGCGCGGAGTGAACGGGAACTTTTATGAAGCGGAGTCCTGCCTCCCGGCAAGATAATCGATACTGCAGTCAAAGGCTTCAGCGATTTTGAATATATTTTTCAGGGATGGATTCCGGATCTTTCCGTTTGCCACCTTTTTGATGGTTTCATAGGGCACGGTTGACCTGTCGGAAAGCGTTTTCAGTGACCAGTTGTGCCTGGACAGCTGTGTGGAGATACGTCCCGCGATGACTTTGGAAAAGCCGTTTGGTTCCTCGAATACATTTTCATTCTGATTCATAATGACCTCCTTTTTTCGCCGCCGTCAGGCGGCCTTACTTCAGCTCGAACTCTGTTCGGGCCGCCGTGCTGCTGCAGAGCATGGAATAAAATGGTTACATCTGTATATTCCGGTATGTGCCATAAAAGGCACATAGAGTTAAAAAATTTTTCATAAGAGGAGAAAGCCGAGAATAGAATGGAGATTGTAAAGGGATGGATAAAAACGCTTCGGGAAGGAGGACAAGGGTGTTCTACTACAACAGGCAGATCGTATACATGGATTTGTGGAAGGCCGGCGAACGGGCCGGAAATGCCGGATTCCTGAAACGGGAGGAAACGGACCGGGGGCTGAGGTGGCAGATGAGAATCCGCGGGCTTGGGGAATCGGACACCGGTTTTTTTGACCTCCGCGACGAGACGGGAGCGCTGGTGGATAAAATTCTGCTGCAGAAGGGAGAGGGCAGCTATGAACGTACCATGGAGCCGGGAGCCACTACACGGGGCGGAAGATTGTTCCGGGAAATCTGCGGCCTGCGGGCGGAACTTCCCGGCGGGAGATATCTGAAAGGAACCTGGAAGCTTTCCGGTCGGGGAACGGAATTGCCCAAACCAGCCATGCCGGAGATATCTGTGCCGGAAACACCCCTGCCGAAAGCATCCGCGCCGGAAATGGTTCCGCCGGAAGGATCTATGGCGGAAAGGTTTTCACCGAAAGCGCCTGTGCCGGAAACGCCTCCGGCAGAGAAGGAAATCCCTGTTCCGGAGAGAACCTGCTGCCCGAAAGGCCGCTGCCTGCAGGCGGCGGGAACACCGGTATCTGCATCGATGGATGGGCGGACGTCCCCGCAGACTGCGGACAGTCCGGCACCGCCGCCTGCCGCAGGCCCACAAACGGCTCCGCCGCATGCGAAGGAAGCTGTACGGGGACAAAGCATGCGCAGGGCGGCCCCGGAAGAGGAAGGCAAGGGCGTGATACACCAGACCTTTTATGAGGATAAATGGGAGCAGCTTCAGCACATGTATCCGAAGGTTCATCCGTTTGGAGATGAGCGGATGTTTCTCTCCATCACCCCCGGCGACTTTGTGATTCTGGGCAGGGAATATCAGAAGCTGGTGCATAACAGCTTTCTGCTTCATGGTTACTATAATTACCGTCATGTGATTCTGGGAAGATATCCGGATGAGGAGGGAGAGAGCTATTATCTGGGTGTGCCCGGCGTCTATTATGAACGGGAAAAAATGGCGGCGGAAATGTTCGGCTTCGAAGCGTTTGAAGGAAAACGGGAGCCTGCACAGCAGGGAGATTTCGGCTATTACATGAAAAGGGTAAGGATATAAGGGAAACCGTTCAGTCCACGCCGCGGAGACGGGTATTGGGAATGAAGGGAAGCAGAAGGCTTTGGAAGGCCTCCAGCTCTTCTTTGGAATAAGCGCTGAAAACAGGGGAGATCACGCCTTCACTTTCCTGGTAGGACTGCAGAAAATAGGCCTCTGCGCCCTGCAGCCAGCGTCCGATGGAGAGAAAATCCTCCGCCCGATGAAGCTCCCGCACCACCGTGGTACGAAATTCATAGGGAAGACCGCAGCCCTGAATGAAGGCGGCACTTTCCCGGACCCGGTCCATCTGCAGTCCCGGAAATCCGGCCACAGCCGCATAATGCTCCGGAGAGGATTTGATGTCCATGGCAATATAGTCCAGAAGCCCCTGACGGAAAAGATCTTCAACGACTTCCGGCCGATAGCCGTTGGTATCCAGTTTCACCAGCAGCCCGAGCTCCTTTATTTTTTTGAGAAAAACGGCCAGATCCGGCTGCAGCGTCGGTTCTCCGCCGGTGACGCAGACGCCGGTGAGGATGCCGCGCCTTTTGGCAAGCACCTTCAGAACTTCCTCCTCGTCAAGCTGGGGAAGCCGGGCGGGATGGAGGACAAGGTCTCCGTTCTGGCAGAAAGGACAGCGGAAATTGCAGCAGCCCGTAAAAATGGTGGCCGCCACGTGGCCGGGATAGTCCAGTAAAGTTGTTTTATTAAAACCACAGATTTGCATTTGTCACCTTTTCCTGTTATGATTTCCTGTGTTTGGAGATATGTTCAGGACGGTGCGTCTTCCTGAACTGTTACAGGTTATTATAAAAAGTTTTGGATGAATGTGCAAGATGCGTGGAGAAGGACGATGAAGATGGAAGCAGGCGTGGAAGAAAACGGTTGGAAGGAAGGGCTGACGCCGGAAGAGGTGAAGCGTCATATCCGGTTTATGAAGGAAGCCATGAAGCAGGCGAAAAAGGCATATGCGCTGGGCGAGGTGCCGATCGGCTGCGTGATTGTGCACGACGGAAAAGTGATCGGCCGGGGTTATAACCGCCGGAATACGGATAAAAATACCCTGTCCCACGCGGAGATCACCGCCATCAACAGGGCCAGTAAAAAGCTCGGGGACTGGCGGCTGGAGGAATGCGTGCTGTATGTGACCCTGGAGCCCTGTCAGATGTGTTCCGGGGCGATCGTGCAGGCCCGGATCCCGGAAACCGTGATCGGCTGCATGAATCCCAAGGCCGGATGCGCCGGTTCTCTGTTGAATATTCTGGAGGATTCCCGCTTCAACCATCAGGTGCATGTCATCCGGGGCGTCATGGAGCAGGAATGCAGCGACATGCTGAAACAGTTTTTTAAGGAGCTCAGGGTACGGGTGAAAGAAGAAAGAAGGGAAAGAAAAGCGGCAGTTGCAATTTCCGGTCCGGGGATTGACAAATCCCACTGAAAAAAGGTATACTGAATAAACCGTGCAGCCGGGAGAGCAGCGGCCTCCTGTACCTGAAATCCGCTATAGCAGGGGTGATGTCCGGCCGAGGGCCAGCGCTTGTATGGCTGCCCTCTATAAGTGGCGATGAAGTTTGGGTCTTGCGCAACGGATGTCTGTGAACCGTGTCAGGTTGGGAACAAAGCAGCACTAAGCAGAATTTTTCGTGTGCCGTGAGGGTGCCTGGCGGAGTTAACTGTAGAGGTAACGCATAGGGGCATAAGGTTCGAAGCAGGACGCACGGTTTTAAAATGGTTGGAAGCGGATATGCCGATTCAGCGGATAGAGAGAATTGCGTTAGATTATTTCGGAAAAATGAGGTAGTCTGACGCAGTTTTTGCATTACAGCAGCTGTTTGGCGCCTCCCTGTAAAGGAACCGCTTCCTCAAAAAAGCGATGGACGAAAATGAGGAAATCAGGAAAGCAGGAGCCAGGAAGCGTATGGAACGGATGACGGAAGCGAAACAGGCAACAGAATCGGAACGGACAGCCGAAACGGGACGCGTGGCCGAGATGAAGAAGGCGGTGGATGAGGCCCGTACATTCGGCTATGAAAAATTAATGCAGGACTGCGCGCTCTGTCCACGGGCCTGTCATGTGAACCGGCTTTCCGGAAGAACGGGCTACTGCGGGCAGACCTCCCGGATTTATGCGGCGCGGGCGGCGCTGCACTTTTGGGAGGAGCCCTGTATCTCCGGAAAAGAGGGCTCCGGCGCGGTATTTTTCAGCGGCTGCCCTCTGCGGTGCGTGTTCTGTCAGAACAGCGTGATCGCAGAGGGAGGCGTTGGGCAGCAGGTGGGCGTGGAGCAGCTTGCGGCGGTTTTCCTGCGGCTTCAGGGGGAAGGCGCGAATAATATCAATCTTGTGACGCCCACCCATTTTGTACCCCAGATCGCCGCCGCGCTCAGGCTGGCAAAGAGGGACGGCCTGCGCATTCCCGTGGTCTATAATACGGGAAGCTATGAAAGGGTGGAGACCCTGAGGCTGCTGGACGGGCTGGTTGATATCTATCTGCCTGATCTGAAATACGGGTCACCGGAGCCCGCAGAACGCTATTCCCATGCGCCAGACTATTTTGAAACGGCGTCCGCAGCCATTGCGGAGATGGTGCGGCAGGTGCCGGAAGCCGTATTTGAGGAAAGGGAAGACGGAACGGTGCTGATGAAGCGCGGCGTGATTGTCAGACATCTAATGCTGCCGGGCCTTGGCATGGATTCCAGAAGGGTTCTGCGCTATCTTCATGAGACCTATGGGAACCGGATCTATATCAGCATCATGAATCAGTATACGCCGATGCGAAACTTTGAGAGCTTCCCGGAGCTGAACCGGCGGGTGGGCAGAAAGGCGTATGAGAGGCTGGTGGATTTTGCGATTCGGATTGGCATAGAGAACGGTTTTATCCAGGAGGGAGGAACGGCAGAGGAAAGCTTCGTACCGCTGTGGGATGGAACGGGGCTGTGAGCGGCGCGGAACGGTTATTATCCGCCGGTCTGCCGGCGGACAGTAACGCGGAGGGAACAGAAATGTTACATAAAATTCCGTTTTTTTCTTTACCTTTTTGTCTGTTTATGGAATAATGAAAACAGGTTTCTGAAACAAAAGAAATAAAGAAGGGACAGGGGAAAAATGGCGAAGGAATATGTATTCAGAGTAAAGCCCCAGGATTACAGGAACAACTACAGGGTGATACGGATTGGAGGAGGGCGGACGCTGCATGATCTTCATTTGGCGATTCTGGATGCCTATGATTTTTACGCGGATCATCTGTATATGTTCAGCCCGGACAGAAAGCCCTATGACAGAAACGGTTATTATTCTCCGGACGATGATGGGATGAACAGCGCGGATCAGGCCGTGTTGGAGAAGCTTGACCTGAAGAAGGGAGACCGGTGGCTGTATCTGTTCGACTTCGGGGATGAATGGAAGTTTGATGTGACGGTGAAGGATATCGAAGAGGGCAGGAGCAACAGAAAGGCGCAGGTTCTGGAAGGAAAGGGTGAGCTGGTGCAGTACCCGGACTGGGACGACGAAGAGTGGGATGAGGAACACTGGGATGACGAAGACTGGGAAGATGAGGATGCGCTTCCCTTTGGAGATGAGCCGGAGGAAATGAATGAGGAAGAGCTGCTGGCTATGACCGGGCTGCATATGATCGAGGTGGATGTCCTGGATGAGGGAGAGAAGATGGAAAATATGCTCGCCGATCATGACGTAGAGGAGCTTCAGGTACTGATGGAAGTGCTGGAAATTGCGGAAGAGCAGCCGGAAACGCAGGAAGGAAAGCGAAAAAAGGGAAAAGCGCTTCAGAAAAAGATGGCAGCGCAGATCGCCGAGACTCTGCGGGCGCATCCGGCCCTGCTGGAGCGGCTCATGGGAGCCTCCGGAATCTGCCTCCTGAAGAAGCTGGCAAAGGACAAAAAGCTCGATCTGAAGGAGTGCCTTCTGGAAAGATATGAGCTGGGGATGATGAACGCTCTTGGTCTTGCGGTTCTGGAGGAGGCAGAAGGAGGAATCATATATCTGACCCGGGATGCCATGAGCTTCGCAGATTTTTTTGAAAAGGATGGGAGCGGAAGCCGTCTGGAGGAGAAGGCGGGAAAGGAACGCCTGATTGCGGCGGTTATCCGGTTCTATGAGGTCATGGAGGCGGACCGGCTGTATGAGATGTTCTGCGGGTTATCCGGCGGAGAATGCGGCAGGCAGGAGTTTGACGGCATAATTTCCGTCATGGAGCTGGAATACAGGGTTTTATGCTTTGAAAAGGAGAAGGAAATCTATCTTACCTGTCTGGACGACGTGAATGATGCGCAGCGCGTTCTTGCTCTGAGAGAGGTTTACCAGGCCCCGGATTACCGCCTGAAAACCAGAAAGGAGCTGGAAGACGCCTATGGGGAGAAAAATGTGCCTTCCTCCATGCCGGAGCTGCTTGAGTATCTGATCGTGGAAAAGCGGGTGGATATAGAAGACTGCGCGCATCTGGAACAGCTCATGAAGGCCGGAGCGGATCTGGGCTTTTCTCTTTCAGATATTGAAGATGAAATCAGGGAGATTCTGGGAGAATATCGTATGAGACTGACGAAGCGGCTGAGAGAAATGATGACGAGCGTGATGGAAGAATTTCCTTCTGCCTCTCTGCGCGGATACAGCATGAAGGAGATCCGGGAGTTGTCAGTGGAAGAAAAATCAGGAGATTCTGAAAAATAGGATTCCGGTAAAGAAAGGCGGTCCGGGCGTATCCGATTGGAGTACGCCCGGACCGCAGTCCGTTTAAAACGCCGTTTTTCAGTCGTCGTCCTCGTCGGAAAGGGGCAGGCTGAAAATGAATTCCGTGCCCTCTCCTTCCGTACTGATGACATTGATGTTCTCATTGTGCGCCTGGATGATCTCCTTGGTGATGGAGAGACCCAGGCCGGTTCCCTTTTTATCCTTGCCGCGGGACAGATCGGTTTTGTAGAAGCGGTCCCAGATCAGCTTCAGGCTGTCCTTGGGGATCCCGATGCCGCTGTCCTTGACGGAAACGAATACCTTCGTATTTTTTTCCGTGGTCTCGATCTTGATGACGGAATCGTTGTGGGAGAATTTGATGGCGTTGTCCAGGAGGTTGTAGAGCACCTGCTGGATTTTTCCCATATCCGCGTTGACGTACAGCTCATCGCCCGTGAGCACCAGCTCGATGGCGATCCGCTTCTGCTGGCAGGTTCCCTCAAAGGTGGCGGCCGTGTCCCGGATCACCGTATTCAGGTCAAAATCCGTTTTTTCCAGAACCATGCCTCTGGTATTCAGGTTGTTCAGGGTGAGCAGGCTGTTGGTCAGCTTGGTCAGCCGGTCGGTTTCGTTCAGGACGATATGCAGGTATTTTTCATACATCTCCGGCGGAATCGTTCCGTCCAGCATGGCCTCCAGATAGCCGTGGATGGAGGTCAGAGGGGAGCGGAAATCGTGGGAGACGTTGGCGATGAATTTTTTCTGGTTGTCCTCGCTGCGGGCGATTTCATTCGCCATGTAGGAAAGGGTGGCGGCCAGATACCCCATTTCATCTTCACTGTCTACCTGAATCTCGTAATGCATGTTTCCGGCGGCGTACTGCTCCGTGGCCTCCGTGATTTTCCGGAGGGGCAGATAGACCATTTCCGTGAAGAAAATCAGGATGATCAGGGAGAGCAGAAACAGGATGACGAGAATGATGTAGGTAATGCTCAGGATCCCCTCGCTGGTCACCCTCAGGTCTTCCATGGAGGTATGGATGACCACATAACCGCTCACCTTGAAATTGGAGGTGATGGGGGCGAATACGCTGAGCATATCCTCGTCAAAGCTTTCATAAAAATTCCCCACCGTATAGTAGGAGCCGGCAAAATCCGTTGCGTTGAAATTCTCAACAATACGCGGAGTACCCACATCAATCGGGGAATCTGTGTCCAGAATCATGCGGCCCGACGGGTTAATAATCCAGATGACTGCGTCCAGATAAAGAGACAGGGAATCCATCTGCGTATTCACCGTCTCCAGATCAACCTCGTTGCTGTACAGGTCGGCAGCGTAGGTGTTCGCAATCAGCGTAGCCTCTTTATACAGAGAGTCTGCCTTTTCCCGTTTCATATGTTCCTGCGTCATGCTGGAGCCAAAGGTGGCAACCACGATGAAGCCGAAGAAGCCGAAAATCAGATAGGCGAGCAGGAATTTCAGGTAGAGGGTTTTCCTCATTGTCTCACCTCAAATTTGTAGCCGATGCCCCAGATCGTGGCAATTCTCCAGGACTCATGATCCTTGATTTTCTCCCGGAGACGCTTGATATGTACGTCTACGGTGCGGGTATCGCCGATGTATTCATACCCCCAGATCTGATCCAGAAGCTGCTCCCTGGTGAATACGTGGTTCGGAGAGGAGGCGAGAAAATAGAGAAGCTCCAGCTCCTTGGGGGGCATATCGATGGTCTTTCCATTGTAGATCACGGAGTAGTTGGTCTGGTTGACGATCAGATCGGGATATTCCACGCACTTGATGGCCGGCTGCTCCTTTGCGGCGGGGGCGGCCTTGTAGCGGCGAAGAACCGCCTTCACCCGCGCCACAAGTTCCTTGGAATCAAAGGGCTTTTCCATGTAGTCGTCCGCGCCCAGCTCCAGCCCCAGCACCTTGTCGAAAATCTCACCTTTGGCGGAGAGCATGATGATGGGGATGTTGGAATGGCTGCGCACCTCCCGGCAGACCTGATAGCCATCGATGCCAGGAAGCATCAGATCCAGCAGAATCAGGTTCGGAGAAAAGCTGTCCACCATCTTGAGAGCGGATTCTCCGTCTCCAACGATCATGGTGTCGAAGCATTCCTTGGTCAGATACAGGGAAATCAGCTCCGCAATGTTGCTGTCGTCATCTACAATCAAAATTTTCTGTTTATTTACCATAATATTCCTTTCTTGATTTTTACGGGAAACGGCAAATGTTTTGGCCATCTCCCTGGCTCCGGATCCCGGAAGGAACCGGTCAGGACTTGAATTCCACAATGGTGACGCCCGCGTCGCCTTCGCCGTATTCGCCCAGGCGGTAGGACTTCACGTATTTTACCTTGCGCAGGTGGCTCTGCACCGCGTTTCTCAAAGCGCCGGTTCCTTTGCCGTGTACCACGCGCACGGTGCTCAGATGGGCCAGATAGGCGTCATCCAGATATTTGTCCAGCTCGGTGAGGGCCTCGTCCACCGTTTTTCCCAGAAGATTGATCTCAGGAGAGATGGAGAGGGACTTGGACATCTGGATCTTGCCGGAGCCGGTCCGCTTCGCGCCGCCGGAGGTGTAGCTGTCCTTTTCCTGTACCAGAACCAGGTCCTTGATGTTGGTCTGGGTGCGGATGATGCCGCACTGGACGAACAGATTTCCCTTGTGATCCGGCAGAGAGCTGACGGTTCCCTTCAGCCCCATGGAAACGATGCGGACGGATTCTCCCAGCTTGATCTGGGAGGGCTTCAGCCCGGAGGAGACAGGATTTTCCTTTTTCACCGATAATTTGCTGTTTTTCTCTGAGATTTTGTTGCGCACCTTTTCCCGCTGCTTCTCCAGATCTTTCATGGAAGCGCCGGGGCCTGCCTTCTGGAAGATGCGGATGGTCTCGTCCGCCGTATCCTTTGCTTCCTGCAGGATCTCGCGGGCCTTCTCGTTGGCCTCGCGGAGGATTTTGTCCCTTGACTGGTCGATGCGCTCCTGCTTCTGCTCCAGTCTCTTTTTCAGGGTCTCGATTTCCTGTTTGTAGGAAGCGATTTCCTGCTGTTCTTTTTCAATGGTCACGCGGCTCTGTTCCAGATCGGTGAGCAGATCCTCAAAGCTCTTATCCTCCGCGCTGATCTGGGAGCGGGCCGCCTCGATGATCTCGTCGGAAAGCCCCAGCCTTTTGGAGATGGCGAAGGCGTTGCTCTTTCCCGGAATGCCGATGAGCAGCCGGTAGGTGGGCCGCAGGGATTCCACGTCAAACTCACAGCAGGCGTTCTCCACAAAGGAGGTGGAGAGGGCGTAGACCTTCAGCTCGCTGTAATGGGTGGTCGCCATGGTGCGGATGCCCCGGTCGTGCAGATGGTTCAGGATGGCGATAGCCAGAGCCGCACCCTCCGTAGGGTCCGTTCCTGCGCCCAGCTCGTCGAAGAGGCAGAGGGAATCCGCGTCCGCATCCTTCAGGATGGAAACAATACTGGTCATGTGGGAAGAGAAGGTACTCAGGCTCTGCTCGATGCTCTGCTCATCCCCGATGTCTGCATATACCTCCCGGAAAATGGAAAGCTCCGAACGGTCCTGTGCGGGAATATGAAGCCCCGCCTGCCCCATCAGGCAGAACAGTCCCGTGGTTTTTAAGGAAACCGTCTTTCCGCCCGTGTTGGGGCCGGTGATGATGAGCAGATCGTAATCCTTTCCCAGACGGATGTCGATGGGAACGGTCTTCTTTTTGTCCAGAAGGGGATGTCTCGCGCCCCGGATGTTGATGATGTGATCCTCATTGAACAGGGGCTTGGTGGCATTCTGTTCCAGGGCCAGAGAAGCCTTCGCAAAAATGAAATCCAGGCGGGTCATCACGTGCTGGTTCTCCGCGATTTCCACCGTATGCTCTCCGGCGAGAGCGCTGAGGGAGGCGAGAACCTTTTCGATTTCTTCCTTTTCCTTCAGTTCCAGTTCCCGCATCTGGTTATTCAGGCTGACCACGGCAGCGGGCTCAATGAAAATGGTGCTTCCCGTGGAGGACTGATCGTGGATCATGCCCGGCACCTGGCTGCGGTATTCCGCCTTGACGGGCAGGCAGTAACGCCCGTTCCTGGTGGTAATCAGGGCGTCCTGCAGATAGGAATGCAGGGAGCCGTTCACCATGCTGTTCAGCTGGGAGTGAATCCGCTCCGTGGTCACAGCCATGCTGCGCCGCACGTGCTTCAGGCCCGGACTGGCATCGTCGCTGATCTCCTCCTCGGAAAGGATACACCGGTAAATCTCATGGGAGAGCTGCGTCAGCGGCTCCAGCGCGGAAAACAGCGGCGTCAGGGAATCGTCCGGAATGTCCTCCCGGTCCTTTCTCCCATAATTTTTCACCCGCGCGGTGTTCTCCAGCAGGGAGGCGATGTGCAGAAGCTCCGGGATGGAGAGGGTGCTTCCGATTTCCAGGGATTTTAAGCTCATGCCAAGCTCCCTTGTGCTCCCGAAGGAAATGCTTCCCTTTTTGAACAGACGGGTCAAGGCGTCCGCGGTTTCCTGCTGGGCGCTCTCGATGTCGGAAAGCTCTGTCATGGGAACGAGCTCCCTGCAGAGCCTGCGGCCGGGATCGGAGGTGGCATGCTCCGCCAGCCGGTCGATGATTTTATGATATTCAAGCGTTTTTAATACTTTCTTATTCAAGTTATTCCTCCAGGGCGGCATTTTCTTCACAAGCCGTAGTTTGGCTGTATCATTATACCACGGAAAAAGGGGCAGAGCCAGTCATTTGCACTTTTCGACCAGCTTTTTGTAGACATGCGTGATCATCCAGGGCTCGTTGGGAACGCGAAGAGCGTCCTCGAAGGACCACCATTTTACCGCCTGATTTTCATCCGCATTTACGATGAGGGCTTCCTGCTCCCTGGCTTCTGCCAGATAAGTTACGTTCAGATGCAGGTGGCTCGGCACATAGCGGCCTCTTTTGACATGGCCGTTCACCGTCAGAGACTCCAGGCTGAAAATATCGCTGCCAAGAAAAGCGGCGTCTCTTACGCCCGTTTCCTCCTGCAGCTCCCGCATTGCGACGGAGCGCAGATCTTCCATTCCATCCGCATGTCCGCCGATCCATGACCAGGAGTCATAGATATTATGATAAACCATCAGGGTTTTGGTGCGTTCGGGGTTGATTGTCCATATGGAGGCGGTAAAGTGCGCAATCTGGTTTTCCCGGTCAAGGTAATCGGAGCAGTTCTCCATATATTTCAGGAACAGCTTCTGATCCTGTTCTTCCTGCTGATTGACGGGGGTATACTTTTGAATTTCATGGTATAAAGACATCGCCTTCGTCCTCCTTGTATTTTTCCAGCATAGCACATTTTCAGCGCTTTTGCATCCCGGATTCAGGCCGGAACAGTGGTCCCGGAAGACTTCATTCTACGGAAAACGTTTTCCCTGTTGAAAAAAGGAGGCTTTTTTGCTAGTATAGGAGCATAAAGAACGTTACTGGTCACACGGTGACCAGTAACGGGCGATTGGGCATTAAAATTCGCTTTGCAAAGCCCAATCGCCTGTTGAATCATATCGGCTCCCGACCGCGCAGCGAGTGCGTGGTCGGGGTGTGACATGTAAGTAAAAAACAGTGCATCGGGCGGTATGCTGTCCCCGGCAGCGCTGTCAGGAAGAAAAAGGCTGCATACAGGAGACGTTTTGGCAGAAGGAAAGCGCTTTTGGGAGTGCAGAGAAAGGCGGCCAGAGTGAAGGTGATGGAATTTCTGAACGCGCACAGGGAGGATGATGATCCCTGTGAATGCGTGATTTTGCCTGATGGAGGCATAGAAGAGCCTCTGCCCTCCCATATCGGGAAGCTGGCAGAGATCGCGGGAGCGGATTCCGCAGTGCTCAACGGGCACATGGAGAAAAGCATGGAGCCCCTGTTCTGGCTGGTGGAATACACCGGCTGTATGTCCGTGTGGCAGACCCGCGTGGTGTCGCCGTCGACGGCGACGCAGGAACAGGAGGATACCCTGGAGGAGCTGTATGACGCAGCGCTCCTGTCTCCCGGTTATCTGAGAGAGACGGCGGGGGAAAATTACAGGCAGAGCGTGGAGCGGGCCAGAGAGGCCATCGCAAAAAGAAAATAGCGGAAAACGGCCGCGGGGGAGGGCGCGAAAAGCTTTCTTCCGCGGCTGTTTTTGGCCCTGAGAGAAAAGCGGTATTCTTTACAACAGGACCGCAATCGGATATACTGTGAATACCGTGAATTTCTGACGCTTCAAAAAGAGGATTGATATATGACGGATCAGGATAAAAAGAACGGAACGGAACAGGAAATCCAGGAGAAAAAAGCGGCTCCAAAGGCCGTGACAGCCTCGGATTCCGCAGGAACAGATATCAGTTTCATCAAGGAAAAGGTCAAGGAAAGGCCAATCAATAAAAGGAAGCTGTTGAAGCGTACCATGATCACCGCCTCCATGGCCGTGATTTTCGGACTGATCGCCTGCTTCACCTTTCTGGTGCTCGAGCCTGTTTTCAGCAACTGGCTGTACCCGGAGGAGGAACCGGAACCGGTGCAGCTTCAGGAGGAATCGGAAAACGAGGAAATGCTGCCGGAGGATATGGTGCTGGAAACGGAGAGTGAGGAAGAAACCACGCCGCCCGTACAGACCACCGTGGTGGAACGGGTGGAACTGGACGTTTCCGATTACCAGACGCTTTACAGCAATCTTTATAAAATGGTGCAGGAGGTGTCCAAATCTCTGGTGACGGTGATCGGGATCACCTCCGATACGGACTGGCTGAATAATTCCTATGAAAATGAAGGCCAGAACGCGGGGCTGATCGTGGCGGATAACGGCAGGGAGCTTCTGATTCTGACGGAAAAGGAAATCGTGGATCAGTCGGAGGAGCTGAACGTGGTGTTCTGTGATAATACGCAGGTGCGGGCCGAGCTGAAACAGGCAAATTCCACCGTAGGGCTTGCAGTCATCAGTGTGGATCTGACGGATATTTCGGATACCACAAGAGAAACCATATCGCCCGCCAGGCTGGCAAGCTCCAGTAACAGCGGCCTTCTGGCAACCCCGGTGGCAGCGCTGGGCCGTCCCCTCGGAACGGCGAATTCCGTGGTTTATGGAATGATCACCTCCGCGGACGGTACCCTGAACCTGGCGGACGGCAATTATCAGCTTCTGACCACGGACATGTACGGAAGCACCTACGGCAGCGGTATCATCACCAACCTGAGCGGACAGGTGCTCGGGATCATCTGCCAGGAAAACAGCGCGGAGGATACGCCGAACCTGATCACTGCCTATGGGATCAGCGGACTGAAAAATCTGATTGAAAAGCTTTCCAACGGACAGCCCTCCGCCACCCTTGGCATTTTCGGTACGGATGTGCCGCAGGAAATCCAGGAGACCCAGGGCGTACCTGCGGGCGCGTACGTGACGGGCATTGTCATGGATTCCCCGGCCATGGTTGCGGGAATTCAGAGCGGAGACGTGATCGTGCAGATGGGAACGGAGCCGATCGACTCCTTCTCCGACTACACCACCACCCTCATGGGCCTGCTTCCAGATACGGAGGTCACGCTCACCGTCATGCGCCAGGTGCAGAACGAATACCAGGAGATGACGGTGGATGTGCTTTTGAATACGTTGGAATAGAAAAAGGAGAAGGAAATGAAATATATCAGAGATTATAAAGAAGGCGACCGGATGTTTGACATTTATCTGTGCAAGCACAAGCAGTCCGCCGTGACCAAGAACGGAAAGCCTTATGAGACCGTGATCCTGCAGGATAAGACGGGCACCATCGACGCAAAGGTCTGGGATCCCAACAACGCGGGCATTTCGGAGTTCGATACGCTGGATTACATAGAGGTTTACGGCGATGTGAACAGCTTTCAGGGCGCGCTTCAGGTCAATGTGAAGCGCATCCGCGTCTGCCATGAAGGGGAATACGATCCCGCCGACTATCTTCCCGTCAGCAAGAAGAACATCGATGAGATGTATAAGGAGCTTCTGGGTCTCATCGGCCGCACGGAAAACGAATACCTGAAAAAACTGCTGGAAAGCTTTTTTGTGGAGGATGAGGCATTCATCCGCGCCTTCCGCACATCCTCCGCAGCCAAGACTGTTCACCATGGCTTCGTGGGCGGCCTTCTGGAGCACACCTTAAGCGTAGCGAAGCTGTGCGAATATTTCTGCAAAACCTATCCCATCCTGAAAAGGGATCTGCTGATTACCGCCGCCCTCTGCCATGACATCGGCAAAACGAAGGAGCTGTCCCTCTTCCCGGAAAACGACTACACCGACGACGGCCAGCTCCTCGGCCACATCGTCATGGGCGCGGAAATGGTGGGCGAAAAGGCCCGTCAGATTCCCGGCTTTCCGCCTGTGCTGGAGGCGGAGCTGAAGCACTGCATTCTGGCCCACCACGGCGAATACGAATACGGCTCCCCCAAAAAGCCTGCCCTGATCGAAGCGGCCGCCCTGAATCTGGCCGACAACGCGGACGCGAAGCTGGAGACCTTCTCCGAGGCTCTGCAGGGAGCGACAGGATATGGCTGGCTTGGATATAACCGGCTGTTTGAGTCCAACATCCGCCTGACCAGGCTGAACTGAAACAGCCTGTGGAAGAAAAGTGGTCTGTCGGAGAGAAATGCTCTGGAAAGGAACGGGCTTCTGTATGGAAGTGAAGAAGAATGATATTTTTACCGTAAAAATTACGGATACCGGAACGGACGGCGAAGGAATCGGAAGAGTGAGCGGGCCTGGCGGGGAAGAATTCTGTACAGCGGGCGCGGCTCCTGCGGACAGGACAGGGACGGCCGGAGGCTTTACCCTGTTTATTAAGGATGCCGTGATTGGAGATACTGTGCAGGCAAAGGTTATGAAGGCGAAGAAACACTATGCCTATGCGAAGCTGGAGAAGGTAATCGAGCCTTCTCCTTTTCGCGTTACGCCCCTCTGTCCCTTCAGCCGCCAGTGCGGCGGCTGCCAGCTTCAGGCGCTTTCCTATGAGAAACAGCTGGAATTTAAGGAAAAAAAGATCCGGAACAACCTGATCCGCATCGGCGGCCTGACTCCGGAACAGGTGGAAAAGATCATGGAGCCGATCATCGGTATGGACGATCCCTGGCACTACCGCAACAAGGCCCAGTTTCCCTTCGGAACGGATAAAGATGGAAACGTGGTAACAGGCTTTTACGCGGGCCGGACCCATACCATCATTCCCAACACGGACTGCGCGCTTGGCGTTCCGGAAAACCGGAGAATTCTGGAAATCATCCTGGCGCACATGAAGCGCTTTCAGATCAGCGCCTATGACGAGCAGACCGGAGAGGGCCTGCTGCGTCACGTTCTCATCCGCAAGGGTTTTCAGAGCGGACAGCTCATGGTCTGCCTGGTGGTAAACGGCAGCAGTTTCCCGGAGGAAGAGGCGCTTGCCGACGCGCTCTGGCAGCTTCCCGGCATGACAAGCCTGTCCGTCAACACCAACCGGGAGCGCACCAATGTAATTCTGGGCAAAAAGCTGCGCGTGGTGCGGGGAACCGGCTTCATCGAGGACTCCATCGGCGGCGTCACCTACCGGATCTCGCCCCTTTCCTTCTATCAGGTGAACCCTGTCCAGACGGAGAAACTCTACAGCCAGGCCCTCGCTTACGCGGGCCTGACCGGAAAGGAAACCGTGTGGGACCTTTACTGCGGCATTGGAACGATCTCCCTGTTTCTGGCGAAACAGGCAGGAAAGGTGTACGGCGTGGAAATCGTCCCGGACGCCATCCGGGACGCCCGGCAAAACGCAGAGCGAAATGGAATCACCAACGCGGAGTTCTTCGTGGGGAAGGCGGAAGAGGTGCTTCCGGAGAAATATGAAAAGGAAGGCATCCATGCGGATGTGATCGTGGTGGACCCGCCCCGCAAGGGCTGCGACGAAAGATGCCTGGAAACTATGGTGAAGATGCAGCCGGAGCGGATCGTGTATGTGAGCTGCGACTCGGCTACTCTGGCCAGGGATGTGAAATATCTGCGGGAGAACGGGTATGAGATTGTGAAGGGGAGAGGGTGCGATATGTTTCCGGGGACGGTGCATGTTGAGACATGTGTATTATTGTCCAAACTAAAATCAACACAGCATATTGAAGTAAAAGTAGATTTGAATGAGAGAGGGTACATTCCCCGCCGCTTGCGGCGTAAGAAACTTTTCGAATAAAGTAGAAAGATGGTATACTATGTGGAGAAAGGAGAAGTGTAGATGAGTGAGTACATCCACAAATCGCACAATGTATCAAGTCTTATGTATCATATAGTATTTCCAGCAAAATATAGAAAAGTAATCATAGATGAACAGGTAGATAGAGTAATAAAAGAAACCTGTATAGAGATATCGAAAAGGTATCCAATCAATTTTTTAGAAATCGGAACGGATAAAGATCACATACATTTTCTGGTGCAATCGGTGCCCCGATACAGCCCGACAGAGATCGTAAGGATTATAAAAAGTATCACGGCACGTGAAGTCTTTAAGCAGTGCCCGGAAGTAAAGAAGAAATTGTGGGGAGGAGAA
>NBJMC04202__coassemble_1587_pt1 | contig 24246 bp, 20 predicted proteins | sample NBJMC04202__metabat2_high_PE_053 | metagenome-assembled genome bin NBJMC04202
TCGATACATTTCTCCCGTATGGCCGGGGGATAATCCCCCACTGAGGTAAGGGGATTTATCAGTGTCAGCGGCACGATCAGGACTGTGAATAACAGGATTCCGATCAGGCTTTCTATAATGATTACCATGTTCACTTCACCTTCAGTTTCCCAATGCTAAATGGATTATTTTGACCATTCCAAACCGATCCGAAACATCCATGCTGATTTTTCTACAGCATTTTCACACCGCATACCAGCGGAAATCCAGACATCGTTCCTCACTTTCTTCCCACCAGCATTCTCGACTCGCCCAGCATCATCATGGCCGCCCGGCGGTGTGATCCAAATACCTCTTTTGCAGTGTCAATGAGGCGTACCTTCTCATATCCCATATCCCGGAGTTTCTGCGCAAACGTCTCCATGTCTCCATACATCCTTGGTTTCATGTCATCGTTGAGAGCGAAAACACCGCCCTTTTTCAATACCCGCAGTGTCTCCAGCAGCAGTTTCTGCTTATCAGCCCCGGTAATATTGTGGTAAACGTAATTGCTCACCACAGCGTCAAAGGATTCATCCGGGAAATCCAGCTTATTGGCATCGCCATGCTGAAAGGTACACCGGTCTCCTGCCCCTTCACTGGCAGCGTTTCTAACGCAAAGAGCCTGAGTGTAATTATAAATGGCAGCCCAATAGTCGATTCCAACAACCTTTGTCTCCCGCCATGTAAGAGCCGCGCGGATGGATAACGCCCCTGAGCCGCAGCCCACATCCAGCAAGGTTCCTCTGCCATCATAATCCATATGGGACAGGATGGTCTGATGCACCTGCTCCATAATCCCACCTCCTCCAAAGGCATACTGCCGCCGGATCCATGTGATCCAGCCAAAAAGCGCCAGAAGTCCAGCCACGATGATCACAAACAGGATGCCCAGCGCAGAAATATGGAACACGGCAAATGACAGTATAGCCAGCAGCGTTGTCAGGGCTGTCAGCCCTCCCACCATATAAAACACCGGGTTTGACATCCAGCTTCCGTAATTCTCACCGTGAGTACCAAGATGAATCACATTCTGAGATTTTCTCATCAGTTCGGTCATAAGTTTCCTTCTCTTTTCCATTGCTTCTCCCGAAGAATAAAACAAAATGTTAAGTGGAGTTTTATAAGCTTATTATAGTTAGTATTAACTAACTTGTCAAGAAATGCCGCCGCACCGGTATGAAAGGAGAACTTTCCTATGCAGGAAAGGCCTATGAACTGAGGCGGTCAGCCTGTTGAATCCCATCGGCCCCAACCACGCAGCAGGTACATGGCCGGGGAGAACATATAACCATCACCTTCTCCTGCTCTTTCCCGCCATCTCCACAAACCGCTCCGCGAAAGCGGGATTGGACGGATAATACAGATGCGGAAAGCCAAGCCAGCAATTTTCCCCTGTCACCACGCAGGAATATTCCCGGCCGGTAACGGGTTTTATGGCGATACAGCCGTCCCCGTTGCCGGTGCTGTCATAATAGTGGAATTCATGTCCTCTGATTCTTTCCCCCTCCGGCAGAAAACGGCAATGCTTTTCCATAAGCTCGATATAGCCGAAACGCACCAGACGTTTCTGTCTGAAGCAGATTCCCGGAACCACCCCCGCCATGGAATGCCTCTCTTTGTTTTCATCCTCAATCGCATCATGCAGATACATAAACCCGCCGCATTCCGCCACCATCGGCAGCTTCTTAAGAAAGGCGTCCTTTATGGCACGGCGCAGCTTAACGTTGAGGCTTAGTTCGCGCGCGTAAAGCTCCGGATAGCCTCCGCCGAGCAGGACCGCATCCGTCCCTTCCGGCAGGGCCGTATCGCGCAGCGGGGAGAAAAAGCGCAGTCTGGCGCCCTTTTCCTGCAGCAGGCGCAGGTTGTCCTCATAATAAAAGCAGAACGCTTCATCCCGCGCGACGGCAATGACCGGCTTCCAGTCATCCGGATGCCCCTCCGGGCAGGCGTAAGCCTGCAGCGTCCATTCCCCTGCAGCTGAAGAGCTGGAAGCCTGCAGCGTCTCCCTCCGCGCCTTCGTTTCCGCGATCTCCAGGCTTCCCTGCAGCCTTGGCGCGTTCTGGGCCGCCCGTATGACGGCCTCCAGCGAAACGGTTTCCCGTAACGCCTCCGCCGCCTCCTTCAGGCGGCCTCTCAGATCCTCCAGCTCCTGTGGCAGTACCAGACCCAGATGCCTGCTTTCTGTCTGAAGCTCCTTTCTTTCCGGAAGGAAGCCGAACACCGGAACCGGAAGCTCCTTTTCCAAAAGGGGCTTCAGGGCTTCAAAGGCGGCCTTCGACATCCGGTTCAGGATCACTCCGCAGATCAGATGCGCTCTGTCATATGCCAGGAATCCGGCGATCAGCGGGATCACGGACCGGCTCATCCCTTTGGCGTCCACCACCAGGAGGATGGGCGTTTTCGTCGCCTCAGCCAGATGATAGGAGGAGCCTTCCTTCCGGATACCGCCAAGTCCGTCGAACAGCCCCATCACGCCCTCCAGGACGGCGAGCTCTCCCAGGGCGCAGCCCTCTGCCAGAAGCCGCGCCGTCCCGTCCTCTCCGGTAAAAAAGGTATCCAGATTCCGGGAGGGCACGCCGAGAACCCTTTCATGAAACATGGGATCGATATAATCCGGCCCGCATTTGAAGGAAACCGGCCTCATGCCCCGTTCCAAAAGCGCCTGAAGGAGGGCGCAGGTGAGCATGGTCTTGCCGCTTCCGCTTTTCGGCGCGGCGATCATAATCCTGCCGCAGTTCATTTTTCTTCTTTCCCCTTTCTCAGCAAAGGAGCGGTATCCCGGAAACGGAACGCGCAGATCCAGACCGGATTTTCCGCCCGCATCAGGTGATATGCCCCCGCCTTCCCGGCGCGGCTGACCTGTACCTGCACCACCTCTTCTTCCTCCACCGGATACCGGTTCAGAATTTCCGTGATCCGGCCTGCCGTTTCCAGCGTAACCGCATTGATCACTACCCGCATGCGGGAATTGATCCGATAGAGGACGTCCAGGATCTCCGGAAGGCCTCTGCCGCTTCCGCCTATGAAGGCATGGGTTGCCGGAGGCAGCTCTGTCAGGCATTCCGGCGCTCTTCCTCTTACCACCGTCAGATTGTCGAGCAAAAACTTCTCCCTGTTTCTTTCGATCAGCTCTGCCGCTTCCTCCTTCTGCTCTATTGAAAAAACCTGAATTTCATCGGAAAGCCGTGCCATCTCCACCGAAACGGAGCCTGTCCCGCCGCCGATGTCGTAAACCGTGGAATTTTTCTGAAGACGCAGCTTACAGATACTGATCTCCCGGATTTCCTCCTTTGTCATCGGCACGCTTCCACGGATAAAGCTTTCATCGGGAAGGCCGCATGACGCGCTTTCCGGCATGGGGGAAGGATTTCTGACCAGGCAGGTATAAAGCCCTTCCTCCGTCAGACTGCAGCATTCCCGGGGCGTCAGCTTTCTGACGGACTGCTCCGGGGTGGAAAGGTTCCTGCCCGTCCATATTTCACAGCCGGACAGGCCGGCCTCAACAAGGCTGCTGCCCAGCCGGTTGATGTCCTTTACGCCGGAGGTCAGAAGGAACGTCTTTTCCGTCCTCCGGATCAGCCGCATCAGGCCGGGCCGCCATTTTCCATGCAGGCTGACCACGGCGGCATCCTCATAGCTGGCGCCAAGGCAGGCGGCGAGGCAGGAAACGGAGGAAATACCCGGAAGGACGCGCACAGACGCATCAAGCCTTCCCTCCTCCACCTCTCTTTGAAGCGCCGGAAGAAGATTCCGGCAGCCGCTGTAAAACCCGCTGTCGCCCGAAAAAAGGACCGCCGCCCTTTCCACGCTTCTTCCCTCCTTCTGCAGCCCCTCCAGAAAAGGAATGATCTGCTCCGCCCGGTAAAAGGGCTCTTTTCTCCCCGCGCCCGGGAATGCCTTAAGAAGCCGCGGCGCTCCCAGCAAAAGATCCGCCCCGGACACGGCCCGGCGCGTCTCTTCGGTCAGGCAGTCCAAGCCTCCCATCCCTGCTCCGGCAAGCGTGATTTCCATCCGGCCTGCAGGCTTCAGGCGGCATTTACAGAGTTCTTCCAGCTTCTCTGCAACCTCTGCGAAGGAAAGCCCCTCCTCTTCCCGCGGGCGGCCAACCACAAAGGCGGGAATCCCCGTTCTTTCCGCCGCCTCCAGCTTCTCTTCAAATCCTCCGATCCTTCCGCTGTCCTTCGTGACCAGACAGGAGATCCCGTACTGCCTTATGATCGCCGCGTTCAGCTCCGCGCCGAACGGCCCCTGCATGGCAAGGATCTGCCTTCCCTCAAGCCCCTGCTTCTGACAGGCCAGAATGCTTTCCCCGGACGGAAGGACACGGACGAAAAGCCGACGCCTCAGTTCCTCTGAGCCGCAGTATTTTTCCAGTTCCCGGCTTCCTGTGGTCAGAAGGATATTTCCTTCCTGCCGCTCCAGCGCGCGGGCGCAGGCCTCATGGGAATCGAAGAAGCTGACGGTTCCGCTCTCCTCCTGCGCATCCCTCTCCCGTAACAGCCGCAGGCAGGGAAGTCCGGCGCGCCGCGCGGCCAGCCGGATGTTTTCCGTAACCTGCGCGGCATAGGGATGGGTGGCGTCCACGATCACCCGGAACGCTCCGTTTTGCAGGAAATCGAATATCTGGCCGCTGTCCATGCGCCCCTGATGGAGCTTTGCCAGAGGATGCTCCTTCATGATTTTTTTCCCATATTCCGTGGCCACGCAGACCGTATGCCGCACGCCGGACGCGGCCAGGACCCCGGACAGCCTTCTGCCCTCCGTGGTCCCCGCGAAAATGAGGATTTCTCCTCCCTTTTCCTTCAAAGCCGATACCCCCTTTTTGTGACCAGCCTTCCGTTTATGACCTCGGAACAGGAGCTTCCGATGAACACCGTTGTAAACATGTTAAGCTGTCTGTCCTTCAAATCCCAAAGCGTGCAGATTTCGGCACGCTCTCCCTCTCTTCCGATATTTTCCACGTATCCGCAGGGCCGTTCCCTTTCCATATATGAGAGAAGGATTTCGCAGGCGCGACGCAGATGATCCTTTCTCTTATGGCTGGAAGGGTTATAGAGCGCAATGGCAAAATCTCCCTGTGCTGCGGCTGTCAGCCTTTTTTCAATCTGTTCCCAGGGAGTCAGCAGATCGCTTAAGCTGATCGCGCAGAAATCCGCTCCCAGAGGCGCTCCGAGAACGGCAGCCCCGCTGCTTGCCGCCGTAACGCCCGCGATGACCGTAAGCTCTGTTTCCGGATAATCCTTTCCCATCTCCAGCATCAGCGACGCCATTCCATAAACGCCCGCATCCCCGCTGCAGACAAGGGCCGTCCGCCTGCCCTGCTCTGCCTGTTCAAAGCAGAGCCGACAGCGTTCCTTTTCCTGGCGCATGGGAGTGGAAAGCTGCGGTTTTTCCCGGAAGCGCTCCGGAAGAAGCTTCAGATAGGTGGCATAGCCCACGATCACATCCGCGTTTTCCAGCGCCATGACCGCCTCCCCTGTCATCATGTCTTCCCTTCCCGGCCCCAGGCCCACAATAAAAATTCTGTTTTTCAAAACCGGATCCTCCATTCTCTTTTCGCGATCGCGATGGTCATCCCATCCCGCGCACATTTTTTCACAATCAGCTTTCCCCCCGGCCCGCAGGCGCAAAGGGCGGCCCGCTCGCAGACATTGTCCACGCCCGTCCTTTCCTTTACAAAATCCGACCCGTGAAAGCTCCCCTCCACCTTCTGAAGCGCTTCGGCCGAACAGGTGAGGAAGGGCAGCCCTTCTTTTTCACACCAGGAAAGAAATCCCTGCTCCTGCCGTTTGAGGTCGATACTCGCAAGCGCGGCAACCTGCCCGGCGCAGATTCCAGCCTCTTCCAGCTTTTCCCGGATGAAGGCGTCTATGTCTTCCGCCGGTTTTCCTTTTCTGCAGCCCATGCCGATCACATATTCCCTGGGACGAAGGGAAAATGAAGCGTCAACCCGCTCCCTTCCGGACGAAACCTCCACATCCACATGACCCTCCGGCGGCCAGTAAACAAGCCTGACCTCCTCCGGAGGACAGCTGCCCGGCTCCAGGCGGTTTTCTTCTATGGCCATGGTGATCTTCTGTCCGGAAAGCACTTTGGAAGAAATCTCCGCGATTTTTCTCCTGTCCATGATCCGCAGGCCGTTTTCCCTGGCGAACAGATCCACGGCAAAGCTGCCGTTTAAATCCGTCGCCGTCGTGATTATCGGCTCCGCTCCCATCCGTTCTGCCAGAAGAAGCGCCAGCCGGTTGGCTCCCCCTATATGGCCGGAAAGAACGGGAATCACATATTTTCCCAGCTCGTCCATCACCAGCACGGGACTGTCGGAAAGCTTGTCCTTCAGATGGGGCGCGATGGAGCGCACCGCGATCCCGCAGGCGCCGATAAAAAGCATGGCCCTGCGGCGGCGCATCCGTTCCCCGGCCCAGTCGGAAACGGAGCCTGCGACGAAGCCTGTAACGCTCCGCCCGGAGGGCATTTTTCCGGCATCAGGCGGCGGAGCCGCTTCTGCCCCGGCCCGCCCTTCTTCCTCCAGCCCGAAAGCGTCTTTCCCCGGAAGGACGCCGGATGCGCCGCATCTGGTAAACAGGCGGCAGTACACCGACGGACTGCCTTCCTCCAGCCTGCGCGCCGCGTCAAGCGAAAGCCGGATTCCCTTCTCCGTAAAGCTGATGATATCAAGCGCCATGCTCTCCCGCATTTGAATCCCCATCATACGAATCTCCATTCCGTGCAGTCAGTCCTTTGCCTTTCTGAAGCCGGTGGAAAAATCCGGCGCATACAGTCTGGATTTTTCATAGCCGCGGTGGGCGACCGCCTCTCCCACCAGTACAAGGGCCGTCCGGGAAATGCCGTTTTCCTCTCCCGTTTTCTGAAGGGTCCCCACGCTGCACAGGCAGACCTTTTCCTCCGGCCACGTGGCCTTATATACCAGGGCGGCGGGAGTTTCCGGCGCGTATCCGCCCGCGGTCAGCCGCCTTTCCAGCTCTCCCAGCATCCCGGCGCTCAGATAGATGGCCATGGACGCCTGATGGGCCGCCAGAAGCTCCATGCGCTCTTTCTCCGGCACCTTCGTCCTTCCCTCCAGCCTGGTGATGATCAGCGTCTGGGATATTCCGGGCAGGGTATATTCCAGATTCAGGGAGGCCGCCGCGCCGAAGCAGGCGCTCACGCCGGGACAGCTTTCATAGGAAATTCCCAGCCGTTCCAGCTCGTCCATCTGTTCCCGCACCGCCCCGTAAACGCTGGGGTCTCCCGTGTGGAGGCGGACCGTCATTTTTCCTTCCGTCTCCGCCTTCTGCATCAGGTCGATGACCTCCTGCAGCGTGAGCCTTGAGCTGTCGAAGATTTCACAGCCCTCCTTCGCCCAGGAAAGAAGCTCCGGATTCACCAGAGAGCCCGCATAAATTATCACATCCGCCCGTTCCAGAAGCCGCATGCCCCTGACCGTGATCAGATCCGGCGCTCCTGTTCCCGCTCCAACAAAATAAACCATTTTTCCGCCTCCTTACTCCTGGCAAGCTCGCCAAATTCACTGGAAAATACAATGCAGTCCACGGAGAGCCTGCCCTCCGCCCGTTTTGTAAGATAATAACAGATCCGTCCGACGGCGTCCTCCATAACCGCTCCCAGCTTTCCGCTTTCCGCAAGAACCGGCAGCGCTTCCTCCGTGGTCGCGCAGGAAAGAAGCCTGCGCAGTCCTTCCGTCTGCACTCCGGCCCTTACGGCAAGGGCCGTCAGGATTTCCATCCGGCAGTCCGCTTCTCTGGAATGGGTGTTCATGATCCCGCCGGCCACCTTGATCAGCTTTCCGATGTGCCCGGTAAGAAGCAGCCGCCGAAATCCCAGCTCCACCGCCATATCAACGGTTTTTCCGATAAAATTGCTGCATTTTACGCTTCTGTCAAGATCGTATCCATAGGCCTTTTTCATAAAATCCAGACCATAATTTCCCGGGGAGACCGCCGCATAGTCATATCCCTGCGCCCTTCTCATGTTCAGCTCCAGACGGATGGTATCCAGAAGCGCCTGGCTGCTCATGGGCTCTACGATGCCGCTCGTCCCGAGAATGGAAATCCCGCCCGCAATCCCAAGCCTTGGGTTGAAGGTGCGCTCCGCCAGCCGTTCTCCATCCGGCACGGACACAATCACCCGGAGCGTTCCCCTGTAATCCGCCAGCGCGCAGACCTGCCTGACCTCCCGCTCTATCATCTGTCTGGGCACATGGTTGATTGCGGCGCTTCCGACAGGCTGATCCAGCCCCGGCCTGGTCACGCGCCCCACGCCCTTCCCGCCGTCGATCAGGATCTTTGGGCCATCCTCTTTCTGCGGCCTTTCCTCTTCCGGAAAGGAGACCTCCGCCCGGATCAGCGCTCCAGTTGTGACGTCCGGATCGTCCCCGCCGTCCTTTCTCACCGAACAGCCCGCCGCCCTTTCCCCGCGCGTTATGTCTTCAAGCTGCGCGGTGAAGGGGATTCCCTTCGGCGTTTCTATCGTGATCTGCGTTTTTTCCCGCCCGGTCAGAAGCATATACGCCGCAGCCTTCGCCGCGGCCGCCGCGCAGCTTCCCGTGGTAAAACCATATCTCATCAGCTTCACGCCCTTCCGCCGCCATCTTTCGCCGCCTTTTCACGCTCCAGGCACTCGTACAGCGCGGCGTTGCAGATGGCCGCCGCCACATTGCTTCCGCCCTTTCTTCCCCGGTTTACGATACAGGGCACGTCCGTTGCAAGAATCAGCTCCTTGGCCGCCTCCACGTTGACAAAGCCCACGGGAACGCCGATCAGAAAGGCGGGACGCCACCCATCCTTCTGCATCAGGTCATAGAGCGCAATCAGCGCGGTGGGCGCGTTTCCGATGGCGAAAATAACCGGCTTTTCCGCCCTGTCCAGCCCCCGCGCCTTTTCCATGCTCACCACAGCGCGGGTCGTTCCCCTGCTCTTTGCCGTGGCCGCCACATCCTCATCCGCCATGAAGCAGTGCGCCTGTCCGCCGAAATGCGCCAGCGCCCTTTTGTTGATCCCGGCAAACGCCATGTTCGTATCCGTCACGATATCCGCCCCGCGCAGGATCAGCCCGCACAGAATGTCCGGGGCATCCTCTGAAAAGGTAAGCGTCGCCGCATAGTCAAAGTCCGCTGTGGTGTGAATCACCCGTTTGGTGATCCGCTCCTGGTCCGCAGGCAGGCGGATTCCTCTTTTTTCCAGTTCTTCCGAGATGATCTCAAAGCTCTTCCTTTCAATTTCCTCCGGAAGAAGGTCTCTGTTTACTTCCATCTGTTTTCTCCTCCCCTCCGCTGTTTTCAACCGTCTCGCCCAATGCCTGCAGGAAAAGGCGGTTTTCCTCCTCCGTTTTCACCGCGATCCGGTAATAGCCCTTCCCCAGCCCTCTGAAATTTTCACAGTCCCGGATCAGGATGCCCCGTTTCAGAAGCGCCCCGTACAGAGGAAGGCCGCTGTAAAACAGGATGAAGTTGGCCTGTCCGGGAAAAACCGTCAGCCCCAGGCGCGAAAGCTCCTTCTCCAGGAAGCGCCTTTCCCTTCGGACATAGTCCGCCGTCTTTTCGACATAATCCCGCAGTCCGGCGCATGCGCAGCCCGCCTCCTGGGCGAAAACGGAAAGGTTCCATTCCGGCAGTTGCCTTTCGATCCGTCCGGTAAGCGCTTTGTTCCCACAGACCAGATATCCGAGACGCACTCCCGGAATGGCAAAAATTTTGGTAAAGGCCCTCACAATGATCAGATTGTCGAACCGCTCCGCCGCCCGCAGCATGGAATGTCCCTTTTCACAGAATGAAATGAAGCACTCGTCCAGGATCACAACAATTCCCCGTTCCCGGCAATGCTTAAGCACCCTGGTCAAAAAGCCGGCATCTATCAGCCCGCCCGTCGGATTATTCGGATTCGCCAGGAAAAGAAGATCCACATCCGGCGTCAGGACGGAAAAAAAATCCTCCTGCAGAAGGAAACCGGAATCCGCCTTCCTTTCATAAAAAAGCACCCGACCTCCCGCCGCCCCCGCCGCATATTCATATCCCGCAAAGGATGGTACGGGGATCACCGTTTTTTTCGGACGCAGGGCATGCACCGCCGCCATGAAAAGCTCGGAAGCGCCGTTTCCGAAAACCAGCTGTTCGTCTGGAATTTCGAGCGCCTCTCCCACCGCCCTTCTCAGGCGCTCCGCCTCCATATCCGGATATCTCACGCTGTCTTCCGCGGCGGACAAAAGCGCTTCCTTCGCCTGCGGAGGCATGCCGAAGGGATTTATGTTGACAGAAAAATCCAGCTGTACCCGATTCCTGTAAATATCACCACCGTGAATATATTTCATGTTAATCCAATCCTCATTCCGTCTTATCCTCTCATCCATAGCCGGATGAGCGTCAGGCACAAAATGCAGAGTGCCTCTCCCATCCACGCCGTCAGATACATCAGCCGGTTCGCCCGTCTGATATCTTCATATTCCGTCTGCCGTCCGGCATCCCCGATATAGGGCTTATGCACCCTTTTCCCGAAGTAGCTGGCATCTCCGGCAAGCCGGATTCCCAGCGCCCCCGCGCATACGGCTTCCGTCTGCGCCGAATTCGGGCTCGCATGCTTCCTTCTGTCTCTTTTGTAGATCCGCAGCGCCTCTTTCGCGGAAAAACAGCGGCCTCCCAGAAAAGCCGCCCCGATCATCAGCCACGCGCTGATCCGTGAGGGCAGGAAATTGACAGCATCGTCCAGCTTCGCCGCCGCCCTGCCAAAATACAGATACTTTTCGTTTTTATAGCCCACCATGGAATCCATGGTGTTCACCGCCTTATACAGGAATCCCAGAACGGGGCTACCAAACGCCGTATAAAGCATGGGGGCGATCACTCCGTCCGAGGTGTTTTCCGCCACCGTTTCAACCGCCGCCTTTGCCACGCCTTCCGCGTCCAGGACAGCGGTATCCCTTCCCACGATCATGGAAACCGCTGTTCTGGCCTCTTCCAGCTTTCCCTTTTCCAGGAAACGGTAGACCTTCATGCTCTCCACCTTCAGACATTTCGCGGCAAGGATCTGCCAGGTCATAACCGCTTCCACGATCAGCCCTGCGGCCGGATGCAGCCAATAGGCCGCAAACAGCGCTGCAAACGCTGTCAGGAACGTAACGGAAAGCACGATTCCCACCAGATATTTTCCAAGGCGGAGCTGCTCTTTGGGGCTTTTCTCAGGATCCGTCCCGCCAAGCCTCTCCTGCGTCTTTGCGATCAGCGCGCCGATCAGCCGCACGGGATGAGGGAACCCCTGCGGGTCCCCGATCAGCAGATCCATCAGAAAACCCAGAAAAAACGCAAGTATATGAAACCGCATATGAAACTCCATTCTTCGCTTCTTCCCTTCCTGAAAAATCAGTCCGGTTCGATTCCGGTCCGGGCAGCCTGTGAATGTCATACAGGCGAAGGCCTTGCAGGCCGGAAGCGCCTTCTGCCGGAAAGCGGAGCGTACAGACATAGCCCTGTCCGTTTTCCGTCTGATAGTCAAAATAACCTTTTTCTCCCGCGTCCTCTCCCAGGGCGTCAAGCAGAGCCATGATCGTGCCGCCGTGGACGATCAGCCCCACCGTTTCCGGAAGCCGGGGAGCCTCCCGCAGCTTACGCAGCATCCGTTTCAGTCCCCGCAGGCACCGTTCCTGAAACGCCTCCCTGCTCTCTCCTCCGGGAAAGGGAAGCGTTCCCCCGCTGTCAATCCATGCCTGATACCTCGCGTCGCCGTTTAATTCCCGGTAATTCTTTCCTTCAAATTCGCCGAAATCCATCTCTTCCCATTCCGCGATCCTGACCGGCTCAAGCTCGGGATACAGGATCTGCGCCGTCTGAAAACAACGCTTCATGGGGCTGGCAAACAGCAGGTCCGGCACGGGACAGGAATGGATTTTCAGGCTGTCAAGAAGCGCCTGCCTGCCCTCCTCCGAAAGCGGCTCATCCGTTTTTCCAAGATACCTTTTCTCCCTGTTGGAAGCGGTGGCTCCGTGACGGATCATCACCAGCCTTACCTGATTTTCTGTCTGATTCCGCATAGGATTCTCTCCACCTCATCCGCCCGGGCGGCAAGCTCCACCAGGATCCGCCCGGTTCTTTCCCGGTACTCCCGCTCCGTCCGCTCCATGGGCACAATCCCGTTTCCGATTTCATCGCTGATGATCACGCAGTCGGGCCGCTTTTCCAGGAAGGAGCGGATCTCCTCCTCCGGACAGCCTCCCTGCTCCAGCCTGTCCTTCACCCAAAGATGAAAATGGTTGATGACCGTCGTTTTTCCTCCGGAGTCTTCCGTTTCTTCCGGGATTTTCTCCTCCGCCGATCCTTCCGCCTCCCGGGGCAGATCGCCATCCCACACCCGGGCGTTTTCCGGGCCGATGTCCTGAAGCACGCAGCGAAGCTTTCCCTGCGCATATCCGCCTATTACCAGCTTCATTTTTTCCTCCATGTCGGAGCGTCCTTTGCTCCGACCGCGCGCAAAAATCGCGTATGCGATTTTTGCGCTGCGATCATAGCAGTTTTGCGGCGCTCCGACGCAAAACTGCCGATTGAAAAATGAGCCATCGGGCTTATTTTTCAATCTATCCTCCGTTTTTCTCATATTCCGGCCAGCGTCTGAAAGAACGCCGCCGCAACAAGAATGCTTTCCTCACAGATCAGCAGGAAATACCCCGCGGTATCTCCGGTTACCCCGCCAAGCTCCTTCTTCGCACGCCGGTCATAATACCACAGCGCCAGAAGCGCCGCTGTTGCCGCCACAAGGCCCGCGGCGGGCTGAAGGAAGGCCATCAGGCAGACGCAGACGGCGGCCTGGACGCACAACACAGCCCGGACCCGCCGCTTGTGCGCCGTTTCCGCAAACAGATGGAGAAGGCCGTCCTCTCTTGCAGGACGGAAGGAAACCACCCCGATCCCGCTCAGGCAGCGGGCGAGGAAAAAGCCGGCGCAGACGATTCCCATCAGCCTGCCGTCCGCCACCTGGGATAACGCGCCGAACCAGATCAGTCCGAAGGCGGAAAGCCGGATCACCGCAAACGCCCCGATATGCGAATCCTTCAGGATCTCCAGCTTTCTCTCCCTGCTCCGGCAGGAGTGGAACGCGTCCATGGTATCCATGAACCCGTCCACGTGAAAGCCTCCCGTCAGGAAAAGAGGGATCGCCATTCCCACCGCGCTGCGGCAGAGTTCATTCACGGATAACACGGCGCACAAACAGGCCCAGCCATAGCAGGCCGCGCCGATCACCGCCCCGACCCACGGGAAAAAACAGAGCGTATATCTCATGTCCTCTTCCTTCCATTCAAACTGGGGAACCGGTATTCTGGAATACATGGAAAAAGCGATGATCAGTCCCTTAAGCAAATGCATGCGCTCTCCCCTCCCTTTAAAAACAGAGGGATTCCCACGACGACTTCCACAACCGCGTCCGCCCCGGCCGCCAGCCCTTCGTTGACCAGGCCCAGCGCGCGGATATATTCCATCGTAGTTTCTTCATATTCCCTTCCGTCCTCAAATACGTTGTTCGTTACGATGATGAGGTGCGCAAGCTCCCTTCGCAGGCAGTCGATCTCCCTCAGGATTTTCTCCGCCGTCCGCTTTGCCCCGACAGGCACGGCTGCGGAAAACATTTCATTTGCCGTCAGGTTGGACATGCATTCCAGAAGAGCGGTCCGCTCCTCCCTTTTTTCATCCGTCATCCGCCCGGCCGCCCGCGCGATATCCCTGGGCTGCTCTATGGTAACAAAGCCCTTCCCCGCCCGGAGGCGCCTGTGCCGCTCTGCCTTTCCGGCACTTTCCGCGTCAGTCACCTGCATGGTCGCAAGATAGTATTTTTTCCTGGAAGAAAGGGAGACCGCATACGTCTCCGCCCAGGCGGATTTTCCGCTGCCGCTGCCACCCATTACCAATGTCATCATGATTGATCAAACCTTTCATACCGCTCCAGTCCCATATCGGAAAAGGTGAGCTGCTTCTGATAGACGCACAATGCGATGTCCAGCAGGGAAAGCATCATCACCGCTCCCGTTCCTTCTCCCAGCGCCATCTGCGCGTGGATGACGGGATTGAGCGCCAGCGCGTCCGCAAGCTTTTCTGCCGCCGGTTCCCTGCCCATATGGGAAGGAAGGAGGAAGTCGGAAACGCCCGGCGCCAGACGCTGTGCCAGAAGCGCCGCCGTCATGCTGATCACTCCGTCCAGCACCACCGGAAGCCGGTACAGAGCGCCTCCGATGCAGACGCCGGCAAGGCCTGCGATATCCAGACCGCCCACACAGGAGAGCACCCGGAGGGCGTATTCCCGCCCGCTCCTTTCCTCCGGCAGAGAAAGCCCTGCCCGGGAAAGCTCCGGCCGGGAAATTTCTTCTTGGGAAAGGGCGTGAGCATCCTGAAGCAGTCCGTGATACTCCAGGGCTTCCTCTATGACCCTTTTCTTATGAAGAAGCCGGGCGTCATCCAGCCCCGCTCCCCTCCCGGTCACCTCTTCTGCGGAACAGCCCAGCAGGGCCGCCGCCACAGCGCTGCTGGCGGTCGTGTTGCCGATGCCCATCTCCCCCGTGGCCAGGATCCGGTATCCGGCATCCCTGCACTCCTTCGCCATCGCAATGCCGACACAGACGGCGCGGACCGCCTCCTCCCTCGTCATGGCGCATCCCCTTCTGAAATTTCCCGTTCCGGGACGGACCTTTCGGTCCAGCACCCCCGGGATCGGTCCGCCCTTCATTCCGATATCCACCGGAATGGTATCCGCTCCGGCCTTAGACGCCATTTTCCCCACGGAAGAGCTCTGCTTTCCCATCTGCGCGGCGACCATCCGGGTCACCTCAGCAGGAGACTGGCTGACCCCTTCCTCCACGATTCCGTGATCCGCGCACATGATCAGAACCGCCTTTTGGCAAATGTCAATGTGCTCCGTTCCCTGAATCGCTCCGATCTGCGCCGTCAGCGTTTCAAAGCGGCCCAGGCCGTCCAAGGGCTTCGCCACATGGTCCCAGCAATCCAGAACCCTCTTTCTGACCGCCTCCTCGGGCGCTTCCACAGTCAGCCGCAGAAGCTCTTCCTCCGTACATTTCTCCCAGTCCGATGCCCTCCTGTCACAGACGGGCTTCCCTGAGCATTCCATATATTTCCTCCATGTTAAGGCTTGACCGTAATGTATCCGCCAGCCTGTCATACTGTTTTTCCTTAATGCTTCCGTAGTCCTCCGGCGTATGCTCTTCCAGGGAAATTCCTTTCCGCTTCGCGAGCGAGCGCACAACCGTCTCCGCGATTTCGCCTTTGTCAAAAAAGCCGTGCAGATAGGTGCCGTAAACGTTTTCTCCGTCAGAATGCAGAACCGCCGTTTCCTGCTCTTCCCGGCTCACGTTTTTCCCTTCTTTTCCGCACACGCCTTCCGTCCGTCCCATGTGGATTTCATAGCCCTCATACGCCAGCCCGGAAAGGGCGGAAAAAACGCCTGCCGTTTCATTCAGCGTCCCGGAAGCCTGGCGGCGCAGCTTTTCCTTTCCGATCCGGGTCGTCACGGGCAGAAGCTCCATTCCGCACATATCGCCGCCCTCCTCCACGCCGTCCGGGTCGCTGATCCGCATGCCCAGCATCTGATAGCCTCCGCAGATGCCGAATACCGGAATGGTCTCCGCCTTTCTTTTCACCGCGGCCTCCAGACCGTTCTGGCGCATCCACTTCAGGTCTCCCATCGTGTTCTTGCTTCCGGGCAGCACGATCATGTCCGGACTGCCCAGCTCTCTCACAGAGGCCACGTAGCGCACCGAGACCTCCGGGAACTGCTCCAGGGCATTCAGATCCGTAAAATTGGAAATCCGGGGGAAACGGATCACTGCGATATCGACGGCCAGACTGCCCTTTCTGTCAAAGCGCTCCGTCAGGCTGTCCTCATCGTCCAGCGTAAGCTCCATATAGGGAATCAGGCCGGCCACCGGCACGCCGCACCGTTCCGTAAGCATCCGGATTCCCGGCTCCAGTATGGTTCTGTCTCCCCGGAACTTGTTGATAATAAGCCCTTTCACCCGTTCTCTTTCCTGCTTTTCCAGAAGCATCAGCGTTCCGAGAAGCTGAGCGAATACGCCGCCCCGGTCGATGTCGCCCACCAGAAGGACGGGGGCGTCCACCAGCTCCGCCAGCCCCATGTTGACAATGTCGTTCTTACGCAGGTTGATTTCCGCCGGGCTTCCGGCCCCTTCGATCACGATGATGTCAGCCAGCCTGGCAAGCTGCCGGAACGCCTTTTGGATATCCGGGATCAGCCGCTTCTTATAGGCAAAATATTCCCTGGCGCTCATATTTCCGACCACTCTGCCGTTCACGATCACCTGCGAGCCGGTGCTGCTGGTGGGCTTTAAAAGGATGGGGTTCATGCAGACCAGCGGGGCGATTCCGGCGGCCTCCGCCTGCATCACCTGCGCCCTGCCCATCTCCAGCCCCTCCTCCGTAATGAAGGAATTCAGCGCCATATTCTGCGACTTGAAGGGAGCCGTCCTGTAACCGTCCTGCTTCATGATCCGGCAGAGTCCGGCAGTCAGCAGGCTCTTTCCCGCGTTCGACATGGTTCCCTGAATCATGATCACCTTTGCCACTGTTGTTTCTCCTCTTTTCTCATCTCCACCGGCTTTCCCGTCTCTTCTGCATAAAAAAGCAGCTCCCGGTTGGCCTGCTCCAGGCTTCCGAAGCTTTCCCTGCAGCAGATGACACGGCTGCAGCCGTCCATCCTCTGTCTGGCCCTCGCAAGAAGCGCGGTCGGTATCGGTTCAAAGCTTTCCGCCGCGATCACCTCCGCCGCCAGCGCCCTCGCGACCGGGTAATCCAGATCGTTCTGAAACAGGATGCCGCTGATAAAGGCTGTACCTTCTCTCTGCAGCCTGCGGAAGGTACTCCTTCCCGTGCCGCCGCCCGCGATCACGAAGACCTCCGCCTTTCCCTTCGGCGGCTCCAGCTCCAGGTCTCCGCTTTCTTCATCTAGGCTTCCGGCGGAAATATGAAACAGCCGGGTCAGATAGCCCGGCGCGAAAATCTCCTCCGGCTCGCCGAAACGGTCCACATATTCCCCGCCGATGCACAGGACCCGATCCGAGATTTTCGCGGCAAGCTCCAGCTCATGAAGCGACATGATGACCGTCAGTCCCTTTTTCCGGCGCATTTCCTGCAGTACGCAGAGAAATTCCAGCTTATACCTCACATCTAGGTAGGAGGTCGGCTCATCCAGAATGATGATCTCCGGCTCCTGACAGATCGCTCTCGCCAGCATCACCCGCTGCCTCTGCCCGTCGCTGATCCTGGCAAACTCCCTGTCCTTCAGCCCCGCCACATGCACCAGCTCCATCGCTTCCCGCACAATGGCGGTGTCCCTTTCAGAAAGCAGGCCAAACCGTCCCGTATACGGATATCTTCCCGTGGCGACCACATCCTCGCAGGTCATCAGCTCCGTCCGCATCCGCTCCGTAAAAACGACGGCCATCCGCTGCGCAAGCCTCTGTCCGGACATCTGCGCCAGATCCTCCTTTCCCAGACAGACCACTCCTCCAAGCAGGGAAAGCTGCTTCGCGATGCTTTTCAGGATGGTGGATTTGCCCGCCCCGTTCGGCCCGATCAGCGTCAGGATCTCCCCTTTTTTCAGCCGAATTTCAATATCCCTGATCAAGGGCTTTTTCCCGTATCCCACACACATCTGTTGTGTTGTGAAAAAATATTCCATCAGTTCATCCTCTCCTTCCTGCGCTTTGCCATCACCCAGAGGACGACCGGCGCGCCGAAGATCGCCGTCACGGTGCTGATGGAAAGCTCGGTCGGGGCCATCAGCGTCCTCGCCAGCAGATCGCAGAACAGGCAGAACACGCTTCCTCCCAGAAAGCAGGCCGGAATCATCAGAATCGGCTTCATCGTTCCAAGCAGGCTTTTTACAATATGCGGCGTAGCGATTCCCACGAAGGAGATCGGCCCGGCGAACGCGACCACACAGGCGGAAAGGAAGCTGGAAAGGATGACGATGAGCGCCCTCAGCAGCCGGATGTTCACTCCCATGTTCTGCGCGTAGGTTTCTCCCAGCCGGTAGGCGTCCAGCGGCTTTGAAAGAAAAAATACCGCCAGAGAGGCGGCCGCCGTCACCCACGCCATGACCTGTACATTTTCCCAGGTCATCCCCGAAAAACTCCCCTGCGACCAGTTGTGCAGGTTGACGATCTGAGCGTCGTCCGCGAAGGTCACCACCAGGTCCGTCACCGCGGAACAGATATAACCGATCATCACACCGGCCACCACCAGCATGGACATGCCCTTCATCCTGCGCGACAGGAGCAACACGAATCCCATGGACAGCATCGCCCCCACAAAGGCGGACAGAATCATGGCCGCCGAGGTCACGCGCACGGAGCGCCCCATCAGCCAGATCATGACCAGCGCCACCGTCATTTTCGCGCCGGAGGAAATACCGAGCACAAAAGGCCCTGCGATGGGATTATGAAAAAAGGTCTGCAGAAGATACCCGGCAAGAGCCAGCGCGCCGCCGAGAATCATGGCCGCGGCGGCTCTTGGAAGCCGGATATCCCACAAAATACGCACCGCCGTTTCCTCCCCGGCGCGTCTTAACGCCCTCACGATTTCCGGAAGGGAGATTCCCACGCTTCCGATGCAGGCGTTCATGACAAAAAGCGCCGCCGCGGCTGCGGAAAGGAAGAGAAAGGCGGCCAGATATCTGTATGTTCTTTTATCCCTCATGTCAATCCTCATTCCAGATGGAACAGATAACGCATTCCTTCTTCCCCTTCTCCCATGAGCATCCCGTGAATATCACCGATCAGATACCCGATGGAAAGGGACTGCTGATACAGATCATTGGTCGTACACCAGGCCTGCCCTTCCTGCACCGCTTTGAAATCCGCAAGCAGGGGACACTTTTCCAGAAGCTCCTCCACGCTGGAAACGCCGCCGTCAATGGAACTGTTATAAATGATATAGTCCGCGTCCTTTGCCCCTTCGTAAAATTCCTCCACCTGCATGTTCAGGGTGGACCGCCTGGTTTCCGGGTCTCCCAGATTTTCAAAGATATATTTTCCCCCCGCAAGCTCGATCATTTTCGGCACATAGTCGGTGCTGCAGCGCACCTGGATCAGCCCGTTTGAGGTGACATAGAAAAAGGCGACCGTCTTCCTGTCCTGCTCCCCGGCGGACAGCTCAACGGAAATATCTGCGGATACCCGCTCCAGAATGTCCGTCTGTTCTGTAAAAATCGCTTCGGCTTCCTCCTCTTTTCCAAGCAGGGCACCAAAGAACTTCACCCATTCCACCCTTCCGAGCGGATGGGATTCATAGCTGGAATATTCAATGATCACCGGTATTTTGAAGCTCTCAAGCTTCTCTGCCACCTCCGGCGAATGGGAAATCATCATGTTTTCAACAGCGAGGGAACAGCCGCCGGAAACCAGCAGCTCATAATCCGGCCTGTTGTATTTTCCGGCATAGACAATGTCCCCGGCCGCCATGGCCTGCCTGGCTTCCTCTATGTACCAGCCGTCCTCCTCTTTCCCGGAAAAGGAAATGCTGTCCAGACCGTCCAGTTCCACGAAAAGATCCATCACGGAGGCGGATACCAGATAAATGTTCTCCAGCGGCCGCCGGATGACGGAAATCCCGTCCTCCAGTCCTTCCGGCACTTCCTTCCCCTCCGGGACAATCAGGAAACGCTCCCCGTCCATATGGGTGGTAAGAAGGGTATAGCTGCCCTCATAATAATCGACCGAAAAATTTTCCGCGTATTCCAGAGGAAGGCTCCGCTCCCAGGCCAACCCCGCAGCGGCCTTTCCGGCTTCAGCCTCTGTCTCCGTTACGGCCGCGGGGCCGCCGCAGCCTCCCAGCCACAGCAGCCCTGCCACCAGCAGGCAGGCCATTCCGGCCAGCCTGCTTTTTCTTCTGTCGTATTTCTGTTCCCGCATTTTCCGCCTCTCTATTCTGCCTTCTTTGCAGTGTCCGAATGGAACGTGATGACATATTCGATTTCGTGAGGAGTGCTCATCGCCACCGTATCGCCGATGACCGTCATCTCCTCATCCAGAACCACGGGAATTTCAAACGCGGAATCTCCTTCCGTGTTTACGGGCAGATATTTTTCCCCGTCCACAAGCATATAATCGTAGTTCGGGCTGTTCCACTGCACTGTCGCAGCCGCGTTTCCGTCCGTTACCGTGACGCTCGCGGGAGAAAGGATCTGCGCCTTTCCGCTTCCCCCGCTGAAGGTGAGTTCCATCGTATAGGTTCCATCCTCCAGCGCGCCCGTTTCCGTTTCAGAGGCTGCAGAGCCTTCCGCGTCCGCGCTCACCGCCGTGGAGGAAAGGAAGGTAAGCTGGCGGTCATACCACTCTTCCTTCCGGATGCTGTAAGCGGCGCAGTCAAAGGGCTGGTCGAGAGCCTCTACCGGAATGGTATAGGTATAAGCGCCGTTTTCATCCTCCACGAACGGAATCCAGTCCTCCTCGGGCGCTTCTGCCGCTTCCGCGCCGGTTCCCATATAGAGATGGGAATATCCCGTCCCGCCCAGGGTAAGCACCGCGCTCATGCTTCCGTTCTCAACCGTAAGAACCGCATTTTCCACGTTGAACATGGAAGAGCTGGATTCCACCTCAATCGTATAGGTTCCATCCTCCAGCGCGCCGGTCGCGGCCTTAGCTTCTTCCTCTTCCACTCCGGTAAACGCTGTTCCGGCATCGATCGCCGCCTGCACATGCTCCACATAAAGCTCCTGGATCGCGGGGATCTGTCCCAGGCCCTCCAGAATGCATTCCACCTCATAGCCTTCGTTTTCCAGCGCTGTCTTCCAGGAGTCCTCTTCCTCTCCTGCCATATCGTTGTTCGCATGGTCTCCGGCGACCACCATCAGAGGCTCAAGAACCACCTTTGTATAGGTCCCTTTCTCCTGCAGCGCTACGATCACATCGTCCAGCGTGGGCTCCGCCTCCACCGTCCCGATATAATAATTCTCATATCCGGCTGCCGTAAGCTTCTCCTGAAGGGATGCGTAAACCGCGTTGGAATCCGCTTCCGTGCCGTGGCCCATGAAGCAGACCGCCGTTTCCCCGTCGTCATGGGACGCCGTATGCTCCGTGATCGCCGCGATCACCGCGTCATAATCCGCGTCGGACGTAAGAAGCGGCGCTCCAAGAAGGATCCGGTCAAACCGGTCCGTATAGCCGGAAAGTTCCTCCGCGAGATCCGTATATTCATAACCGTCCATCAGATGGGTGGGCTGCACAATGAGTTCACGAATTCCATCCGCCTCCGCCCGGTCAAGCGCTTCGGTCACATTATCGATCGCAAGCCCGTCCCTCTCCTGCAGCTTGTCGATGATGATCTGACTCGTGAATGCCCGGCGGACCTCATATTCCGGGAACGCGCCGGCAATCGCCTCTTCGATTGCCCCGATCGTCAGATCCCTGCTGTCATTATAGCTGGTTCCAAAGCTCACAACCAGAATCGCGGCATCCGCCTTTGCTTCCTCCGTCTGTATTTCCGACTGTGTCTCTGCCTGCGTTTCCACTGTGGACTGCTCCCCGGAGACGCTTTCTGCCTGGGCGGTTTCCACAGCGGTCGCTGCCGCCTGCTCCGTACCCGCTCCGCCGCAGCCGCCAAGACAGAGTACGCCCGTCAGTACGGCCAACGCTGTGATCAGTTTCTTTTTCATCGTTCTCCTTTTCACTTTTACCTCCATTCCGGAATTCCCGGCCGTCCGCATCTGAACGGCAGGCATCCGCTTTTGTTTCGCTTAAATATGTAAATGAAGGCAGAACCGATCAACAGGACAGCATTTGCCGTTCTTTCCAGCGGGCATACTTTCCCCAGATCTGCCATGCATAGAAAAACCCTTTACCGCCAAACGACAGGTAAAGGGTTTATACATACTAAACAAACCGGGGGAAATACAAAAAACTGCTTTCCCACAGCTTCAAACGTACAACCAGTTACTCGTGGCCTGAAACAATCGTTTCTGTACAGCAATCAGGCAGGTCTCCCGGCTCAAAGATCATCGCATCCGCCGTCTTCCCGGTTTCCCAGTGACATGTTGGCTTCAGCTCCCTTATTACGGTGACGAGTTCGCACAGGATTCGCACCTGTTTCCCTTTTCACCAGAGACAGCCCTCTTTCGGCTGCTCTGACACCTGACGCTTACATATTTAATTGAGGCCATTCTAGCATAACCGGGATGTAATTTCAATGCTTACTTTTATACACAAACAGCAAGTACACAAACAGCAAGGGCGGCCAAAGCCGCCCTTACCTTACAGCATGATACATCATACCAGCTCAAACTCCGCCTCTGGCGTCCCGCTGCTGTCCGGGAAAATTCCCACACGGAACAGACCGGGTTCCGCACGGTACTGCATATCTTTTCCATAGAAGCGGAGCATTTCCTCCGTGATGACAAAGCTGACCCGTTTCGTTTCCCCGGCCTTCAGGAAAACCTTTTTTACAGCCTTCAGCTCCTTTACCGGACGCACCACGCTTCCGGTCACATCCTGCAGATAGAGCTGCGCTGTCTCCACGCCGTCTCTGCTTCCCGTATTCGTCACATCCGCCCAGACTGTGATGCTCTCCTGCCCCTTCATGGTACGGCTGTCAAGCTGCGTCTGTCCGTAAGATGCGCTGTGGTAGGACAGGCCGTAGCCATAGGGGTAAAGAGGCGTGTTGGGGCAGTCCGTGTAACGGGAGAAGAAACGGTTCGGCGTTTTCCCGTCGTAGGGACGACCGGTGGAAAAGGCATTGTAATACAGGGGAAGCTGTCCCACGCTTCTGGGCAGGCTCATAGACAGCCTTCCCTGAGGCTCGTATCTTCCAAACAGCATATCCCGAATGGCCGTTCCGCCCTCCGTTCCCGGATACCAGACCAGCAGAATGGCGTCCGCCAGCTCCTTCACCTCATCAAGCACCAGCGGCCTTCCGGCAAAGAGCACCACAATCACTTTGGAAACGCGCTTTTTCACCTCGCGAAGCAGCTTCATCTGATCGCCGGGAATGGTCAGCTTCGTCCGGCTTCCGCCCTCTCCGCCCTGAATCGGATCCTCTCCCAGAGCAAGAACCGCCACGTCCGCCTCTTCCGAAAGTGCCATCGCCCGGTTCCATTCCTCTTCCCTCTTCTCGCCGCTCCAGCAGCTTCTTTCTCCGCCTTCCACCAGCGCAGGCAAATCTGCATAATCCTCCGGCAGAAGCGCCTCGCACCCTTCTGTCCACGCGAAATCCAGTCCGGGCGTCTCCGAAAAGGCCTGCCGGATGGTCACGACCGCGCTCCTGTCTCCATGGATGGCCCACATACCGAGGGCATCCTTTCTGTCAGCAAAGGGGCCGATCAAAGCGATTTTATCCGTCTTTTCCGATGATGTCCTGTCCATGCGTTCCGCGCTCTTTTCCGCCCTGGTCTGCGTCCCGCTGCTCAGAGGAAGCAGGTTTTCCTTATTTTCCAGCAGTACGGAACATTTCACCGCAGCCTCTTTTGCCAGCGCGCGGAACTCTTTCTTAAGAAAAACTTCCTGCTCCGCTGCCGCGTCAGCGCCGCGGAACGGATCCTCAAACAGGCCCAGCTTATTTTTCAGGCACAGCATGCGCCATACGGCTTCATTCAGCTGCTCCTCCGAGAGCGCACCCTCCCGGATCAGCTCCTCCAGGCTTCCCGCATAGCAGCCCGTGCACATATCAATGTCCACGCCCGCTTCCATGGCAAGATAAGCCGCTTCCTTTTTATCCTTCGCCACGCCGTGAGCGATCAGCTCCGCGATGGCCGCATAATCGGTGATGACCACGCCCTCAAATCCCCACTCTTTGCGGAGCACATCCTGCATCAGCCAGCGGTTTCCCGTGGAAGGGATGCCGTCCACCGTGTTGAAGGAGGTCATGATCATCTCACAGCCCGCTTCCACCCCGGCCTTATAGGAGGGCAGATAGTCCTGCCGCAGCCTGCGCTCCGACATATCCACCGTATTGTAATCTCTGCCGCCCTCCGGCGCTCCGTAGGCCGCAAAATGCTTCACACAGGAAGCGATCCCCTTTCCTGCGCCTTCCTCCGAAAGCCCTTCCTGAAAGCCCTCCACGCAGGCTTTCACATATTCCGCGTTCATGTACGGATCTTCTCCGGTGGACTCCAGACAGCGTCCCCAGCGCGCGTCACGCACCAGATCCCCCATGGGAGAAAAGGTGACCTGTGCTCCGCCCGCCACGCTCTCCTGCGCGGTCGCCGCGCA
>NBJMC04202__coassemble_1606_pt1 | contig 23589 bp, 18 predicted proteins | sample NBJMC04202__metabat2_high_PE_053 | metagenome-assembled genome bin NBJMC04202
AGAACAGAGCAGAGATCTGGCCATAGCATAATCTGCCCCATTGATTCCTTTCAGGGTGATAAAGATAACCGGAAATTTCCCCATATACGCATCGCACAGCGCAGACTCTTTGGAGATTTCCAGACCGTCAAACAGAGTCGGATCACTGCCAATCTCAAAAAAAGACTTCAGCATACTCATATTCAACGATTTTCCAAATCTTCGCGGCCTGGTAAACAGATTCACCTTCCCCCAGTTCAGGAGCAGATCACGGACCATTATCGTTTTATCCACATAGTAAAAATCTTCTCTGCGGATTTCTTCAAAGTTTTCTATTCCGATGGGAAGTCTTTTCTTATAATAACTATTCATAGTTCTATACGCTCCTTTTCCCAAGCACACGCTTCACAACGGGCAGGCTGGACTCTATCCGTGAGTGGTTACCCGCCCCTATATCTCTGATTTTACCATTCGCAGTACGGAATGGCAAACGCTTTCCCCTCTCTCTGCATTTTCCCTGCGGGCAGGATGGAACGGTCCACAATAAACTTCGATTTTACGTCAGTTTCCGCGCTTCCTCCACTTCAGCAGGAAGGCGGAATTGACGATGACCAGAACGGAGCCGGCGTTATGGACCAGCGCGCCCACCACTGGATTCAGGATCCCCGTGATGGCCAGAATAATCGCAAGGAAATTCAGCGTCATGGAGAAGGTGAGGTTACATTTGATGGTGAGCATCATCCTGCGTGACAGGGCGTACAGATGCGGAAGCTCCTTCACCTCGTCATCCACCAGCGCGATATCCGCCGCACCCACTGCGATATCGCTTCCGACTCCGCCCATGGCGATTCCCACATCCGCCTTTTTCAGCGCCGGAGCATCATTGATGCCGTCTCCGATCATGCAGATGGGGCCGCTTTCCTTCTGGTATGTACCGATATGCTCCAGCTTATCCTCCGGCAGGCAGCCTGCATATACCTCCCGGATGCCCAGCTTCGCAGCAATAGCGTTTGCGGCGCTCACATGATCGCCTGTCAGGAGCACCGGACGGATGCCCAGATCCTGAAGTTTCCGGATCATTCCGGCGCTCTCAGGCCGAAGGGTGTCCGCCAGGGCGAGAAAGCCTGCCGCCACGCCGTCCAGCGCCAGATAGATCACGGTACAGCCCTGTTCGAGGCAGACGTCCGCTTTTCCCACGAGAGAAGCCTCCACAGGCACGCCGTTTTCCTCAAGAAGCTCTCTGTTCCCCGCAAGGATCTGCCTTCCCTCTGCCTGTGCCTTCACTCCCCGGCCCGGAACCATGGAAAACTGCTCCGGCTCTCCGGGCGCCTTCCCAGTCTTTTCCTGATAACAGCTCACTACGGCCTTTCCCAGCGGGTGTTCAGACCGCTTCTCGGCAGCGGCCGCAAGGGCAAACAGTTCTTCTCCGCTCAGGCCTTCCTTAACGCTCTGCGTTTCCACCACGCGGGGCGTTCCGCTTGTCAGCGTACCCGTCTTGTCAAAGGCGATGCCAGTCACCGCAGCGAGCCGTTCCAGAGCGTCGCCCTCGCGGACCAGGAACCCGTGCTTTGTCGCATTGCCGATCGCCGCCATGATCGCAGTGGGGGTGGCAAGCACCAGCGCACAGGGGCAGAATACCACCAGGATGGTGACTGCACGGATGATCTCTCCGGTGAAAAGCCAGGTCAGCGCCGCCGCGCTGAGGGCGATCACCACGATCCAGGTGGCCCACCGGTCGGCAATTCCAACGATCTTCGCCTTTCCGGCGTCCGCGGACTGCACCAGCCGGATCATGCGCTGGATGGAACTGTCCTCTCCAACCCTTTCGGCCTTCATGTCAAAGGAGCCGAACTGGTTGACCGTGCCGCTCTTCACCTCATCTCCCGCTTCCTTATCCACTGGCAGGGATTCTCCTGTCATAACAGCCTGATTGATGGAGGTCTGTCCGGAAAGGATGACGCCGTCCACGGGCACCGTCTCTCCGGGCAGCACGCGGAGCACATCTCCCACCTTTACCTCGCTCGCCGGAATCAGTGCTTCCGTCTGTCCCGATATCACTCTGGCTGTCTGCGGGGTCAGATGCACCAGGCGTTCAATGCCGGCCCGCGCCTTTGCAACGGTCACATCCTCCAGCAGCGCGCCCAGCTGCATGATGAACGCCACCTCTCCCGCCGCAAAATCCTCTCCGATTATAACCGAAGCGATCAGCGCAATGGACACCAGCACATCCGCCTTGATGTCAAATTCCGTGACGAGACCGATGAACGCCTCCAGCAGGATGGGAATGCCGCACAGCAGAATGGCTGCCCAGGCCGCGTCAAAGGGGAGCGGCAGCAGATCAAAAATGCTGATGATGAGAGCGGCCCCGGAAATCACCAGACAGATAATCTCCCTGCGCATGCCGCCCCACTCCAGAAAAGCTTCCAGTGTACGGATTAATTTTGTATCCTTCATATGCTTCCTCATTTCCCTGTTCTGTACCCATACGGGTTTCCCTATTTCAGCTACACTTATTATACCTATAGGGGTATATGCTGTCAAGTTCCATAAGGAAACGATCTGCACCTGCTTTCCGGAAAGATCTTAACATAAAATAAGCTTGACTTTAATACGAATTCGGACTATAATGCCCGATGCGGGACACAGTTCGAATTCGGACTCTGAAAATACAGGAACACAGATCGCATGTAACGCAGACTGTCTGTCGGGAACAGATCTCTGCGCGGCCACAGGAATGGGAGAAACGCTCATGGACAATAATCAGGAAGCCATCCGGAAACTGACTCAGGCAATGAACCGAATCGACGGCCTTTATTATCAGGCCGCCCGAAAGCTTGGTGTGAAATCCAATACCCTTGCCATCTTCTATGCTCTCGATGACGGGCAGTCCCATTCGCAGAAGCAGCTGTGCGAGGAGTGGCTGATCCCGAAAACCACGATCAACACGATTGTAAAGGAGCTGGCCGCAGAAGGCTATCTGACCCTCCATATTGAAAAACATACCCGAGAAAAAGCGATCTGTCTCACTCCGGAGGGCAGGCAGTATGCCGCAGGCCTTCTCAGGCCGCTCTACCAGATGGAGGAAGAGGCTATCCACCAGACGCTAAAACGGCATGGCCCCGCTTTTGTCCAGGCATATGCTGATTTTGCAGATAACCTGAAAACCGGCTTTGACCGGATTTTCGAAATGTCCGGCACAGAACAAAACGAAGAAAGGTAAGGAATATGGACTCCAAGTATTTATTCTCCAGTGTAGCACCGACAAAACTGTTTTTTATCGCCGCCATTCCCGGCGCAATCAGCATGCTGGCATCCGCCCTGTACCAGCTCCTGGACGGCATCTTCGTAGGACAGCTTCTGGGCGACACCGCCTTTGCGGCGCTGAATCTGGCCATGCCTTTTGTTATCATCAATTTTGCATTGGCCGATCTGATCGGTGTCGGTTCCTCCGTGCCGATTTCCATCAGCCTTGGTAAAAAGGAAGAGGAAGAGGCCAACAACATTTTCACCTGCGCCGTTTTCATGATCATCGGTGCGGGCGTTCTCGTTGGTCTGATCCTGTTTGCGGCCGCACCGCCTCTGATCCGTCTGATGGGTGCAGAAGGCGTATTTGCTGAATACGCTGTCCAGTATCTGCGGGTTTATGCGGTCTGCTCTCCCGTTACCACCATTGTCTTTGCCATGGATAACTACCTGCGTATCTGCGGACAGATCAGAGGAAGCATGTACCTGAACATCCTCATGTCCGCTCTGAGCGCCATCCTGGAGTTCCTTTTCCTTGGCGTGCTGGGCTTCGGCATCTGGGGAGCGGCGCTCGCCACCTGCCTCGGCATGATGATCTGCGCACTCATCGCCCTGTATCCCTTCCTGCGCGGAAAACTTCTGCTTCGTTTCAGGCGGCCCCGTTTCTCCATCCGTCTGATCCGTCAGATCATTTCCTGCGGCAGTCCGAATTTTTTAAATAATATTGCGGGACGTATCACCTCCATCCTGATGAATGCCATCCTGCTCCGCATTGGCGGAGAAAACGCGGTCTCCGTCTACGGTATCCTGATGTATGCCGACGGTTTTATCCAGCCCCTGCTTTACGGCATGTGCGATTCGCTGCAGCCCGCGGTGGGTTATAACTGGGGCGCAGGCAATTACCGCCGTGTGAGCGCCATTGAACGGTGCTGCTTCACAGCAAGCGGTATTTTATCTGTTCTTTCCGCAGCCGTTCTCTTCCTTTTCCCCGGACAGATCACCCATCTGTTCGTCGGAGGGGACAGCACCGAGCTTCTTCTGATGGCAGAAGGCGCACTTCGTCTGTTTGCGGCCACCTATCTGACAAGGTGGTTCTCCTTTGCCACGCAGAGCTATATGCTTGCGGTGGAAATGCCCGTATACGCTTCCATCATTTCGGTTTCCACTGCTCTGCTCTTCCCCATGATCCTCATCGTTGCCCTCTGGCCTCTGGGGCTTACAGGCATCTGGATGAACTTTGCCGGGACCGCACTGCTGGCTGCAGTTCTCGCCCTGTTTCTTCTATCCAGATTTCAAAAGGAAATGAAGAGAAGGATGGAAGCAGCTTCCATAAGAGAATCGTCGCAGGAATAAGCGTTAAAAACAGACAGCGGGGATGCTTTTCATGGCTGTTTTCAGCCGAAAGCATCCCCGTTGTCAATGATTTTTCCATTCTGTCACCTATTCCGCTCCGGAGCTTTTTTCTGCGCTTCCGGCAGTGTTCCATCTGTAGCCCATGCGGCGCACGGTCACAATCTTCTCCGGCACGCCGGGATCGTCCTCAATCTTCGCTCGAAGCCTCCGGATATATACGGTAAGCGTGCTGCTGTTGATATAGTTTTCCTCACGGTCCCAGAGCCTGCCCAGGATCTGCTCCGGCGAAAGGACAATGTCCGGATTTTCCATAAACAGGCACAGCAGCCGGTATTCCCCTGCCGTCAGTTCGATCCGCTCCTGCCCCTTAAAGACCTCCTGCCTTAAAAGATCCACCCGGATTCCATTGGACTTCAGTTCGGCGTTTTCCTGCTGAAAATTGCCGCCTCTTCGGAGGAGCGCGTTCACCCGCGCCAGAAATACGGCAAGCTTGAAGGGCTTGGTGATATAATCGTCACCGCCCAGGTCAAGCCCCATAATGATATCCGTCTCCTCGTCAGCCGCCGTGAGAAACAGGACCGGCACCTTCGACGTTTTCCGGATGCTCCTGCAAAACTCATAGCCGGAGCCGTCGGGGAGGGCGACATCCAGGATCACCAGATCATATCCGCCGTTCTGCCATTTTTTCTCCGCCTCCAAAACGGTTCTCGCCACATCCGGCTCATACCCCTGCTTTTTCAGGGCAAAGGTGAGGCCTCCGGCCAGGCTCAGATCATCTTCCACAAAAAGAATTCTTTTCATTTTCCTCCTGTTTTCTTCTGATGCACATTCCGGATGGTTTTCTTCCGGCGGGTCTCCGGCTGACGGCTCTTTCCGGCCATCCAGCCATTCTTCCCGGTCTGTCCGGTTCGCTCCGCCGTCTTCCTGCCGCCGCCCGCCCCGTTTCTTTCATCCTTCCGGGGACGGATCAGGCATTTCGGACCGAAACCGATCAGATCCATCCGCCCGGCCTTTGTGAGCGCCTCATGCACCAGGTCATAATTTTTCGGGTTCCGGTACTGGATCAGCGCCCGCTGCATGGCCTTTTCATGGGGATTTTTGCAGACGTAAACCGGCTTTCCGTCCCTCGGGTCGATTTCCGTATAATACATGACCGTGGACATGGTGGACGGTGTGGGATAAAAATCCTGCACCTGCTCCGGCATATATCCCAGATCCCGCAGATATTCCGCCAGCGCCACGGCCTCCTTCAGGGTGGAACCGGGATGGGAGCTCATCAGGTAGGGCACCAGATACTGCTTCAGCCCCAGTTCCTCGTTCAGCCTGGCGTATTTTTTCCGGAATTTTTCATAAACTGCATTTTCCGGCTTGCCCATCCTTTTGAGCACCGCGTCGCAGATGTGCTCCGGAGCCACCTTGAGCTGGCCGCTCACATGATACTGCACCAGCTCCCGGAAAAAGGTATCGTCCGGGTCCGCCAGCAGATAGTCGAAGCGGATTCCGGAGCGGATGAACACCTTCTTCACGCCGGGAAGCGCCCGTAGGGAACGCAGGAGTTTAAGATAATCCCTGTGATCCGCGTTCAGATGGGGGCAGGGCTTCGGGAACAGACACTGTCTGTTTTTGCACACGCCGCGCACAAGCTGATCCTGACAGGAGGGCGCACGGAAATTGGCAGTCGGCCCTCCCACATCATGAATGTAGCCTTTGAAATCCTTATCCTGAATCAGCTCCTTCGCCTCTTCCAGAATGGATTCATGGCTTCTCACCTGCACCGTGCGCCCCTGATGGAAGGTCAGGGCGCAGAAGCTGCATCCGCCGAAGCATCCCCTGTTGCTGATCAGGGAAAATTTGATCTCACGGATCGCCGGGACTCCGCCCTGGCTTTCGTAGGATGGATGATAGGTGCGCATATAGGGAAGGGCGTATACATCGTCCATTTCCTGCATGGTCAGAGGCTTCTGCGGCGGATTCTGCACCACATACACGCCGCCTGGATAGCCCTCCATCAGCACGTTTCCATTGATGGGATCCGTGTTGTTGTGCTGAACGAGAAAGCTGTCCGCATATCTTTTCTTATCCGCCTTCATCTCTTCATAGGAAGGCAGCCGCACGCCGCCGTATACCTCGTCCGGCTTCTTCGTCTTATAAACGGTTCCCGCCACAAAGGTGATATCCTTCACATCAAGACCGGAAGCGAGCGCATCCGCGATCTCCACAATGGACTTTTCTCCCATCCCATAAGAAATCAGATCCGCCTGGCTGTCCAGAAGGATGGAACGGCGGAAGGAATCGCTCCAGTAATCATAGTGGGCCATCCTGCGCAGGCTGGCTTCAATTCCGCCCAGAATGATCGGAACGTCTTTGTAGGTGCGGCGGATCAGATTTCCATAGACCACAGCCGCATGATCCGGCCGCTTTCCCGCTTTTCCTCCCGGCGTATACGCGTCCTCCTTCCTTCTTTTTCCGGAAACATAATAGTGATTGACCATGGAATCCATGTTCCCGGCAGAGACGAGGAAGGCGAGCTTCGGCCTTCCGAACACGTCGATGCTCCCCTCGTCCTTCCAGTCCGGCTGGGAAATGATGCAGACGCTGTAGCCGTGCGCCTCCAGCACGCGGCTGATGATGGCATGTCCAAAGGAGGGATGATCCACATAGGCGTCCCCGATGACATAGACAAAATCCGGTCTTTCAATCCCCCTCTCTTCCATCTCTTCTCTTGTTACCGGCAAGAATCCCTTCGCCATTCCTTTTTTCCTTTCCTTTCGGCCGTTGTGCCCTACTGTTTTGAGCGTTTGAAACGTCATATCAGTTCTGTATAATCCGCAATGTAATAATCCGCCAGCTTACGCATCTGCGCCTCCGGCGTCTGACACCAGTCGTCCTTTACCCCGCAAACCCGCATTCCCGCGGCCTTTCCTGCCCGGATTCCCGGCTCGATGTCCTCAAATACCAGGCAGTGCGCCGGATCTGTACCAAGCCTTTCCGCCACGGCAAGATAGATGTCGGGAGCGGGTTTTCCCTTCCCCACCTCACAGCTGGTGAGGATGCAGGAAAAGTCGTCCGTCAGTCCCTGCGCGCCAATCACCCCTTCCACCAGCTGTCTGGAATTGCTGGTGGCGATGCCGAGCTTCCATTTTTTCTTCCGGCAGGCTTCGATAAACTCCCGCGCCCCTTTTTTCAGGGAAACCTGATGCAGATATTTCTCCTCCGCCATCTGGTTCCAGTCTTCCTTGATCTTCTCCACGCTGTCCGGGATGCCGAACCGCTCCTTAAAATATTCCGCCGTCTCCGTAAAGCTCATCCCGTCGATGTCGCCCTGAAGCCGCTCATCCAACTGGGTTCCGTATCTTCCCAGATATTCCACGTCGATTTCCGGCCAGACCCACATGGAATCCACCAGCGTGCCGTCCAGATCAAAAATCACGGTATCAATGCCGGAGAGCATCTCCCGCGCGCCGGAACCCGCCGGTTCCAGCGCGGCCAGCTCCTCTGGGGAAAGGGGCCGGAACTCTCCCACAGGAAGGGTGTCGCCCAGAACCAGCGGCCCCATGGACATGCGCCTCAGATAGGTCACCGTTCTTCCCTGGCTCTGCATCATCCGCTTCACCTGGTGGTACTTCCCCTCCGTGATGGTAAGAAGATAGGCCGCTCGGGATTGTTCCGCGCATCCCTCCAGCTTCGTTTCCCGGATTTCGGCCGGTCTGGTGCGCTCCTCTTCTCCGATTTCCACACCCTCCCGCAGCCTGCCGCAGGCCTCTTCGGAAAGCGTTCCGTCCGTTTCCACATAATAGGTTTTCTTCACATGTCTGGCCGGAGAAAGCAGGCGGTGTGCCAGGGCGCCGTCATCCGTGATCAGAAGCAGCCCCTCCGTGTCCTTGTCCAGCCTTCCTGCCGGAAACAGATCCCGTTTCAGCAAAGCGTTCTCCGGCTCTCTTTCCCGCATCCAGTCCAGAACCGTCCTGCCATGGCCGTCCCTGGTGGCAGACAGCAGCCCCGCCGGCTTATTCATCAGATAATAGACGTTTTTCGCGTAGGAAAGAAAACGTCCGTCCACACACACCTGTGCATTCTTTTCATCCACCTTCCGGGCCGGGTTCTTCTCCGGACACCCGTCCACGCTGACGCGCCCTTTGCGCAGAAGCTCCTTCACTTCGCTCCGGGTTCCTTCTCCCATCTCACATAAATAACGGTCCAGACGGATCATAAGTCTTCCTCCTCATCTGTTTCCGGTCATTCTGAAACGTTCTTAATCATAGATTGATAAAAAAAGCAACGGAGGCACCCATGAGAGAACACCGGCTCTACAGGCCCAAAAGCGTTTCCCTGAAGGCGCGGCTTCGCACCGTCAAAAAAGCCCTGCTGTTATGCCTTTTCACCGCTCTCACCCTTTCCATGCTTCTGGAGAATGAAAAAGCGCTGGCGCTGTCCCTTACGGGGCTGAATCTGTGGTTTGAAAAAATGATTCCAACCCTTCTGCCCTTTATGATTCTTTCCGGGATCCTGATCCGCATGAATCTCTCCGACAGCTTTGCCCGCCTGTTCGCTCCGCTGCTCCGGCCGCTCTTCGGCCTGTCCGATTCCTGCCTTTACGTGCTCGTCATTGGCTTTCTCTGCGGCTTCCCCATGGGCGCCCGTGTGACGGCGGAAAGCCTGCAGCACGGCAGGCTGACGCGCCGGGAAGCGTCGCTGATGCTCGCATTCTGCAACAACATCGGGCCCATCTATTTTTCCGGCTTCGTGCTCACTCTTTTTCCCGTTCCAAAACCCTGGCCGTTCTGGGCAGGCATGTATCTGCTCCCGCTGCTCTACGGCCTGTTTCTGCGCTGGACATTTTACCGGGATATTCCGGTCTGCACCAGGTCCGCCGGAACAGTTTCCCTTCCAAAAACCTTCGCGTACGTCCTCCGTGCCGCTTCCCTTCCCGCAGAAAGCCGGGCAGAGGTTCGAAATGCCCGCGGGACGCCGTCTCTGCTGGAGCAGACGCAGGCCTCCATCACCTCGGCGCTCGTTTCCATCGGCTCCCTTGGCGGCTATATGATCCTGTTCAATCTGATGAACCTCATTCCCGATCTTCTGCTTCCCGTCCGGGCGGATACTGCCCGCGCGCTCTGTGGCTGCCTTCTGGAAATCACCAGCGGCCTGTCAGGGCTGGGGCCCGCGAACGCATTCTGGGGTTTTGTCCTGCTTCCCTTCGGCGGCCTGTCCTGCATCGCGCAGACCTACAGCATGATCCGGGAAACGGATCTTTTCCTGAGGCAGTATGTTCTGCATAAATGCATCCAGACCCTGCTCGCCTTTCTGTATTATACAGCCCTCTTTCCCGTTCTTTTCTGAAGAATCCTATCCCGCAGAAAATCCTCACGGCAAAACAGCTGTGCTCTCCGTATACTGGTCGTAGCCGTTGTAGGCCCGGCAGAGGATGACGGGCGCGCTTCCCGCAGGCACGGTGACGGAAAAGGTCAGCGAGCCCAGATTGGCAAAGGGCATGAGGGTGGACCAGGTTGCGCCTCCGTCCAGGCTGTAGCTGTAATACAGAATGCCTGACTGGGCATCCTGCGCTTCCAGCAGAAGATCCACCCGGCCTGCAGCCGCATCCGTGGAAAGGACGCTCAGATTCACGGTTTCCGGCGGCGTGCGGTCGGGCGCAGCAGCTCCCTGCGGCGCAGGCACCGTCCCATAAGAGTAGCTGCTGTAATCCAGTCCCAGAGAGGAAGATTTCAGATGAAAATATTTGGCTGCGGCAATGGCATCGCTGACTCCCATATTTGCCACTTCCGAAGCCGTATCGACCTGATGGCTGTCAACAGGGTGGTCCATGTAGCAGTGCTCAATGATGACACAGGGAATATCCAGTTCTCTGGAGGCGCGGATTACGCCGTAATAATCCGTTCCGCGGCTGCTCAGCCTGGTTTTCACCCCCCGGATATACTGCCCCTTTCCTGCCATCTCCGCCAGCTGCAGCCTGCCGAAGGTCTGGCCCGCGGAATAATATTGTCCGAAGGCGGAGGTCCAGACCTCCGAACCGTACAGATTATGCTCCGAGGACATATTATAATGAAGAGAAAACAGAAAGTCCGCGCCGTAGGCTTTGGCAATCTGCGCCCGTTCCTCCAGGGAAAGCTCCTGGTCCGTCGTTCTCGTCAGATAGACCTCCACTCCCTCAAACTGCTCCAGCGTCTGCTTCATGGCCTGCGCCGTCTGCAGGGTGAGCTCCTTCTCCAGAAACTGCCCTGGCACCTCTCCGCCCCGGTTTTCTCCGCCGTGTCCCGGATCGATCACAATGACCACAGGTTCGCTGGCCTGCGTTCTGACCGCAGGAACAGCAAGGAACAGCAGTGCCGCCGCCAGAAGTATCGTTCGTACATTCCCTTTCACCTTTTTCCTCCTCACCGAAGCGCTCCCACGCGCTTCATTGCCCGCCGGACTCATCGCGGACAGCTCACCGCAAAGCTGTCCGTTGCCCGTCGGATGTCCGCATGTCCGTACAGACAAGCCTGCCATCCACGCATACGCCCTCCGGGTGTATCGCACAAAAAATAAGGCGGATGCCCCGCCGAACGCGGCATCCGCTCAATTCCCGGCTTTTTTACATCAGATCCAGATTTACCTCATCGCCCGCTTCCTTCGGATCCACCACATTCATGTCCGGCAGGGAAGAAGTATCGTCAATCTCATCCGGACGCAGCTCCATCCGATTGGACTGTACCACATTCAGACAGCTGTTCAGATCATCCAGAAGCTGTCCATAATGGGTATTTGCAATATTGATACCGTTTTCAATAATCTGCTCCAGGTTGGCCAGAATATCATCCGTATACTGGATGGCGGATGCCTTCACACTGTTTGCTTCAACAGTGGCATTGTCCAAAATCTCCTGCGCCTGCTGGGTCGCCATATTGACCACCTCGTTCGCCTGCGCATAAGCCTGCTGCATGATTTCATGTTCGCTGATCAGCTCCGAGGTATGTGCGGTCGCCTCATTGATCAGCGCTTCCGCCTTCTCTCTTGCATCGTTCAGGATGGCTTCCTTATTATTGATGATCTTCTGATAGCGCTTGATCTCATCGGGAGTCTTCATGCGCAGCTCCCGCAGAAGCTCTTCGATCTCTTCTTTATTCACAATAATCTTGCTGTTGGAAAGCGGCTGATATTTACAGCTGTCAATATATTCTTCGATTTCATCAATCAACTGTTCGATTCTGCTGCTCATGTTTTTCCTCCATACAAAAGCGTTCCCGCTCTGTTCTGCCGCCTGACGGCCCTGTCATCATCCGAAGTGTTTACGCATGTCCGAATTTTTCATACAAAAGCCTGGCTACAAAGTCAGGCACACACTGGGAAACATCCCCATGAAATGCTGCGATTTCCTTCACGCTGGATGAACTGAGGTAGGCATATTCCAGCCGGGTTGTCAGGAAAACGGTATCCAGTTCCCCTCCCGACAGCATACTGTTCGTCTGCGCGGTCTGCAGTTCATATTCAAAATCCGTGATGGCACGAAGTCCCCGGATTGCCACATGCACATCCTTCTCTCTCGCATAGTCGATCAAAAGTCCCGAAAAGGAATCAATCTTCACGTTCGGAAGGTCCTTTGTGGCTTCTTCCAGTATTTTAACACGTTCTTCCACAGAAAACAACGGAGTCTTCTGCGTATTGTTCAGCACGCTGACCGTTAATTCATCAAAAATCGACGCCGCCCTCCTGATAATATCCAGGTGGCCGAACGTCACCGGGTCAAAGCTTCCTGGGTAAATTGCTGCTTTCATAAATCAATGCTCCGCATTCCTTTTTTTCATAAATACATGCTTGTTTGTTTTATAGCACTTTTCTCTCGTCACATCAAAGCCGCAGTCCTCCGCGAAGGAAAAATCCCTGTCCTTCTCCGCTTCAAAAACGACCAGCGTCTCCTCCGTCACATAGGGCATCCGGTACAACGCCTCAAGGACGGGCTCCTCCAGTCCCGCGCTGTAGGGCGCATCCATGAAAATCACGTCCGCTTCCTTCTCATGGATGCCGGAAAGCGCCGCCACCACATCCTGTCTCAGAAGGACGGCCCTGTCCTCAAATTTCGTAAAATGCAGATTCTCCTGAATGCATTTCACAGCCTTTGCCGCGTTTTCCACGAAATAGGCCCGCTTCGCCCCGCGGCTGATGGCCTCTATTCCGATGGCCCCGCTGCCGCTGCACAGATCCACAAAAATACTGCCCGGTATCCAGGGCTGCAGAATGTTGAACAGGGTTTCCTTAATCCTGTCCGTGGTCGGTCTGGTGTCCAGCCCTTCCGGACACTTTAACGGCAGGCTTCTCGCCTCTCCCGCAATCACTCTCATCCGTTTTCATACCTTTCCGATTCCTGTTTTCTCTCCCGGAATCTGTCTGCCTTTCATTATAATTGCTCGTTAAAAAAAAGGCAATGCTTTTTAAAATCCTAATGAATCATTAAGCAAATCTTCATAAACGGAGGCGCAGATTTCCGACCTTTCTTACACTGCTGCAGATACGACGCCCCACATCGATCTGGCGCAGCTGAACCTGAACAGCTCTGCCGAAGGCTGAACTGCAACCGGGCATGCCCTTTTACGCAGACTTTGCTTGACGGCCACCTCTTCCGGCGCTAAACTGTGGGCAGAGAAAGGAGCGGCTATGAAATATTCTTGTAAGGACTGGGAACTTTATCATCAGGCAGGCCTTGACAGCCTGTATGAAACGGTCGGGAACCTCAATCTGTTCCTGATCTGCAAAAGGCCGGAGCCATCCGCCCTGCGCCCGCTTCCGGAGGGCTGTTCCATAAGGACCTGCCGTCCGGATGAGCTGGGTGTCTGGAAACATCTCGCCGCGGAGGATTCCTGTGCGGATTCCCTCACGGATTATTATGAAAGGGTTTATGCCGGAAACGGGGAAGAACAGAATCCGGCGTTTTTCCAGCGCTGCCTCTTCCTGTGCACTCCTTCGGGAAAGCCCGTTGCCACCGGCCTGACCTGGCTTTCCTACGCCCGCACCGGCTTTCCTGTCAACACACTGGGATGGATCCGGGTTCTTCCCGGGGAAGAGGGCCGAGGCTTCGGGCGCGCCCTCCTGTCAGAGCTTCTGAGGCGCTCTGATTTTCCCCTTTACCTGCACACCCAGCCGACTTCCGTCTGCGCCATCCGCCTCTATTCCGATTTCGGCTTCCATCTGCTCACCAATCCGGTCATCGGATATAGAAAAAACGACCTGAACGCAAGCCTTCCCATTCTGGAAAAGGTCATGCGCCCGGCCGCTTTTCATGGGCTGCGATTTTCAAACGAAGGACAGGCTCTGCATCAGGCGGCGTTGTCCTCCCGGATTTCTGAATTTTAAGTATCCCGTCCATAATGGATGGTATCGCTTATTTTTTCAATAGAAAACGTAAACTTACTACTGCTGTCCGGTTACTCTCCAGACTCCGTTTTTTCTCGCACCTTCACGGTAAATTACCTTTTTTTCAACCAGATTCTTCATGGTTCGTTGAACCTTTGATCTGGAAAATTCTGCTTCTTCCGCAATTTCTTTCTGGTTTGCCTGGGGAAACTTTCTGATGATTTCAATAATAATTCGTTCAGCATCATTTAAAGCTTCACTTATAGCATCATTTAAAGCTTCATTTCCAGCATCACCGGATGCCTTATTTCCGTAAGCAGTTCTTGTGTCAATATTGTTCCGCAGAATCAGCTTTACGGTATTCGGGAAGCGTCCCGGGCTCTCAATTTCAAGCCTGTCATCATACATACTGACTCTTAATACTCATGGCATCAACGCACCTTCGTGCCCTTTCCGTCCCTCTTTGCGATCTTCAGCCGGGACAGCTCCAGCTGTCTGTCCCCAAAGGGAATGCTCCCGTCTTTGCCGGGCTCGGTGAAGTGCACTGCCTCCACGAAGTCCTCCGGGCTCAGGCGGATGGCACGCACGCCGACGGCAGCCTTTTTCTTTTCCGGAATCTCCTCCACAGCAAAGCGCAAAAAGAAGCCCTTATGGGTCTGAAGCACCACGGTCTGCTGCTCCTTAAGCACGGTCACATCCTTCACCTCGTCACCGTCCTGGAGCCTGGTGGCCGCGACAGTACGCTTCATCACGTCAAATTCTCCGCCGTCCACCACCTTGATCATTCCCATCTTCGTGGTAAAAATCACGCGGCAGAGATTCAGCTCCGACTGGCTGCAGACGTTACGGATCTCTTCTTTTGTGGAATCGTAGTTGCTCACGTTATCCACCGGGACACCCTTATCCCGGAATTTTCCATAGGGCAGGTCGGAAACCTTAATGGTATACAGCTGTCCCGTATTGGTGAACAGGCAGACTCTTCCCGTGTTTCTGCACTGGAATGCGAAACGGTTCTCCGCATCCGCCGCCTCCTTATTGCGCTCATAGACGGACAGGTCGATGGTCCTGGCATAGCCAAAGCGGTCCATGAGAAACATCACGTCCACCTCTTCCACCTTCTTTTCCTCAAATACCGCCTCCGCACAGTTATCAATCACGGTTCTTCTGGGCCTTGCGAACTTCTTTTTGATCTCGTCCAGCTCATTCATGATGACCTGGGCCATGGATTCCCTGCGCTCCAGAATATCCTCATAACGATAGATATTCGCAAGGGTCTCCTCATGCTCTTTAATCAGCGCCTCCAGTTCCAGGCCGATGAGCTTGTACAGGCGCATTTCCAGAATGGCGTTGGCCTGGTTCTCCGTAAAGGAAAGCTGTCCCGCCATCAACTTCGATTCTTTGGACTTAAAACGGATGCCATCCGTTTTTCCTTCCACCAGACAGGCCTTCGCCATGGCCCGGTCGCGGGATCCTCTGAGGATCTCGATGATGAGGTCGATCACATTGCAGGCCTTGATGAGACCTTCCTGAATCTCCCTCCGGTTTCTCTCCTTCGTGAGCAGGTTCTCGTATTTTCTGGTGGTCACCTGATAGAGAAAATCCACATGGGCCTTCAGAATCGCCCGAAGCCCCAGCGTCTCCGGCCTCCCGTCCGCGATGGCCAGCATATTCACGCCGAAGGTATCCTCCAGACGGGTCTTCTTATAAAGCATATTAATGAAGTTGTCCACGTCCGCGTCCCGCTTCAGCTCGATGACGATGCGGATGCCCTCCTTGGAGGACTGGTTGGAAATGTCGCTGATGTCCGCGGTCTTTTTTGTTTCCGCCAGAGCCGCCACATCCGCCAGGAACTTGCCGATGTTCGCGCCGATCATGGGGTAGGGAATCTCCGTGATGACCACGCTGGTCTTTCCGCCCTTTCCCTTTTCCACCTCCACCTTGCCGCGGATGCGGATCTTTCCGGTTCCCGTTTCATAGATGGAAAGCAGGTCGTCCTTGTTCGTGACGATACCTCCCGTGGGAAAATCCGGACCGTTTAAGTATTTCATCAGCTCCGCCGTGGAAATGGCTTCATTTTTCATAAAGGCCTTTTCCGCCTCAATCACTTCCCCCAGGTTGTGAGGCGGGATGCTGGTTGCCATACCCACCGCAATACCCTCTGAGCCGTTGACCAACAGGTTGGGAATTTTCACCGGAAGGACTGTCGGTTCCTTCTCCGTTTCGTCAAAGTTCGGGCCGAAGTCCACCACGTCCTTGTCCAGATCCGCAAGGAAGGCCTCCTGAGTCACCTGTTCCAGGCGGGCCTCCGTATAACGCATGGCTGCGGCGCCGTCTCCCTCTATGTTTCCAAAGTTGCCGTGCCCGTCAACCAGGGGCATCCCCTTCTTGAAATCCTGGGCCATCACCACCAGCGCGTCGTAGATGGAGCTGTCCCCGTGAGGATGATATTTACCCATGGTATCGCCCACGATACGCGCGCATTTCCGGTAGGGCCGGTCATAGCGGATGCCCAGCTCATACATATCATAGAGCGTCCGGCGCTGCACCGGCTTGAGGCCGTCCCGCACATCGGGAAGGGCTCTGGCCACGATGACACTCATGGCATAGTCGATGAAGGACTTCTGCATGACCTCGGAATATTCTGTTTTTATGATCTTCTCTTCCAAATTTTCACTCTCCTGTTATTTCTGTGAAACAGTTCAGATATCCAGCTGCGCATCCGGCGCATACTCGTAAATGAACGTGCGTCTCGGCGGCACGTCCGTCCCCATGAGAAGCTCCGTGACCTCCGAGGCCATTCTGGCATCCTCGATTTCCACCTGCTTAAGCAGCCGGGTTTCCGGATTCAGGGTGGTTTCCCAGAGCTGGGAGGCATCCATTTCTCCCAGACCCTTGTAGCGCTGCAGGGTAAACGGCCCCTTATGCTTCTTCCGATAGCGCTCCAGTGCCTTATCGTCGTAAAGATATTCTTCCTTTCCCTTCGCGGGCATAGCCTTATAAAGGGGCGGCATGGCCAGATACACATGGCCCTCAAAAATCAGCTCCGGCATGAAGCGGTAAAACAGGGTCAGAAGCAGGGTGGAAATGTGCGACCCGTCCACATCCGCATCCGTCATGATGATGATCTTATCATAACGCAGCTTTGTAATGTCAAAATCGTTTCCATATCCTTCTGAAAAGCCGCAGCCGAAGGCGTTGATCATGGACTTGATCTCCGCGTTTGCAAGCACCTTGTCGATGCTCGCCTTTTCCACGTTCAGAATCTTTCCACGGATGGGCAGAATGGCCTGATAGGAGCGGTCCCTTGCCATCTTGGCGCTGCCGCCGGCGGAATCTCCCTCCACGATGAAAATCTCGCATTTTGAAGGGTCACGGGATTCACAGTTTGCCAGCTTGCCGTTGGAATCGAAGGAAAACTTCTGTTTGGAGAGCAGATTCGTTTTGGCCCTCTCCTCGCTCTTTCTGATCTTCGCCGCCTTCTCCGCGCAGCCGATGATGTTCTTTAAGGTCTCCAGGTTCCGGTCAAAATAACGGACCACCTCTTCGCCCGTCACCTTGCTCACCACCTTCGCCGCATCCTGGTTGTCCAGCTTGGTCTTGGTCTGGCCCTCAAAGCGGGGATCCGGATGCTTGATGGAAATCACCGCCGTCATTCCGTTTCTCACATCCGCTCCGGTGAAATTCAGATCCTTTTCCTTCAGGATGTTCAGCTGTCTCGCGTAGGTATTGATGATATTGGTGAACATGGTCTTGAAGCCGGTCAGGTGGGTTCCGCCCTCCGCGTTATAAATATTGTTGCAGAAGCCCAGCACGTTTTCGTGAAATTCATTCACGTACTGGAAGGCGCCCTCCACAGAAATGCCTTCGCTCTCCCCGGCAAAATAGATCACATCGCTCACCGGCTCCCTGGATTTGTTCAGGTCGCGGATGAAGCCCACGATTCCCTCCGGCTCGTGATATTCGATCACCTCCGGCTCCTCTTTTCTTTTGTCCGTAAACACGATGGTGAGCGCCGGGTTCAGATAGGCCGTCTCATGCAGGCGGCTCTTGATCTCATCCTCTTTAAAACGGGTCTTTTCAAAAATGGTATCGTCCGGCAGAAAGTTGATGCTGGTTCCCGTATTCCGGGCCTTGCCCACCACGGGAAGAAGGCCGTCCACCAGCTCCACCGTCGGGATACCGCGCTCGTACCGGTCCTCATAAATTTTTCCGTCATGCCGCACGCGCACGGTCATCCTGGCGGAAAGGGCATTCACCACCGAGGAACCCACGCCATGCAGGCCGCCGCTGGTTTTATAGGCGGAATGATCGAATTTACCTCCCGCATGCAGGGTGGTAAACACCAGCCGTTCCGCGCTCACCCCTTTTTCATGCATTCCCACCGGAATGCCTCTTCCGTTATCGTCCACGGTGGCGGAGCCGTCCGCCTCCAGCGTCACGCAGATCTTATCGCACACACCTGCCAGATGCTCATCCACCGCATTGTCTACAATCTCATAAACCAGATGATTGAGTCCCTTCGTGGAAACGCTTCCGATATACATGCCCGGTCTCTTGCGGACCGCCTCAAGTCCCTCCAGCACCGTAATGCTGGAAGCATCGTAAGTGTTCTGACTGCTCATTCTACTCTCCTTTTTCAACTCATACCAAACGCAGGCTGCCTGGCGAAAAAAATCCGTCAGACAGCCGGGAAGCAAAGGCGGGAAGCGACTTTGTGCGTCCCCTTCCCGCCGTTTATCACATTGTCTTTTAGATTCAGTCGTTCCGCATCGTGACCGCCACAGCCAGAGCGCCGGGACCGATGTGGCAGGATACGCTCAGAGAAAGCGGCGCCACATAGCTCTCCGCTCCCGGGAAATGGGCCAGAACCTCCTTCTGGAAATCCCGGATGGCTTCCTCGTTCTGCGTATGGGCGAAGTCGATCCACATTCCGCAGTTTTCCAGCGGACGACCGAAACGTTCCGTCACATCGTTGATCACCGCGTTCAGCATGATCTGTCTGGCGGATGCGGTGGTGCGTGCCTTGGCAAAAGCGTCCAGCTTTTCCCCCTGAATCTGCAGCACCGGCTTTAAGCGCAGAAGCGTTCCGAGCGCAGCGGCGGCCGGCGTGATGCGTCCGCCCTTTTTCAGATAAAAAAGCGTGTCCACCATGATGTAGATGCTGGAATTAAACTTGTCCTTTTCCAGAAATTCCCTAATTTCCGCCGCATCCATCCCTTTCTCCGCCATGTGGATGGCATCGATCACGGATCGCCTCTGGGTGATGGATATCCGCTGATTATTTACCACCTGCACACGTCCGTCGAAATCGTCGGCAAGCATCATCGCCGTCTGGCAGGAACCGGAAAGGCCGCTGCTCATGGGGATGTGCACGATCTCATCATAATCCAGAAGAAGCCTGCGCCACAGGCGCAGTACAGAGTCCGGCGTGGGCTGAGAAGTGGAAACAGAAACGCCCGTCCGCAGCTTTTCATAAAATTCTTCCTGGCTCAGATTGATTCCCTCGAAATAGGTTTCCCCGCCTATCATAAACGGCATGGGCAGAACATAGATGCCAAGCTCCTCCGCCTGCGCCTGTGTAATTCCGCTGTTGCTGTCCGTGACAATTGCAATCTTCGACATAACACTCTCCATTCCTGTAATCCTGCTGTTTCCGGCAGAACCGCGGCCTGCCGCAGCCAAACCGTTATCAAAAATTTTACCTTTATATACTCCGAAAGTCAACCGGATTCCCATTTTCGGATTCCCACTGATAGAGGGAGGCAAGCTCCGGCTTTCCTTTTTCCGGATCTTCAGAAACGATCCGTTCCGCCAGAGCGCCGGCCTTTAACAGAAGGTCCGAATCCCGGTAGATATCCCCGATCTTAAAATCCAGTTCTCCGCTCTGGCGCACGCCGGCCAGATCTCCCGGCCCCCGCAGCTTCAGATCCTCATTGGCGATGAAAAAACCGTCGTTGGAATCATTCAGGATCTTCAGCCGCTTCATCACCTCCTCATTTTCATTGGAGCTGATGAAAATACAGTAGCTCTGCGCGCTTCCCCTTCCCACGCGTCCGCGGAGCTGGTGAAGCTGCGCCAGTCCGAAGCGTTCCGCGTTTTCCACCATCATGACCGTGGCGTTCGGCACGTTGATTCCCACCTCAATCACCGTGGTGGAAACCAGCACGTCCGTCTTTCCGGCGGCAAAATCCTCCATAATCTGATTTTTCTGCGCGCTCTTCATACGCCCGTGCAGAACTGCGATACGGATCTCTCCGGGCAGAGCCGCTTCCAGCTTTTTCGCATAATCCTGTACATTTTCCAGCCCGTCCATCTCGCCCTCTTCCACCATGGGGCAGATCACATAGGCCTGATGGCCCGAGCGGACCTGCTCCGCGATGAAGGAATATGCCTTCGGACGCCAGGAGGTGCCCACCACACAGTTTTTGATGGGAAGCCTTCCCACGGGCATCTCGTCCAGAATGGAAACGTTCAGATCGCCGTAAAGCACGATGGCCAGGGTACGGGGAATCGGCGTGGCGCTCATCACCAGCACATGGGTTCCTTTCCCCTTGTCCGCCAGGCATTCCCTCTGCCGGACGCCGAAGCGATGCTGTTCGTCCGTGACCACCAGGGAAAGATTCCTGTATTTCACCTTTTCCTGAATCAGGGCATGGGTACCCACAATCACATGATATTCCCCGTCCGCGATGGCCTGATAGATCCGCTTCTTCTCCCCTGCCGGCGTGGAACCGGTGAGAAGAACGGGACGGATGCACAAATCCTGCTCCTCACACAGCTTCAGAAGCGCTTCAAAATGCTGGGCCGCCAGCACCTCCGTGGGTGCCATCAGACATCCCTGCCTGCCATTTGCCGCGCACATCAGAAGGGCAAGAAAGGCGAGAATGGTCTTTCCGCTTCCCACATCCCCCTGTACCAGACGGTTCATCGCCGTCTCTTTGCTCATATCCTCTTCGATCTGCCCCCAGACCTTAAGCTGCGCTCCTGTCAGCCGGTAAGGAAGCTTTTCCAGCAGCCGGTCCGTATCCGGAACCCGCCGCAGAACCTGCTCCACCCTTCTGACCTGATTTTCATTTTTCAGCCGGGAAAGGCCGAGAAAAAAGGCGAGAAATTCATTGAAGGAAAGCCTTCTTCTGGCATCGGCCAGTTCCTGCATGTCCTTCGGACAGTGAATCTTTCTCACTGCCTCCCGCCAGGGAATCAGTCCGTATTCCCTCCGAAGCTCTTCCGGAAGAAATTCCTGCAGGCAATCCAGCTCCTCCAGTGCCGCCCGCACCGTCCTGGTCATCAGCCGGTTGGTCAGTCCCTTTGTCAGCGCATACCTTGGCTGGAGGGTATCCTGGACGGCAGCATAATCCTCCACGCTGAAAATGGCGGGTTGTTCCATCCGGATGACAGCCGCTCCCTGGATCCCGCGAGAGCCGGCGGATACCGGCGCACCGGCCTGTCCCTTCGCCTTCCCTGTGCTTCCCGTCTGACAGAGCCCGCGGAACACATGCACGCTTCCCGGCTTCAGGACGCTGCGGATATAGGGCATTCCAAAAAAGGTGATACGAAAAAGGCCGGTTGCATCTCCGGCCTGTACATTCGCTATGACCAGGGAGCGCACCCTTGTGACCTGAGGCGTGCCGATCACCGCTGCCTTTACAGCACATACCCTTCCGGGCATCAGCGCCGACACGGAAACGGGCGCTTCCATCTTCTCATAATCTCTCGGGTAGTGCTCCAGAAGCTCTCCCACATTTGTGATATGGAGTCTGGCGAAAAGCTTTGCCGTCTTTTCGCCGACTCCCTTAATGGATGTCAATCCTGTCTGAATGTTCATTCTGTTTTTATTCAGCTGAAATAATATAGTAGTAAATGGGCTGTCCGCCGTACTGCAGCTCGATGTCGCAGGAAGGATAGCGCTCTTCCACCCTCGCCCTGAGCTTCTCGGCGTCCTCTTCCGTGATGTCCGCTCCATAATAGATGCTGATGAGCTCACAGTCCTCGCTCATCATGGCCGCAGTCATATCGTAGGCCACATCGGAGATATCCGAGCCCACTGCCAGAATGCCGTCGTCTCCGATTCCCATGTAATCGCCCTGGCGGATCTGTTTATCGTCAATGACCGTATCGCGCACCGCATAGGTCACCTCTCCGGTTCTCACATGAGAGATCTCCTCCGTCATGGAAGCCTCGTTCTCCTCTGCTCCCATATCCGGCACGTAATTGATCACCGCCGTAATGCCCTGCGGAATCGTCTTTGTGGGTACCACAACCACATTCTTATCCTCCACCAGATATTTCGCCTGATTGGCCGCAAGAATGATGTTCTTATTGTTGGGAAGCACATAGACCGTATCCGCGTTGACCTTCTGAATCGCGTTAACCACGTCCTCCGTGCTGGGATTCATGGTCTGCCCGCCCTCGATGATGGAATCCACGCCGAGTCCGCGGAAAATCTCTGCCAGACCGTCTCCGGCAGAGACTGCGATGAAGCCGACCTCCTTATGCTCTCCCACCGCTTCCGTTTCTCCTGCGGGAGTCTCTCCGGCCGCTTCCTGCTCTTTTTCCTTTTCCGACAGCTTGAACAGCTTTTCCTGATGCTCAAGCCGCATGTTATCGATCTTCATATTGGAAAGCGCACCATACTTCAATGCCTTCTGGATTGCGAGTCCGGGGTCATTGGTATGTACGTGCACCTTCACCACGTCATCATCCGCAACCACCACGATGGAATCGCCGATGGACTCCAGATAAGCCTTGAAATCCATCTCCTGCTTGATATTGAAGGTCTTGTTCAGCATAATGATAAATTCGGTGCAGTAGCCGAATTTGATCTCCATGCCTGCCTGCGCTTCCAGACTGCCCTTCGCAGATATTTCCGAAGCGGCAGGCTTCGCCGGTTCGGAAAAGTCATAGGAGTCTGCGGAAACCTTTCCTGTAAAGGCATCAAACGCACCGCGAAGCACCTCCACAAGTCCCTGTCCGCCGGAATCCACCACGCCCGCCTGCTTCAGTACCGGAAGCATCTCCGGCGTCTGGCTGAGCACATACTCCGCGTGATCGATGATTTCCTTTAAAAACTTCTCCATATCCTCCTCGCCCGCGTCGGCAAGCTCTCTCGCCTTCATGGACGCGCCCTTCGCCACGGTGAGGATCGTTCCTTCCTTCGGCTTCATAACAGCCTTATATGCCGTCTCCACCGCCTTTTCGCTGGCAGCGGCCATGATCGGGATTGTGATTACGTCGTAATCGCGGATTCCCTTGGTAAAGCCTCTGAAAAGCTGTGAAAGAATAACGCCGGAGTTTCCCCTCGCTCCGCGCAGGGAGCCGGAAGAAATCGCCTTGGAAAGTGCCGGCATATCAGGCTCCGCCATGGCGGCCACATCTTTTGCCGCCGACATGATGGTAAGCGTCATATTCGTTCCCGTATCCCCATCCGGAACCGGGAATACGTTCAGCTCATTAATCCATTCTTTCTTACTCTCAAGCCTCTTGGCTCCGGCCAGGAACATTTTTGCCAGGCAGCCAGCGTCAATTGTCTGCAAACTCACAACTACTGTCCTCCTTAATCAATCACTCGTACACCTTCGACGAAGATGTTGATTTTCTCAATTTCCATACCGGTGAATTCTTCCACTTTATACTTCACATTATCGATCAGATTATTGGATACTGCCAGAA
>NBJMC04202__coassemble_1616_pt1 | contig 23322 bp, 20 predicted proteins | sample NBJMC04202__metabat2_high_PE_053 | metagenome-assembled genome bin NBJMC04202
GTAATCCAGAACGCTCCCGGCTCATGATGAGAATCTGCATAGATCTTAATATAGGGAAACAACTCCGGTGCATACTGTATTTCATCGATCAAAACCGGAGGATTATGTACCTGGAGAAACAGCTCCGGATCACTCTTCGCAAGGCTGCGTTCATTCAGATCATCCAGAGAAACATATTTCCGGTTCGTACCCTCCATCAGCTTCTGTAGCATGGTTGTTTTGCCGACCTGGCGTGGACCTGTCACAAGCACAGCAGGAAATTCCTTTGTAACTTGCATTACCACAGCTTCCAGATTTCTTGAAATATATTCCATATCCGCTTCTCCTTTCGGCTAATTTTTATTATAAGTATATTTTAGCCGAACATACTGCTGATATGCAATCTTTTTTTATTATCTTTTCAATCCTCTTCTCTCAACACCATATTGCTCACCTGCCCGACAGAAATGTATCCGTCCAGCAAAGCGCGCATATCCGTGCCTTCCGGTGCAGTCAACGCTGGAATACCGTCCTCCATCAGAAGAAAACTCCCGTCCGGCAGATCCTTCCTGACATAATGATCCTGATAATACTCCACTTGGGAGGGCAGGCGCTCCCAGAGAATTCCCCTGATTTTCTCCGGGCTGCGGCCGGGAAAGTTGACGTTCCAGATCCGGTTTCTGGAAATCGGCATTTCCAGAAGCCTTTCCGTGATGGGAAGAAGGTATTCCTCCGCCGTATCCCAGACGTCGTTCGCCTCGTTGGAAAAAGCGATGGCCGGAATGCCGTTTACCAGCGCCTCCATCGCCGCGCCCACGGTGCCGGAATACAGGATATCCACTCCGGCGTTAAAACCCCGGTTAATGCCGGAAAACACAATATCCGGCTTTTCGGAAAGCAGATAATGCAGCGCCACCTTGACGCAGTCCGCCGGAGTCCCGCTCACACTGTATGCGGTCACACCGTCCACCGGGAAATCCACCTTTTTCACCGTCAGCTCCCCATGAACCGTGATGCGGTGGCTCATGGCACTGCACTGACTGTCCGGCGCTGCCACCGTCACCTCTCCCAGATGGGCTGCCAGCCTGGCCAGCAATATGAGGCCGTCCGCCCGGATTCCGTCATCGTTTACCAGAAGGATTTTTCTTTTATGATTCATCCGCTGTTTTCTCCCGTTTGTCTGTATATGCTTCCTGTCATAATTACTCTGAGATATGATTCTTTTTCTTACGTCCGTATGTTCTTTCCACCACGGGGATCTCATCCTCCGATTTTGCATCCAGATCATTCAGGTATTTTTTCGTCTCTTTCCGAATGACCGGAATGAGGAGAAGCACGGCGATCAGATTGGGAATCGCCATGAACGCGTTCAGGATATCCGCAATCGTCCACACCAGATCCAGAGCTACAATGGGCGCAATGGCAGCCACCGCTATATAAAGGATACGATAGGGGATCAGCGCCTTATGGCCGAAGCAGTACTCCACACAGCGCTCTCCGTAATAGGCCCAGCCAAGCACGGTGGAGAAGGCAAAAAGGATGATGCCGAGCACCAGAATCACCGGTCCCAGATAGGGAATCTGATTGAAGGCCAGAGTGGTCAGGGTTCCGCCGTTTCCGGCTGCGGCAATATCAATCTCCGGATTTTTCAGGATGCTGGTAACCAGCACCAGCCCTGTCATGGCGCAGACCACAACGGTATCCCAGAAGGTTCCGGTAGAGGATACCAGAGCCTGACGGACCGGATTTCTGGTCTGTGCGGCGGCAGCCGCGATGGGCGCGCTTCCCATACCGGATTCATTGGAAAACAGGCCGCGCGCCACGCCGTAATGCAAAGCCAGCATGATACCGCCGCCTACCAGGCCGCCCGCCGCTGCGCCGGGCCGAAAAGCCATGACCACAATGGTCTGAATGGCAGGAATAAGAAAATCGTAATTAATCCCCAGAATAATAACACAGCCGATGCAGTAAAAAAGCGCCATAAAGGGAACCAGTTTCTCGCAGACCTGGGCGATGGACTTGATTCCGCCGAAAATAATTGCCGCCGTAAGCGCCGCAACGGCAAGCCCCACAGGCCACACCGGAATTCCCAGGTTTGCTTCACATACCGTAGCGATAGCATTCACCTGTGTGGCACAGCCGATTCCAAAGGAGGCAAATGCCGCAAGGAAGGCAAAAATCAGTCCCAGCCACTTCATGTTCAGCCCTCTTTCCAGCGCGTACATGGCGCCGCCCTGCATCCTGCCGTCCTTTGTTTTCACCCGGTACTTTACCGCAATCAGGGATTCTGCATATTTGGTGGCGATTCCGAACACGCCGGTCAGCCAGCACCAGAGAACGGCGCCGGGGCCGCCCAGAACGATGGCCGTTCCCACGCCGATGATATTTCCCGTTCCAATAGTAGACGCCAGAGCCGTCACCAGCGCGCCGAACTGGCTCACCTCTCCTTCCGCATCCGGGTCAGGTGTGAAGGAAAGCCGGATCGCCGTTCCGATCTTCTTCTGAATACCTCCTGTACAGACGGTCATCACCAGATGGGTTCCCAGAAGCAGGATGATCATGGGCCAGCCCCATACCGCTTCGTCGACCGCATTTATCACATTCACAACTGTTTCCGCTATCTGCTGCATTTTTTCTCCCCTTTTCTTATCATCCGTATTTTTACACTGCTTTTAAAATAATATCATATTTCACTTTCTTCTGTATACCGTTTCCGCCAAAATTAAGGTTGACAGATCCCCCCATTTTGCTATATCTTATACCTAAACGCAGATAAAAAACCTGTGAGAAAGAGTAGTAAGCATCAGCGAATGGCACAGAGAGCCGCAGCGGGTGGGAATGCGGTGCAGGAGCTTTTGCCGAATGGACTTTTGAGGCCGGCCCGAATGAAGTAGGCGTCGGCGGGAATCCGGACCCGTTATCAGACCGGCACGCATGGCAGTGCGCGCATACGAGAGTATGACAAAAGTGGACGTTATGTCAATTTGAGTGGCACCGCGATAATAAATGTAAGTTTATTACCGTCTCAAATCCCGATGCATCGGGATTTGGGGCGTTTTCTTTTTCTTAACAATAAAAAAGGCAGGAGATATGAGTATGGAGAAGAAAGAAAAAATCATTTTAACAGGCGACCGCCCCACCGGCCAGCTTCATGTAGGACATTATGTGGGCTCCTTAAGGCGCCGGGTAGAGCTTCAGAATTCCGGCGAGTATGACAAAATTTTCATCATGATTGCGGACGCACAGGCGCTGACCGACAATGCGGACAATCCGGAAAAGGTACGCCAGAACATCATCGAGGTAGCTCTGGATTATCTGGCCTGCGGCCTGGACCCGGAGAAATCCACTCTGCTGATTCAGTCGCAGATTCCGGAGCTGTGTGAGCTTTCCTTTTATTACATGAATCTGGTCACGGTATCCAGGCTGCAGAGAAATCCTACAGTGAAATCCGAGATTCAGATGCGGAACTTTGAGACCAGCATTCCGGTGGGCTTTTTCACCTATCCCATCAGCCAGGCGGCGGATATCACTGCTTTCCATGCCACTACGGTTCCCGTAGGCGAGGACCAGGCTCCCATGATCGAGCAGACGAAGGAAATCGTGCACAAGTTCAATTCCATTTACGGAGAAACGCTCACGGATCCTTCCATTCTACTGCCCGACAATAAGGCCTGCCTGCGGCTTCCGGGCATCGACGGAAAGGCGAAGATGAGCAAGTCCCTGAACAACTGCATCTACCTTGCCGACAGCGCGGACGATGTGAAAAAGAAAATCATGTCCATGTTCACCGATCCCGGCCATCTGCGTGTACAGGATCCCGGAAAGGTGGAAGGCAACCCGGTATTCATGTATCTGGAAGCGTTCTCCACGCAGGAGCACTTTGAACGTTATCTTCCGGACTATGCGAACCTGCAGGAGCTGGAAGATCATTATGCCCGCGGCGGACTCGGCGATGTGAAGGTGAAGAAATTCCTCAACAACGTGATGCAGGAGGTGCTTGAGCCTATCCGGAACCGCAGAAAAGAGTTTGCCAAGGACATCCCCGCCATCTACGAGATTCTGAAAAAGGGAAGCGAAGAAGCGGAAGCAGTGGCGGCTGTTACCCTTTCGGAAGTGAAACGGGCCATGAAGATCAACTACTTTGAGGATGCCGCACTGATTCAGGAGCAGGCACAGAAGTACTCAGCCGAATAACGGCCCCTGACATGAACAGAGCGTATTGCGGCGCAGCTTTTTAAAACTGCTGCCGTAATACGCTCTTTTTGAATCGCTGCCGATTCTGATTCTCATTTTAAGGTTAAATCTCAATCAGCTCATACTGATCCGAACCAAGTCCAATCTTCACCGCATGCTCGATGCAGGAATGCCAGTTGGTCTCCGGCGCGGAATCGATGAAATGATCGTGATGGACATGAGGCATGCGGTCAAGCTGGCTCCCGCTGATCACAGGCTGGCGGTTGACCGCATCCGCGCAGGCCACATCCAGCGCCACGGGATCAAAGGAAGCGAACATGCCCACATCCGGAACGATGGGAATATCGTTTTCCGCGTGGCAGTCACAGTTCGGGGATACGTCGATGACCAGGCTGATGTGGAAATTCGGCCTTCCGGAAACCACTGCCTTGCTGTACTCCGCGATTTTGCAGTTCAGAATATCGTTGCTCTCGTCGCTGGCCGCACAAACCGCATCCATGGGGCAGACTCCGATACAACGGCCGCAGCCCACGCATTTGTCATGGTCGATGGAGGCTTTTCCCTCCGTGATGGAAGGAGCGTCATGTGCACAAATCTTGATGCAGCGGCCGCAGCCTACGCAGTGTGTCTGATCCACATGAGGCTTTCCGGCGCTGTGCATCTCCATCTTTCCTGCGCGGGAACCGCAGCCCATACCGATGTTTTTCAGCGCGCCGCCGAAGCCCGTCGCTTCATGTCCCTTGAAATGACTCAGCGTGATGAACACATCCGCGTCCATGATGGCGCGTCCGATCTTGGCTTCCTTCACATACTCCCCGCCTTCCACCGGAACCAGCACCTCATCCGTTCCTTTCAGGCCGTCGGCAATGATCACATGACAGCCCGTGGAAAAAGGAGAAAAGCCATTCTGATAAGCCGCGTCCATATGATCCAGCGCATTTTTTCTGCCGCCCACATACAGCGTGTTGCAGTCGGTCAGAAACGCCTTTCCGCCCAGCTCCTTCACCACCTTTACCACCACTGCCGCATAATTGGGCCGCAGGAAAGCCAGATTTCCGGGTTCTCCGAAATGGATTTTGATGGCGGCATACTTATTCTTAAAATCGATACTGCCGATCCCTGCTGTCTTCATCAGCCTTTCCAGCTTCTGCGGAAGGTTTTCCGAAAAAGACGTTTTCATGCTGGTGAAATAAACCTTTGATTTCTCCACTTTCATATCCTCCTTTCAGCACGAACCGGGTTCATGCCGACCTCTTTTTTACAACCGCATAAAGCGGTCCTTTATCAATCAAAAGGCGCCTTCTGACAGAAAAAGACGCCTTTTGGTTCCGATTCCCCTATCCCAGCGCCACATCCAGGATCATCATGATGAGAAAGCCCGCCATCACGCCCAGGGTACCGATGTTGGAATGCTCTCCCAGATGGGCCTCCGGAATCAGCTCTTCCACCACCACATACATCATTGCGCCAGCGGCAAAGCTTAACAGCCAGGGCATCACCGGGCCGATGCTTCCCGCAGCAAGCACCACCAGAACGCCGAAAACCGGCTCCACAATGCCGGAAAAGCTTCCCATCAGAAAAGCCTTCCATGCCGGAACCCCTTCCTGACGAAGGGGCAGGGAGATGGCAGCTCCCTCCGGGAAATTCTGAATACCGATTCCGATCGCCAGCGCAAAAGCCGCCATTAGGCTGGTTCCCGCTCCCGCCTCCTGAGCGGCCAGCGCGAAGGAAAGTCCCACGGCCATTCCCTCCGGAATGTTGTGCAGGGTGACCGCCATCACAAGAAGCGTGGTCCGCTTCCAGGAGGTGCTCACGCCCTCCGGCTGATCAGATCCGATATGCAGATGAGGAAGAAGCTGATCCATAAGGAGCAGAAACAGGATTCCCAGAACAAAGCCTCCCGCAGCCGGAATCCATCCCACCTGCCCGGCTTCTTCCGCCCTGTCAATGGCAGGGATCAGAAGGGACCAGACGGACGCCGCGATCATGACGCCCGCTGCGAAGCCGAGGAAGATTCTCTGAATCTTTTCATTGATCTTTCCCCGGAACAGAAAAACCATGGCGGAACCAAGCGTGGTCATCAGGAAGGTAAATCCCGTCCCGCTGGCCGCCCATTGCAGTGACTGCAGCATAATTTCCGATTTCCTTTCTTAAAGGTTACTGTTTTTTTAATTCCTTTTCCAATAAATCCTTCACTTCAAACAGATCTCTGCAGTTCCGGTACAGAAGCGCCTCGATCTCCGCCGTGGGTTCCACCATATCCGGAACCATAATGGGCAGCATGCCTGCCGCATGGGCGCTTTTGATGCCGTTTGGAGAATCCTCGATGGCAGCCGCCATTTCCGGCTCCACTCCGAGCCTGCTGCATGCCATCAGGTAAATATCCGGCCTGGGTTTGCTGTGTTCCACCATATCCCCTCCGATGATCTCCTGAAAATACGGGAGAAATCCGGCCCGTTCCATGTGGCTCTTTACCGTCTGCGTGTTGGTGGAGGAGGCGACGGCCGTTTTCACCCCTTTTTCCTTCAGCCAGAAAAGAATTTCCCCGGCTCCCTTTTTCAAAGGAAGTCCGTCCCTCTCCAGCTTTTCCTGAAAAAGAGCGGAATTCTGCGCCCGAAATTCATCATAGGGAAAGCTCTCCCCATACAGGCCTTTTATAAAAATCCTGCTGTCCGTCCGGTTCAGGCCGATACAGCCGTATGCACCTTCCCTGATGTCTCCAAGCCCCATCTTTTGCGCCGTCTCCATCCAACAGGAAATGCTCAGACGTTCCGTATCAAACAGAACGCCGTCCATGTCAAAAACTACCGCTTTCATGACTCGCTCTCCTCCTGCCGGTCAGACTGCGCGCACTGCTGCGTATACTGCGCCGCGCCCTTTTTGCCGAGCAGATCCGAAAGGCGGGCAAACTGCTCCAGAGAAAGCGCTTCTCCCCGCACATTTTCGGGAATGCCAAGGGTACTAAGCGCTTCTGCCGCCTCCGCCTTGGTGACCGCAAGCCCTTCCGCATTTCCCAGTCCGTTGATCAGGGTCTTTCTGCGCTGGTTGAAGGATGCCCGGATCAGACGGAACAGAAACGCCTCATCCTCTACCTTTACCGGCGGCTCTTCATACCGGGTCAGACGGATTACGCTGCTTCCTACCTTCGGGGCCGGAATGAAGCAGCCCGCGGGCACATGCGCCACGATCTCCGGCCTGGAATAATACTGAACGGCCAGGGAAAGCGCGCCGTACTCCTTGCTTCCCGGTCCTTCCTGCATCCGTTCGGCTACCTCCGTCTGTACCATGATGGTGATGAGGTCAATCGGCGCATGGCTTTCAAACAGCTTCATGATGATCGGCGTTGTGATATAATAAGGCAGATTTGCCACCACCTTAAAGGGCCTGCCTCCGTTTTTTTCCCGGGAAAGGCGCGCGATATCCACCTTCAGGATATCCTCGTTGATCACAGTGACATTTGGATAATCGGAAAGGGTATCCGCCAGAATGGGGATGAGCGCCTGATCGATCTCCACGGCGATCACGCTTCCCGCCCGCTCTGCCAGATACTGGGTCAGCGTGCCGATTCCCGGCCCGATTTCCAGAACACAGTCCTCCTCTCCCACACCGGCCGCGTCCACAATCGCTTCCAGCTTATTGGGATCGATCAGGAAATTCTGACCGTATTTTTTCTGAAAATGAAAATCATATTTCCGCAGGACCTCCAGGGTACCTGTGGGCGTTCCAAGTTTTGGCATAACTCCTCGCTTTCTGTTCTTCCTTTTTCAGGCTCCTGTTCCGATCCCGAAAAATTCCTTCGCGTTCCGGCAGGTGATCTCCTCCACCTCCTGCGGGTCGATCCCCTTGATCTCGGCGATCTGCCGGATGACAAAAGGCAGATTCAGGGACGAATTCCGTTTTCCCCGATTCGGCTCCGGCGCAAGATAGGGGCAGTCCGTCTCCAGAAGGATCCGGTCCATGGGAAGGTACTCCACCACCTCCCGGATCTTCTTTGCGTTTTTAAAAGTGACCACGCCGCCGATCCCGATCCTGTAGTCCAGCTTCAGAAACTCCTCCGCCATTTCCCTGGAATAGGAAAAGCAGTGGATACAGGCGGGCCGTTTCCCGTATTCCGACCGCATCAGCTCCAGCGTGTCCGAGGCCGCATCTCTGGAATGGACCACCACCGGATGCTTTTCCTCCGCCGCCAGGGCAAGCTGGGCGGCGAACCATTTTTTCTGAAGCTCCTTCTTCGTCTGATCCCAGTAATAGTCCAGCCCGATCTCTCCCACGGCGACCACCCGCGCTCCGGCCAGCAGGCCGCGCAGCCATTCCAGATCCTCTTCCCTCATATCCCCCACATGCTCCGGATGGATCCCAACCGCGGCATAGACGAAAGGATACTGCTCCGCAAGCTCCAGCGTCTTCCAGACGGACCTCCGGTCCGCTCCCGCGTTCACCACCCCTTCGATCCCGTTCTGGGGAAACGACGAAAGGAGCGCGTCCCGGTCCCCGTCAAAAGCTTTATCGTCATAATGTGCGTGACTGTCAAAAATCATAGCTTCCTCCATGTCGAAGCGTTATAAATCCCGTCTGGAAACTGCGCCGCCGGGCGCGTTTTCCAGTCTTTCGCCTAGACGGTACAAATCTAACATACCATACTTTTCAGTATTCTGAAAGCTTCCGGAAAAAATTATAAATTTTTTCAAAAAAAGTGTTGCAAAATAAAAAGACATGTAATATAATAAATTTCGCGTTAAGGAAGACACAAAAGAAACGCGCCTTTAGCTCAGTTGGTAGAGCACCTGACTCTTAATCAGGGTGTCCAGGGTTCGAGCCCCTGAAGGCGCACTTGAAAGTACCGATTTTGAAGACATAAGAGCTTCGGGGTTGGTGCTTTTATTTTTTGTCGAATTATGAAGAGCCCCGGCCGACGCCTCTGTGCGGATATCGGCCGGGGCTGTTTTAGTTTCCCGATCCTGCGTCCGGCAGCCTGTCGAACGGGCTAAACCGCGCTCTCATCCCTCAAAAGCTCCGTCAGGCTGCAGCGAAGAAGCTTCCTGGCTCCCAGATAATAGGCCAGTCCCACGAAGGCAAAAATGGCGGCCAGGAAAAGAAGGACAGGGACCACGGGCGCGTGCCGGATAAACAGGCCCGCATCCAGATAACTCGTTTTCAGAAACCACGCCACGATCAGAGCGGCCAGGGGCAGGGTGACAAGCGCCGGCCTTCCGGCAAGCACCAGAGCTTCCACGAAGAACATTTTCCCCACGCTGCAAGGCGTCATTCCCACGGAAAGATATCTGGCCGCTTCCCGCCGTCTCTGCCGCACAAAGCTCAGGGTGTTGAGAAACACGCTGCTGATGCCGAACAGGGCGAGAAGGGCGCAGAAGCTTCCGAAAAGCGTCATGAGGGCGTCATAGGCCCTGTCGCTTTCCAGCTTCGCCCGGAGGCGGTTTTCGCTCTCCGTTTCATAACCTTCCAGCAGGCCGTTTATCTCCTCCTCCAGGCTGTCCAGCGTTTCCAGACCGCCCGGCGTCTCCAGACCATTCTGCGTCTCCATGGACGCTCCCTCCTCCGCCAGGACGCGGATGGTCAGATCCGTTTCCGTCTCTCCCAGCGTTTCCCCGATCTTCTCCCAGAGGGAGGCGGGCAGGAAATGAACCAGCTCATGGGGATCCTCCACGCCGAACTGCTCCCGGAGTACGGGCGTCTGACAGGCATACGCGGTCACAGGCACCGTAACGGCTTCCTCCTGCCCGTACTTATAAAGAACGGCGGTATCCGCATCCTCCTGCAGGTAAGGAAGCACCTTCCGTTTCCGGAAATTGGGATCCCGGTCGTCTCTCACTTCATTATAGACGATCACCCCGTCCAGCCTTTCCGGCGCGCCGATCTGTCCGCAGTAGGAAAGAAAAGCCGCATCGTCCAGAATGATGAGGGGAGCGGACACCAGCCGTTTGCCGGTCCCGTCCCGAAATCCGCCCGCTTCCCGGAAAGCGCCGCTCAGCTCCCCATCCGTCAGAAGCCGCTGCGCCCGCGCTTTCTGATAGGCCAGCACATCCCGGACGCCGGAAAGGGAACGGATCCGGGAAAGCTCCTCCGTTTTTCCAAAGGGAGCGATCTGCGTATTCTTCACCGTAATCATCACATCCCAGGCGTTCTGATACCTGTCCCAGTAGGTGATCTGAGTACTGAGCCGGGACAGAGAAAGCACGCTCTCCATCAGAGTGAACGCCAGAAAAGAAAGGATCAGGGAAAGTCCGGCGGCGCGCAGAGCCTTTCTCTGCGCCTTCAGCGCGTTTCCGGCAAGCTCTCCCTCCACCCCGAACAGAAGGGAAAGGATGGGGGAATGTTTTTTCCGTTTCAGAGAAAATTCCCCTCCGCCCCGAATGGCTTCCAGAGGCGTCAGCCTGCTCAGTCTTCCCGCGGGAATCCGGGCCGAGGCCCACACCGTAACCGCCGCGCACAGAACGGACAGCAGAAAGACAGCCGGATGAAAAACAAAATGGGAAGGAAGCCGGTCCGGCGCCGCCTTTTTCAGATACAGATTGATCCCTTCCAGAAGTCCGGCCGCCGCGGCCATGCCCGCAAGATTTCCAAAAAGCACCGGAAGAGCGCACAGAAGTCCCGCCTCCTGCAGCAGGCAGAAACGGATCTGCCCCGGCGTCGCTCCCACGCTGGAAAGGATGCCGAACTGATGCACCCGGTCGTTCATGAACACGGCAAAGGCGTTATGGATCACCAGGATCAGGGCGATGCAGGCAAAAACGGAAACGGCCGCAAACAGCGCAAGCATCATGGCCCCGTCCGGATCACGGGGACTTCGCACCAGGAAAAGCGAAAGAAGCTGGTCATGATATTCCGTCTGATTTTCCGGAATCCCCGCCAGCGCCGCGATCTTCGGCATTTCCTCATAAATATCCGACGGATCCTTCAGCCGGATGTCAACGACGGTATTTTCCCCCTCCGCTCCCTGCTTTCGGACCACGGCGCTTTCCACGTTCGCCCATCCCCGGATGAGCTCCAGCTTCTCTTCATCGATCCTTCCCGTAAGCCTGGCATGGTAATCCCCTTCCTCCGCCACAATCCGCGTCCTTTCATAATCCCACATGCTGTACATCAGACTGAAAAGCAGGGAAAGAAACGCCGCCGCGATCAGCGCCGCAGCCAGCACCGAAAAGCTGGAAGCGCGGTTTTTCCGAATATAACTGAGAGAATAATCCTTCCACATCCCATTTTCCTCCTGACCTGCCGCCGGATGCTTCTTCGCATCAGCAGCATTCCCTTACCCCTGTTTCCGGTCGCTGACGATGCGCCCGTCCTCGATGGTTACGATCCGTTCCGCACGCAGCGCGATCCGTTCATCATGGGTGACCAGAAGGACCGTCTGCTTCAGATTCCTGCTGGAAAGCCGGATCAGATCCATGATCTCCTCCGAATTTTTCCGGTCCAGATTTCCCGTGGGCTCGTCCGCGAGCAGAATGGCGGGACGGAAGATCAGCGCCCGCGCGATCGCGGCCCGCTGCTGCTGCCCTCCGGAAAGCTGTCCCGGAAGCGCCTCCAGCCTGTCCGTTATCCCCAGGATGCCGGCGATCTGCTCCAGGTAATCCACATTTGGCTTCCGTTTATCCAGAAGCAGCGGCAGCAATATGTTTTTCCGGATGGTCAGCGTGGGGATCAGATTATAAAACTGATACACCAGCCCCACCTTCCTGCGCCGGAAAACGGCCGCCTTCGCGGCGTTCAGCGTGGAAAGATCCGTTCCGTCCACCACCACCCTCCCGGAGGTCGGCCTGTCCACCGTTCCCAGAATGTGCAGCAGCGTGGATTTTCCCGACCCGGAGGCCCCCATGACCGCCACAAATTCTCCCTTTTCCACAGACAGGTCAATGCCGTTCAGCGCAGTCACCTCTCCTGCTCCCGAACCATATCGTTTCGTCAGCTTCTCACATCTCAGAATCTCCAAGGCCGTCTCCTTTCTCCTTCCGGCGGCTTCTGCCGCCCGTGCTGTTTTTATCCTATCAGAGAAAAGTGACTGGACAGTGACCGGCCTGCTTTTCCCGGCTGTTAATCCATCCCATACACCCGAACCTCAAAGCACGCGCCGCTGACGCTTCCTCCATCTCCTAAAAGATTGTATGCCGCAAGCGTCCCGTTCTGCCGTTCAAAAACCGCCCGGGAAAGGGCGAGGCCGATTCCGGTGCTTCCCTCCGCCGCGTTTTTTCCCCGGTAGAAGCGTTCAAACAGATGGGGAATGTCCTCCTTTTCAAAGCCTTCCCCCTCATCCCGGATCAGGATCCTCACATACAGGGGATTTTCCGAATAATCACAGTGAATGCAGCCGCCCGCCGGAGAATGCTCCAGGCAGTTCTTCATCAGATTCATAAGCGCCTCCATGGTCCATTCCAGATCTCCCGGAAAGCAGACGCGTCCGCGGTCCGAGATCTCCACGGAAACGTGTCTTTCTCTCAGCAGATCCTCCAGATTCTCCGCGGCCAGATTCAGCGCCGTGAAAACGTCCACCTCCTCCCGCTTCAGAAAAAGCGTGCCGGAATCGATCCGGGACAGAGAAAGCAGCGCTTCCTCCAGACGGGTCAGGCGCTCCAGCTGCTTTCTCACCGGCTCCGCATAGGGATTCGGCGCCTTCGTCTCCATCAGCTGCAGAGACAGAAGGGCCGCGGTCAGAGGTGTTTTCAGCTGATGGGCGATATTGGCAAGATTGTCCGCAAAATTTTTCCGCGCCCGCACCGCCTCGTCCCTGGCCGCATACAGGCCGGTAACCGTCTTATAGATCTCGTCCCGCAGGCAGGAAAAACCGTCCTCCTCCTGCAGCAGGGTTCCCGGCGCTCCCCGGTTGACCTGCTCCAGATAATCCGTCAGCCCGTCGATCCTGTTTTTTTCCTTCCGTCCATATCTCTGAAGCAGGAAAAAAACAGCCGCCGAAGCGGCAAACGCAAGACCGATGGAACATGCCGTCAGCCCTCCCGCTCCCCTTTTCCCCGTTCCCGGAGCCCCAAACGCAGGAAGGGCCGGAGCAAAATCCGCCGCCTCATATCCATAGCGGACAAGGAAATCTCTCCGGCCATCCTCTCCTTCCGATCCGCCGCTTCCATCCATCCCCTTCTGATACTCCTGCAGGGCGGAAAGCACCTCCCCTTCCAGCTGCGGATTCTGCTCCAGAAAAATGCCGCAGAAAGCGGACAGCCGGGAGAATACGGCGTTCTGATACGCGTTTCGCCACAAAAGAAGAAGGGCTGCCATTCCCGCCAGGCAGATCAGGGCGGGCAGAAGGGAAACGCTGCGCTTTTTTTCCATCATGCTCTAATCCTCCATACGATATCCGAAGCTGCGGACGGTTTTCAGACAGGCGGGATGATGAAGCTTCTCCCGCAGACGCTTCATGGCCACGGTCAGGGTGTTGTCGTTCACAAAATTCCCCTCGCTGTCCCAGACCTGCTCCAGGAGCAGCGCTCTGGTCACTGTCCTGCCCTGATTTTCCATCAGGATCCGGAGAAGCTCATACTCCGGACGGCTCAGGACGATCTCCTCCTCCCCGATGAAGGCTGTCTTTTTCCCCGTATCCAGCAGGATCTCCCCGCACCGAAGCCGCTCCCTATCCCCTTCCGCACCGGCCCTCCTGCCCGCGCGGCGCAGAAGCGCCCGGATCCGGGAAGCGAGGATCTCCAGGTCAAAGGGCTTTGTCACATAATCATCCGCCCCGGTTTCAAAACCGGAGATCACATCCGCAGCGTCATTCCGGACGGTCAGAAAGATGACCGGCAGGCTTTCCCACCTCCGGCGGATCCACCGGCACAGCCCGTCCCCGTTCTCATCCGGCAGGTTCCAGTCCACCAGGATGAGATCCGGCGTTTCGGAAAGGAGAGCCTGCCTTGTCCGGGCCGCCGTTGGAAAAATATCCACTTCATAATCCTGCTGCAGCAGGTATTCCTGTACCGAACGGGCGATGGCGGCATCGTCCTCGGCGTAGAAGATTTTTTTCATACGCTCCTCCCTGAAAGCATATTTTCCTGCTCCTCGCTGCATTTCTTCAGCCTCAGCAGAGCGCAGGTGCCGGATCCGGGCGTTGACCGGTATCGAAGCCCGTACGCTTCCCCATAATACAGCTGAATCCTCTTATGGACATTTTTTACGCCGTATCCCCTGCTGTCCGTGGTGAGGATCTGGCGGCAATCCTCCTCCGACATGCCGCAGCCGTTGTCGATGACCTGAAAGAGGATATCGTCCCCGTCCAGCCGGCAGGTAACGGTCAGCATTCCCTTGCCGGGAGCCCTTCTGTGATCCAGCCCGTGAAGGATCGCGTTTTCTGCCAGGGGCTGAATGATCAGGTTCAGGACAGAAAAGGGTAATGCTCTTTCGTCGATGTCATAGGTTACGTCAAAGGAATAGGAATGCATGATCTGCTGGATCGACACGTAGGCTCTTGTGTTTTCCAGCTCATCCCTGATGGTTGTCATGTTTTTTCCTTTATTGAGCATCGTACGGTAAAAGGTGGAAAGCAGCTGGGACAGCTGGCTGATCCCGGACTGTCCTGCCATGATGGCCTGCACGTTGATGAGGGACAGGGAATTATAGAGAAAATGGGGATTGATCTGCGCCTGCAGGATCCGAAGCTCATATTTCTGCTGTCTGATCTGTGCCAGCAGCACTTCATTGATCATATGATCCAGCTGCTTCACCATGTCCCCAAAAGCGTTCTGAAGGCGTCCCACCTCATCCTTTCTCGGCGTGCTCTCTGAAATGATCTCATAACGTCCCTGCTCCACCAGCTGGATATTTTCCGAAAGCCTTTCCAGCGGCTGGGAAACGATGCGGGAAAGAAAGCCCGCGGCAAGAAAGGACGCCGAAATACACATGACGGCCAGAAACAGAGCGGTGATCTGAAAGTGTCGGAAGGTTTTCAGCACCTCGTCCGAAGGGCGGTAGAGCCATGCCGTCCATGTACCTTCATTGAGCGGACAGTGTGCGTCGATGTAAAGGGAAGGGATGCCGCCGTTTTCAAGCTCCTGCACTGTAAGGGCCGGATAGAAGGGATCCTCCGGAAATGAGGAGGTTTCATAAACCGTTTCCCCATTCTCATCCGTCAGCAGAAAACGATAGTTTCCCTGAACCAGCTTCTGCGAGGAGGCAGACAGACTGTCCATATCGATGGAAAGGCAGACCACGGAAACCGGCGCATCATAACGATAATACATCTGACCTGTCAGATACAGGGTACTGCCGTCGTCAGATACCTGATAAAAGGGAAGGGTCGTCTGCAGAGCCCTGTCATACCACGGCATATCCCGGGCGGAATCCAGAGGCATAACGCTGTTTCCGTGAGGATTCAGCTTTGCGTCCGTATAGATGGTAACAGTATCGATATCCGTATTCAGCGACCGCACCGCAAGGAACAGGGAATCGATATTATACTTGTAAAACATATACAGATCATAATTGGTCTCATAGGTTTTTACCAGAGCCGTTTTGACAGTCTCATTCCACAAGACCATATTCAGGGCGTCCATATAGGCATTCAGACGATAATCGATGGAAGCGGCCGTCTGCTGAAGCGTTTCATTCAGATTATTTTCTTCCCTGCGGACCATCTGGCTGCTGATCTGCCCATAGCTCACCGTTCCGAAAAGCAGCATGGGAACCAGACTGATCAGCGTACAGATCGTCCCGATCTTTTTGCGGAAGGACAGATTGTTAAAAAACAGAAGAAACTTTTTTTTCATGATGTTTCCGACGTCTCCTTTTTCTCCGGCATGCCCGCCTTCGCACGGTAGCCGCTGGGCGTGATCCCGTAAACCTCCTGAAAGGTTTTTATAAAATAGGACGCTGTTGGATAGCCGACCGCCCTGCTGATATCAACGATCTTCATGTTGCTGCCGACCAGCAGCTCCTGCGCCTTTTTCATCCGGAAGTTTTTGATATATTTATGCAGGGAGCAGCCGGTGACCTTGGTGAACATATTGCTGAGATAATTGGGGCTGAGATAAACCTGCTCCGCCAGCAGATTTAGCGTCAGCTCCTCCCCGTAATGCTCGGCAATGTACTGTCTGACCAGATGTACACAATAGCCTGCCCCGTCGATCTCCTGATGAAGGTCTGCAGTCAGCTGCTCCAGATACCTCAGAAGGATCTCCCTGATATCCGAAAAATGGCGCAGGACATAGATCTCTTCCGCCGCCGCCTCAAAATCAGCCTCTGTCGCGGAAGGAATGGCTTTCATCAGAAGCTGCAGCAGCGAAATGGCAATATGCCGCGTATATACCGGGGAATGCGCGGTGGAATCCGAACATTTCACGAGCAGCTGATCCACCAGGCCGGCAAGCTGATCCGGACGTTTGAGTGAGATCGCCAGGGAAATGTTCTCCAGCAGGATCTGATCCGACTGCGCCGTCGTCTCCGCCGCTTCCTCCGGGCGCTTCGGACGGTCATAAAAGCTGTCCTGATAATAGGACATGGACTTCGCAAAATCAATTGTTCTGGAATCCAGCCGTGTCAGGATCCCCGTGATGATCTGTCGGAAATCCTCCTCATTGACCGGCTTCAGAATATAATTCACCGCCCTCAGGATCAGCGCGTTCTGTACATATTCAAAATCGTCGAATCCGCTGAAAAACAGGATCTCAATATCCGGGATCAGTTTCTTTGCTTCCGAAGCCAGCTCAATTCCATTGCGAAAGGGCATCTGCACATCCGTCAGGAGAATGTCCGCCTTTTCCCTGCGGATGAAAAGAAGCGCCTCTTCCCCGTTGGACGCTTCCAGGATCTGAAATCTCCCGGGAAAATCCCGGGTCAGCAGATAACGGATCAGATCCCGCTCCATTTTTTCATCGTCTGCAATGAGAATCTTATACATCGCTTTTTCCTCTGTCGTATTTTATGAAAAAATTATAGCATTCTCAAAAAACATCAACAACATGTATGAAAGAAAACCTGTAGAATCTTCTACAAAGCTGAAATATGTTGCATTTACAGTTTTTCTCCGCCGTGTCTATAATAAATATGCAAAGCAGAGGAACAACAGCCATGGCAGAACAGGTTCAGGATCAGTCTCACCGGTGTGAAAAAAACGCAGGGAGGATATCGGAATGAAAAAAGGAAACAGGAAAAAAATAACGGCAGTCTCACTGGCTGTAACGGCGGCCCTCCTTCTCGGGGCGTGCGGAAGCAGCCAAGATACGGAAAAGGATGCCGCAGCGGACAGCGGGGAAAGAGGAACGGTGACGATCACCATGGGACGCCAGACCTCCTCCAATCCCAAATTTCCGGAGGGGGATTCCTACGAGGACAACGCCTATATCCGCATGGTGGAGCAGGAGCTGAACGTTGACATCACAGATGCGTTTGAAGCTCCCTCCGGCGACGATTACAACCGCCAGGTATCTCTGGCTCTTTCCGCCGGAAGCCTCCCGGACATTATGAAGGTGGCGACGAAGGATGAGCTGACGGAGCTTTATGAGAATGAGCTGATCGCCGATCTGACTGAGGTATACGACGCCTATGCCAGCGACTATATCAAGAGCCTCTACGACTCCTTTGACGGAAGGGCGCTGGAGGATGTCACCTATGACGGAAAGATGATGGCGATTCCCGCCACAAGCTCCGACGCGGGCCCCGGAATGTGCTGGATCAGAAGCGACTGGGCCGATGAACTTGGAATCACCGTGGATGCGGACGGAGACCGCTGCCTGACCCTGGATGAGGTAAAGGAGCTGGCAAAACAGTTTATGGAAGCCAATCCGGAAAACGCGGAAAACCCGGTGGGAATCGCGTTTGATGTCGGCCTGACTTCGACCACCTCCGACACCGCCTATATGATAAACAGCATCGCCTACTCCGTGGGCGCCTATCCCCGCCACTGGTATCAGAACGACGCCGGGGAATTGATCTACGGCTCCACGACGGAAGAGATGAAGGAAGCGCTTTCCATCGTAAGAGAATGGTATCAGGAGGGTATCGTCGATCCTCAGCTCGGCACCAGGACATGGGATGATATTACAGCTCTTATGACAAACGGACAGTGCGGCATTACCTTCGGCTCCTGGCATATTCCGGACTGGATCCTGAACAACACGTACATGATGAACAGCAACGCGGTGTTTGAGCCCTATGCGGTGATCGACGCGAATGGCAAAGTCAACTGCACCCATTATAAGGCGACCGGCGAATATGTCGTCGTGAGCGCGGAGTTTGAGCATCCTGAGATCGCCATTCAGATCCTGAATCTGATCTATGACGATATGGTAAATTCCGCAGAGCTTCTGGAAAAATATCCGGAGGTGGACGCCTACCTGAAGGAAGGTGTTGACGGAACCGCCCGCCCCTATAATATCGAAGTGAAATCCAATACCTACCTGCTGGATGAATACGCACAGCTGAAGGCGGCTCTGGACGGAACGGGAACAAGGGATGAGATCAGTACCGCGGAGGAACGCTCCAACTACGATGCCATCACGGCATATCAGGAAGGAAACGGAGACGTAACAGGCTGGTGCAAGATCCATTCCCGCTGCAAGGGCGTAGACCTGCTCACATACCTCAACGACAGCGATCTGTATCACTGGCTTTCCCCCATCTACCCGGAAACGACCGCTACCATGGCCACCAACTGGGCAAACCTGCAGACGCTGGAAGAAGAATCCTTTATTAAGATCATCACCGGAACCGATGATCTGGACGAAAGCTTCAACGCCTTTGTTTCCGGCTGGAAGAGCCAGGGCGGAGATACGATCACCGCAGAGATCCAGGAACAGATTCAGGAATAAATTTCGGAAAGGAGCCTGGCGGCAGAAGAAAAACCGCGAATGCGATTTCTCTTCGCCCCTCGCGGCAAAGCTTTGATCCGCTGCGCTCCGGAATGGAGATTTTTATGAAAAACAGAACGAAACAGCCTGCTCATCTGAAAACAAAGCCGGCGAGATCGGGCAGCCGGCATTCCCTGTATTACCATGCCATGGTTCTCCCGGGAATGGTCTTTCTGATCCTTTTCGGTTATCTTCCCATGCTGGGCCTTGTGATGGCATTTCAGGATTTTGTTCCGGCAAAGGGATTTTTCCGCTCTGAATTTGTCGGACTGAAGCATTTTGAATATATGATTTCCCTTCCGGATATCGGAAGAGTGATCCGCAATACGCTGATCATCGCCCTGGGAAAGATCTTCCTCGGCATGCTGCTTGCCATCGTCTTTTCCATCCTTCTGAATGAGATCCGACAGAGGACTCTGAAAAAGAGCATTCAGACCATCGTCTACCTGCCTCACTTCCTGTCCTGGGTGGTACTCGCCGCAGTCGTGACCAATCTGTTCAATCTGGACGGTCTGGTAAATCAGTTGCTGGGAGTTATCGGAATCGACAAGATCAACTTTCTCGGAAGCAACCAGGTTTTCCGGAAGCTGATCATCGGAACGGATGTCTGGAAGGAATTCGGCTATAATTCCGTGGTATATCTGGCCGCTATCACCGGGATCGACGCCGGACTGCATGAGGCTGCCGCGATCGACGGCGCATCCTGGTGGAAGCGGGTCTGGCATATTACCATTCCCGGCATGCTGCCGATCATCCTGCTCATGACGGCAATGAACCTTACCTCCGTATTGAGCGCGGGATTTGATCAGATCTACAACCTCTATTCTCCCATGGTATATGAAGTGGGAGACGTACTCGATACCTATATCTACCGGATCGGCCTTGTGGGAAGGCAGTACAGCTTCGGCGCGGCGGTAGGCCTCTGCCGTTCGGCTGTCGCGCTGATCCTTCTGGTCGGCGCAAACAGGATCACGGACAGGCTCACCGGTCAGCGGATCTATTAAAAAGGGGAGGGACAGAAAATGCTGGATACAAAAAGCACAGGTTCAAAAATCAGGAATACCGTCATTCATTGCATCACGATCCTCCTGGGACTTCTCTGTCTGTTTCCGATGCTGAACATCCTGGCGATCTCCTTCAGCGGAAGCGCCGCGGTATCCGCCAACCGGGTGGGACTTCTTCCGGTCGATTTTACCCTCTCCGCCTATCGGAGGATCCTGGAAGACGGTCAGTTCTGGCGTTCCTTCGGGATTTCCGCAATCCGGGTGATCCTTTCGCTGATCCTGAATCTGATCCTCTCCGTTCCGATGGCCTATGCCATGACCAGGACCAAACGGGAATTCCGGGCAAGAAATATCTACATGAACCTTCTGATCTTTGCCATGCTGTTTAACGGAGGCATGATCCCCACCTTTATCGTGGTAAAAAATTTTCATCTTCTCAACACCATCTGGTCCCTGATCCTTCCGGGCGCGGTCCCCATCTTCAGCGTCATCCTGCTGATGAACTTCTTCCGGGGCGTTCCCAAGGCCCTGGAGGAAGCGGCGATCATTGACGGCGCCAACCAGCTTCAGGTCCTTCTGAGGATCATGGTGCCCTGCGCCAAGCCGTCCATAGCAACCGTCTCCCTGTTCAGCATCGTGGGGAGCTGGAACGATTTCTTCAGCGGCCTGATCTATATGCAGAAGGTAGAACAGTATCCGATCATGACGTACATTCAATCCCTGAGCATCAACCTGCAGGAGCTGGTTCAGAACTCTGCCGGAAGCTCCGCCCTGGAAAACGCCGCCGAGCTGTCAAACAGAAATCTGAACGCGGCGAAGATCATCGTAGCGGTCATCCCGCTCCTCATGATCTATCCCTTCCTCCAGAGATATCTGATCAGCGGTATCGTCATGGGATCGGTGAAGGAATAAACGAAGATAAACGGAAAGGAAACGGAAAAAATATGGAAAATCTGGAAAGAAAATGGTGGAAAGAAGCGGTCGTATATCAGATCTATCCCAGAAGCTTCATGGACAGCGACGGAGATGGAATCGGCGACCTCAACGGGATCCTGTCAAAGCTGGATTACCTGAAGGAGCTCGGCGTGGATGTGGTCTGGCTTTCCCCGGTATATCAGTCCCCGAATGACGACAACGGATATGATATCAGCGATTATCAGGCCATCATGCAGGAATTCGGAACCATGGAAGACTTTGACCGGATGCTGAAGGGAATGCATGAACGCGGAATCCGCCTGGTGATGGATCTGGTAGTCAATCATACCTCTGACGAACATCCCTGGTTCATTGAAAGCAGAAGCTCAAAGGACAATCCTTACAGGGACTATTATTTCTGGAGAGAAGGTAAAAACGGAAAAGAGCCGAATAACTGGGGAAGCTGCTTTTCCGGCTCCGCATGGGAATACGATAAGACCACGGACATGTACTACCTGCATCTTTTTTCCAAAAAACAGCCCGACCTGAACTGGGATAATCCGGCGGTACGCAGGGATATCTTCTCCATGATGAACTGGTGGTGTGAAAAGGGCATCGATGGCTTCCGTATGGATGTGATCAGCATGATCTCCAAGGAGCCCGGACTTCCGGACGGCAAACTCTATCCCGGAGCCTCCTATGCCTTTTCCGGATGCGTGAACGGCCCCCATGTACACGAATACCTTCAGGAAATGAACCGGGAAGTACTGTCCCGCTATGATCTGATGACAGTAGGGGAATGCTCCGGCGTCACCATTGAAGAAGCCAAAAAGTACGCCAGGGCGGATGGAAAGGAACTGAACATGGTATTCCAGTTTGAGCATATGGGACTGGACGACGGAAAATACGGAAAATGGACGGACCGCCGCACAGATCTCCAGAGCTTCCGTCAGATCATGAGCAAATGGCAGACCGAACTGGAGGGCCTGGCCTGGAACAGCCTGTTTCTGGGAAATCATGACCAGCCCCGCAGCGTATCCCGCTTTGGAAACGACGCCCCGGCCTTTCGTGAAGCATGCGCCAAGATGCTGGCGACCTGCCTTCACATGATGCAGGGAACGCCCTATGTATATCAGGGCGAAGAGCTTGGCATGACCAACTGCCCCTTTGATTCCCTCGACGAGATCCGGGATATCGAAAGCATCAACGCGTTTCACGAGCTCACTTCCTCCGGAGCGGTTTCCCCGGAAGATATGATGCGCTTTATCGGCCTACGCGGAAGGGATAACGCCAGGACCCCCATGCAGTGGGACGACAGCAAAAACGCCGGCTTTACCTCCGGAACTCCCTGGATCAAAGTCAATCCCAATTATAAGGAGGTCAATGCCGCCGCAGAAAGAAAGGATCCGGATTCCGTTTTCTGCTATTATCAGAAGCTGATCGCCCTGAGAAAGCGGGAAGCGGTGATGGTATACGGCTCCTATGAGCTGCAGGAGCCGGACAGCGAAAGCCTGTATGTCTATACCAGGACCCTGGAACCGGACAGACTTCTGGTGATCTGCAGTTTTTCGGAAACGGAAACCGACTACGAAATCCCTGCAGAATTTTCAGGAGCGGAAATTCTGATCGGAAACGGGAAAAGGACATCAGCGGCGGGCTTCATCCGGCTTCAGCCCTATGAAGCCCTGGTGCTGAAACGGAAAACGAACTGATCTGTAACTGTTCAGGTATTGGCAGGATGGACGAACCTCAGGGCCTTATATTGACTCTGTAGTATTATATAAGTATAATATGTTTAGAATATTACTATCAAAATACAAACGGGAGGTGTGGCCATGAATATTCGTCCATCCGCAGCAATCCGTCAGAATTACAATGAGATTGCAGAAATGTGCAGAAAGACCGCAGAGCCGGTCTTCCTTACCAAAAATGGCGAGGGAGATCTGGTCGTTATGGATATTGAAACCTATGAGCGCAGGGAAAAGATACTGAAACTCCGCGAGGAACTGCTTGCGGTTGAAGAGGACAGAGTTGCGGGAAGAAAAGGATGTACCCTTGATGAGCTGGATGCTTATCTTGATGAAGTGATCAGAGAGGTATAGCATATGGCAGCAAACAGCAATGATAAAGTCATTGTTTCCGACAGGGCAAAGAAAATGTTGGGGGCACATATCCGCTTTCTGGCTCAGGTCAATAAGGAGTCGGCGGCTGCAAAGAAAAATGAAATTATGGCAGCGTTGCGTTCGTTACGTCAGATGCCGCAGCGCTTCCCTTTCTTCGAGGAACCCTATATCACGCCGAATAAATATCACAGGATGTTTATTGAAAAGTGGTATCTTGTCCTTTATCAAATCCAGGATGATACCGTCTATGTAGAATATATTCTTGACTGCCGCAGGAATTACAGTTGGCTTGTCAGATAGCAGCAGAGA
>NBJMC04202__coassemble_1621_pt1 | contig 22974 bp, 19 predicted proteins | sample NBJMC04202__metabat2_high_PE_053 | metagenome-assembled genome bin NBJMC04202
TGGTGTAATAGTCAATGACCAGCCCGCAGCCGCAGATGGAAATCTGTCCGGTTTTCGCCTGCAGGATAATGGACTGGGGTGTATATTCAATGATTCCTTTATAATTTTCCACCCAGAGTTCATGACTGCCCGTCATGGTCAGAATGGAGGCGCCCAGAAGCATATCCTTGGGAAGCTTCAGGGACTCCGCCAGCTGTTCTTTCCTTCCGAATACGGGCCGCTGATCCGCGCTCTCTCTTCTCTTTTTTCTTCCAATTCTGCTCATGCTTCAGTATATGACCGTCACGGCATGGCCCATACCCTTTTCCTCGAAATGCCCCTTCCGCTGTCTTCTCTGGCTCTTCATCTCAACCGTTTGCTGAAATACAGATTCAGATCGTCGTCATTGCATACCTGCCCGTATGCCTCTGCGGGAGCGTTTTGATACCAGACGCCGGAGCCGTCCGGAAGATAGCCGCGCTTACAGTACATCCGCTGGGCGCTTCCATAGCCGTCATGCAGACCGACCGCCAGATAGACCGTATCCGCGAATGTCCCGGCGATTTTTTCCGCACAGTCCATGAGAGCGGTGCCGATCCCCCGGCGGCGGTATTTTTCCAGCACGCCGAAATCCACAATCTCGCACCAGCCGCTGCCGCCGAAGGGGCCCCAGAGGGCGTTTGGATACACATTGATATAGCCTGCCGTGTTCCCCTCATATTCCGCCACCATGCTGATCGACTTATGCGCCGCATGATCCGCAATCCTTTTGTAATATTTATCCTCCTTCTGATTCACCCATCCCTGGGCCACTTCCTCCGCACAGATCACCTGAGGGTCCGGCTCTCTGATGGCACGGATCCGGATCTTTCCCCATTCATAATATACCGCTCCTTCCTGCCAGAAATCCGGACTTCCCTCCGCCGGTGTCTCTCCGGCCTGCGGCATACTGCCCGCATCTGTCTCTCTCACCGGAGCGGTCAGCTCGATATGGTTTCCTTCGCTGTCCACGAATTCCGCAACCCAGTTGCTTCCGATTCTGGTAAGAGGAAAACAGACGGGAAGGCCGGAAAGCTTCTGCCGCAGCGTCTCAAGATCCTCCACCTCGATGCTGGGCAGGCAGTTGCTGCCAAATGTATGCTCCTCTCCTGCCTTCTGAAAGGCAAACAGCCCGAGACGAAAGCCGTCCGCCTCAAATACGCTGTACACCTCATCCCTTTTCAGAACCGACCTTTCCAGAAATTTTTCATAAAAATCAATCGCCCTGTCCATATCCGTCACACACAGATACAGGGATCTGATCCGAACATTCATTTTTTCCTCCATTTTCAAACATAATATTGTGGGACGGCCGTTCACCTGCGTTCCATGGCGGCCGTCATCCCCCTGATCGCATCCCGCGAAATCGCCGTGCTGCCGAACGGCCGCATGGCAAGCGCCATGAGCTTCATCGGATTATCGTCCGCCGCGGTGCGGTTGGAAGCGATTTTTCCACACTTCACACATCTGTGGATGATGGCCCATTCCCCGTTTTTCCTGACCCATACGCCGATGGGTTCCATGCGGCCGTGGCAGTTGGATTCCCGGTCACCCGGCTCCTCGTCCAGATGGACGCTGTACAGACAGTTGGGGCAGTGGTTTCTGTGGTCGCTCCCGGCTCCTGCCGAAACCACCGGCCAGCCGCAGACCCTGCAGGTAAAGGAATCCGTGCAGGGATGCGTTCTGAAGTATTTTTTGTCATATTTTCGTTTCTTATTTTCTCTGTTCATTCTGATGTCCTCCTGTCGTACTTTTCTCAAGCTCTCCGCTGCCTCCCATAATTCTGGTCAGTTCTTCCAGCTTTTCAATGGGAAATGGCGGGAATGACAGCGGCTTTGACGCGACTGATAAAAGCTTGATACGGTTGTCGTCGTCAGCGACGGCGGAAGCCGTCATTTTTCCGCACAGGCGGCATCGCTGAATGATTTCCCAGCAGTCGTCCTCCTTAATCCAGACGCTCACCGGTTCCAGGGTTCCGCCGCATTCCCCGTATCCGACGTCTTCCCTGTGAATTCCACACACGCAGTTAGGGCAGTGATCCCTTCCGCCGCTTTCCCCCATGGAGGTCCAGCCGCAGTTTGGGCACCGATCGATTTCTTTCTCACGTTCCATAATAATAATCCTTGTAAAGTCTTTTCTGATCTGATTGTCATTTTCTTTTCTCCTTTTTCTTTTGACAGACAACAAAAAAGTGTGCGCATCCTTCGCGGAGCGTTTTTGGTACACAGGAAAGAAGCTTTTCTGTGTACCAAAAAACGGACAACCCGCCTCACCGAGTTATCCGTCTGCCTGTTTGCCGGTAATCCTGCTTTCCGACACAGGAAAGCTGCCCTTCGCCGCTTTCCAGGAAAAAATGCTCTGAAAACAACAGATGACGTGCAAAGCACGCCATCCGTTCCGTATCAAAGGAGACCGGATGAAGCTGTCCGCAAACAGGTACGACAAAAAAACTCATCACACAGACGTGGGTGAGGAAAATTTTTATTGTCCATCTATCAGCGAACAGTCGACATCAAGCCACCTCCCTTTCTTTAAACTTCTGATATCATATCATAAAGCGGCCCATGATGCAAGTCCCGGATAAGGTACGGCTTAAGATGCGGTAAAACCGTTCCCTGTCAACGCCTCTTGCGATCTCCACATTTCCGTCCGCAGAGGAAAAAAAGGCTGTGCCGCCCATATTGCTTTCCTGTTCTGTCTCCACCTGCACCTTCCCCCGTTCAAACCGGCAGATGTCCGGGTAAAACACAGAAACAGCCGCCAGCGGATCATGCAGCGTCAGCTTCCCGGAACTTTCCAGCCAGGCATTTCCAAAGGAAAAAACCGCTTTCATCAGCTCACTGTCTGCCCGGAATAAAACCTTCGCCTGCCCGGATTCTATCGTAAGCCCGTCCGTGACCTCCAGAGGGACGGCACGGTGTACCGCGGTGCGCGCAGAAAACACGATTCCGGATGCTGCAGGATCGGCCCAGGAATTCCAGTTATAATAAGGGTCCGGCAGCGGTTCTGCGCCGAAATAGCCGTTCATGACATACAGCCCCTTCAGCAGTCCGGCCGCATCGGGATACGAAGTGAAAAGGGTAGCGATATTTGTCATATTGCCAATCCCGATCAAGATCAGCTCATGGGGATTTTCCTTTATTTTCCGATACAGAAAAGCAGGGGCATCCGCCTTTTCATAGGTATCATGCGGCCAGAATTTCAACGCATCAGCGCCGTCCGGCGTAGGATACAGCGGAATGGGCTGCATGGTGGTATCCAGCCCTGCCACGATCGGAACCCGTTTTCCCGCAGCCCGGCAAATTGCGTCCGCCACCGCCGCACGTTTTTCCGGTTCGCCGCAGACTGTCGTGATCCCAACCAGCTCGCATTGCGGTTCTTTCAGCAGGTAGGCGAGACAGATCGCGTCGTCAATATCTCCCCCAATGTCCGTATCCAGCAATATCTTTTCCATGAAATCCCCCTATTTATGATACGGCTCCCCACTCGTGATGCGCTGCGCCCGGTAAATCTGCTCCAGAAGGATCACCCGCATGAGCTGATGGGGAAAGGTCATGTCGGAAAAGCTGAGTTTCAGATCGGCGCCGTTCAGAAGCTCCTGATCCAGGCCGAGAGAGCCTCCGATCAGAAACTGAACATGACTAACCCCGGAAACGCCCAGCTGTTCCAGCCGTGCAGCAAAACGGACAGAATCCATCTTCTGCCCGTCAATGGCAAGCGCCACATGAAAAGCGTCCTTTGCCAGAACTTTTTTCAGCCGCTCCCCTTCCTTTTTCAGAATCTGAAGCCGCTGTGCCTCACTGGGCTCATCCGGCGTCTTCTCATCCGCCACTTCCAGAATTTCCAGCTTTCCATAGCGGGACAGCCGTTTTGCGTATTCCGCGACCGCATCCCGGTAAAAACTCTCCTTGATTTTCCCAACACATAAAATGGAAAACTTCATACTTCCTCCGGCGCGTCAAAATACTCCGTGTAAATCTCATCCACAAAGCCTTCCAGCCAGCCCTCATCCAGGTTTTCAAAATTCCGGACAATCAGGCTGTGGATCCGCTCCGTCCGTTTAAAATAGCGTTCCTCCTCGGATTCCGGAAGCTCCTCGATAGAAGCGTCAATTTCCTCTGCCAGAAGATGATCCCGGCACCAGGCAAGCAGCTCCTCTCTCAGTCCGGCTTCCTTCTTTGCCTTTCCTCCCAGCTGGCGGGAGGTTTTCAGAGAGGAAATGCCGGAAAGAAGGAACGCCAGAAACAGAACGCCCATCACCAGGCCGGAAAGGACTCCGGAAAATCCGGAAAGACGCACAGGCAGAAAGCCCGCGATGGCGAGCGCCAGAAGGATCAGGCCGGCCGCTCCCACAAGGATCAGCATCCAGGCTCCGGAGCGGAAGCTTTCCGCCTTCTGGGAAGCGTTTTCATAGACGGCAGAGCCGGAAAGGCCCTTTGTCTCCATCCGGTCCATCCCTTCCTGCTGCCCGGATTCCGGCTCTGTTTCGTAAGCTTCCGTCATTTCCTCCGGCGACGCCTCCATTCCTTCTTCCCGCTCCTGCGGATGTTCCCTGGCCCACTCCTTCAGGAAAACGGCCTTGTACCGTTCGGCCCTTGTAAGCTCCTTTTCCTCCACTGTGACCAGCTTTTCCTCAGGAAGCTCCGTTTCCTCCAGCCTGACGCCCGCGACTCCGTTCACAGTGAGGAAACGCACCAGCTCCTGCATTTTATCCTGCGCGCCCTGCTCCAGGCCGGCGCGGGGAAACTCCTCCGGAGAGTCCACCAGCGCACAGCCGCAGTCCGCGCACACGGTCATCCCTTCCACATATTCATTTCTGCATTTGGGACACCAGGGCATAAGTCTCCTCCATTCCGCAGTTATTCTTCCGAATCCACGTAATCAAAACAGGTGCGGTCACAGGTGACGGTTTTGATATAGGACGCCGCCTTCACATGCTCCGGATGCACCTGGTAGGCCGCCAGATCGTCCAGCGTTTCAAACCGGGAAATCAGGGCGATATCCCGGTTGCTGGATGCCAGCTCATTGGTATAAACCTGAAGGCTGAATACGCCCTTCGCCTCTTCTGCCACGCGCAGGAGCATCCGGCGGATTTTCCTGCCGGCCTCCATGCGTTCCTCTTCTGTAAGCTCCGGATTAAAATTCCACATTACAATATGATTAACCATTGTCTCCTCCATGCTGCCTTAAATGTCGTTATCCGGAAAAATTTTATCTGGACAGATATTCGTCAATTCCCTTCGCGCCGGCCTTTCCGGCTCCCATCGCCAGAATTACCGTTGCAGCTCCCGTCACGGCGTCTCCACCCGCATATACGCCTTCCTTCGAGGTTTTTCCATACTCCTCGTCGGCAACGATACATTTTCTTCTGTTGACCTCAAGCCCCTTGGTCGTGGAAGAGATCAGCGGGTTCGGGGAGGTTCCCAGGGACATGATGACCGTGTCGCAGTCGATGACAAACTCGGAACCGGGGATCTCAACTGGGCGTCTTCTGCCGGAGGCATCGGGCTCGCCCAGCTCCATCCGGATGCACTTCATCCCGCATACCCAGTTGTTTTCATCCTCCAGGATCTCCACCGGATTGGTCAGCAGATCAAAGATGATGCCTTCCTCCTTTGCATGATGCACTTCCTCCACACGGGCGGGAAGCTCCTCCTCGCTTCTTCTGTATACAATATGCACCTCAGCGCCCAGACGCAGAGCCGTTCTTGCGGCGTCCATGGCCACGTTTCCGCCGCCGACCACAGCGACCTTCTTACCGCGCATGATGGGGGTATCGGAATCCTCGCGGAAGGCCTTCATCAGGTTGCTTCTGGTCAGATATTCGTTGGCGGAAAATACGCCGTTGGCATTCTCACCGGGGATTCCCATGAACTTGGGAAGTCCTGCGCCGGAGCCGATGAATACGGCGGAAAAGCCTTCCTCATTCAGGAGTTCGTCGATGGTGACGGATTTGCCCACGATCACATTGGTCTCGATCTTCACGCCAAGAGACTTCACGTTTTCAATTTCCTTCTTCACAACGGCTTCCTTGGGAAGACGGAATTCCGGAATACCGTAAACCAGAACGCCGCCGGGCTCATGAAGGGCCTCAAAAATGGTCACGTCGTAGCCCATCTTCGCCAGATCTCCCGCGCAGGTAAGGCCTGCAGGGCCGGAACCGATCACGGCTACCTTCTTGCCTTTCTTTTCCGCAGCGCCTTCCGGCTTGATGCCGTTCTCTCTGGCCCAGTCAGCCACAAAGCGCTCCAGCTTTCCGATGGAAATGGGCTCGCCCTTGATGCCTCTGATACATTTTCCTTCGCACTGGCTCTCCTGCGGGCAGACGCGGCCGCAGACAGCCGGAAGGGCGGAGGAAGCGCTGATCACCTGATAGGCGGCCTCCATATCCCCTTCCTTCACCTTCTCGATGAAGCCGGGAATGTTGATGGATACGGGACAGCCCTTCACACACTGTGCGTTTTTGCAGTTAATGCATCTGGAAGCCTCTTCCATCGCTTCTTCTCTGTTATATCCCAGGCAGACCTCCTCAAAATTGGCCGCTCTGACCTTAGCATCCTGTTCCCTGACGGGTACCTTTTTTAATACGTCCATAATAACCTCCATTCCGAATAACAAGCCTGATTTCCGATCAGTCCGCGCAGTTTCCGCAGCCGCCGTGATGAGTCGCGCCTTCCTTTGCCTTCAGGTAAGCCCTTCCCTCCTGTGTCTTATAGATCTGCTGGCGCTTCATCGCCTCGTCAAAATTCACTTTATGTCCGTCAAATTCCGGCCCGTCCACGCAGGCGAATTTCACCTCGTCACCCACCGTCACACGGCAGGCTCCGCACATGCCAGTTCCATCCACCATGATGGGATTCAGGCTGACTACAGTGGGGATATTCAGCTCTTTGGTGAGCTTACAGACGAATTTCATCATGATCATCGGTCCGATGGCGATGCAGACATCGTAACTCTTTCCTTCCTTCTCCACCAGATCCTGGATGGTCTGAGTCACCATTCCGCTTCTTCCATAGGAGCCGTCATCGGTGGTGATGTACAGGTTTCCGGCCACCGCCTTCATTTCTTCTTCCATGAGGATCAGGTCCTTTGTCTTCGCTCCCACAATGACGTCTGCGGCCACGCCGTGTTCATGCAGCCATTTTACCTGCGGATAAACGGGAGCGGTTCCCACGCCGCCTGCCACAAACAGGATTTTCTTCTTGGAGAGGCTTTCCATATCCTCCTCCACCAGCTCGGATGGACGTCCCAGAGGACCGACCACATCGTGGAAGGCATCCCCTGTCTTCAGTTCCGACATCATCAGCGTACCCGCGCCGACGATCTGGAACACGATGGTAATCGTTCCGGCTTCTCTGTCATAATCACAGATCGTCAGCGGGATTCTCTCGCTGTCCGCATCCTTTCTGACGATCACGAACTGTCCCGGTTCGCAGGATTTTGCAACCCGCTTCGCTTCCACAACCATTTCAAAAATGTTTGCGGTCAGTTCCTTTGCCTGTAAAATCTGATACATGTTTTCCTCCATTCTGACATCCGTATGTCTGCATGTTTCACTCCGGCGTTTCTCCGGAATCTATTTTGGGAAATCTAGTCCTGAGAATAAATTTCCTCCAGCGTCAGGCTGCTCCAGGGGTCTTGCACGGCTTCTTTCGTCTCCGCCCCGGCTTCCTCCTGTTCCTCTCCGGCCTCCGCTTCCCTGCCCGTAACGGCCGGTTCTGCCTCAGCCTGCACAGTCTGTAACGCCTTATAGCACGTTCCGTTCATGATGTCGACCACATAATCCGTGCCGGTCGCCGCACTGTTTCCGGCATCGTCCTCATAATATTCCCGGTACAGATAATAATCTACACCGTCTATGGTCACAGCACATCGATAGTTATACACATAATGCCCGGTCCCTGTTTCCACCGTGCCGTCCATATCCTGAATTACATCTGCTGCCATCAGCTCGATCAGAAGCCTGTTTCTTGCCGCCTCAATGCTCAGCGAGGCGTGCAGATTCAGAGAATAGGTCACCTGCGTTTCTTCTCCGGCAGCCCCTGCCAGACTGTAACAGATAAAGCGGAACTTCGTTACGCCCACGGGCATGGGAAAGGGTCCCGTATATTCCGTTTTATCCTGGGTCGGCATCGTTCCATCCGTTGTATAGTAGATTTTGCAGTTTTCCCCACCGATCACAGTGATCAGAGTCGGCCGGGAATAGCTTCCCTCCTCCGGCGAAACCTGCGGCGCTTCCGGAACGGTCACATCCACGTAATAATTTCCCTCCGCTTCCTCGCTGGAGACGCCATACTGGTTCACAAACACCGCCCGGATCCGGTAGGCCCCCGACTCCAGAAAAATGGGAGACGCATACGTCAGACTGTTCTCATCCGGCTCGCTTCCGTCCAGGGTATAATAGATGGTCCCGCTGGTATTCGCGCTCAGGCGCAGGGAAAGGGCTTTGTCATAAATTCCGCTCTCATAGGAGAACTCCGGAGGCTTGGCCACATAGGCCGGATAACTGCTGACGATCTGTTCATCCGGACAGGAGAGAAGGAGTTCATTGATCTTTTCATATTCTCCATCCTCTTCATAGATGGCCACCAGCGCCCGATAGGCCTGCTCATTTGAAGCATCCAGCTCCAGAATTCTGAAACAGACATCCTCTGTTTCCTCCCTCAGACCTGTCTGTGCCAGACAGACCGCATAAGCGGCCAGATACTCCGACTCATCAGGGGCCAGACGTACGGCCCGTTCCGCATAAGCGCAGGCCATGTCAAAAGCGCCTGCCTGTATGTACCGCATCGCCCGTTGATACTGATAATCCGCATTTTGAAAACGCAGTCCCACTATTGCCGCAAAAATACATACAATCAGCAGGATTGCGCCGCTCACAGCCAAAAAAAACCTTCTTTTTCTGCTGAAACGCTTTTTTGCAGGATTCAGTCCGGGTATCTCTCTGCCTTCCCCGCGGTTTTCCATATTTACTTTTGTCTGTCTGACGTTGGAAGCATTTTCGAAGCCGGTCACAATTCCGTCGATTTCCGGTTCAAAATCCTGTACGATCCGGATTTCCTCGCCGCAGTGCTCACAGAACAGCATCCCATCCTTCATCTCGCTCCCGCATCTGGGACATTTCATAGGCTACCTTCCTGTCAGGATTCTTTCACACTGCCCGTCTGCATCCGCGCTGCCTGCAGACAGTTTTTCATCAGCATGGCGATCGTCATGGGGCCGACACCGCCGGGTACGGGAGTGATTGCGCCAGCAATCCGGGAAACCTCTTCATAATCCACGTCTCCACAGAGTTTATTGTTCTCATCCCGGTCCATTCCCACGTCAATAACAGCTGCCCCCGGTTTGACGTATTCGGCCGTGATCATCTTCGCCTTTCCGATTGCCACGACCAGAATATCCGCCCGTCTGGCAACAGCCTTCAGGTCTGCGGTCCGGGAATGGGCAACCGTCACCGTTCCGTTTTCCTTAAGAAGCAGCAACGCCATGGGCTTTCCCACTATATTGCTTCTTCCGATCATTACGCATTCCTTTCCGGCGATTTCAATGCCGGAACGCTTCAGTAGTTCAATGATACCCGCCGGCGTACAGGGAACAAATCCCGGCTTTCCGATACACAGAGCTCCCACGTTCTGCGGATGAAAACCATCCACATCCTTTTCAGGAGAAATGGCGCCGATGACGGCGTCCTCATTCATATGGGAAGGAAGCGGAAGCTGTACCAGAATTCCGTTCACATCCGCCCTGCCGTTCAGTTCAGCGATCAGTGAAAGCAGTTCTTCCTGGCTGGCGTTTTCCGGAAGGTTATAGGACAGGGAACGGATACCCGTATATGCGCATGCCTTCTTTTTATTGTTTACATAAACCGTTGAGGCGGGATTGCTGCCCACCTGAACCACGGCAAGCGTTACCGTAATTCCCTGTCCGGACAGGCCTTCCACCTCCCGCTTCACTTCATCCTTAATTGCCTGGGAAATTGCCTTCCCGTCAATGATCTGTGCCATCTTATCCTCCCTGTCGATCCGTCCTGCTTTTTCAGAACAGTCCTGTAATCTGTCCGTCTTCATTTACATCAATGCCAAACGCGGCAGGCTTTTTGGGAAGGCCGGGCATGGTCATGACCGCTCCGGTCAGAACCACAACAAAGCCTGCCCCTGCGGACACGTAAGCTTCCCTGACGCTGATTTCAAAATGCTCCGGTCTTCCCAGCAGAGCGGGGTTGTCCGACAGGGAATACTGGGTCTTCGCCATGCAGACAGGAAGATTGGAAAATCCAAGCTCGGCAAGGCGGGCAAGCTGCTTCTTCGCAGCCGGAGAATAAACCACCCCGTCCGCACCGTAAATTTCCTTCGCTACCGTTTCAATTTTTTCCGGCAGGCTCAGGCTGTCCTCATAGAGCACATGGAAATGGCTTTCCTTCTTTTCCAAAGTTTCCAGCACCTTTTCTGCCAGAGCGATACCGCCCTCTCCGCCCTTCTCCCATACCTGGGAAATGGCGAACTCACAGCCACGCTCCTCGCAGAACTGCTTCACATAGGAGATTTCCGCTTCCGTATCGGTCAGGAAGGAGTTGAGGGTAACAACCACCGGAACGCCGTATTTCTGAAGGTTTTCAATATGCTTTTCCAGATTGACGATTCCCCTGGCAAGCGCTTCCAGATTTTCCGCCGCCAGATCTGTCTTCGCAACGCCACCGTTGTATTTCAGGGCGCGCACTGTCGCCACGAGGACCACCGCATCCGGCTTCAGGCCGGCCATCCGGCATTTGATGTCAAAGAACTTCTCCGCGCCCAGATCCGCGCCGAAGCCCGCCTCCGTAATCACATAATCCGCCAGCTTCATGGCCGTCTTCGTCGCTCTCACGGAATTGCAGCCATGCGCGATGTTGGCGAAGGGACCTCCATGCACCAGCGCGGGCGTATGCTCCAGCGTCTGGATCAGGTTGGGTTTGATGGCATCCTTCAGAAGCGCAGCCATGGAACCCACCGCCCCGATGTCCTCCGCAGTCACCGGCCTTCCGTCAAAAGTATAGGCAACCACCATGCGGGCGAGCCGTCTCTTCAGGTCTGCCATGTCTTCCGCAAGGCAGAGAACCGCCATGATTTCCGTCGCCACAGTGATGACAAAATGATCCTCCCGCACCGTGCCGTCCGCCTTGCTTCCAAGACCCACAACGATGTTCCGAAGCACCCTGTCATTCATATCCAGGCAGCGCTTCCACACCACCTGTCTGGTATCGATTCCCAGCTCATTTCCCTGTTGAATATGATTATCAAGAAGCGCTGCGCAGAGATTATTGGCGGAGGTAATGGCATGAAAATCCCCGGTAAAATGCAGATTCAGATCCTCCATGGGAACCACCTGTGCATAGCCGCCGCCGGCCGCACCGCCCTTGATGCCAAAGCAGGGCCCAAGGGAAGGCTCTCTGAGGGCGATGACCGCCTTTTTCCCAAGCTTTCCGAACGCCTCTCCCAGACCGACGCTGGTGGTGGTCTTTCCCTCTCCCGCCGGAGTGGGATTGATCGCCGTAACCAGAATCAGCTTTCCGTCCGGGCGGTCCTGGACGGACGACATGAATTCCTCGGAAAGCTTCGCCTTGTACTTTCCGTAAAGCTCCAGATCATCCGCACCGATTTCCAGCTTCTCCGCCACCCTTTCAATCGGCTCCATGACTGCTTCCTGCGCGATTTCAATATCTGTTTTCATTTGTAAACCTCCTTGCCCGTCACAGGGTTTCTTCTATGTACTGTTCGAACTGTTCCTCACTCATCAGAATCTTTCTCGGCTTCGTGCCTTCCTCCTCGCCCACAACGCCCGCGTCCGCCAGCTGGTCCATGATGCGGGCCGCCCGGTTGAAGCCTATCTTGAACATCCTCTGAAGCATGCCGATGGACGCCTTATCCTTATCAATGATGAAACGTCCCGCCTGTTCAAAATAGGGATCCCTCTCGCTTCCGCCTCCTCCGGAAGAAGACGAAGTGGAGCTTTCCATGCTCTTCACCTTTTCCAGAATCCCTTCGTCATACACATTTCCGATCGCCTGGTTTTTCAGGAAATCCACCACATCGGAAACCTCGGAATCGGAAACAAAGGCGCCCTGTACACGGGCGGGCTTGGGATAGCCCTGCGGATAGAAAAGCATGTCGCCCTTACCGAGCAGCTTCTCCGCGCCGTTCATGTCCAGAATGGTGCGGGAATCCACGCCGCTGGATACGGCAAACGCGGCCCGGCTCGGCATATTCGCCTTGATCAGGCCGGTAATGACGTCCACGGAAGGACGCTGGGTGGCGATGATCAGATGAATGCCCGCCGCTCTGGCCAGCTGGGCCAGACGGCAGATGGATTCCTCCACCTCGCCGGGCGCCACCATCATCAGGTCCGCCAGCTCGTCCACGATAATGACGATCTGAGGCAGGCGCTCCGGCGCATCCGGATTTCCCTTTTTCTTCTGCTCCTCCACCTTTTTATTGTAGCCCTTCAGATCGCGCACATTCCAGTCCGCAAATTTCTGGTACCGGCTCTCCATCTCCGCAACGCCCCAGTGCAGCGCGCTGGATGCCTGCTTCGGGTCCGTCACCACCGGAATCAGCAGGTGGGGAATGCCGTTATATACGCTCAGCTCCACCACCTTCGGATCCACCAGAATCAACTTCACCTCGTCCGGTTTTGCCTTATAAAGAATGCTCATGATCAGCGTATTGATGCAGACCGATTTTCCGGAACCCGTGGATCCCGCAATCAGCATGTGGGGCATTTTGGCGATGTCGGAAACCACCACCTTGCCGGCGATGTCCTTACCCACCGCAAAGGCAAGCTTTGACGGGAATTCCCGGAAGGCTTTGCTCTCCAGAAGCTCCCGGAGACTGACGACCGTGTTCTCCCTGTTGGGCACCTCGATGCCGATGGCCGCCTTTCCCGGAATAGGCGCTTCGATTCGGATGTCAGTGGCTGCCAGATTCAGCTTGATGTCGTCGGAAAGCCCGACGATCTTGCTCACCTTCACGCCCTGTTCCGGCTGCAGTTCATAGCGGGTTACGGCCGGTCCCTGGCTGATATCCGTGATCGTCACCTTCACGCCGAAGGTTGCCAGGGTCTGCTGCAGCTTTGCCGCCGTGTTTTTAAGCTCCCTGGCCGCATCCTGCCCGTTCTTGTTCTCCGCCCGCTTTAACAGGGACAGAGGCGGGAACTGATAAGGCCTCGGCGGCGTTTTGGGCCGTGGCGGGGATGCCTTCGGCTCGGCCTTTGCCGCCGTGCTGCCGCCGGAACCGGTTGCTGCTGCCACAGGCCTTGCAGTGGGTGCAGCGACAGGTTTGGGCAGCGCTTTCTCCACCTCGGGAGCAGGAGGCTGTTCGTCCGCAAACCGGATTCCTGAAAATGCAGCCTCCGGTTCCCCGCTTTCCGCTTCCTCGCTTTCGATCTCTTCCTCCTCCGGAATTTCTCCGGCGCTGTATTCGAAGATTTCCTGGATTTCCGGTTCTGTATGCTCTCCGGCATCCGCTTTTTCATCCTCAAAAGCCGCCGGTTCTTCCTGCATCCACAGTTCTTCCCGGGTTTCCTGCGTATCCGCTGTCAGAGAAACGGGTTCCAGCGTTATGTGGAGCGGCTCCATCATTCGCATGTCCCGGAATACATCCGCGTTCCGATAGGTTTTCGCCAGAGGATCCGCCGACGGCGCCTTTTGCTCCCTGTCCACGGAAGCTTCCGCCTTTTCTCCTTCTTTTCCGACTGGTGAAAGAGTTTCCTGTGCAGCCCGGAACGGGACCTCGTCTCTTTCTTCCTCCTCTTCCGTCGTCGCAGAATGAATGCGGATTCTTTCCAGATCAATCAGATGATCCGTCTGAGAAGAGTCCGGATTTATGCCGCCTTTTCTTTTCACGGAAGACGTTTCTCTGATCTCCCGCATGCTGGCAAAAGTTCCTGGAGTGCCGGCGGAAACCCGCGGCGAATTTTCCGCTCCGGCCGCTCTCGTTTCTTCCGCGAGCGTAGGATTCGGCATCACGCCGAACACCTTTTTGTCCATACGGAGGATTTTCTCCGCATCCCGGCGCGCTTCCTCCTCTTCCCGTTCTTTCGCCTCCTGCGCACGGCGGCTTTCCTGCTCCTGACGCCTCTGTCTTGCCCGCTCCTTCCGGGCGATGGCATCCTCTCTTGCGGATTCATAAACCCTGCGGCTTCCTGTTTTCACCCCGCCCACAAAAGATTTTTCCGTCACAATCACCAGGCAGATGATGGCAAGCACGATCACCAGAAGCACGGCACCGACCATTCCCAGGAAATGCTCCAGCAGCCAGGCTACGGAACCGGACAGAACGCCGCCCCCCGTCTTCGTTTCCGCGCCTGCCGTATAAAGGGCCACGACGGAGTAGCTTTCCAGGGAAGCCGCCTCTCCCCCGATCATTTCCAGTACAACGCCGATCAGGATAAAAAGCACAACTCCCGCCGCGATCTTCAAAGCGGCGAAAAAATTGCCCCGGTTGGAAAGGCCAAAGGCCAATCCCACAAAAACAAGCACGGGGACCGCATAGGCCACCATGCCGAATAATCCGAACATCACGCTGCTCACGGCGTTCCCGACCGGACCGATCACGCCGAAATTACACAAAAAGAGCAGGACGCAGAGCGCAAATACCGCAATCAGAAGGATCTCATTTGCGATTGCGCGCTCCTCCTGTTTTCTGCCCTTTGTCTGGTTTCCTTTACCGCCTGACTTTGTTCTGGAGCTGCTTCTCGTTCTGGAAGAAGATGTACTTTTTTTCTTTGTGCCTGATCTTGTGCCCGACCTGCTTCCTGAAGTTGATGCCATTCTACTACCGCCTCCGTAATCTGTATGACCACAGACTGAATCGAAGTTAGTATACCACGAAAACGGAAAGTTGTCATCCTTCTATTTCCCAGGATGGATCCCGTCCGGACCCTTACGCCGGAATCTATTATATCCTGCCCATCTCATGCAGCTTCGCAATGGCATCCTTAATTCCGCCCACCTCATTGATCAGCCCGGCTTCCACCGCCTGTCTGCCCACAAGGATGGTTCCCAGATCCTTGGTGAGCATTCCGGTCTCCATCATCATCTCTTCCATCCTGCTTCTGGACAGGGAGCAGTGAGCGCAGACGAATCCGGTGATCCGGTCCTGGATCTGCTTGAAATAGTCAAAGGTCTGCGGCGCACCGATCACGGTGCCGCTCATCCGGACCGGATGAATGACCATGGTCCCGGACGGGACAATAAAAGAATAATCGGCGCTCACAGCGATGGGAACGCCGATGGAATGGCCGCCCCCCAGAACCAGGGAAACCGTGGGCTTGCTCAGGGACGCGATCATTTCCGCAATGGCGAGTCCCGCCTCCACGTCTCCGCCCATGGTGTTCAGCAGAATGAGCAGGCCTTCGATCCGGCTGCTGTCCTCAATCGCCGCAAGCTGGGGAAGGATGTGTTCGTATTTGGTGGTCTTTGCGGAACTGCTCAGGTTGTCATGTCCTTCGATCTCCCCGATGATGCTGATCATATGGATCGCCCGTTCCTCTTCACCATGCCGCTCCAGCGTGAGCTGACCCGTCTGCTCGATCCGTTCGTCCCTCTGGCGTTCCCGTTCCTGCTTGCTGTCCGCTTCCTCCTCCTTTGCCTTCACATTCTCCTTCTCCGCCTGTTCCACGGTCTCCGCCAGGTGTTTCATCCCCGGCCTTCTTCCATAATAATCTGCCGTATCAATCCATATTCCCATAATCTGGCCTCTCCTTGTCTTTTCCTTCCGCTCTCCGGTCAAACGCCCGTGCGGGTCAGAATCCTCTTTTCTTTATTCTTTCAAAGAGAAGCCATTTTATTCACTGATAATCGAAATCGTCTCCCTCTTCCACCCGGTCGATGTCAAAAAACATCCTGTCTTCGCCCGGTTCAAAGGCATAATCCATTTCCCTGCGCTCATGCTTTTTCGGCCCGGGAAGCGGATTGGGAATGGGTTCTCCCGGAAGCGGCCTTCGTTCTGTGGAAATCCTTTCTTCGATCCCTCCATTTTCCCCGGGAACTGCCGTGGCAGGAACCGCGGATGCAGAAACCGCAGATGCGGAAACGCCCGCCTCTCTGCGTCCCTTCCGTTTCACCTCCCGGAAAAAGGCGCCATGGAGGCCCATTCCGGCCATGATCAGCCAGAACAGAAGCGCCACCGCACATTCCGCCCCGCCGCTTTGCGCAAAAACGCACCGGAACGTGGAAAGCAGGAAGGGCAGCAGCCACACGCTGCCCACGTTCCTCTGCTGGTCAAAGAAAGCAAAAATATATAAAATACAAAGGCAGATCACGGGAATCATCCAGAAAATGCCCGTCTCTGCAGAAAGCTGTCCGAACGAGCCTGCCAAAAGGCCATATCGGTCCATCAACGCTTCCAGAGGCCCCGCTCCGGAAATCCATACCTGCAGCGCCAGAACGGCTGCATAGCCCAGGACAGCTGATAAAACCAGGACAGCGATCCCCGCCGCTCTTTTCTTTCCGCCCGCCTTTCTCACGCTGCGGACGCCCTGCTGCGTTCTGTCTGCCGGAAGAACGAAAATGGATGCCCATATGGGAAACAGAAGCAGGGGAGCAAAGGCAGAATCCAGGAAAACCGCAGCTCCTGCCAAAAGGCCGCTGAGAATCGCCCAGCCAACTGCGCTTTTTCTCACGGAAGGCACCTTTTGAAAAGCCAATCCCGCTGAGAGATTTTCTATGTACAGGGAGGAAAAAATCAGCAGAACAGCCGCTGCCGTCAGGAAAAAGCCGTACTGTCCGCCTGACGCAGACAGTCCCGGAAAGACAGGAAGAAATGCCAGCGCAGCGGTCACCGTCACTGCAGGAAGCTTTCCCGCAAGGGAACGAAGCGCCGGATACAACAAAAGAACCCCAAGAGTCTCATACAAAGGCGGCAGAAAGCCTGCGGCATGAATTCCGCGATCCGCCCAGGAGGACAAAAGCAGCTTCAGCCAGGCATAAAGCGAGGAAAAGGTGAGCGAAGCAAAGGGAAAGCCGGAAAACGCCGAGAGAGAGAGTCCCGCACCTGCCGTTTCAGCTGCGCCGGCCTGCCGCAGGTGAAACAGGCGAAGCGCCAGAGAAACAGCGATCAGAAGGACCAGATAGATTCCTTCTGCAAGTTTTTCCCTAAAACGGGTTTTCTTCCCCCTTGCTTCTTTCCCTGCGCCCCTGTATTTGCCGGAAAGCAGGCGTGCCGGAAGGAACAGAACGCAAAACAGAAGCAGAATGCATCCTGCCGCCGCCAGTAGATACCACTGGACCTGCTCCCATCCCAAACGCATGCAGACCCTTTCCGCCTGCATGGTAAGCGCCGCACAGACCGTCAGTCCGTACAACGCCCAGAGTATATCGTTCACCCCGCTTCTGCGATAGCTCATAACTCCCCCCGCTTTTTTAAATTTGCGCCAGCGCCTGTTCCAGATCCGCAATGATGTCGTCCGCGTTTTCAAGGCCCACGGAGAATCGGATCAGATCCGGATTCACACCGGCTTCCTTCAGCTGCTCATCATTCATCTGTCTGTGCGTATGGCTTGCCGGATGCAGCACACAGGTTCTCGCATCCGCCACATGGGTCACGATAGCCGCAAGGAGCAGCTTATCCATCAGCCCCTCCGCCGCGCTTCTTCCGCCCTTTAAGCCGAAGGAAATCACGCCGCAGGTGCCGTTCGGCATATATTTCTGAGCCAGTTCATAATATTTGCTGCTCTTTAAGCCGGGATAATTCACCCAAGCCACCTTTTCATGATTCTCCAGATACTGCGCCACCTTCAGCGCGTTCTCACAATGCCTGGGCATCCGCAGATGCAGGGTTTCCAGACCGATATTCAGTAGAAACGCGTTCATCGGGGACTGAATGGAACCAAGATCCCGCATGAGCTGGGAGGTCGCCTTCGTGATGTAGGCTTTCTTCCCGAATTTTTCCGTATAAATAATGCCATGATAGGACTCGTCCGGCGTGCACAGCCCCGGAAACTTCTCCGGATACAGGCTCCAGTCGAAATTGCCGGAATCCACGATGGCGCCGCCCACGCACATCGCGTGGCCGTCCATATATTTGGTGGTGGAGTGGGTCACGATATCCGCTCCCCACTGAAAAGGATTGCAGTTGATGGGGGTGGCAAAGGTATTGTCCACGATCAGAGGGACCTGATGCGCATGGGCCGCCTTTGCGAACTTTTCAATATCCAGAACTACCAGAGCAGGATTCGCGATGGTCTCCGCAAGCACGCATTTCGTATTGTCCTGAAACGCAGCGCAGAGGGTGTCGTAATCGTCGTCCGGGTCCACGATGCTGCAGGAAATTCCCATCTTCTTCATGGTGTTGACGATCAGGTTAAAGGTACCTCCATAAACCGTGGAGGAAAGCACTACGTGATCTCCCGCCTCACAGATATTGAACACCGCGTAGTAATTTGCCGCCTGACCGGAAGAAGTCAGCATGGCTGCAACGCCGCCCTCCAGCTCGCAGATCTTCTGTGCCACGCAGTCGTTGGTGGGATTCTGCAGCCTGGTGTAGAAATAGCCTTCCTCCTCCAGATCGAACAGTCTGCCCATCTGCTCGGAAGACTCGTATTTAAAGGTCGTGCTCTGATAAATGGGAAGCACGCGCGGCTCCCCGTTCTTCGGCTTCCAGCCGGACTGAATGCATATGGTTTCCTTTTCGTATGGTTTCTTCATCTTCTGTGTCCCTCTGTTATGTAAATCATGAAAGCATCCCGCCCGGCAGTTTCCATCGGACAGGCTGAAAGTTACTCGTTCCAGTTATGATAAACCGCCTGCACGTCGTCATCCTCATCCAGCAGGTCCAGCGTCTTCTGCAGGTTCTTGATGGCCGTCTCATCGGTCAGATCCACGTAGTTCTGCGGGATCATGGTCACTTCTGCGCTCGCCAGCGGGATTCCCGCGTCTTCCAGCGCCTTCTTCACGTTTTCCAGCTCATCCGGATCGGTAAGGATTTCGTAGCTGTCCTCTTCCTCGGAAAAGTCCTCCGCTCCTGCATCCAGAGCCGTCATCATCAGTTCATCCGCATCCGCCTCATATTCTTCCTTATCGATGATGATCTGGCCCTTCTTGTCAAACATGAAGGATACGCAGCCGGGCGTGCCGATGTTTCCGTTTCCTTTGGTGAAAGCGCTTCTCACATTGGCCGCCGTCCGGTTTTTGTTATCGGTCAGCGCATCCACGATGATGGCGATTCCGTTGGGGCCGTAGCCTTCATAGGTCACGTATTCATAGTTTACGTTGCCCACGTCTCCCGCGGCCTTCTTGATGCCGCGCTCAATGGTATCATTCGGCATATTGTTGGATTTCGCCTTGGCAATCACCTGCGCCAGCTTGAAGTTGTTGTTCGGATCAGGTCCGCCCTCCTTTACTGCCACCGCGATTTCCCTTCCGAGAATGGTAAAAATCTTACCCTTCGCCGCATCGTTCTTTTCCTTCTTGTGCTTAATATTGGCAAATTTTGAATGTCCTGACATATATCCTCCTCTTTTGCCGCTTCTGACGGCAGTTATTTGCTTATCTGTCGTTCTTCACCATGTTATAATATATCATTCGTCTGAAAAAACGTCAACCAACCCTATGTAATCAGTTCCAGGCTGACTTTAAGGGCTTCGTTGACCCGGTCCATCACCGGAGCGTCCAGATGGCAGACCTTATCCTTCAGACGCGTCTTATCAATGGTACGAAGCTGCTCCAGCAGAATGACCGAGTCCTTAACGATGTCGTACTGCCCGGCATGAAGCTCGATGTGAGTGGGCAGCTTCGTTTTATTGGTCTTTGATGTAATGGCCGCACAGATGACGGTGGGGCTGTGTCTGTTTCCCACATCATTCTGTATGATGAGCACCGGCCGCACTCCGCCCTGTTCCGACCCCACAACCGGTCTTAAATCCGCATAATAAATATCTCCGCGACGCAAAATCTCACGCTCCTTTTCAGAAATGATAGCATTAGTATTGCACCATTTCCGAAAGGGTATGCAAAAGAAGCCTCACTTTTTATTTAAAAAAGGCTCAGGAAAAATCGCGGAAATTATCTTTGGTATAAACCGTTTTTCCATCCTTTTTGTAGACCCGCGGGACGCGACGGTTCAGGCAGCAGGCCAGCTCATAATTGAAGCGCCCGGAAAGGTCTCCCAGCAGCTCCATGGAAATGCTCTCATCCCCATCGGTTCCGATCAGGGTCACCAGTCCATTCTCTTCCGCTTCCGGGATGTGGGTTACATCCACCATGAACTGATCCATACAGACCCTTCCAAGGATCGGCGCCCGTTTCCCGGCGATCAGCACGTATCCCTGCCCGGAAAGGCTTCTGGGATAGCCGTCCCCGTATCCCACAGGAACCGTCGCGACACGCATGTCTTCTTTCGCGGTAAAGGTTCCTCCGTAGCTGATCTGCTCTCCCGCCTTCACTTCTTTGATAAAAATGATCCGGCTGTAAAGAGACAGAGCTGGCCGCAGGGAAACGATGTCCCTTTTCACCTCGTCAGAGGGCCAGAGACCATAAAGGATGATGCCCGCCCGAACCGCATCAAGACCGGACTGCGGCATTTCCACGATTCCCGCGCTGTTGGCGCAGTGCCGCATGGGAATCCTGATCCCCAGCTCCTTCTCTATCCTTTTGCAGAAGGAAAGGAAGGAGGAAAGCTGTGCCTCGGCATGGCTTTTATCCGCCTCATCCGCCCTTGCAAAATGGGTGAAAATTCCTTCGATTTCCAGTCCCGGCGTTTCCATGCATTTTTTTACAAAAGAAAGTCCCGCATCATCCGGCCGGATTCCAATACGGTTCATCCCCGTGTCCACCTTGATGTGAATCTTGAAGGGACGTCCGCTGACGGCAGCTGCCTGCGAAAGCTGCGGCAGCATATCCTCTCTGAAAACCGTCGGCCGGATATCCTCCCGCGCCAGCTTCTCATAGGTATCAGGGAAGGCATATCCCAGCACCAGAACCGGCTTGCGCACTCCGCTCCCCCGCAGGATAAGCGCTTCCTCCACCGTTGCAACGGCAAACCCGTACAGACAGGGCATATCCTCCAGTTCATGGGCGATGGGAACCGCCCCGTGTCCATAGCCGTCCATTTTCACCACAGCGATCAGCTTGACACCCGCGCTTACGTTTGCCATCATATGCTCTACATTTTCATGAATGGCGTCCAGATCCACTTCCGCCCAGATTCTTTCATATTTCATTTCCGTTACCTCTTTTTTAGCCGCCGTAAGGCGGCATTTTATTCAAAGGAATTTGCGCTTTGCGCAAATTCCCAGGAGAAAGCCGCAGGCTTTCCCCGCCTCTTTTTAGCCGCCGTAAGGCGGCATTTTATTTCATCACCGCATCCAGCGCCTCCAGAATCTTTCCGGCGCTGACATTATATTCGCTGGCGCGCTCCGCCGCCGCGTCTCCGGCAAGGCCGTGCAGATAAACTCCGGCACACGCGGCTTCAAAGGGTTCCATGCCCTGAGCCAGCAGTCCGGCGATGATGCCGGTGAGCACATCACCGCTTCCCGCCGTAGCCATACCGCTGTTGCCGCTCTGATTGATGTAGCAGCGGCCCTGCGGATTTGCAGCCACGGTCGCCGCTCCCTTGCACAGAAGAACCGCATGCAACCGGGCCGCCCACTCCTGGCAGAGGGAAACCGGATCGGCAAGCACCTCCTGCATACTTTTCTGCGTCAGCCTGGCAAGCTCGCCGGGATGGGGCGTCAGGATGAGCGGCCTCCCCCCGTCTTCTCTCTGGCGGCACAGCGTTTCCAGAAGCGCCCTGTCCGCCGCCAGCAGGTTGATGCCGTCCGCGTCCAGAACCAGCGGCTGCTCCGTCTCCGTCAGAATCAGCCGTATCAGCTCCCCGGCTTCTGTTCCCGTTCCCAGTCCAGGGCCTGCGGCAATCACATCCGCCCAGCCCGCCGCCTTTCGCAATGCGGAAATTACCGTCTCTCCCGCTTCATTACCATCATGCCCATAAAGGGACAGCATGGCTTCCGGAACTGCGGTCTGCAGGATAATCCGGTTTTCCTCTCCGGAAAGCACGCGGACCATGCCCGCTCCTGAACGAAGAACCGCAGAAGACGCCAGAATGGCCGCACCGGCCATTCCTCTGCTTCCTGCCGCCAGCAGCACCTTGCCGAAGGTTCCCTTATTCCCGTACGGATCCCTCCGGGGAAGAGTCGGGGGCGCTCCAGGAGGGAAGGTAAACGCAGACGGCTTCTTTTCATAAAAACTCTCCTGTGTGATGCCAATCTGCGCAGTCACCACTCTGCCCGCATAAAATGCACCGGGATAAAGCACCAGCCCCCGCTTTGAGAAAGCAAAGGTGACGGTCACATCCGCCCGCACCGCACAGCCGTAAACTGCGCCGGTATCTGCGCCGATGCCGGACGGGATATCCACGCTCAGGACAAACGCGCCGCTTCGGTTGATGTATTCCACTGCCTCCGCATACCGTCCCTCCGGCGCGCGGTGCAGACCAATGCCGAAAATGGCGTCCACAATGATATCATATTCCCCATCCGGCATATGATCCATAATGGTACACCCATATTTTTCCAAGATGGCAATCTGCGTTTCCGTCTCGGGGGAACAACGGCTCCGTTCCCCGATCAGCCAGAAATCCACCGGGAAGCCCTCCTGCATCAGAAGTCTTCCCACAGCGAATCCATCTCCGCCGTTATTCCCGCAGCCGGCCGCAATCAGCGTTCTTTTTCCCTGCGTTTTTCTTTCTTCCGAAAACGCCCCGAGAATCTCTCCGGCACAGGCAAGAGCCGCCCGTTCCATAAGTACAAGAGAAGGTACGCCGAAGCCTTCGATCGTGTTTCTGTCACATTCCTTCATTTCTGATGCCGTCACCAGATATTCCATACGTCTGACATCCATTTTTCTCTTGCTGCCTCCATGTCTGGATTTTCCAACGGAGAAATCGCATTCGATCGGATCAAGATGCTCCTTTCCCCTATCGGGGC
>NBJMC04202__coassemble_1644_pt1 | contig 22263 bp, 15 predicted proteins | sample NBJMC04202__metabat2_high_PE_053 | metagenome-assembled genome bin NBJMC04202
CTCCCGTCATGAAAATGATATCCAGATTCTTCAGGATATCTCCACGCAGCTCGCCCTGTCTGAGGATGTCACCCGTTTCCGTCTGGATGATCAGCCGCAGAAGGCCCTCCATCTGGAAGAGCATCTGAAGAGATATACCACTGTCAGCCAGTTTTTCAGTCTTCTTTTATACTGGTATCATGGCGACGACTATCTGTATCATTTTTCTTCCTCTGTCAGTCTGGACAGCTTTCTGAATACTAACTGTATTCTGGAAAACTATGACCCGGAACAGTTTCGGTCTCTTCTGGAACAGGAAAAAAAAGATTTTCTCATCCTGCCGGAACAGGAAGTTACCGGCATGTGGATCAACGGCTATCTTTCAGATTTAAACAAGATCATTTATCTGATGGATATCTCTCCATCCCGCGAAGAAACCCTGATTTTTATTGTCCCTGCTTCCTATTACGACAATCTCCTGACTCGTTCCGGCAGCGATCAGGCAGAAGAGTCCCGGACGGATTTCCTTTATTATGACGGTGCTTTCATTACCTGCCGCGGAGATGAAGCGGACACTCTTCCTCAGGAAGAGTTGAGCGCTCTGCTTGCAGAGCGCTCCGACGGTTCCGAAGTCGTCCGCCTGAACGGCCGTCGTTATCTCCTGAGCACCCAGACCGGGACCAGCGGTATCCTCTACGGAAGCCTGCAGCCCATGTCCGTTTTCCACGACAAAATCCTTGCCGAGCAGTGGGGGATTTCCCTGATCGTCCTGGTATGCGCCATCCCCGCCGCCTTCGCCATCACCCTGGCCGCAGGCAGCATCCTGCGCCGCGTGAAGCGGATGAACCTGCTTCTGAACGAGGAAGGCTACAACCTGGACAGCATCGAGAGCGGCATCCAGCTTCTTGTGACAAACTACCGGGACACGGAAAAGGAAAGCCAGTCTCTGAAAAAGACCCGCTTCATCAGCGATTTTGTCCGAGGAAGCTTTTCTTCCCGTCAGGAGGCCATCGCTGCGGCGCAGGAATGCGGCCTGAACATCAATTATAAGCTGTATCTGACCGCTCTGACCAAGAGCAGGGAGCTTGGCAATGAAAACCGGGTGTATTCCGACATGCTGGAGGCGATCGCCGGCACGAGCCGGGCAGACGGCTTCGGCATCCATCTGATCGGCAACAACCAGAACCTGTTCCTGCTGTTTGCCGATAAAAAGGAAGAGATCGAAGGGCTGCTTTCCAGGCTGCTCGCCATCGGCAAACAGTACGATCCGGACTACATCATGGCCGTCAGCGATTATCACCGCTCCTTCGGGGAAAGCTCCCGGGCCTATCTGGAGGCCAACACGGCCTTCGACAACCACCTGCTTCTGGATAACAGCAAGCTCATCCGCTTTTCCGACGCGGCGCAGAAGGATTATTCCAGCCTGATCGAGGAAAACGACCTGAACCGGCTGAAGGCGGCTATCCGCAACCGGGATCAGGCCGCGGCGGACGCCGTGGTGAAGGATATCTGCAACCGGCTCAACGGGGAAAAAGCTTCTCTGTACGCCTTCCGGATCCTTTACAGCGACCTCATGCACACGTTGCTTGCGGAATGGAAGGGGGACAAAACCGAATTTGATGAATTTTACAACGTATTCACCCTCTCCCAGTGCCTGAACATGCAGGATTTTTACGAGCTGCTCAGCGACGCCTGCCGCATGGTCATCGCCAACCGGGAGGGCATCGGCATCCAGAATTCCGACATCGTGCAGAAGGCCATCGCCTATATGCAGGAGCATTTTTCCGACCCGGGCCTGACCATGAACGCCCTGGCGGAATATCTGCAGGTGAGCGCCGTCAGCCTGTCTGTGGAATTCCGCAACGAGCTGGATATCCGCCCCTCCGATTATCTGGCCAACCTGCGGATGGAAAAGGCGAAGGAGCTGCTGCGGGAAACCAACATGCTGATCGGAGACATTACCCTGGCGGTGGGCTACGAGGACGCCCACGTATTCCGCCGCCGCTTCAAGCAGTATACCGGCATGACGCCGGGACAGTACCGGGAGCAGTGACGCAGACCCCGCCCGCGCCCGGATGCGGAATTTCCCGCCTGACCCGTCAAAAAAAGCAAAGGAGCCATACTTATGCACAACATTTCCAGCCGTGAAAAACTGACCTACACCGGCAGTCTGCTGGGGCAGAACATGATCTACAGCTTCGTCACCATGTATATCATGTTCTTCTTCACCGACCTGCTGCGCATCCCGCCGGAAAGCGTGACCGTCATCATGGTGGCGGCCAGCCTGTGGGACGCCGTAAACGATGTCCTGATGGGCATGATCGCGGACCGGACCCGGACCCGCATCGGCAAATTCCGCCCGTATCTGCTTGCCGGGCCGGTTTTCATCGCCCTTGCCACCATTTTCTGCTTCGTGAGCTTCGGCGGCTCCCTGGGAGGGACCATCGCGGTCGCCGCCGTCTGCTACGTGCTCTGGGACATCACCTATACGGTCTATGACGTGCCGATCTGGGCCATTTCCTCCGTTTCCTCTCCGAATCCGGACGAAAAGAACGGCATGGTCACGCTTGGAAAGATCGGCGGCACCATCGGCACGGTCATCATTTCCGTGGGAAGCGTTTCCCTGCTTAACGCCTTCGGCGGAGAGCGAAGCGCCGCAGCCTATACGGCCGCCGCCGCGGTGGTAGCCGTTGCCGGGGCGGCCCTGATGATCCTGAGCGGCTTCGTCCTGAAAGAACGGATCGAGCCTCCCCCGAAGGACATCCCGTTTTCCCGCAACATCCACACCATCCTTGACAACGGCCCGTTGATTGCGCTGTTGGTTTCGCTTCTGATCATCGATATGGTGAACAACCTCCGGCAGGTCTCTCAGATGTATTTTGCCGTTTATGTATGGGGAGATTCCGGTTATGTCACCTATATCGGCGTGAGTCTGGTACTGGGCATGATCACCGGAATGGCGGTTTCTCCCATGCTGATCTCTCATTTCGACAAGAAGAAAATCTTTATTATTGCCTGCATTGCCGGAGGCATTTCCAGCTTCCTGCCTTTCCCGATGAACGCCGGCCCCGTTACCGGCCTGATCCTTCTGGGCGTCAGCTTCGCCTTTACCGGAATGACCACCATCAGCAGCACCTCCATGCTGATGGATGCCATCGATTATTCGGAATACCGGCTCGGCTTCCGGGGAGAGGGGATCGTTTTCTCCATGAACACGTTTTTGAACAAGCTGAGCTCCACTATTTCAAAGGGGCTTCTCGGCTTTGCCATGACCGCCATGCATTATGAGGAAAATATGGATCCCACCCCAGCCGTAATAACCGGCTTCGGGGCCATGGTCTATGTGGTTCCCGCCCTCTGCTTCCTCCTGGCAATCCTGCCCCTGTTCCTGTATCGTTTAAAGCCCGCGCAAATTGAGAAAATTCAGAAGGAGCTTACAGACCGCCGTCAGGCGGAGAAAGGAAACTGATATGGATATATCCGCTTATTTTATGCCTCCGGAAATCAGAAATGCCAAAAAAGCCCTGTGTATTCAGCCTCATCCCGACGATATCGAAATCGGAATGGGCGGCGCCGTGGCCGCTCTTGCCGCGGAAGGCTGCTCCATCACTTATCTTACAGTCACCAACGGAGATCTGGGAGATTCCACTGGGAAGCTGGACTTTTCGGAAATCGCCGCCCTGCGCCGGAAGGAAACCATAGCCGCCGGTAAGGTCCTTGGGGTTTCTGACTTTCTTTTCTATGATCTGCCGGACGGCTCTCTTTCTGACATTCCTTCCCTTGCCGGAAGAATTTCAGAGACTATCCGAAACCTGCGGCCGGACGTGATCTTCTGTCCGGACCCCTAGGCGCAGTATGAGGCCCACAACGATCATATCGTTACCGGCCGGGCAGCGGCCCAGGCCTTTATTTCCTCCAGCCTGTCCCGCTATCCCCGAGAGACACAGACCGCGCCCTGGCAGGCGGACGCCATCGCCTTTTATTTCACGCAGAAGCCGAATACGGTGATCGATGTGACGCAGACCTTCGAGACGAAATTCGCCGCCATGGCAGAACACCGCACCCAGTTAAACGAAGAGCTTCTGGGCCTGTACCGGATCTATTTTTCCATGCAGGGCCAGAAGCTGGCGGAGGGAAAGGATTTTGCTCTGGGAGAGGGCTTTAAGGTGCTCGGACCTCTGCATATGCACTGCTTTGTGGAAGCGCCGGAAATCTGAACATCTACAGATAGGACTTCATCTTCTGACACAGCTTCTCCTCAATGGAAATCAGCCGTCCGCAGAGTTCCCTTGATGCATGGTCCGCTCCCCTGAACTGGTTCAGGTACCGGTTCAGGGATTTGGTTCCCATATTACAGCCGTCTGTGATCAGATCGGCTACCGTGGCGTCGCTGTCGTCCATGCTCATTTTTACGTTTGTTTTTATCCAGGACATGCCCTTTGCCATGGCCGCAGGTTCCTTTTCCTGCGCGCCGTAATTGCACAACAGGGAATGGATCTCGTTTTCCAGTTTTTCATGGTGTTCCCTGCTTTCCTGAAGAAGCTGCTTCAGGCCGGGGCCGGAAACCTTTTCCAGCACCTCATCGATGGACGATACTGCCATCTTCGCCCCGGCGTCACATTCCCGGAGCAGCTTTATGGTATCTGATTCATTCATTACAAGCCACCTCCATTCTGCCGCCTGCGGCGGCCTTCTTTTTTGTCTATTATCCCGGAGATGGCTGAAAATATACGGCCAGGCCTAAAACAGACATTCGCGTTCAGATCAGCCCGCACAGATATGCATAGGCATTCATGATGGTAAGCTGCTGTTTTCCCGCGATGAAATAAAAATCCAGCATCTGCTCTCCCTCTGCGCACAGACAGGCTCCGTAGAGGGGAATATCGCAGCTGATCACCGGTTTTCTGGAAGCGATGAGCATGCCGTATCCGTTTTCCGATAACAGCAGGGGAAGCTCCACGCCTCCATGGGAAATGTATCTGGCAGAGGCGTTCAGGGAAATACCCTTTTCTCCCTGCATGCCGGGCGCATAAAGCTTTTCCCCCTTTGTCCGGTCCAGATACAGCCAGGCGCGCGGCTGCGCGCCGCCATCCTCAATCAGTCTGCAGTCCCTGCTCCGCTCCGCAAGCAGCGGCTTTTTCTCCCCGGAGAGATATCGGACCGCTCCGGACGCTTTATCCACCTGAAGGCACAGCTCCGTTCCGGAGAATTCCACCGCTGTCCTTGTATCTCTCAGCTTCCAGTTCTTTTCCATCCGGTTCACGGCGATGCCGGAACAGACGCCTTTCGGCATCTGCGATCCCTTCACAAAGGTCACCCGCACAATGGCGCTTCCCACCGGGCAGAGCCTCAGCACGCCGTAACGGCTCTGCAGATACAGGCCGTCTGCATTCTCAGCGCTCCAGCGCACCGCCAGGTCCGTTCTGGGGCGGCCCGCAGGGCGAAGATGATCTGCGGAAGGCATATCCCCAAAAGCGGGGAAACCGCCGGATAAACGGCCGGTGCTTCCCCATGTCCGTCCGGCTTCTGTGACTCCCCTTTTCTCCGCCTCTGCATAGGTCTCATAAGGCTTTCTTACAGTAACATTTGACGCGGAAGCTGGAGACCGGAGGGAAGCGGACGGTTTTGTCCGCGAGGCGGCGGACGGTCTTTCCTGCCGTACCGGGGATGGCTGTTTGCGCTCCGGGACAGAATTTTGCGGAATCTCATTTCGCGAAATATCATTTCGCACGATGGAAATCCTTTTTTTCTTCTGACTGTCTGGATTTCCGCCTGTTCTGCCGACGGCTGCCGACCTTTCTTTCTGAAGGGCCGTTGTTTTTTCCATTTGAGAAGCCGCACTTTTTTCCTGCTTCTTCGGAACCGGATCCGCAATGAGCCCGGTCAGATCGCCTTCATGCAGCACGCACAGCTCGTGCAGGGCACGGGTGGCCGCCACATAAAGAAGCCTGGCATTTCCGTCGTCGGAAGGATATGCCGCCCTTGTGGGATCCAGGAGCAGAACCGCATCGAATTCCAGTCCCTTGGTAAATTCCACCGGGAGCACCATGATGCCGCTTCCGAACACCGCCTTTTCCAGATCGCTCTCCGCCACGGGAATCAGCTTCTGCAGCTCTTTCGCCGTCCGGGAAGCTTCCTCTCTGTTCCGGCAGATCACGGCGATGGTATCGAAGCCCTTTTCCTGCCAGTCCCGGCAGATCCCGGCGCAGGCTTTGAGCATACCGCTCCGGCTGTCCGCCTTTCTGATCTGCACCGGATCTCCATGACGGATGATGGGCTCCGCCGCGTAGGGAGTGAAGCTTCCATGCTCCAGAATCCGGGCGGCAAATTCCGAGATTTCCACCGTGTTGCGGTAGCTTTTTTTCAAAATTCCGAAATAATCCCGGTCGCCGGAAAGCAGCAGGCCCTTCAGCTCCTCCCAGTCGTTCAGACCGTAGCCGAAATGGATGTTCTGGGAGACGTCTCCCATGATGGTATAGGTGCATTCCCGGATACAGGAATCCAGCACCCGGTAGACGAGCATGCCGAAATCCTGCGCCTCATCGATGACCACATGGTGGGCCTCGCTGATCACCTCCGTCTCCTTGATTTTCCGGTACAGATACGCCAGCGCCGCCAGGTCATAGACGTCAAATTCCCGGTCCGGGATCTGCACCTTCGCGCCCTTTTCTCTCTGCTGCTCCAGAAATTCCCGGTACAGATCGTAGATGGAACGCTTCCACACCTTTTTTCCGTACCTGCCCCGGTAGGCCTTCAGGATGGCTTTTCTTTCTTTTTCCGTATATTTAACGCCCTTTCCCAGAAATTCCTCTTTGATCTTGTTTTCCAGACGCTCGTTGAGCATGTTGATCTTGCTCTGTACGGAAATGGAGGGATTCTGCCGGATATAGCGCTCCACCGCGTCCCGGTCCATCAGCTCCACCGCTTCTCCCGGCGTGGGCGGACGGCCGCCCGTTTCATCAAACACTCCCGTTTTTCCGTCCTTAAAGCCTTCCACGAACTGTCTGGGGTTCAGATAGATGCTCCCTCTGGGAATGGTCTCCCATTCCAGCGCGTTGCAAAAGGCATCCAGCGCTTCAAACCACTGCGTCGTTCCCCGTTCCCTGCCGCCCGGGTCCGTCCGGTCCGCGGGACGGATCCGATATTTTTCCTCGTCCCAGTCCTCGTACAAAAGCCGCACGAAAAGCTGCTCCATGGTCATCTGCTTCACGCCGTATACGTCCAGGTCCGGAAGCACTCCGGTGATGTACTCCAGCAGGATCCGGTTGCTTCCCACAATGTAAAAATCTTCCGGCTTAAACCGCTCCTGATAGTTATAGAGAATGTAGGAGATCCGGTGCATGGCCACTGTGGTTTTTCCCGATCCCGCCACGCCCTGTACGATCATGTTGTGGTAGGGAGAGCGGCGGATGATATCATTCTGCTCCTTCTGAATGGTGGCGATGATCTCACCCAGCACGGCCTGCTTGTTTTTTGCCAGATACTTCGTCAGCAGATCGTCGTTGGTCACCACCTCGGAATCGTAAAAATCCAGGAGCTTTCCTTCCTCGATCTCGTAGGTCCGCTTTCCCTTCAGGTCGATTTTCACCCGTCCTCCGCCGGGCACCGGATAGCTGCATTTCCCCAGGCCGTTCTCATAATAGGCATTCGCCACCGGCGCGCGCCAGTCCACCACGACCCAGTGGGTGGTATCCTTTGATATGCCGCCCTTTCCGATATACAGAGTCTCCTGTTTTTTCAGCGCGTAATCCTGAAAATTGATCCTGCCGAAATAGGGTTTTTTCAGCGCCCGCTCGTTCCGTTCCAGCGCCCGCTTCATGTGATCGTGGAGCGTGATGGTATTGTTCAGGATGGTGAGCACCTCCACATCGTTATCGTGAAAATGCTCCAGCATCTCATCAATATCCCCCTTCATCCGGGAGACCTCCGCCCCATAGGTTTCCACGTTTTCCCGTACCACCTCAAGGGTTTCTTCAAGATGTGCTTCTTCCTTCCGTCTCTCCGGACTGCGCTCCGGATTTTTCTGATTCGTTTCAGCAGCCATATTTACCTCCGTTCCCAGACCTGCCGCTCCAGCCGGTACTGACTGGGCAGTATTTTTTTATGGTAACTGACGCGCGTCCAAACAGTAGTTTATATCCATTGTAGCCGGAAAACAAAAAATTACTAGACTTTTCTTTCCGGCTGTGTTAGAATACATCATAAATTGTGAGTAAAAACAGGACTGCAGAGTGTATCGGCAGTCCTGTTTCGTTTTATAGAATACTTTTATTCTTTTTTATGTATATCCAGAAAAATCCCTTCTGAAAAAGTGTGCGCCTGATCAGTACGCGATCATATCCTGATCCAGCTGGGAAATAGCGTCGCTGCTGAGCCCATAATAGCCCGCGTCATCCTTTTCCACCTTAACGATGATGGATTTCTGATCCTGCCATCCAAGCTCCGGCATATTTTCATTGATCACGTCCACCACCAGCTGCGCCAGCGCGTCGTTCATCGAGCGGTCATCCGGATAATCCGCAGGGTCCATCGCCGCAACGAACTCATCCACCGCCGCACTGATATCGTCCTCGCTGTTTACGATCACATCGATGGGACTGATCAATACCTCCACGTTGTAATCATCGCCGTTCGCCACCGCTTCCTGCACCTCAAACTTTGACTGTTGATAAATCGTTTTATACATATCCACGATCTGCTGATAAACCTCATCGGAAACTTCGCCAATTCCATAATACTGCAGGAAAAAATCCGCCTCAATCTCAATTCCCTGTTCGTACTCTTCCGCCGCTTCTTCCTCCGTGATATCCACCATTTCCCGGTATTCCATGGAATCCCCCAGATAGATATTGTTCAGCACGCCGAGCACATACCTGTCAGCGTCAAATCCCCCGCCGCATCCAGCCAGCAGAAGAACCGCTGCCAGCACACAGACAATCGCCGCCCTCTTTTTCCTCATACATTTCCCTCCATTCCGGAATGCTTTCCGGTTATTTGTGAACTTTCTGTGTCCCATTCAGAATACAGCAGGAGGATTGTCCCTGTCAATCTTGTAAACAGGCTTCAGGAAATATTAAGAAAGCCTTCCATTACTGTTCCGGCCGTGCCGGTCATGCTGACCAGCACGAGGGATGCATATCCCGGACTGAATCCGGACCGCTGCAGACATTCGCTCACCGCACCTTCTCCAGCGCCCTTCCCGCCAGAAACCTGGATACATTAAAGCTTCTGATCCCGTCCTTTTCCACTCTCGCCTCCATCCGGTCAAAATATCGCTGCATGGAATCCGTCTGTCCACATAAGAATTCATAATTCTCCTCCGAGGCCAGCACCGGAACCGCATCCGCAGAGAGCTCTGACAGATAAAGGAAATCTCCGTAGAATTCTTCTCTCTGCTCCGCCGTAAGCTCCATGCCGCTCTCCCGGTTTACATATTCCATATTATACTGGGCGATCCAGTAATCCGGCTTCGCATAGGCCAGAACGATGTAGAAAACCGTCACCACTGTCACCAGATACCGGAACAGCGGAAAATCTGACCGGAAAATGCTGCACAGGATCCCCGCAAGCGCCACCGCAATCACCGCAAGCGCCCAGAGGACGAGCACGCGCAGGAAGGTCAGCCGATAAGCGTCAATGTACAGAAGCATCCGGTAAGCGCTTGATGCCACCATGCAGTAAGTGCACAGGGAAATCACCGCGAGAATCCCCTTCAGGACCCGGCTCTCCCGGAAAAGAGAAAGGCAGATCAGCACGATAGCCAGATTGATCACGCAGACCGCAAGCAGCTGAAAGAATCCCTGTCTGGCATAGGAGGCATAGGACTGGCCTTCCGGAAGCCCTGATTTGCGCAGAAACAGATAGACGATCTGGATCCCACAGAAAATCAGGTAAACAAAAGCCAGCACCGAGGTAACCGTGATCGCAAGCACCGGCTCCTGCTTCCGCTTATCCGCGCACTCCTCTTTGATCACCCTCCGGTTCAGCATGGCAATGAAGCTGTAGGAGGCAAAAAACATGGTGACAAGCATGAAGCAGACCATGAAAATATCAATGGGTTCCACATAATCAAACAGATGGATGAAAAGCTCCCGGAAAACCAGATCCGCGCTGGCAAGCAGCGCCAGGATGACGACCAGCAGCGGACACAGAATCAGGATTCCCAGCAGTACATACCGGCCCTTTGCATTTTTCCCGTCCCGCTCCCGCTCCTTCATCCAGGCGTTCCCGTCACTGACCGGATACCCCAGCGAAGCGACGGTCTCCAGCAATGCCTGCCCCAAGGAGAGCAGATATTTGGACAGATTCCACCTTCTGTCATTCAGATACTGGTGCAGCATCATGCTGACCGCCAGCAGAAAAATGCCCAGTTTTGTAACATTGTGAATGGCGATGTTGTCTGTCAGGAAAATGCTGATGCCCAGAAGAAGGATGCTGACCAGATAGAAAATGCTGTCTTTTTTCCATGGAACCCCTGACCTTCTGGTACATGAGTAAAAATAAACAAGGGTTCCTGCCGCGAAAAAAGGCCAGGTAATTCCCGATGCGTTCCGATACAGGCAGAACGTATAGAAAAGGGCGTACAGGGCGCTTGCTCCGCCGAAGAACGCATAATTCTTCCTCATGAAAATCCGGTGTTCATCCGCCTGGACGAGCGCTTTCCCCGCAGACGTCTGCTCTGCCGCTCCCGCACGGCCCGCTTCTTTTTCCATTCTCTCTTCCATAAAGTCCTTCCTTTCCGGAGGCAGATAATGCCATGCATATTCTGTCCCGCTTTCAGCTTTGCCATCTTCTTTCAGGCTGTCCGGACAGTTTTACTGCCCGTCCTCTTCGTCGTCTTCCACATACTGCAGAATATCTCCGGGCTGGCAGTCCAGCGCCTTACAGATTGCGTTCAGCGTGGAGAGCCGAACCGCCTTTGCCTTATTATTTTTCAAAATTGACAGATTTGCGAGCGTGATATCCACTTCCCCGGCAAGCTCTGTCAGACCCTTTTTCCGTTTGGCCATCATCACGTCAAGATTTATCACGATTGACATGCTTACCTCCATTTCGACTCGTTCCCTATATGGTCAGATCATTTTCCAGCTTATAGGCCACCGCCCGGTCAAAAACCTGGCTTAGCACCTTGCTGAACAGCCCCGCTATCAGAAAAACCAGAATGATGATCATGACCGCCGGGGTCAGATATAAAACCATCCGTCCTGCTGTCACCAACGCGATCAGAAAGCTGTAGGTTCCCATCCGGTTTAAGCTCTTCACGTTCGCTTCCACAAAGCAGTCGTTTGCCAGAACCGTCCGGAACATCCGGCGGAGCTCATACAGGATCAGTTCTGCCAGAATCCCGGATGCGGCGAACAGTATGATGAGCTGTACATAATACTGGGCAAAATAAGAATTGATCTGCCCGTAGATCCTGACGGAGACCGGCAGGGTCAAAATCACCGCAATCCCCGCGAAAAACATGATGTCCAGAAGCAGCTTGGTCGCCCTGATCAGAGTATTTTCTTTCATGGTCTCATTTCCTTTCTCTTTTTCTGCTCTGCCATCAACATATCACGGCGCGCATTGAAAGTCAATATATTTTTATTGATTTACGATAAATTTTTATTTTAGATCAATGTGCTTCAGAATTTTCAGCCTGACATTACAGAAAAGAACACAGCCGGAAGCCTTTCCGCTCCCGGCTGTGTTTTGCCTGCATCTTTTGTCAAAATGCAACTGTTCAGAACAGCGCCTCAAAATTCTCTTCCCGTCTCTTCTCCTCCCGGCTCTGTTGTATACACATGAAACTCCTTTGTCTTAAAATCCGCATCCAGCCTGGCCGTATAACCGTCCTTCTCCCGAACGATGACCAGCCTTTCGTCTCCGCAGTCCTCCATCCGAAAGCTTCCGTCGAAGGCAGGGAAGGAATTCCGAAACTCCATCAGATGAAGCAGCTTTTTCACGACGGGCCGTTCCACTTCCCCGGCGATTTCCTCCTTCGTGTAATAGTGGCGGTTGATGTTGCGCCCCACCTTCGTTTCCTCCAGCAGCTTCAGGTCGTTCTTTCCGGCAAGAAGCCCCACATAATAGACCTGCGGGATGCCGGGAGCGAAGAACTGCACCGCTCTTGCCAGCAGATAGGCTGCGTCGTCGTCTCCCAGAGCGGAATAGTAGGTGCAGTTCACCTGATAGATATCCAGGTTGTTGTAGGCGGAGGTGTTATAAATCTTCTTCACATTGGCTCCGAACTTGAAGATATCCTCCTTCGTCCGGTCGATCTCCTCATCCGGAAGCAGATCCTTCACATCCACCACTCCGATGCCGTCATGGGTATCCAGCGTTGTGAACTGTTTTCTGGGGCAGATCTCCAGCCAGTGCTTCAGATACCGGGTCTGACCGTAGTACAGGGCGTTGATCAGCAGCATGGGAAGGGCGAAATCATAGACGTAGTAGCCTTTCTCCTCGATTTTCTTCTGCATGGTGTAATGCTCGTGAATCTCCGGCAGAATCGTCACATCCCAGGGCTTCACGATTTCCGCACACTCATCCAGAAGCTCCCACACTTCCGGCTCAATGAAAAAGCAGCTGGTTCCCGCCTTCTTTGTGGCATAGGCAAAGGCATCCAGACGGATCATGGCCGCGCCGTGGCCGCACATGCCGGTAAGGTTGTCCCGGATGAACTTCTTTGCCGTTTCCGACTTACAATTGATATCGATCTGCTCTTCATCAAAGGTACACCAGACCTTCTCCGCACTACCGTCCGCAAAATGGGCCTCCACATAGGGAGCGCGCGGCTTTCTTTTATAAATCACATCCACCTGCTCTTCGGTGGGCTCTCCGCCCTCCCAGAAATACTTATAGCGGATGAACAGATCCTTCCACGCAGAGGCGTCCTTTTTTTCCAGAAAATCCTGATAATACGAACTGTGGGCGGAAATATGGTTGATCATGTAGTCAAACATCAGATAATATCTGTCCGCCAGCCGTTCCACGTCCTGCCAGTCTCCGAAAGCCGGATCCACCTTCGTGTAATCCATGGGCGCAAAGCCCCGGTCTCCCGACGACGGGAAAAAGGGGAGGATGTGGACGCCGCCCACCGCATCCTTAAAATATGTGGAAAGAATTTGCTCCAGGTCCTTCAGATTGTGTCCCATGGAATCGGAATAGGTGATCAGCATGATCCTGTTTTCCAGCTTTTTCATTGTTACCTCCATGCCGAAGTCTGCTCCGGCCTCTCTTAAAGTTTTTTTGTTTTCTCCTGTTTTGTCGTGCCGCCTTCCACAAATTTTACCGGAAGGATGATGCTCTGTTCTACAGGCTTTTTTTCAATCAGCTTGAGCAGCACGTCCACACAGGCTGCCGCCATTTCGTGGACAGGCTGTTCAATGCTGGAAACCACATAGTCTCCCACATTCAAAACCCGCAGCCCGTCGTAGCCGATGAGCTGCACCTGCTGCGGAACGCGCACGCCCAGCTTTCTGAGTTTCTTCAGGATCACAACGGCATGCACATCGGAGCTGGTAAAAATTCCGTCATATTCACACACGCCGTCTCTGACGTTTGCCTCCAGAAAGGTCTCAATTCTTCGGATCTCTTCCTTCTGGAGGGTGGTTTCCTCCCCCAGCTCCACAGAAGAGGCGGAAAGCCCCGCCTGTCTGCAGGCTTCCAGAAAGGCCTGTCCCCGTTTCAGCGTCTCGTTTTCCAGCCTGGAGCCGTTTCGGATGTAGACCACCTTCCGGCAGCCGGTTTCGATGAACCGCCTGGCCGCCAGCCGTCCTCCCTCCGCGTTGTCCCCGGAGACGCAGCAGATCCCCTGCCTGGAAAAATGCCGGTCGATGGACACCACAGGGAGACCCGCTTCCAGATACTCATCCAGATTGCTGTAGGTGAGCGCGATCAGTCCGTCCACCTTGTTCTGCCTGGCCATGTTGAGATAGGAAAGCTCACGGTCCGCATTATTATGGGAATTGCAGACCAGAAGCCGGTAGCCCATCGCCGCAAGGACCTGCTCCACGTCATTGACCAGCATCGCAAAAAAGGGGTTGATCAGATCCGGAATGAGAATTGCCGCGGTATGGGTCTGCTGCGCCTTTAATCCTCTCGCATAGGTGTTCACCCGATAATCGAGCTTCCTGATGGAAGCCTCCACTTTTTCCCGGTTTCCCGGTTTTACATACAGGTTGTTCAGTACCTTGGAGACCGTTCCGACGGATACGCCCGCGTCGGCCGCCACGTCCCTGATTGTTGTCATTTCTTCCTCCATGCGGACGCGCTTCGCTTAAACTTGAATCGTTTCATTTTTAGAATAGCATGAAGTTTCCATTCCGTCAACGGCTTCCGGCTTCTCTTCCGGTTTTCCCACGCCGCCGGCTGCCTTTTTCAGGTTATATCATAATTATGAAAATATTCCCGAATAAATATGAAAAAAAGCTACCAAAAAGGCTTCTTTTCCTGTATAATAAGTCGGATTCTCCGATTTCACTGCCCCAACGACAGGAAAAAGCAGAATGGTTCATTTCATAAAAAAGTGTGCGCCTTGGCGCAATACAATAAGGAGGAAGTTATGGAAAAGAAAAAGAAAAAACTGGGAACTCCCCATACTCTGGTGATCATCGTGTGTCTGATCATCCTGGCGGCGGCAGCCACCTATGTCGTTCCGTCCGGCGAGTTTGTGCGCTATGAAGATCCGGTATCCGGCAGAACCGTGGTGGAAGCGGGAAGCTACACCCCGGAAGGCACCAATCCGGTCAGCTTTCTGCGCATTCCCGGCGTGATGTATCAGGGTATTCTGGAGGCGGTCGATGTGATCGCGTTCCTGATGATCATCGGAGGCGCCTTTGAACTGGTGAACACAAGCGGCGCCATTCTCGCCCTCTGCAGAACCGTCGGAAAAAAGCTGAAGGGCAAGGAAATTTTTGTGGTTCCCATGTTCCTGACCCTTTTTGCCATCTTCGGAACCACCATGGGCATGTCCAATGAGGTTGCCATCTTCGTTCCCATCGGAATCACCATGGCGCTGACGCTTGGCCTTGACAAGGTAACCGGCATGGCGATGGTTGCGGTGGGCGCCGCCACCGGATTCACCGCCGGTCTGATGAATCCCTTTACCGTGGGCGTGGCTCAGGACATCGCCGGAGTGCCTCTGTTTTCCGGAATGGGCCTTCGCGCCGTTCTGCTGATCGCAATGCTCGTCATCGACACCTTTTACATCATTGCCTATGAGCGCAAAATCAAAAAGCATCCGGAGAAGAGCATTCTGGCTGGGCTTCCGGATGAAAAGGACTTCGTTCCCGACGAGGGTGCGGACGAAAAAATTACCGGCCGTCAGACCGCGGTTCTGGTCGTACTTTTCGGCACTCTGGCAATCCTCATTTACGGCCTTCTCATCTATCAGTGGTATTTTGAGGAAATGGCCGCCCTCTTCCTCGTCATGGGCGTGATCTGCGGATTTCTGGCCGGACTGTCTCCCAGCAAAATTGCCACCACCTTTACGACGGGCGCCAAGGGACTTGCAGGAAGCGCGCTGACCGTAGGTTTTGCCAGAGGCATTATTATCGTCCTGGAGGACGCCATGATCATTGATACCATCTCCAATACGGTGGCCATGGCGGTGAATGCTCTTCCGGCAGCTGTCCAGAGCATTGGCTTCTTCCTGGCGCAGACAGCCACAAGCTTCGTCATCACCTCCGGTTCCGGAATGGCGGCAGTGACCATCCCTCTGATGTCCCCTGTGGCGGATCTGATCGGCCTCAGCCGTCAGACACTGGTTCTTGCCTACCAGATGGGCGACGGATTCTCCAACCTGCTTCTTCCCACCACCTCCAGCCTGCTGGGAACGCTGGCGGTATCCAGGGTGCCCTACGGCAGGTGGGTGAAGTTTATGTTCCCGCTGTTTCTGCTCTGGACAGTGCTCGGCTGCGTGGTAATGGTGCTGGCCGCTGTCATTGGATATTAAGGATTGCCTGGAGGTAGGTATGAAAGAAAAAATCAGACAGTATGTGAATCAGATCGGCCCAAAGCTGGAAGCGCTTTCGGACCGGATTTATGACCTGGCGGAAATCAGCTGTCAGGAATTTCAGTCCTGCCGGCTTCTGGAGGACTATCTGAAGGAAAACGGCTTTCAGGTGGAGCACGGGGTGGGCGGAATGGAAACCGCCTTCCGTGCAGTTTATGAACAGGGAGAGGGCGGCCCTTCCTTCGGCCTGCTGGCAGAATATGACGCCCTCTCCATGGGACACGGCTGTGGCCATCAGATGCAGGGGCCTGCCATCATCGGAGCCGCCCTCTGCATCAGGGAGCTGGCCGGCGACAGACCGTACAAAATCGTCGTATACGGAACCCCCGCCGAGGAAAGCCTGGGCGGAAAGATCATCATGCAGGAAAACGGCTGTTTCCAGGACATCGACATCGCCCTGATGATGCACGCCGCGCCGGAAACCTGCGTGGACATAAAGACCATGGCTCTGGAAAACTTCCGGGTCACTTTTTATGGAAAAGAGGCCCACGCGGCCATGAATCCGGAGCAGGGAAGAAGCGCCCTGGATGCCATTCTGCTCTCCTTCCACGGCATCGAGCTTCTCAGAGAGCATGTGCTGGATGATACCCGGATGCACTACACGGTGCTGGACGCAGGCGGCCCCACCAACGTGGTGCCGGGAAAAGCCACGGCGGAATACACCCTTCGCTCCTACAACACCAGCTATCTGGCTCAGGTGGTGGAACGGTTCAAAAAGATCATCGAAGGCGCCGCCCTGATGACAGAAACCACTTTCACCATGGAGCGTGATCCGGCCTACAGCGCGAAGATTCCCTGCCTGAAGTTAAACGGGCTGATCATGGATAACGCGAAGGCCTTTGACGCGCCCAACATCGCGCCGCCCAGGGAGAAAACCGGTTCCACAGACTTCGGGAACGTGATGTATGAGGTTCCCGGCTCCTGTATCCGTCTGTCTTTCGTTCCCGCCGGGACTCCCGCTCATTCCCAGGCTTACCTGGATGCCGGAAAATCCGAAGCGGCTCACAGGGCGGTACGCCTTTCCGCAGAGATTCTGGCCGGCACCTGCCTGGATATTCTCGAGACGCCTGAGCTGATGGCCGAGATTAAGGAGGACTTTGCGCAGAGGAAGGAGCAGATGGGAAGGACGGTCTGACACCATCTGATTTTCCCCTTTATCCTTCCAGAAATACCTTCCTTCTCCCGGCATAGATTCCCGGACGGCAGAGCTGGCCGAAACCGGTCACGCCCTCCTTCGCTCCATCCAGAGCGGGGTCCGCATACCGGTAAAACCACTCCGTCATCTGCGTATACATGCGGTCGGCAACCGGGCGGTATTCCGGATCGTCAATCAGGTTCACATTCTCTTCCGGATCCACGGACAGATGGTACAGCTCATCCGGTCCGTAGGGAATCCGGCAGACGTACTTCCATTCCTCTGTCCGGATCATGCGCGTCGGCCCGTATTCGTCATATACCACCACCCATTCCCCGGAGCCGTCCTTTGCAGCAGAGTCCGTTTTCCCTTCCCCCGAAGAAGCATTTCCGGCAAATACGTCCGCGAAGCTCCTTCCGGGGAGACGCTCCTTCTCTCTTCCGGCTCTTTCCCCGCTTCCCGTTTCATACGCCTCCGGGATTCCGTCCGCAATTCCGGCCATATCCATCAGCGTGGGGAAAAAGTCGTACTGGCTGCACATCCTCCTGCACACCACGCCCGCCGGGTAATGTCCGGGCCAGGAAATCAGCAGAGGGACCTTCACCGCACTGTCATACATATTGAAGGGGAAGGTGCCGTTTCCCTTGCCCCAGATTCCGTGGTGCCCCATATTCATGCCGTTGTCCGCCGTGAAAATCACGATGGTATCCTCCCGCATGCCCAGCTCCTCCAGCCGGTCGAGAATCCGCCCGATATTGGCGTCCATGGCGGTGATTGCCGCGTAGTAGCCGCGAAGCAGGGATTTTCTCACCTCTCCCGTTCCATAGGGCGCGCTTTCAATCTGATTGGGATGGATGGGCAAATCCGGCGTTGCGGTAAAGCCGCAGTCCCGGTACATTTCGACGTATTCCTTCGGATGCTGATCCTCATCCCAGGGATCGTGGGGCGCCGTGTAGTGAACGCTCAGATAGAACGGCTCTTCCTGCCCCTGAAATTCCGCAAGCCACCCCAGGGCTTTATCCGTAATCACATCCGTGATATACCGGTTTTCAAAATGAATGGTGCCGTTCTCCACCACATCCGCCTTGTAATAATAGCAGCCGCCCCTTCCGATGGTGAACCACCGGTCAAAACCATGCTGCGGAACAAGGCTGTCCCCCAGATGCCATTTTCCGGCCAGGGCGCAGGTATAGCCGTTTTCCTTCAGCACATCCGTATAGGTGCGCATACCGTCCAGATAACGGATGGGCTTGTCCTCAAACCGGTAATAGGGATCCTCCCTGATCTCTCCCAGCGCTTCCCTGTCCAGATTTCCGGAACAGATCCAGTCCTGAACGCCGTGGGCGGAGGGAATCCGCCCGGTCAGCAGACTGGCCCTCGCAGGAGAGCAGACCGGCGACGTACAGAAGAAATTTTCAAAACGGTATCCTTCCGCCGCTATCCGGTCCATGTTCGGCGTATGGATATCCGTATTTCCCGCGCACCGCATGGCCCAGGCGCCCTGATCGTCGCTGAGGATAAACAGGATATTCGGTTTTCTGTTTTTCATTTCGGTTTTTCCTTTCTTCCATCAGCAAACGGACAGGAAGCGCACTTCCTGTCCGTTCCGTTTCTTTTTCTTTCCTGTTCTTTATTCTGCCGCGGAACCGCCCCATGCATCAAGCTGGGTCTGTATCTCATCCATCAGAATCTGCACGCCGTTGTCCTCCAGCGCCTGAAGGAATTTCGGCACATTCTCTGCAGGATCCACCATTCCGCTCTCCAGAGCTTTGGAGTATTCCTCCACCGTACTGGTCAGAGCCGCAATTTCCGCTTCTACAGGCGTGGTATCAAAGGTGAATCCGTTGTGCGGCGCGGCAACTGCGGACTCATTATATTCCGTAAACAGGTCCTCGATGTTCTCCGGATAAGAGATATCCCATTTCTGGTTGAACGGGGTTCCGAACTGCCAACCATAGGTATAATCATATCCGTTGTCCGCGGGATCCAGCGTGCCGCCCATGGTTCTGTCTACCTGAGTGTCGCCCACCGCAGTATAGTGTTCGCCTTCAATTCCGTGACGGATCAGGGTTCCCACATATTCATCCGTATTCAGCAGGTTGATGAACTCCAGAGCCTTTTCCGGATATTCGGAAGCGGAGGAAATTGCCAGCAGGCCGCCCATCGCGTTTCTCGTCTCGAACAGGGGATCCATCAGCGGAACAAAGGTCACGCCGTGTCCGGTCTTGGCCTCCTCGGCTTCTGCCGCGCCGGGCGCATAGGAGATCACGTAGGAGAACAGTTTTCCATTGGCAAAATCATTGTCTCTGTTTGCCGTATCGGAGTCGTAGTTTACAGGATCTGCTGACAGATAGCCGTTATTGTACCAGTCGCGCACCAGGCTGCAGTAGTCCATGTAATCCTGGCTGGCATACTGATTGAACACCTCTGCTTCTCCCGCAAAATTGCCGTATGCGGAAACCGGAGATGCGCCGGGAAGCGTGGGCGTTCCCGTCAGGCTCTCATAAGGGGTCGTCAGGTTAAAGGACATGCCGCTGACGCCGATCACGCTCTCCCCTGCGGCCGTGGACTTTTCCTTTACGGTCTTCAGCACTTCCGTATAGTCTTCCAGCGTTTTCACAGTGCTCAGATCGATGCCGTATTCCTCAGCCATGTCGCTGTTCACAAAGAAGCCGGACTGCCATCCCATTTCCTTGTAGGAAGGAACGCCATAAATGCTGCCGTCAATGGATGCCGCGGTCCAGAGCTCTTCCGGAATGAATTCCCAGGTTTCCGGCGCATACTGGGGAAGCAGTTCCGTGATATCCAGGAAAGCGCCCCTTCCGGCAAACTGGGTATAGTTGGTCGTCCAGTTTGCGGTAAAGCAGATGTCAAAATAGTCGCCGGAATTGATCAGAGTGGGCATCTTCTCCTTGTAATCCGGATTTGCAATCACAGTATAATCGATTTCCACGCCGATTTTGTCTCTTGTGTACTCGTTCAGCTTTTCGATCACCTTATCCGTATCGGCAGCTACCGGGTTAATGGACATATACCATTTCAGCGTGACGACCTCGCCTGAACCGGTCTCCTGTGCCGTGGTTTCCGCCGCCGTATCAGCCGCAGAAGCCTCTTCCGATGCGGCTGCGCTTCCGCCCGTCTCTGCGGAATCCGTTGATGCGGTCTGCGTGGATCCGCCGCAGCCGGCGAGCATGGCCGTGGTAAGAAGCAGGGCCAGTCCTGTGCTCAACAGTTTCTTCATCTTCATACTCTTTTCCCTCCATATACTATGGTTATCATTTATTTACAAAATGCGCAACTGGCGCATTTCACAAATTCTTTTTTTGTTCCTGTACTCCGTGCAGCCGCACATGCTTTCGGCTGTACTCAGCCTTTTACGCCGCCGACGGTAAGTCCCTTTACGAAATATTTCTGGAAGAAAGGGTAAGCCAGCATAACCGGCAGCACCACCAGCACCGTCAGAGCCATCCGGCCGCTGTCTGTGGGCGCGTTCTTTGCCATTTCCGCATATTCCAGGGCGTTTGCCGAAGACTGGGTCAGGGCCTCCAGGCTGTTCTGCATGCTCTGCAGAAGCGTCTGGATCGGATATTTTTCGGTCTCAAAGATGTAAAGCATTCCCAGAAACCAGTCGTTCCAGTAAGCGATGACGGTGAACAGTCCGATGGTTGCAACTCCCGGTTTGGACAGAGGGAGCACAATCCTCAGGAACGTGTAGAACTCTCCTGCCCCGTCCATATGTGCCGCCTCTATGATCTCCAGCGGAATTCCTTTAAAGAAGGTTCTCAGCACCACCACATAAAACACGTTCAGAGACATCGGGAAGATCAGCGCCCACACCGTATCCCGCAGTCCGAGCAGCTGGGTGTTGACCATGTAGCTGGGAACCAGGCCGCCGTTGAACAGCATGGTGAACAGAAGCAGCAGCGTGAGAATACGTCCGTAACGATAATCCGGTCTGGAAAGCACGTAGGACAGCATGGTGGTCACCGCAAGGCTGAACAGGGTTCCGAATACTGTCACGAACAGGGTGATCGCATAAGACCGCACAATCTGATCTCCCAGCCTCAGGAAGAACTTATATGCCTCCAGGCTGAATTCAGCCGGGAAGAAGGAATAGCCCTTCAGGAAGATGCTCTGCTCGCTGCTGAAGGAAACGATGACTACCAGCAGGACCGGCAGCACGCACAGCGCGGCAAGGAGCGTCAGAACAATCAGCAGAATCACATTTGACCGGACGCTGATGGCATTGATTCTTTTTTCTTTTCTATGACGAATCGTTTTTGACATATGAGCCTCCTTAAAACAGTGCGCTGTCCTTGTCAATCTTACGCACGATGAAATTGGATACCAGCACCAGCACGAAACCTACCAGAGACTGATACAGACTCGCCGCAGCCGACATGCCGATGTTTCCGTTTTCCTTCAGAGCCCGGTATACGTAGGTGTCGATCACGTTCGTCACGGGGAACAGAGGGCCGGAATTCCTCGGGAGCTGATAGAACAGGCCGAAGTCCGCATAAAAAATCTTTCCGATTGCCAGAATGGTCAGCACGATCATCATGCTCTTCAGGGAAGGAAGCGTGATATAGCGGATCTGCTGCCATTTGGTGGCTCCGTCCATCAGGGCCGCCTCATAATAGTCGTTTGAGATTCCAACGATGGAACCAAGGTACATGACCGTCGAGTATCCGAGGGTTTTCCATACCTGGAAAATGATGAGGATAAAGGGCCATACACGCGGTTCCGAATACCAGGTCACATTCAGTCCAAACGCCCTGTTGATAAATCCGTTGTCCACGCTCAACAGCGAGTAGGCCACGAAGGAAACCACTACCCAGGACAGGAAATAGGGGGCCATGAAAATGGTCTGATAAACCTTGGCCGCTTTTTTCTGATGCAGCTCATTGAGGATGATGGCCATCGCCACGGCCAGAACCAGGTCCAGAACAATAAATAAAAGATTGTAGCCCAGCGTATTCCTCGTGATGATCCAGGCGTCCTTCGTGCGGAACAGATATTCAAAATTTTTCAGGCCGTTCCAGGCGCTTCCGAAGATGCCGTCCCGAATGTTATACTGTTTGAATGCCAGAACGATTCCGGACAGTGGAAGGTATTTAAACAGGATCATCAGAATGATTCCCGGCAGCGC